>WNFO01005782.1_pt1 | contig 11063 bp, 7 predicted proteins | sample 5400251 | NCBI WGS metagenome assembly WNFO01 (sample SAMN13153354, study PRJNA577476) | soil metagenome | isolation source: 100 cm saprolite under Madrone tree | place: USA:California | collected 2016-06-14 | reverse complement strand
TTGGGGTTGTGCTTACTCAGCACCTTGGTAATCGCCGCGGTCAACGTGGTCTTGCCATGGTCAATGTGACCAATGGTCCCAATGTTCACGTGCGGCTTACTGCGCTCGAATTTCTCCTTGGCCATATTCCTCTGCCCTCTGCGTCAGATCTTCTGCGTTTCCCCAACTTCAAAAACATTGGAGCGGGGGACGGGATTTGAGCGTCGGCTGTCGTTCGCGACGCACTTTTCCTCTGCGGCGCTTGTGCCGTCAATTGCACCGCTCATGAACATCGCGTCTGCGATTCCCTGCGGTCTATTGCGAACCACTCACCGGATGACCGCTCTGCGGTCAATTATTTTGGTCAGCTCACAGGCCAACGAGAACATGGTGGACGGGGGAGGATTCGAACCTCCGTAGCCCGCAAGGAGCGGCAGATTTACAGTCTGCTGGTTTTAGCCACTCACCCACCCGTCCTCGAAAAATCCGCCAAAACTCCAATCGCTTGTCCCCCAAAAGCTTACGAAAAAAATTCAGCGCCGCGAGCGAAAACACAAAACGGACTCGTGTCAAGAGACACCAGCCCGTTAACTTTGAGTTCCAGGATTCGCTCCGCCTCACTCCCTGCAAATTTTCTGGTGGAGCTGGCGGAGGGAATTGAACCCCCGACCCTCTGATTACAAATCAGATGCTCTACCAGCTGAGCTACGCCAGCGCTCTCGAACCGAGCAAGAATAGCAGAAGGGGCATAAGAATTGCAAGGGCACTATGACACTTTCCTGCACGTGCTTGGCCAAGACTGTGGAAAACCACTTGGCGAGTGACCTCACTCTAACTTATATCCTACCTGGTTTCTGCAGCTTAGCGGTATAAGAGACCAGCGGGTCAAAACCCAAATGAATAAACGCCGATGGGCACTGTGGACTGCCGCACTCCTGCTCGCTGGCTGCTTTGCCCTATTGGATGCCTATTGGCGGTGGCACGATGCTGGTGTCAGGACCCGCTATGCGGTGCTCTCCGCCATGCCGCCCGATGCGAGCGCCGTACTGTTCGCCGATTTGACCGAGCTGCGGCGGGCGCCGTTCGCCACCGAGTTCTACAACTGGATTCCCAGAGGCCAGGCAGATGCAGAGTATGCGCAGTTCTTGCACGAAACGGGTTTTGACTACGAACGCGATTTGGACCGCGCGGCCATTGCGGTCATCAAGAATGAAAAAGAAAGCAAGTTGTTTGCTGTTGCAGAGGGCCGCTTCGATCGCCAGAAAATCGAAGCGTACGCTTCCAGGTCGGGAACACGAGAAACTCGCAGCGGCCGGGAGATATTTACGGTGCCGCTCAGCGACAGCGTGCGCAGGATTTCTTTCGCGTTTTTGAACAAAGAAGAAGTCGTTTTAACCGATGCAGGAGATCTCGCCGCTTTCCTCGCGCCATTGTCGGATAGCACAGATGCCAGCGAATGGCGGGAGCGCTTCACGCGGGAGGCAGGCTCGCCGGTGTTCGCTGTGATCCGCCAGGACGCCGCTGCCGGCAGCGCGCTTGCCTCGCGCACGCCGGGCGGTTTTCAATCGCCGCAGCTTTCCGCGTTGCTCGATCAACTGCAGTGGATCAGTTTGGCGGGCAAGCCGCAGGATAACGCGCTGCGCATCGTCGCGGAGGGGGAATGCACTTCTGACCAGACGGCGCGCGAGCTTGCCGATTTGCTGAAGGGCGTGCTCGTGCTGGCACAAGCGGGTTTGAACGGCCCCAAAACACGGCAGCAGCTCGATCCCCGCATTCGGGATGCTTATTTGGAGCTAATCAAAGGTGCGGATGTTTCGCGGTTCGATCGCGGTGAAACGAAGTCGGTTCGCCTGGTCTTTGATGTCACTCCCAAATTGCTTGAAGCGGCCACCATCGCCGCGCCTGCCGCGCCAACGCCTGCCGCGCCGACCATTCCGGCACGCAAACCACCGGCGGCTAAGGCTCGCGCCCAAAAAGCAACAAGGAATTGAGACCGAACGTAGTGGATTAGTCGCCGGCGGCGGGAGTTGACCGCATGTAGCGCCAGGGATTGACCGGCGCATTATTCACGCGCACTTCATAATGAACGTGCGGGCCGGTAGAACGGCCGCTGATGCCCGTGTAGCCGACAACCTCGCCGCGCTTCACCCGCGCGCCAGGAACCGCGGAGAACGAGGAGAGGTGTGCGTACCAGGTGGTGATACCAAATCCATGATCGACTACCACCAAGCGGCCGTAACCCGCATGGTTTTCGGCGATGGTGATGACTCCATTGGCAGTGCAATGCACGGGAGCGCCATAGTCGGAAGCCACGTCTACGCCGGTATGAAACGCACCCTCACCGCTGAATGGATCCAAACGTTCGCCAAAACTGTCGGTGATGTGACCTAGCACCGGCCAGATCGAAGGCGTGTAACCTGAATCCGCGAAACTCATTGCCGGCATCAATCGCAAGCCGCCGCTGGAGATGGCGATCACCGCGGCATTGCGCTTCAAGAAGGTGTACTGCTCAACGGAGCGGTCAAACGCATCCTGAGGCGTAACCGGATTGTCACCGAGATCGAAGGCAGCAGGGTGATACCGCAGCACACCGTAGGTCATGGCCACTTCGGTGGCCAAGGATTGCAAGGAGTCCAAGCGCTGGTTGGTGTCGGCGACGGTGTTCTGGAGCTCTTTATACTGGCGCTTTAGAGTCTGCTGATCGTGGCGGAGGGCGTTGTAATTCCCAACTTTCCAGAGCATTCTCGAATACGAACCGGCGGCGGCAACCACGGTGATCCCGCCAATCATGGCTAGCACGGCTATACCATGGAGTACGTACGCGGGCACGATAAGCTTCTTCAGCTTGCCGGGCGTCGAGGCGATAAAAAAAGTGTAGGTCTTACCCTTCATCAGTAGCAGAGCCCTTCAGGTCTGAAAAATCGTCTTGGCGCGGGTCGCACACCCTATTCCCGCTTTGGCGTCCGAAAACGACCAATTCGACTGTGGCCATACTAAATTCTGTAGGGTATGGCCGTCAACCCTGTATTTGCCTGTTCGTGGAACAGGGGGTGCAAAGCCGTCCCCTGTACTAAAGGACAGGTTTGCTAGGGTTTCTAACGATAGACTAGACGTTGGGCGGACCGGAAGGTCCCGACCAGATACCTTGAGAAGACTATATAGATGAAAGCCGGAGAAGACAAGCTGGTCCAAAGGATCGTGAAGGATCTGGCTCCCGAAAGTAGTCCGTGGCTGGCTTTGGGTGTCGGCGACGATGCTGCATTGCTGACGCCGCGCCGGAGCTACGACACCATTCTGACCTGCGATTGGTTCCTCGAAGGCACTCACTTTCTGCCAGGGAAGCATCCGGCGGACTCCATCGGCTGGAAATGTTTGGCCCGCGCGCTCAGCGACATCGCGGCCATGGGCGGCCAGCCACGCTGCTTCTTGCTGAGCCTTGCGCTTCCGGGCAAGCTCGCCTTGAAAGAGAAAGGCAGGGGAACCGGTTGGTTGGATGAGTTTCTGGACGGTCTACGGCGGGCCGCGCGGCGATTCGGGTGCGTGTTGGCCGGCGGAGACACTGCGCAAAGGCGCGAGATTCTGATTAATGTCACCGTCGTAGGCGAGGTGCTTGCTGGACGGGCGGTCCTGCGTTCTGGAGCAAAGGCAGGGGACAGGATCTTTGTGAGTGGCACGCTGGGCGAAGCAGAACTTGGTTTGCAAAAACTGCGGCAAGGCGCAAGAGTTCCACCAAGAAATGATCGCGCGCTGCGAAAGCATCTGTATCCGGAGCCGCGCTTGGCGCTGGGCCAATGGCTAGCTGAAAGAAAGTTGGCCGGTTCGATGATGGACCTTTCGGATGGACTGTCCAGCGACCTTCCCCGCCTGTGCGCTGCCAGCGCTGTAGGCGCACGGATTCAAGTAGCACAGATTCCGTCACCCAAAGTGCCCCTTAGCGCCTCAAGGCGGTTTGATGCGCTGGGCCTGGCGCTAAACGGCGGAGATGATTACGAGTTGCTTTTTACGGTCAGCGCGAACAACGCTCCACGGATACCTCGCTCCTTTCAAGGCATTGCGCTAACGGAAATTGGGGAGGTCACGCGCGCGCGACGCGTCGTAATGGCGCAGCAAGACGGAACCACGAAGCTGTTGCTTACCCGCGGCTGGGACCCTTTTCGCAAGTGAGACCGGCACAGCGACGGTCCCGCACCGAGAGCAGGACCTCGTACCTAACGGCTAAGGTAGCTTCCGCTCAAGGGTTCGGCTGAGGGGTGGCGCTAGAGGTGACCGTCTTGGTGGGCGGGCTTGCAGGCGGCTTTTCGCGGGGGGAAGTTGGCTCATCTTCGGTGGGCGCGGTATCCGGCGTGTCTACCGTGACTTGATGCTCGCGCGCTTCCTGCTCCAGCGGAACGACATTCGCGAAACCGAGCGGGGGCATTCCGGCGAGAGCGCCCTGCATGAACTCCAGCCAAATAGGCAACGCGGCGCGCGCGCCAGTTTCTTTCTTGCCAAGCGAAATCTGCTTGTCATCGAAGCCAACCCAAGCGCCGCTGGTGATCTGCGGCGTGTAGCCGATGAACCACGCGTCCGTGTAGTCCTGTGTCGTACCCGTCTTGCCCGCGGCGGGACGGCCAAGCGATCTGGCTTGAACGCCGGTGCCAAACTTAATTACTTCCTCCAACATGGCCGTCATGGTGCGGGCCACGTCCGGCGAAAGAACGTCGTGCACTTCCGGGTGCGCCTCTTCCAGCAACGCGCCTTCATAGCTGGTGACACGGCGAATCATGTGTGGGTCGATGCGGATGCCGTCATTGGGAAAGACCGTGAAGGCAGAGACGTGTTCGAGCAGCCGCATGTCCGCGGCGCCAAGCGCAAGGGGTAGGTACGGTGGAAGCGGCGTGGTGATGCCGAAGCGGCGCGTGACATCCACGACAGAGGAGATGCCGATTTTTTCCGCCAGCTTCACGGCCGGAACGTTGCGCGAACCAGCCAGCGCACGCCGCAGCGTGATGGTGCCCTCGAATTTTTCGTCGTAATTCTTCGGCGAGTAGACCTGGCCGCCGCTGATGGTCGTGAAAGGCGCATCAAGAATGGTATCAAAGGGCGACGATCCTTTTTCCAGAGCGTCGGCGTAAACGTACACCTTGAACGAACTGCCCACCTGGCGGAAGGCTTGCGTGGCGCGATTGAACTTGGAATCTTCAAAACTGTAGCCGCCCACCATGGCTTTGATTTCGCCGGTGGGGTTGTCGATCGCCAGCATCGCTGCTTGCGGAGCGGGCTGCTGCTCGAGCTGCACGCGCAAGGTGGTTTCGCGCAGCTCTTGAATGGAGAATTGCGCCAGGTCGCCAACCTTCAAGAAGTCCGCGGGTTTCTTGCGGCCGGTCCACGAAAAGTCAGATGGCGAGAGGATGGCGCGATAAGGGCCGATCTTTATGGTGGAGTTCTTCTCTTCCGCGGAAAGGACCAGGCCCGTGACGTAGCTTCCCTTTTCTATCGGGTGGCGCCAGTCTTCGTCTTCGTAGGAGGCCAGGTTGCCCAGATTGTCGCGCAAAATGTTGGGGAGATCGCCGCGCCAACCGTGGCGGCGGTCGTAGCTGTGCAAACCGTCGCGAATGGCTTGATTCGCGGCACGCTGCATGTTGATATTCAGCGTGGTGTAAACGCGCAAGCCGCGCTCGTGCACCGCTTCCGTGCCGTACGTAGCTTCGAGATATTTACGAATTTCTTCAAAGAAATACGGCGCCAAATCGTTGCGCGGATACTGAATATGCAGCCCCAGGGGTGACTTCTTCGTAGCCGCTTCCTCCGAAGACGTGATCCTGCCTTCGTCCTCCATGCGGTGCAGGACAAGATTGCGACGAGCCAGTGCTGCCTCCGGATTGGCGAGCGGCGAATATTTCGGGCCGTTGACCATGCCCGCGAGCAGCGCGGCTTCCTGTAGCTTCAAATCCGAGACGTTCTTGCCGAAATAAAACTCCGCGGCGGCGGCAAAACCGTAATTTCCGTGCGCCAGGTACACCTGATTGGCGTACATCGTAAAGATTTGAGGCTTCGTATAATGGCGCTCGATTTGCAACGCCAGCAGCATCTCCTGCATCTTGCGGCGGAAACTGCGGTCGCTGCGATCCAGGAAAAGATTGCCGGCAAGCTGCATGCTGATGGTGCTGGCGCCTCCGGTGATGCGGCGCTTGGCAAGGTTGCGATACGCAGCGCTGGCCATGCGCGGGAAGTCTATGCCCCAATGTTCCTCGAAGTGCTGGTCCTCGATCGCGGTGACGGCGTTGTACAGCACTTTGGGGCACTGCTCGTAGGTCATGAGAATGCGGCGCTGTAAAGCGAAGCTGCCGACGAGTTGCCCATCATCGGCGTAAATCTCTGTGACTACGTTGGGCCGGTAGGTCTCGAGCGCGCGAATCTCCGGCAGGTCGCTGGCGTAGACAAAGAGGAAGCCGCATGCGGCGCCCAGCGCAATCGAGCACAACAGCAGAAATGCCAGCGCCACGCGGTCAATCAACTTGAAGCCACGCAGGCGCAGCGTAATCGGTGGGAGACTCAGCATGAAAGAGTGATTTTAGCGCATATTGCCAAAGCTGCAGAAGTGAACCCGGCACTATTTCTATCGACCATTCAGTGAAGCATTGCGCCGCCGGCCGACACTACGACTCTTTATAATATTTCTCTCCCGCGCAGGATCGGCAGAGGGTGCGGCCGTCGCGAATGATTTCGCGCTTGAAGTTGATGCCTTCGCCGCATTCGGCGCAGATTACGCGCGGGCCTTTGAAGCCGGGCAAATCTTCCGGCTGCACTTCCACCTTGACCCATTTTTTGTCAAAGAGAATTTCGTCCGAGAGTTGCGCGTAGGCCTTCTGCTGACCGGCTTCCCTCTCTAATTGCGGGAACATTTCGCGAGCGGCTTGTTTGGAGGATTCCTTCGCGGCGACACGGACAGCGCGTCCCGTCTGCAGGTCCACGAAGGTGGCGGCGACTTTGCCCCAGTCGCGGAACTTCAGGGCGCGCTTGCCCAGGCGGCAATTCGCCACCAAAGCAACAGCATCGGTCACGCAGCGATCGATCTCCACGTAGGTGACCAGGCGCTTGCGCTCGGCCACAGGATCCTCGATGCCAAGCTCGCGCAATCCCAGCATCGCCAGGCGGACTCCCAAGACCTGTCCGGCACAGAGGTGACCGTGCGCCTGGGCTGCCAGATCCAGATACTCCGCAAGTGACTTCATGGCGCCATTGTACTGGAGAGCGGACGCTTGTGCCTCCGTAGAAGCTAGGGACAGCAGGCGAGGTGATATTTAGCATCGAGCTAGCTGGGAGAAGCCTCACCCCTGCCTGCCGCGGGCAAGCCTGAGAAGGGGTGCGCTCCAGGGGGCCCCCCTCCCCTGGTTTTTTGTAAGTGCGCATTCTAAAGGTATTTAGCGACCGGGGTTCTTGTAAGTGCGGATTCCAAAAGGGTTATCCCACTGGGATTTCGGCCAAAAACCGGCAAAACACGGTGTCTGTTTGTAAGTGCGCATTCTAAAGGAGTTACGGGAGCGCGATGAAATACTTCAGAAGCGTCCATGCTTTCCGTGAGATACGTTGCGCGAGAAATTCAAACCGAGCAGGACAGAGACGAAGGCACGGGACTACCCAGCGACGATACTACCGCAGCCATATTACTTTGTCAATATAAAAATGAAGGTGCTGCTAAGTGCAAGAGACTAGGTGGGTTGCGGGGCGGACCAGGGATGGGGCTGGCGGGCTTCGACGAAGGCGAAGTATGTCGTTAGGAGCGCGAGCGCGGAGAGGGCCGCGTCTTCCAGAATTTTTCTGGGGCCGATCGGTTCGGGCGTCGCAAAGCAGCCGCAATTGATGTTCATATGCAGAAGATATGCACGCAAGACTACAACGAAGAATCCCAGCATGATCAGAGTGAGGAACGAAGCCCAGATGCGCAGGCGCCAGCCCATCAGCATCAGGAGCCCGAGGATGATCTCCGTAAACGGCAAAGTGTGAGCGACGAATTGGACTCCCCAGGGAGGAAGCACCTTAAAGGCTTCCACCTGGAAAGCAAAGTTCGAGATGTTCGTGGATATGGAAAACTTCAAAACGAAAAGAGGCCACAAATTGTTGTTGGGAAGAAAGACCTTGGAGTAGCCAGCGTAGATGAAGATGCCGCCGAGGACCAGGCGGCCAACCCAGATAATCGCGCGGCGCAGGCTGAGCGGACTGGATTGCATCATTTGCGTTTTCAGGTTTTGCCGAGCTGGTCCAGGAAATTGCGAAGAATTTCGTAATTCATGACGCCACCGTACGGAAACGTCTGGCCCTTGGCGTGAAACACCGTCGTCGGCGTCTGACTGACATTATACAGGCGGCCCAGCGCAACGTCCTTTTGAATCGCAGCGTTGAGTGTGCCGCTCTTCACCAGCGCGCGAACCTTGGTCATTTCGGCAGACGAAAGCACCGCGGCGACGGCGCCATCTACGTCGCCATTCTGCTCCCACCTTTCCTGGTTCTCAAACAACGCCTGCTCGACTGCTTCAAACTTGCCAATCTGCGCAGCAGCGCGCCCGTACTGCGCTGCCACCTGCGAGTGCGCGTGCATGGGCAGCGGGAAGTCGCGGTGGATTAAATAGACCTTGCCGGTGCTGACGTAATTGTCCATCAACTGGCGATTGGTGGTCATGAACAGAGTCTTGCAGGCGGGGCACTGGAAGTCGCTGAAGACTTCCATCACGATCGGAGCATTCTTGGAACCCGCTGCGACGCGCGGGTCGATATCCGGCACGGCAGAGGTTGACTGGGCCGCCCTCACGCCAAGCGCCGACGCAAGCAGCAGCGCAAAAAGACCAGCCCAGCATACGGCCAGCGAACTCGCATTTCGCAAACGGTCCACGCGGTCCTCCTCAACCTTCTTATATATAACCCGGACAGGCAAAAATATTACCCACGATTCTAATCGAAATAAAGCTGCGCCGCAGTGGATGTACAGGCTGCCTGCATCTGGTCCGTTAGTAGGATGCGTGCGACGGCGGGAGCGCTGGTGCGCGGGGTGGCAAGTGTGAAAGAACGAGGCCCTCAACAGCCAAAGCCTTGTCGATCTGGCGTCAGTTAGGGCAGGGCTGAAGCCGTGCCCTGACGAAAAACAGAATTGCCGTGCGGACTCCGCCAGGAGCGACTTGGACCTGCTCAAACCATTGCAATAAATGGGTTTAGTGGCGCCATCAACAAACTTGACAAAGACACACTCAACCTGTATACTTCGTCAAGCTTGCGGTTAGCTAGAACCTGGCGCGGCGTCCCCCGGGCGCTCGACCCGAGGATGGCAAATCAGGAAGCAGTCAAGTTGCAGGGAGGAAGAGTAGTCATGAGCAAAATCATTGGGATCGATTTGGGAACCACCAACTCGGTCGTCGCGGTGATGCAGGGCGGCGAACCAGTGGTCATTCCGAACCAAGAAGGGGCGCGCACGACGCCATCTGTCGTCGCCATCACGAAAGGTGGCGAGCGCCTGGTAGGGTTAGTGGCCAAGCGGCAAGCGGTGACCAATCCGGAGAACACCGTTTACTCCATCAAGCGCTTCATGGGCCGTCGTTTCGACGAAGTCTCCGAAGAGATGAAGCGCGTTCCGTATCACGTCGTTAAAGGTCCGCACGATGACGCGCGCGTGGACGTTTCCGGCAAGGTGTACAGCCCGCCGGAGATTTCCGCGATGATCTTGAGCAAGCTGAAAGCGGCCGCGGAAGACTTTTTGGGCGAGAAGGTGACCAAGGCGGTTATCACTGTTCCCGCGTACTTCAACGACTCGCAGCGGCAAGCCACCAAGCAGGCCGGTGAGATCGCCGGAATGGAAGTGGTTCGCATTATCAACGAGCCGACCGCAGCGGCACTGGCTTACGGGCTGGACAAGAAGAGCGACGAAACCATTTCCGTGTACGACCTTGGCGGCGGCACGTTCGACATTTCCGTGCTGGAAGTTGGCGCGGGCGTTGTCGAGGTGAAATCGACCAACGGCGACACGCACCTTGGCGGCGACGACATCGACCAACGCATCGTCGATTGGTTGATCGACGAATTCAAGAAGGAAAACAATATTGACCTAAGCAAGGACCGTATGGCGCTGCAGCGCCTGAAGGAAGCGGCGGAAAAGGCCAAAATCGAGCTTTCGCAGATCATGGAGACGGAGATCAATCTGCCATTCATAACCGCGGGGCCGAGCGGTCCGATTCACATGCAGCAAAAGCTGACGCGCACGCGGCTCGAGCAGTTGATGAGCGATTTGCTGGACCGCACGATGCGCCCGGTGCAGCAGGCTCTGGAAGACGCCAAGCTGTCGCCCAGCGACATCCAGGAAGTCGTGCTGGTGGGCGGGTCGACGCGCATTCCGAAGGTGCAGCAGTTGGTGCGCAACTTCTTCGGCGGCAAGGAGCCACACAAAGGTGTGAACCCCGACGAAGTCGTCGCGGTCGGCGCGGCCATACAGGGTGCGGTGCTGGGCGGCGAAGTGAAGGACATCCTACTGCTGGACGTGACGCCACTTTCGCTAGGCGTCGAGACGCTCGGCGGAGTGATGACCGCGCAGATCCCGCGCAATACCACGATTCCGACGCGCAAAGTGGAAACCTACTCGACCGCTTCGGATAATCAGCCCGGTGTGGAGATTCATGTTCTGCAAGGCGAGCGGAAATTCGCGAAGGACAACCGCTCGCTCGGCACGTTCAAACTGGACGGCATTCCGCCGGCTCCACGCGGCACGCCGCAGATCGAAGTGACCTTTGACATCGACGCCAACGGCATCTTGAACGTGAGCGCGAAGGACAAAGCCACGAACAAGGAGCAGAAGATCACCATCCAATCTTCCACCGGCTTGACGAAGGAAGAAGCCGAGAAGATGCGCGTGGAGGCCGAATCGCACGCCGAAGAAGATCGCCGGCGCATGGAAGAGGTCGACGCGCGCAATCGCTTGGACGGGATCGTCTATCAGGCGGAGAAGATGGTCCGCGAAAACCGCGACAAAATCGCGGAAGCGGACGCGAAGTCGCTGGACGAGGCGATCGAGGACGCCAAGAAGGCGATGAACGAAGGCGGAACAGCAAGGCTGCGCTCCGCTA
>WNFO01023375.1_pt1 | contig 11065 bp, 7 predicted proteins | sample 5400251 | NCBI WGS metagenome assembly WNFO01 (sample SAMN13153354, study PRJNA577476) | soil metagenome | isolation source: 100 cm saprolite under Madrone tree | place: USA:California | collected 2016-06-14 | reverse complement strand
CGAGGACGTGCTGTCGCAGCTCGGGGCGCAGCTGCGCGGGGTCGCGCCGCCACGGGGGGTTCCGGCGATGTCGATCCCCGCCCTACGATCGTGGTCGCCGCCGGCTGTAGTCGAACCCGCAGATAACGACGCTGGGTTCGAGCTGATCCTCGAAAGATTGGGACCCACGCCGGTCGCGGTTGACGAACTGGTGCGGCAATGCCAGATGTCAGCCGCCGCCGTCGCCACGCTTCTGCTCGAACTGGAACTCGTCGGAAGGGTCGAGCGTCACCCTGGCAACTTCGTCTCCTTGCGCTAAGAAATTTCCGCGCCCTCGCGCCCTGATCGAACGGATCCATGAAAGTCGTCGTCGTCGAATCGCCGGCAAAAGCGAAAACCATCAACAAGTACCTGGGCAGCGACTACAAAGTCGTCGCGAGCTACGGTCACGTTCGTGATCTGCCGGCGAAAGACGGCTCAGTCGTCCCCGACTCGGACTTTGCGATGTCGTGGGAAGTCGACGGCAAGTCCGAAAAGCATGTGAGGACGATCGTCCAGGCGGTGCGCGGCGCGGACAGCCTGTTCCTTGCCACCGACCCGGACCGCGAGGGCGAAGCGATCTCCTGGCACGTGAACGAGGTGCTGAAATCGCGCCGAGCATTGAAGCATCTCGACGTCAAGCGGGTGGTCTTCAACGAAGTGACGAAGAACGCGGTGCTCGATGCGTTTCGTCGGCCACGTGAGATCGACCACGAGCTCGTCGAAGCTTATCTCGCGCGCCGCGCCCTCGATTACCTCGTCGGCTTTACATTGTCGCCCGTGCTGTGGCGGAAACTTCCGGGCAGCCGCTCGGCGGGTCGCGTCCAATCCGTCGCACTGCGCCTGGTCTGCGAGCGCGAAGCCGAGATCGAAGCATTCAAGTCGCGCGAGTACTGGACGATCGAGGTCGAGTTCCGGACCGAGGCGGGCCAGACCTTCACCGCCCGATTGACCCATCTCGACGGCAAGCGCCTCGACCGCTTCGATCTCGACACCGAGGCCAAGGCGCGCGCCGCCGCCGATGCCATCCTGGCCGCCTCGGGCTTTGCGGTTACCGAGATCGACAGCCGCCAGGTTCGCCGTAATCCGTTCCCGCCATTCACCACCTCGACCCTCCAGCAGGAAGCCTCGCGCAAGCTCGGTCTCGCGGCGAGCCGCACAATGCAGATTGCCCAACGCCTTTATGAAGGCATCGACATTGCCGGCGAGACGGTAGGGCTGATCACCTATATGCGGACCGACGGCGTCGCGATCGCCGGCGAGGCGATCGTGGCGGCGCGTCGGCTGATCGGCAATGAGTTCGGGCCGCGATACGTCCCGAGTGAGCCACGGGTCTATCGCAGCCCCGCCAAAAACGCGCAAGAGGCGCACGAGGCGATCCGGCCGACCGACATCGACCGCAAGCCGGGGGACATCGCCGCCGATCTGGACCCCGATCAGCGGCGGCTCTACGAGCTCATCTGGAAACGGGCGGTCGCGAGCCAGATGGCCTCTGCCTTGCTCGAGCAGGTCACCGTCGACATCGCCGACCCGACGATGCGTCTGCGTTTGCGGGCAAACGGCTCGGTCGTGATCTTCGACGGGTTTTTCGCCCTCTATCAGGAAGACCGCGACGACACTGCCGATGAGGAGGGCGAGGGGCGCCGACTGCCGGCGATGCGGAAAAGCGAGCGGCTGGAGCGTGGCGCGGTCGAGCCGAAGCAGCACTTCACGCAGCCGCCGCCGCGCTACACCGAGGCGAGCCTCGTCAAGAAGCTTGAAGAGCTCGGCATCGGCCGTCCTTCGACCTACGCCTCGATCCTGCAGGTCCTGCAGGACCGCGATTACGTCCGGCTGGAGAAACGGCGGTTCATACCGGAGGATCGCGGGCGGCTAGTCACCGCGTTTCTGACGAACTTCTTCGAACGTTATGTCGAATACGGCTTCACCGCGGATCTCGAGAACCAGCTCGACGACGTCTCCGGCGGACGCACCGATTGGAAGGAGGTATTACGGAACTTCTGGCGTGATTTTTCAGCGGCCGTCGACGGCACCAAGGAGCTGACGATCAGCCAAGTGCTGGCCGCCCTCGATACCGAGCTCGGGCGGCATTTCTTCCCGGACGACGCGTCGGGACGCGATCCGCGCCTGTGTCCCGGCTGCGCAGCCGGCAGGCTCAGCATCAAACTCGGGAAATTCGGCGCCTTCATCGGCTGTTCCGACTACCCGAACTGCCGTTACACCCGACCTCTCGCGCTCGAGGGAGAGGCTGAGGAGATTGCCGCGGCCGACACCCTGCTCGGGACCGATCCAGCGAGCGGCTTACCGATCTTCCTCAAAAAAGGTCCCTATGGCCACTACGTGCAGCTCGGGCCTGATGCGGAACACAAGCCCAAGCGGGTTGCCCTCCCGCGATCGGCGAAGCCGGCCGACATCGATCTCGACGCCGCTCTGCGGCTGCTGGCATTGCCGCGCGAGCTGGGGCGGCACCCCGAGACTGGTGAGACGATCATTGCCGGCATTGGCCGTTTCGGCGCTTACATCAAGCACGGAACGACCTTCAAATCGCTCGCCCCCGATGACGACGTGCTGACCATCGGCCTGAACCGCGCCGTCGTCCTGCTCGCCGAACCGGCGGCTGAGCGACGGCGCGGACCGCAGCTCGTGCGTGAGCTCGGCGAGCATCCCGAGGGCGGCGTCGTCGGCCTCTATAGAGGGCGTTACGGCCCCTATGTCAGTCATGACCGGGTCTTTGCGTCCTTGCCTAGGGCCACCGATCCAGAGACTTTTTCACTAGACCAGGCGGTGTCGCTGCTCGCGGCCCAGCGCCAGAAGAAGACTAAAGGCCAAAAGCGCAAACCCGGCAGATCCGCGGCGACACCGGCGAAGCCGCGAAGGGTTGCAAAGGCGGCCGGCACGCGAGATCGCGCGACGGCCAGCACGTCAACAAAGCCCGGCGCAAAAAAGTCCCGATCGCGATCGAGCGCGCCCCCGCTGTAGATGGCGAGGTCAGGCCGGAAGGCCTCCTCCAGGCCAGGCCGCCGAGGATTTTCTTCCATCGAGCGCACCAAGCCCGTGATCCGCAGTGGGAGACGACCGCTCGCTGCGGACCCGCTCGCGCCCGAGGCTACCCTCGTCGAGCGGCTCGGCAGCGATGAGGACGGCGTCCCTCTCGTCCGCCCGGTTGGCTGGCCGGGATCGGATCCGGCGCCGGTGCTGCGTCTTATCGAGGCCGGGCTGAGCGAGCCGTTCCCGATCGGTGCTCGCGCCGCTGCGCGGGTTGTCCAGCGCCAGACCGGTGAGATCGAAGCTCAGATCATCCGGGTGCTGGGCCCGGCGAATAGCCGGGTCGTCGGCGTCTTTCACCGTGGCGCCAACGGCGGCAGCGTAGTGCCGGTCGACCGCCGAAACCGTGCCGAGTACCGAGTGACGGAGCCCGATGCCGGCGGTGCCGGCGACGGCGAGTTGGTCACCGTCGAGGAATCCGCGACCGCAAAAGTCCGCTTTCCTCGCGCGCGCGTCATCCAACGGCTCGGACATTCCTCGGACGCCGGCGTGATAAGTCTGCTGGCCATCGCGAGCCATGACATTCCGACCGAATTCCCGATGGTGGCAATCGCCGAAGCCGAGGCGGCAAGACCGGCGCCTTTGGCCGGCCGAGCCGATTTGCGCGATATCCCTCTGGTCACGATCGACGGCAGCGATGCTCGCGACTTCGACGACGCGGTGTGGGCCGAGCCAGATGCGGACCCGGGAAATCGCGGCGGCTGGCATCTCGTCGTGGCAATAGCCGACGTCGCCTGGTACGTACGCCCCGGCACGGCACTCGACCGCGAAGCCCTGCGGCGCGGCAACTCGGTCTATTTCCCCGACCGCGTCGTCCCGATGCTGCCCGAGGCGCTGTCGAACGAGCTCTGCTCGCTCAAGCCCGGTGCCGACCGTCCTTGCCTTGCCGTCCACCTGTGGATCGACGCCACCGGCCGTAAGCGGGGACACCGGTTCGAGCGGGGAATGATGCGATCGGCCGCACGGCTCACCTACGAAGAGATCCAGGCGGCACATGAAGGCCGCCGCGCGTCTTCATTACCGCCAGAGAGATTGACGGCGCTATATGGGGCGTTCGCAGCGCTGGCGCAGGCGCGGGCCAGGCGCGGCGCCCTCGAGCTGGAGATCAGCGAGCATCGCGTGGTGCTCGATGGCGAGCAGCGGCCGGCCGCAATCATTCGGGTGGCCGGGCTCGATAGCCATCGGCTGATCGAGGAATTTATGGTCCTAGCGAACGTCGCCGCCGCAGAGGAGTTGGAAGCGCGGCGGCAACCCTGCATGTACCGTGTTCACGATGCGCCGGACCCGGAGAAGGTCGAGGAGTTGCGCGCTTTGCTTGTCGAAACCGAGATCGTCGGAACGGGCTTTGCCAAGGGACGAGCGCTGAAGCCTGAGCTGTTCAATCGGGTGCTGCGGGGCGTCGCGGCAACGCCGGCAGCTGCTCTCGTCAACGAGTTGGTCCTTCGCTGTCAGGCGCAGGCGCTCTATAGCCCGAACAATATCGGCCATTTCGGTTTGGCTCTGCATCGTTATGCCCATTTCACCTCGCCGATCCGCCGATACGCTGACTTGATCGTGCATCGGGCGCTGATCGGAGGTGCGAACGCCGCCGGACATGAGATCGTCGCCGGCGCACTGCCGTCAAATGCGGACCGTGACCAGCTGGCCGCCGTCGCAGAACATATCTCGACGACCGAGCGTCGTGCGGCCGCGGCCGAGCGTGCCGCGATCGAGCGCTATCGTGCAACGCTCCTCGCCCGATCGGTCGGCAGCGTCTTTGGCGGCCGCATCAGCGGCGTCGCCGAGTTCGGCCTATTCGTCACCTCGGCGGAGAATGGAGCTGACGGGCTTGTACCGATATCGACCTTGTCGGGTGACTACTACCAGTGCGACCGAAGTAGACAGCGGCTAATCGGCCAGCGGTCGGGTCGGGTCTTTCGGATCGGGGACGAGGTATCGGTCCGACTGGTCGAGGCGGACGGGATCGGTGGCCGCATCGTCTTCCATATCGAAGAGGATGGAACGACGAACCGCATCGGGCAGCCTCGCCACCGAGCTAACCATCACCGGCCCGGGCGGCACCGTTGATTGCCGCGGGCCGGCGATCTACTGTGCTGATCGCCCCCGAGCGAAATTTCCGCAACGCCGACGGTGTTGCCGAGCGCGTTGCGGCGGGGGAGTTTGCGGGGTTTCTTCTTCTGGAGTGGATACCGTTGTTCGCCCGTAGCCTCGACGAGATCACCGACCTCTACATAACGCCGGTGTCGAGCCGAAAACTCATTCTCGCCGGAGCCGCACGCTTCTCCCGCCTCGACAGTAAGTTCTCAGTTACCGAGACCCCGGGCCTGGAGGGCAGAACACACGTCGTCGTCAACTATGACGGCCGGGAAGTTGCTGTGTATCCGACGCCGGGTGACGACGACCCCCACGCTTGGGGGGGATTGATGGGTCGGCTGATTGCCGGTGCCAAGGGGGCGTCGCCAACCCTCGCCACGCTGTCGGAGGACCAAATCGACAAGGTCTTGTTCGACGGCATGACCGGGGCCCTCGACCGTTTTTCGCGTTATGCATCGCCCGAGATCGCGCGCGACCAGCGTGCCGTCCGAGACGGCTTCGGCGGGATCGGCATCACCCTCGATGTCTCCGGCGCGGAATTCCGGATCACCCAGGTCACACCGGGTGGGCCCGCAGATCGCGCCGGCATTCGGCCCGACGACAGGCTGGTCGCGGTTGACGGGGGCGCGACGGCCGGGCGGTCGCAGAGCGACGTAATTCACGTACTTCGTGGCCCGATCCTGAGCCCGCTCGAGGTGACCGTGTATCGTCCCAGTCTCGGCCAGAAGCGGAGTTTCCGTCTCCAGCGCGCGCTCGTCATCCTGCCTACCGTGACGATATCGCGAGACGGTGGGATCGCGATCCTTCAGATCGCGAGCTTCAACCAGAACACAACGCAGCAGATCGTCGAGGATCTCGGCCGACTAGAGCGTGAGATGGGTTCGCGCCTGAGCGGCGTCGTCCTCGACCTGCGCAGCAACCCCGGTGGCCTGCTCGATCAGGCCGTCAGTCTCACGGATGTCTTTATCTCTAAAGGGCCGATCGTGTCGACAGTCGGCCGCCATCCAGCGAGCCATCAGTTCTTCGAGGCGTCCGGCGTCAGCATGGTGCCGCAGATACCGATCGTGGTGCTGATCAATGGCGCTTCTGCCTCGTCATCCGAGATCGTCGCCGCAGCCCTTCAGGATGTCGGACGGGCGGTCGTCATCGGTAGCGCCTCTTATGGAAAGGGCACCGTGCAAACCGTCCTGCGCCTGCCGAACGACGGCGAGCTGACGCTGACCTGGGCACAGCTCGTCGCCCCATCCGGATACTTTCTGCACGAACACGGCGTGGTTCCGACCATTTGTACAAGCGATCTCGGGGACGACGACAATGCCGTTCAAGTTGCCTTGCAACGCAGCAACGTTGCGGCATCGCCGACGCTGAGGTCACGGGCTTCGCTCGACGACAGTGCTTGGTCTCAACTCCGGCGTTCGTGTCCGGCGCGGCAGGGCGATCATGAGATCGACATCAAGGTCGCAAAGCGGCTCCTCGCAGATCCAGCGCTCTACAGCCAGGCGGTGCACGCCATCTCGGCGACCCCTTACGTAGCCTCAGCTCCGCTCGCGGCGGCCGCTGCACCGGCCGAGCCTGCCTTGACAGGGTCCCGCGGATCGCTATTTTCCGATCCGCGTCACCCCTAACCTGCCGGATCCATTTCATGGCCAAGACGAATACCGTCCTGATAAAGCTGGTCAGCAGCGCCGACACCGGCTTCTACTACGTCACAAAAAAAAATCCGCGGACAAAGACCGGCAAGCTCGAACTCAAGAAATTCGACCCCGTCGTCCGCAAGCACGTCGTATTCAAAGAAGCCAAGATTAAATAAAATGTTATAAATTTGCAGTCGGGGCCGGGGTAACGCGCTTTGAAACAGGACGTATTTTTTACGACCTCGGCCGAGCAGAAGAAATATTTAGGTGGTTCTGTTCAAAACTGCCAAGAGGGCGGCGCTGAGCACGGGTAATGAAGTTTCGGATTTCTGCGCCTGAATGCGCGTGGCTGAAAAAGAAACCCTGCGCCTCCGTGCAGCGCTCCGCTCTGAGCCCATCGACCTCGGAACGGGTTTCAGCCCCCTCGGCGGTGGTTGCTATACCGAGTTTGGTGCCAAGCTGGATGATCGCGCGAATGAAACCTGCGTGATCGGCTCGTCCTGGAAACCCGCTTACAAAGGACCTATCGATTTTGATTTTGTCGAAGGCGAAATCACGCAGCCGATAGAACGAGGAATGGCCAATGCCGAAATCATCGATCGACAGGAGCACACCCAGACAGCGAAGCTGGTGCAGCGTTCGTAGAAAAGCGTTGTCTGGTAGGGGCTGGATTGTCTCCGTGACTTCCAGTTCGAGGCGTCTAGGGTCGAGGTTTGCGGTCGTCAGCGCGTCATGCACGACTTGAGCAAGATCGCCAGCGAGGAATTGAGCGGCGGAAATGTTGACCGCCACCCGGGTGCCGCCTGGCCAGGTCGCGGCCTCGGCGAGCGCCGCGTGCAATACCCACCTCCCGAGGCGCGGCATAAACCCGAATTCTTCGACAAGACTGACGAACTCTCCGGGTAGGATGACGCCGCTTAAGGGGTGGTTCCAGCGCAGCAGAGCCTCGCAGGTAGTAATTCGACCGGTATGCAGATCGATCATCGGCTGATAAACAAGCGAAAACTCTGCCTCGGAGAATGCTCTGGCCATTTCCGCGGGGGAAATGCGCGGCGCCGAGGACGATTCGCCTCGCCGGCATTCTCCGCCAGCGGTGCCGTTTTTCGTAGTCGAGTTCATAACTAGGCCCCGACCCGCCGAGAGATCCGGCTAAAAAGAAACCGTTGTAGATACGAACCGTCATTGAGGCGTCAAATGAGTGTCCGCCGCCGCGGGATTGGGTGCTGTGGGCCGACCATGGCTCACACTTGATGCGCCGTATCACGGACAGAACGCTACTTTGGATGGGATGAAATTCGGGTGGGATCGAGCCGAGTTAGCTTGGGCTCGTTTTTTGGACTGCAATCACCGATCAATATCGATTCGGCCTTGAGCGCCGGTGGGGCCTATCGTTTCATCGTTTCTCTGAGTGAGAGAAGCCCAGGTGATCGGCGGCAAGTCTGCCAAACGTGTGACTATGCGATTACGTCCGGCTGTCTTGGCCTCATAAAGAGCGTCGTCGGCACGCTTCAGCAGCTGCGCGCGGCAATCACCGCCTTCAGCGGCCGCGGAGACGCCGATGCTGACCGTCACGGCCACCTTCACGCCCCCCACCCTGATAATGAAAGGCTCCCTCGCGACCGCCAAGCGCAACCGTTCGGCGACCGCGGTCGCTATGGTGCTGTCGGTGTCAGGCATAACCACGACAAATTCCTCGCCGCCCAGTCGGGCGACCAGATCAACACTTCGGACGCTGTTCATTGTTCGGCTGGCAAGCTCGCGCAGCACGTCATCTCCCGCAGCATGGCCATAGGTATCGTTGACCTGCTTGAAGTGGTCGATGTCAAACAGCAAAATCGCTGCACTTATATGGTCATGGTTAACCCGACCAATCAACTCGTCGAGATGCGCAAGGAGGTATCGTCGGTTGTAGAGACCGGTTAATTCATCAGTCAGCGCGAGAGAAAGGCTACGCTGGTAGTTTTCTTGCAACCGATCCTGGAGCCTCTTGCGGCGGATCTGAGTGCCAGTACGGGCCAGCAACTCGTTCCGATCAACCGGGCGAATGAGATAATCGTTGGCGCCAAGATCGAGACCCTTGGCAAGACGGTGGAGATCGCCCTCCTCGGCGATGAGCAGGATCGGCAACTGGCGGAACATCTCACTTGCCCGGCACTGCGTAACCAGGAGCAACGGATCCCCGCTCGGCGTCGATAAGCTGGCGATGACCAGCTCGGTGTCGCCATCCAGGTGTCTTTGTGCTTCCGCACAACTTTGACAGATCACCAGCTGCGCGCTCGGACGTAAGGTCTCGGCCATTCTGGCGGCGGCGAACTGATCTTCCTCGATCAGGATGATCCGTGCCGGTCCAGAATCTTCGGCTACGGCTGTATCATGGCCGGCGAAACGACCGCAAATCCCTTCGCGCAAGCGCCATTCTTCCATCATCCGCTTCAGTCGGGCGAGCGAACGGACGCGAGCGAATAGGGCGATATCGTTAACGGGTTTGGTCAGGAAGTCATCGGCGCCGGCCTCAAGACCGCGAAGCCGGTTGGCGACGTCAGACAACGCGGTCACCATGACCACCGGTACGTCGGCGGTTCGGGGGTTGGCCTTGAGCCGGCGGCACACCTCGAAGCCGTCCATCCGCGGCATCATCACGTCGAGAAGGATCACGTCCGGCACTTCGCTGTCGGCGATCTCCAAGGCGCTATGCCCGTTAAATGCCGATAGGACGTCGAAATATTCGCTCGAAAGCTTCGCCTCGAGCAGCTTTACATTGGCCTCGACATCATCGACAACCAGCACTCGAGCAGACATGGGCTATTTGCTTGCACCAAAGGAGGGAAAGCACTCGTCTCAGGAGAGGAACCGCTCGACAGTTCGCAGGAAGCTCGCTACCGAGATCGGCTTCGAGATATAAGCTTCACAACCGCCTTCACGGATCTTCTCCTCGTCACCTTTCATTGCGAAAGAGGTTACTGCGATGATCGGAATCATTCGCAGATCGTCGTCCTTCTTGATCCATTGCATTACCTCTAGCCCCGATATTTCCGGAAGCTGAATATCCATCAAGATCAGATCGGGGTGGTGTTGTCGGATCAGGGCGATCGCCTCGACACCGTCCTTGGTCTGCAATGTGCCATAGCCGTGCGCCACGAGCAGATCGTTGAAGAGCTTCATATTGAGGTCGTTATCCTCGACGATCAAGACCTTCTTCCGCGCGAGCGGAAGGGGCGTCCGGTTCAATTTCGAAATTTCGAGCGTCATTCTTCGCCGGCCTCGAGACAGAACTGAAGTGGCGGCAGACGATCGATCGCGATCGGCCAGGGGCTGGTGATCGTCGTTCCCCACGGGCAACACTGGCATGTTGTAGGCGATCGAACTTAATAATCTGTAACCGCAGATCTGCTCTGCCCAGGTGAAAGATTGAAGATCCATGGCACCCCGGTTCCGCATCGGTATCGATCTCGGCGGCACCAAGATCGAGGGTGCTGCCGTCGACGGCTCAGGGGCTGTTGTCGTCCGCCGGCGCGTGGCAACTCCCAGAGGCAGCTATCCCGCAACGCTAGAGGCAATGGTTGCCCTGGTCGGCGAGATCGAGATGGCAATCGGCAACACGGCGAGCGTCGGGCTCGGCATGCCCGGGGCGATTTCTCCGATTACCGGCGTTGTCAAGAACGCAAACTCCACATGGCTGATCGGCCGGCCATTGCAGCAGGACTTGGAGACCAAGCTCGGCCGCCCGGTGCGCTTGGCCAACGACGCCAACTGTTTTGCGCTGTCGGAAGCGACCGACGGTGCAGCAGCTGCGATGGAGACCGTCTTCGGCGTCATTCTCGGCACCGGGGTGGGAGGCGGCATCGTTATCGGCGGACGGCTCGTCGTCGGGGCGAACGCGATCGCGGGTGAGTGGGGTCACAACCAGCTCCCGTGGCCGACCCCGGAGGAGGCCCCGGGGCCGCCGTGCTATTGCGGTCGGACGGGGTGTATCCAGACTTTCCTCTCCGGACCGGCGCTCGCGGCGGATCATCACCGTCATACCGGGCGTCGCCTGACCGGGTTGGAGATTGCAGATCTTGCCGGGCGCGGAGACGCGGGCTGCAGCGCGACCCTGCGACGCTATGCGGACAGGCTAGCCCGAGGTCTGGCTGCGGTGATCAATCTTATCGACCCCGACGCGATCGTATTGGGGGCGGGGTTTCCGGCATCGCGATGCTCTACCGGCAGGTCCCCGTTTTGTGGTCGGCACATCTTCTCAGATCACGTCGTCACCCGCCTGCTCCCCCCGGTCC
>WNFO01005525.1_pt1 | contig 11065 bp, 9 predicted proteins | sample 5400251 | NCBI WGS metagenome assembly WNFO01 (sample SAMN13153354, study PRJNA577476) | soil metagenome | isolation source: 100 cm saprolite under Madrone tree | place: USA:California | collected 2016-06-14 | reverse complement strand
AGGATCGGCGGCGAGAGCGCGGGCCACCCCTACGCGCTGGCGCTGGCCACCAGAGAGCTCGCGTGGGCGGCGATGAGCGAATTCGCCCGGATCGAGGCCGACGAGGTGGAGCATTTCCTCGACGCGGGTGGCCATGCGAGACGCGTCCCAATTTTCGAGGCTGGGCACGAGGGCAATGTTTTCGGCGACAGTGAAATGCGGGAAGAGGCCGGCTTCCTGGATGACGTAGCCAATGCCGCGGCGGAGCCGAATAGGGTCCCATTCGGTCGTGGAGTGGTTCTGGACGAGGATATTGCCCTTCGTGGGGAGCAACAAGCCGTTGATTAGCTTGAGGAGGGTGGTCTTGCCGCTGCCGCTGCGGCCGAGAAGGACGAGGGTCTCACCCGATGGGATTCTTAGGGAAATATCAGAAACGATTATTCGCGCAGGAATATCGTTTATGTGATATGCCACGTCGCGAAATTCGATCAAATTTTCCGAAATACTTGCGGGTTTCGCATTCATTTCGATTGACAGCCACAAAACCTAGCGGGAACATCTTAATGCACCTAGCCTCCCGACGCCGAATTTTGGCGCATCCTTCGCGCGGAAGCTGCATCCAACGGGAGGGGAAAACGCCATGGGAGCACTCGCCACACCTGCCCGCATCCGGCACGACCTTCACACACGCCTGCTCGATGCCCGCCTGAGAACCGACGAGCTATTTCGAGTGGTCCGCGAAGAGGCTATCTATGACCGGCCGATTCCCGAGAGGCACCGGATTATCTTCTATGTTGGGCATGTGGAGGCCTTCGACTGGAATTTGCTGGGAGAGCGTGCGTTCGGATTGCGCTCTTTTCAGCGGACCTTTGACCAGCTATTTGCCTTTGGCATCGATCCGGTGGGAGGCGGTTTGCCCTCGGACACGGCAGCCGATTGGCCCTCGCGCGAGGAAGTGGAGAGCTACAACCGGCGTCTGCGCGACGAGCTGGATTACGCGATCGAGCAAGCGCTGGCACGGCCCGAGGAGGGGCATCCTCAGCTCATCACTATGCTGGAAGTGGCGATCGAGCACCGGTTGATGCATGCGGAGACGCTGGCGTACATGCTGCACCGGATGCCGAGCGAGCGAAAAATTGGCGGACCGGAACGTGCTGTTTGGAGAGCCCTGCGAGTAAAATCCCATCTGGTCGATATTCCATCCGGGACAGCTACGCTGGGCCTGGAGCGAGCGCACGGTGAGGAATTCGGCTGGGACAATGAATTTGAAGGACACAAAGTAGAGACGCCGGGATTCGCGATTGAAAAGCACAACGTGACGAATCACGATTTTCTGCGTTTCATCCAGGCGGGCGGCTACGAGAACCGTTCGCTTTGGACCGAAGAGGCGTGGGAATGGAAGCAGAAGGAACACATTCAGCATCCGATTTTCTGGCGAAGCGATGGCAACCTGTGGATGTATCGCACGATGTTTGGCGAGATCCGCTTGCCACAGGAATGGCCGGTCTACGCGAGCCACGCCGAGGCCACCGCGTACGCAAAGTGGTTGGGGCGAAAGCTCCCCACAGAGGCGCAATTTCATCGCGCAGCGTACGGAACTTCCGAGGGCAGAAAGGAACGCCTCTACCCTTGGGGCGAAGAGGCTCCAAGCGCAGACAAGGGAAATTTTAATTTTCAATCTTGGGATCCCTCTCCGGTTGGCGCGCATCCGGCCGGCGCCAGCGCATTTGGCGTACACGATCTGGTTGGAAACGGCTGGGAGTGGACGCGGACGGAGTTTGCGCCGTTTCCTGGATTCACGACCATGCCCTTCTATCCTGGTTACTCTGCCAATTTCTTCGACGGCAAGCATTACGTGATGAAAGGCGGCTCGCCGCGCACCGCTGCGTGCATGCTGCGGCGGTCGTTTCGAAACTGGTTCCAGCCCCATTATCCGTACGTCTACGCGACATTCCGTTGCGTCGAGGACTGACGAGACCAACCCCGGGAGACTCCATGCTGACCCCTTCCCTTCCGCTACGGCATGTGTCTGAATTTGCGTCCGATGTGCGCGACAGCCTGACAAAGCCTGGCCAACGAGAACTTCCCTCGAAATATTTGTATGACGAAGTAGGCTCGGCGCTTTTTGAGACGATCTGCGTTCTGCCCGAGTACGGGCTGACGCGGGCGGACGCGCGGCTGCTGGAAAGGTATGCGGGAGAAATTGTGGGACGGCTTCCCTCGCCGATTCGAGTGGCGGAGCTGGGGAGTGGCTCGGGAAAGAAGACACGGTGGATTCTGGAAGCGCTCTCGAAGCGGCAAAAAACGTATTACTACCCGATTGAGATTTCGCCTTCGGCGCTGGCGGCGTGCGCGAAAGAGTTGGGACAGATTGATCTGGTGAGCATCGTCGGCCACGAACAGCCGTATTTGGAGGGGTTGCGTACCGTGGCCGAGGGGCTCGGGAAGCAGGATCATCTGTTTGTGCTTTTTCTCGGGAGCACGATTGGCAATTTTGATCGCGATGCGGGGGAGGACTTCTTGCGGGAGATGCGGGCGATCCTCCGCCCGGGCGATGCGCTGCTGCTGGGCACAGACCTGGAGAAGGGCGTCGAACTGCAATTGCTGGCTTACAACGATCCGGCGGGTGTGACGGCGGCGTTCAACCTGAATCTGCTGGCGCGGATGAATCGCGAGATGGGCGCGGATTTTGACTTGAGTTGCTTCCGACACGAAGCGCGCTGGAACGGCGTGGAGCGGCGTATCGAGATGCATCTGCGCTCGACCTGCCGGCAAATCGTGCAGATCCCCGCCGCCAGCCTGCGGGTCATGCTGGACGAAGACGAGACCATATGGACGGAAAGTTCGCATAAATACAAAGCCGAAGAAATTCGCGGCATGGCAGAGCGCACGGGATTCCGGTGCGACGCACAGTGGATCGATGAGCAGTGGCCCTTCGCGCAAAACTTGTTAGTGGCGGAGTGAAATGGTGCCAGGCTGCGGTTTGAGACTATAACGAGTCGTGACCCCTGGCTCGTTGTGTGGAATCGCGCGTTTATTTGACTTGGTCTGTAGCACAACCTAATATTCCCGGCTAATGACGGAGTCCCAATTCCAGATTGGCCAGACCATCTCGCATTACCGAATCGTGGCGAAGCTGGGTGGTGGCGGGATGGGTGTGGTTTATAAGGCAGAAGACACTGAATTAGGGCGCCTCGTCGCCCTAAAGTTTCTGCACGACAACCTAGCGCGGGACGCCAACGCTCTTGATCGTTTTCGTCGTGAAGCAAGGGCGGCATCATCTCTCAATCATCCCAACATCTGCACAGTTTATGAGGTCGGGAAACACGGAAGCCAGTCCTACATGGTCATGGAGTACCTCGAGGGGCAGACTCTCAAACACCGCATTGCTGATGGCTTGTTGCCCTTTGACCGTGTGCTGGAACTTGGGATCCAGATTACTGACGCGCTGGATGCGACGCATTTGAAGGGGATCATTCACCGCGACATCAAACCCGGAAACATTTTTGTCACCCTGCGGGGAGACGCCAAGCTCCTGGATTTCGGCTTGGCCAAGCTGATTTCTCCGATCACTCAAACCGCAGCAAGCAGCGGCCAGAGCGGTGGAGAAACATCGCCGGTCTCAACGGCTTCTGGTTTTCTCATCGGCACCGTTGAATACATGGCGCCAGAGCAATTGCAAGGCGGCAGCGTGGATCAGCGCACCGATATCTTTGCGCTGGGTATGGTGCTTTACGAAATGGCGACGGGGACGCATCCCTTTATGGGTCGCACGCCCACATCAACGATCGCCAATATCCTCAAGGATGAGCCACGGCCTGTCGCGCAAAGAAATGCCGTGGTTCCCCAAGAACTCGAGCGAATTGTGCATCGGTGCCTCCGAAAAAGCCCGCCCGAACGCTATCCTTCGGCGCGCATGCTGCTCGAGGACCTCGTGAGTCTCCGCGGCAGTTCGCGGCAGAATTTGGGAACGCGGACCGATGACAGCGCGCCAGCCAGGTCCTCTCCAGCGCTCTTTATCCCTCGGCATTTGGCACGTATCTTATTCGTGGCGATCCAGCTGGGGTATCTGGGAATGTATGGCGCGGCTCTTTACAAATTCCAGGATGTGCTTCGGGTCAGTCATGAGTTGTACGGATCAGGGATTCTGGGTGCGTCGCTTTTGCTGGTCGCTACGATTGGCATCCCGGTGCGCATTTATTTTTCCACGGCACTTGGTTTTGATTTTGCAGACATCGGCCGTCAGTTTCGCCTAGTGTTTCCGTTCGTATTCCTGATGGACTTGTTGTGGTCGGCGGTACCCTTGCTTTTTCTCGGGCAGTTACAGGGATTGGTCCTGCTGTGTGCCGGTCCGCTCGCTTTTCTGCCTCTCTCCCAGCGAACACTGCTCTACTCAGCGTATGGACGCAGGGGTGGCCGGTCGTCGGTGGTTCTGGCTCGACGAACGATGGACACGAAGTGAGCTAATCGGCTCCAGGAGCCTAGAAAGCTTCGACGCGCCAGACGAAGCGGGCGGACCAGGATTTTTGCGCAGTGAAGTCCGGGCGCCAGATGGCGAGAATCTGGGAGCCCTGGTAGACCCGTTCGAAACCTTCTTCGGACTCGGAAACCGTCTCGATCGGCGCGACCCAAAATTCCTCCACCAGCGGCGCGTGCAAAGCGATGCGCACGCGCTGCCAGCCGTCCTCCATGCGGAGGATGGGACCGGGAAGCGCACCGCTGAAACGCAGATTCACGCGGCCGGTGGGCGTTTCGAAGAAGCGGTCGGGCTCCGCCGGGGCGAGCAGGTTGACGATGGATTCGATACCGACGGCAAAAGGTTTGGCGGGAAGCTCCTTGAAACGCAAGATGATTTCGCAGCCTATTTCGCAGCCGTGCGGGGCAGGACTGAAGGAAAACTGCTTAATGAGCGAGAGCTGCACTCCTGATTCCTCGTTCTTACCTTGAAGAGCCAGGGAATCGGAGCGATGGAGCTCGGCGCCATGGGGATCGGAGCTGTCCACAACAAATGCGCCCCCAGCAAAGCCCGGGTCTTCGCGGAGCTCCAGAGTTTCATAGTCGGCGTGCGTGCGCGTTGGATCAAAAAGCAAGACGCGAAACGCGTGCCGTGGCCAGCGGTCGTAGCGGAGAAAGCGTTCGAGGCCGGGCTCTTTGACGCGTGTCTGCTCGTGAATGGAAGCAACCTCCCGCGTGGCCGACTTTCCCGCAGCCTCGCGCAAAGTCGCGTGGTAAGACTCAGGCCGGCGCAGAATGGAGTTTACGAGCGTCGCAGCGGCAGGCCGGAAATCGAACGCGGCGATGGTCCCCCCATCGCCGGGTTTCAGCAGGGCTTGATACTCAGGAGCGGTGAAGAGCAATTCGCCGGCGCCATCGGCATCGTAATCGAGCAGCTCGACGCGGGCCATTAGTGCACCGGGGGTGTGGAGGTCGGCGAGGGATTCGGCGCGAATGAGGTTTCGCCACGGATCGGTGCGGAGATGCGGAGCGTAGATCCCACCGAATATGCCGTGCCAAAAGGCGGCGTTGCAGTGTGCCCGCAGCAGCAGATCCCGCGCTTTGAGCAGGTCCTGGGCGGCTCTTGTTCCAACCGGCCGTGAAGGAGCGGCAGCAATACGAGCAGAAACGCGCAGCATCTTTTTGTGGAGCAGATTGGATTCGGGATATTTGCGAAAGAAACCGCGCCACGAGCCGCCGCGAAGAAAGGCGAGCACCTCCGGGCGGGCGCTGAATTCCTTGAGAACGGCGTGATAGCGCTGGCGGACGCGCGTCGGCAACACCCACTCCATCATTTCGGTATAGGAGGCGGTAGGGAGATCGGCACGTCCGAGCGGCGCGTGCGCAGCCAGATATTCGCCTGGGGTGGACACTTTTAGCCAGGCAGAATTCTCCTCAAGCGCGGCAAGAAAATCAGCGAGCCAGCCGTTCTTGTAGCAGTGCTCGTTTGTTCCGGGCCAGACTCCGAACTTTTCCATGTCATCACCCATTGCCGCGACACCGCCGGGATGAAGGGATGCCGCCTCGCGAAGATAGGTGATGACTTCCTCGACTTTGCCGAATGGAACGAGGTATCGAAGCTTTTTCTGGCCCGGGTAGAGCAAAACACACTGGCCGCGGTCTTCCGCAACGTAGGCGCGGAAAAGTTCCTCGGGTTCAAATCCCGCCGAAAGAAAGTGGACGTCATCTACAAGCGTGTAGGCGACGTTTGCGGCGGCAAGCGCGGACGGAAGCTGGGGCTCCCAAACGCGCTCGGCGAGCCAGGCGCCGGTCGGACGACGGCCGAAATGCTCTTCGAGATAGGAGGCGAGGCGCGTAATTTGTTCGCGCTGATCTTCCGGCGGGATGGAGACAAGAATGGGTTCATAAAATCCACCGCCCACGAGTTCCACCTGCCCACTCAGGGCCAGCTTTTTCAGGCGGGCGAAATACTCGGGACGATGTTCTTCGATCCAGTTAAGAAGCGGGCCGGAGTAGTGAAGACCGAGATGAACGCCGGGATGTTTTTCGAGCTCTTCCATGAACGGGAGATAGCAAGTGTCGTAGGCTTTCTCGAGGACATGCTCGAAATTGCCGCACGGTTGATGAGCATGAATCAGCAGGGCAAGATGGAAACTCTGGGGCATGGGGACAGTTTTTTTTCTCCCTGAACCATGATAACAAGCCGGGTGAATTTATGGGTTCAAGCCACTGCGACTGTGAGCCAAGCGCTCGCCTCGGTAGGATGCGGCCACGCAACGAAATGGATGAAAAAAGCGGCGCGCCGAAGCGTGCCGCTTGAATCTAAGCCGTATGCCCCGGGCGGGACCGGCTACAACTTCCCTTGTTTTGCATACCAATCGGAGTTGATTGGCGTAAAGCTATTCCACTTTTCCGGGAGATCTTCGAGCGCGAAAATAGCGGTTACCGGACAAACGGGCACGCACGCGCCACAATCGATGCATTCGGTCGGATGGATGTAGAGTTGCGTCTCCGCCTCGAAAGCCGGCTCGTCCTTGCGGGGGTGGATGCAGTCCACCGGGCAAACATCCACACAAGCAGTGTCTTTTGTGCCGATACAAGGCTCGGCAATCACATAGGCCATTAACGATCTCCTTTGTTCGGACAACGGTCCGGTGGTGCGTGGGACGTCGCGGCACGACCGGGAAAAATCGTTATACCACGCGCCCACTGGACGCGGCAAGCTGCACACTTGAATTGTACGCGGCGGAAAGGGGTTTCTCAACCGGCAAGGGTATGGATAGAATGAAGGCGGAAGGGATGACATGAGAAATCGGAGTGTACTTGTCGTATTTGGAATGCTGGCCGCGATGACGGCGTTCGCCGGGTCGCAAGTTCCCAAAAGCGCAGCGCCGCGCGACCCGGAACTCATCGACGCGCAGGGCTACAAGAAACTTGTGGAGCAATACCGCGGGAAGCCGCTGCTGGTGAATTTTTGGGCGACGTGGTGCGAGCCTTGCCGGCACGAATACCCAATGCTGAATGAGCTGGCGAAGCAATATGCGCCGCGAGGACTTAAAGTTGTGGGAGTGAACCTCGACGACGATGGGGATTTGATCCTGATGCGGAGATTTCTTGCCCGCTACAAACCGATCTTCCCCAACTACCGGAAAAAAGCTGGCGGAGAAGAAGCGTTCCGGCAAGCGGCGCTGGATGGTTGGACCGGCGCGCTCCCCGCTTCCGTCTTCTATGGAAAAGAGGGGCGGCAGGCCGGTCATGTTCTTGGCGAAGGATCGCGCGAAACGTATGAGACGGCAATTCGCTCGCTGTTGGCTGCGGGAAGAAATTAGAGCGCACTGCCCGCTGACGAGGGAGCTAGGTTTAGACCATCAATTTGCCGAGGGAATTGCAGATGCTCAACACTACGGGCAATCGAATCACTTATTTCGGTCACAGCACGTTTTCCTTGACGACACCTTCGGGGCAAGTCGCTTTGATTGATCCGTGGGTGATGGCCAATCCGGTTTGCCCGGCGGCGCTGAAGAAAGTCGCGCGGCTGGATGCGATTTTCCTGACCCACGCGCATACCGATCACATGGGCGACTTACTTGTGCTGGCGAAACAGCACCGGCCGAAAATCGTGGCGATCTTCGAGACCTGCCTGTGGCTCGAGAGCAAGGGCTTCGAAGAAGAGACGTGCCCGATGGGCAAGGGCGGCTCGCAGAAGGTGGGCGAGTTTGGCGTTACGATGACCCATGCGTTTCATTCGAATTCGATTACCGACGAGGGCGTGCGGATTTATGGAGGAGAGCCGGCGGGCTACGTGATTCGAATGCCCGGAGGATTTAGCGTGTATCACGCGGGAGACACCGCGCTCTTTGGGGATATGAAGCTCATCGGAGAGTTGTGCAAGCCGGATGTGGCCCTGCTGCCGATCGGCGATCTGTATACAATGGGCCCGCGCGAAGCGGCGTATGCCATCCGTCTACTCGGAGTGAAACATGTCGTTCCCATGCATTATGCGACATTTCCGTTCTTGACCGGCACCGTGGAAGCATTGCGTGAAGAAACTAAAAATATCGAAGAGCTACGGATTCACGCACTGAAGCCGGGGGAGGCGCTGTGATCCGAACCGACAATTTGTGCAGCGCATTCTTGCAGGAAGACGTTGACGAATATCTCTACAAGATGCTGCCGAAGCGCGACGAAGTTGTGACGGAAGTGGAAGACTATGCGGCGCAGAACCGCATCCCGATTATCGGGCCGGCGGTGGCACGCATGCTGGCGCTTTTCGTGCAAGTGTCGGGAGCTAAACGAATTTTTGAAATGGGCTCGGCCATCGGCTATTCCACAATCTGGCTGGCACGGGCGGCTGGGCCGAAGGGCAAAGTTGTTTACACGGACGGCGATCCAGAAAAAGCCCGGCGAGCCAAGGACTATTTTCGGCGCGCGGGTGTGGCCAAGCGGATCGAGATTCGCGTGGGAAATGCGCTGGAGTTGGTCAAGAAAGCGCCAGGCACATTCGATTTGATTTTCAATGACGTGGACAAGCATCAGTACCCCGACGCTCTGCACGCGGCGCTGCCGAAGCTGCGGCGTGGGGGCCTGTTCATCACGGATAATACGCTTTGGTCCGGCAAAGCGGCGAGGCCAGCCGCAGCCGACGATGCGGATACGCAAGGCGTCCAGGAATTCAACCGGCTGGTCTATGCTTCGAAGAAGCTCTATCCCGTTTTGATCCCGTTGCGTGACGGCGTCACCGTTTGCCAAAAGCTGTAGACGTTGCTCGATCTTATCCGCGGAAAAAATTGCGCACGAGGAAGCCGACGTTAGCGGGGCGCTCGGCAAGGCGGCGCATGAAGTAAGGGAACCAGTCCTGGCCGAACGGGATGTAGATGCGGACGCGATAGCCGTCCCGGACCAGGCGGCGCTGCAGGTCGGTGCGTACACCATAAAGCATCTGAAATTCAAAATCATCCTTCGAAATCTGCATGGCGGCGGCATGGCGGATGGTTGCTGCGATCATGCGCGGATCGTGCGTGGCAATGCCGTGATAGAAGCCGCTGGAGAGCAGCATTTTCATGAGGCGGACGTAGTTGGCATCAACATCGGCTTTGCTTGCGTAGGCCACCTCGGGCAATTCCTTGTAAGCCCCTTTGCACAAGCGGATGCGGCAACCATAGGAGAGCAGATCCGTGACATCCGTCTCGCTGCGATAAAGGTAAGACTGAATCACGGTGCCGATAGCCGGGTTGCGAGCGCGCACGCGCTTGACCAGATCGACGGTGCGCTGGGTGTAGAGAGAACCTTCCATGTCCACGCGCAGGAAATTGTCGAAACGGGCCGCAAACTCCACAATGGAGAAGACCAAGCCCAGGCAGAAATCCACGTTGAGATCGAGCCCCAGCTGGGTGAGTTTGCAGGAAACGTTGGCATTTAGTTTTTCCTGGGCGATGCGCTCGTAAATCTCTAAATAGGCGTCGCGCGAATGCTGGGCGTCTCCCGTGCTGGAAACGTTCTCACCAAGATAGTCGAGACTTGCAGCCATACCGGCATCGTTGCATGCACGGGCGGCTGCAATGGCTTCATCGAGCGTCTCGCCTGCAACGAAGCGGCGCGCCATGCGGCGCGTGGTGCCATTGGAAGTGACCCAGTTGGCGAAGCCTTTGCTTTCAGAGAGCTTGAGGAGTGTCGAACGGAGCATGCAGGATTGATTATGGCAGTCTGGAAAGACTGAAACTAGTGCTTGTGCTCTTCCAGAAACTTTTCCGCGTCGATGGCGGCCATGCAGCCCGAGCCCGCAGCGGTAACCGCCTGGCGATAGCGGTGATCCTGTACGTCGCCGGCAATAAACACTCCTGGAACAGCCGTGAGGCTGCCGTGCTTGGCGAGCAGATAACCGTTGGAATCCATCTCGAGTTTTCCCTTGAAGATGATGGTATTGGGATTGTGGCCGATGGCAACGAATACGCCGTCGAGCGGAATCTCGCGCGTTTCCTTGTTCTGCTGATTGCGCAGACTCACGCCCTCGACGTGTCCTTTGGGAGCGAGAATTTCCTCCACGGTGAAAGGAGTGACGAATTCAACTTTCTCGTTGGCCCTGGCACGGTCAATCATGATCTTGGAAGCGCGAAAACTATTCCGGCGGTGAATCAGGTGGACCTTGCTGGCATAGCGTGACAGAAAGTTGGCCTCTTCCATAGCGGAATCACCGCCACCGACTACGGCGATGGGCTTGCCGCGGAAAAAATAACCGTCGCAGGTCGCGCAGGTGGAAACGCCGTGGCCGATTAGTTCTTTTTCACCGTTCAGACCCAACAGACGCGCTGAGGCGCCCGCGGCAACGATCAAAGCTTGTGCTTCGTAGGTATCTTTTCCAGCGATGATCTTGAACGGGCGCTTGCTAACGTCAACTTCCGTGACGGCCCCGGCTCTAAACTCCGCGCCAAATTTTTTCGCCTGTTTGCGCATGTTCTCGATGAGCTCCGGCCCCATAATGCCGTCGGGGAAGCCGGGATAATTTTCAACGTGCGTCGTGAGAGAAAGCTGTCCGCCAGGCTCATGTCCGTCGAGGACCAGCGGTTTCAAATTCGCGCGACCGGCATAAATCGCAGCAGTAAGGCCGGCGCACCCGCTGCCAATGATGATGACG
>WNFO01014224.1_pt1 | contig 11068 bp, 12 predicted proteins | sample 5400251 | NCBI WGS metagenome assembly WNFO01 (sample SAMN13153354, study PRJNA577476) | soil metagenome | isolation source: 100 cm saprolite under Madrone tree | place: USA:California | collected 2016-06-14 | reverse complement strand
TGGACGGGTCGGAGACCCGTCCCTACACGGACCTTGGCGGGACGGCGGCGCTACTGTCATTCAGCAAGCTTTGTGAGGAAATCCTCCAGCTCCGCCGGCAACGGAGCCGCGAACGATAGAAACGCGCCCGTCCGCGGATGCTGAAATTGCAACGCCGCGGCGTGCAGGAAATTTCTCGGGAGCGACAGGCTGGTTGCCTTTTTGTTGCGAAGCTCGCGCGGGGCGCCGTAGAGCGTATCCCCGACCACCGGGTGACGAAGTGACGCGAGATGAACCCGAATCTGGTGGGTGCGGCCGGTATCGATCTTCAACTCCAGCAGGGTGAATTTTCCATAAGGTGAATCCAGCCTGCGCTGCACGGTGTAATGAGTGATGGCTTCGCGTCCACCCACCCGCCGCGTGGTCATGCGAGTACGCCGCACCCGGTCGCGGCTGATGCTGTTGCTGATCGTCCCGCGGTCCTGCTTCAACCAGCCATGCACCAGCGCCAGGTATTTTTTCTTGACCTGTCGCCCGACGAATTGGCTGGCCAGCCGGCGATGCGATTCGTCGCTCTTGGCCACCACGATCAGGCCGCTGGTGGCTTTGTCCAAGCGATGAACAATCCCGGGGCGCATTTCGCCGCCAACCGACGATAGTTTTCCGAAATGATGCAACAGCGCGTTCACCAGGGTGCCGCGATTGCGCTGGTCTTCGGTTGCGCCCGCGCCCACATGCACCATCATCCCGGCGGACTTGTTGATCACCGCCAGGTCAGCATCCTCGTAAACAATGTCGAGAGGGATATCTTCCGCGACTGCGCGCAAGGGCGCAGCCTCTGCCGCGGCCAGCACAACGACACGCTCTCCACCGCGCAATCGCATAGACGCTTTGGCGGCCAAGTCATTCACCAGTACCAGCTTTTGTGAGATGAGTTGCTGCACCCGGGCGCGGCTGGTTTCCTGCAACCGCACCACCAGGAACTGGTCCAGCCGTTTGCCGGCGTCATCCGCCGTTGCAGAAATCAGGAGTGGAAATTGAGACATGTAGGCGCGGGCGTCTACGCCCGTGCTCGTCCCCGAAGGGGACGATTCTTTTCCCTGGTAACCGAACCAGTCTACCGCGGCGCCGGCGCCGGAACCGCTCGGGGAGACGACTTTATCCACCAGATGAAACCGCCGGTGATCACGAGGCAAATGGAAATCAGCTGCGTGCCGGTCATGATGCCGCCGAAGACCGAACCGCGGCCAGGATCGTCACGAATAAATTCCAGAAAATAACGGGCCACGCCATAGAGCATCAGGAAAGCCGCCAGCACCTGCCCGTCAAACTTCTTGCGCTTGAAGAGCCACATCAGAATAAAGAAGTTGGCCAGCTCGACTGCCGCTTCGAACAGTTGCGTGGGCTCCAGCGGAACCCCCAGAGGCGTGTAGGAATTCAGATTGGCGACGGGATTGGTGAACGTCACACCCCAGAAATGACTGGTAGGCTTGCCATAGCAACAGCCCGCGGCAAAACATCCGACTCGACCGATCGCGTGCCCAAGGGCCAGCCCGGGTGCGAAACCGTCCCATGTGGCCAGCGCCGGCATGTGGTGCTTGCGGATATACCAGACCGCGGCCGCGGCCGCGCCGATCAGCCCTCCGGAGAACACTCCGCCTGCTTGCAGGGTCGACCAGCTGAAAATGTCGCCCGGGTGAGCGCTGTAATAACTCCAGTCGTTGACGATGTAGAGAATCTTGGCGCCGATAATCCCGCACAGCACGACCATGACGCCCAAATTCCAGGCATCATCCGGATCGATTCCTTGTTTGCGCGAGTTACTCACGCTGACCCAAAGTCCGATCAGGACTCCCGTAGAAACCAGGACTCCGTAGGTAGGAAGGAAAAAACGGCCGATATGAAGGAGTTGCGGAAACACTATGGATTTAGATGCGTCGCCAAGAGATTTTGCTACAGGTCAAGTTTAGCAGGTAGGAGCAAGCCAAGGCAGACCTGGGGGTCACACGCAAGCCAATCCACAAAAGAAAACAAGCCGACCCACTGTGCCGTGTGACGGGCCGAGAATGAACCCGTCGGTAGACGTTGGGCGCCCGCCGAGACCCTTTAGGCATCTCCGCATGGCGGAGCGCTGCACACCGGATCCTAGTTCGAGTCGAGCTCCCGTTCATTCAGCATTGGTTCAAAAATCGGTAACCGCCATCACCAACCCGGCAGGTCGGCTTTCAGTCAGGATGCTAGGGGAACATCCCCGCGTTGGCAATAGGGGGGACGCAAAAAGTTGGCACTCAGCTTGCCAGCGACTTACGTAACGGGAACGCCCGAGAGGAATGTGAGACGCGAACCACGTAGGGACAGGCCTCCCTTCGAGTTCGCTCAGGGCAGGCTCTCGCCTGTCCAGCGGAGCGCAGATCCGCAGTCTGGTGGGTAGCTGGAAGCTGTCAGCGCTCAGCTATCAGCAAGAAACCAAAGTGTTGCGCAAAAGTCGGAAGTGTGGCGTTAACTGGTAGCTGACGGCTGAAAGCTGACAGCTTCACCCAACCCGCAGCTTCTCCCCCAGCACTTCATCCAGCGCGCTGGAGAGATGTTGGGCGCGCCTGAGGTAATCGCTGGATCCCACATCCTGATTCCGTTTCAGCAAGTGGTATTCATCGGCAATGTTCAGGGCCGCCAGCACCGCCAACCGGGCCGTATCCACGGTATGCGTCTGTTCGGCAACAGCACGCATTTTTCCGTCCACATACTCAGCCAGCTTAAGAATGTACTCCGCATCGGAGCCGCGCAGATTGTAGGCCTGGTCGAAAATCTCCACCCGGACCGGGTTGTTCCCGAGATCCTTCACCGCAGGATGTTTCGTGGGCGACGCCATGCTTGTTTCTCCTCAGGACCGCGACCGGGGACCGGATCAGCTGACCGCCTGCTCCTCGGAAATCGATTCGATTTGCGCCAGCATTTTCTCCACCCGGCCGCGAATCTCCTCGCGCTCCTTCCGCAGCCGCACCATTTCGCGGCGCAGGCTCTCAAGCTCTTCTTCGCGCTCCTCCAACTGCTGCCGTAAACGCTGCGTGTCGCGCTCCGCAGCCGCTCGAGCCTCTCGTCCAGACTTGTACAGCTCAATGGTGCGATAGACTTTCTCTTCGAGCGCCTGAAAATCGTCAGCCGGAACCTGGGCAGATACCCCTTCAGCCATTCTCACAGACATGGTGCCACCACTTCCTAAAAAGGCAAATTTGGAAACTTGAGCGCAGTATACCGCAGAAACCTGTGTATGGAGCATTAAGGAAAAGACGCGCGGAGCAGTGTCTCAGTTTTAACTCTTGCGTAGCCGTCTGTACCAGAAGATTGCTCCGGCGTGCCCTCCGAAAATACCAATAACGATCAACACTACTGACGTTACAAGACCTCCCGTACTTCGCGCTGGCGATACATACTGGGCATACCCGAGTGCCGTCCCCAGCAAGGCAAAAACCGAACCAACTACAATGTGAGCGAAATATTGGAAAGGCGTGGTGTTCTTTTCCTGTGCGTAGGTGTACAGGCCAATTCCTGGTTTGGATGCCTTCTTGGAGTGCTTCACAGAAGCCATATTGCACCGATCCGATTGACCCCAGGACTATTAGTACCTGGCGAGGGCACAATGTCCTCGCGACAGCCGGCGGGACGCCGGCGCTACGAAACCCGAAGCCCTACCTCGGTATCCGCAACTTCCGCAGCCGCTCGCCCGCCGCATCCAAAGTCTCATCGCGCTTGCAAAATGCAAACCGCACCTGTTGCGCCCCGTCCCGGGGATCGTTGTAGAAGCTCGACCCCGGCACCGTGGCCACTCCAATTTCTTTCACCAGATACTTCGAGAACTCGAGATCGTTCTCGAACCCGAAGGCGCCGATGTCAGTCATGACGTAATACGCGCCGCGAGGCAGAAAGCAGCGAAAACCAACCTCGTCCAATACAGGGATGAGACGATCGCGCCGCTTGCGGTATCCCTCCGCCAGTTCCGGGTAGTAGTTCGCCGGCAATCCCAAGGCTGATGCCCCGGCCTCCTGCAACGGAGCAGGCGCGCCCACGGTCAGAAAATCATGCACCTTGCGAATGGCGTCGGTGATCGCGGGCGGCGCGACTGCCCATCCCACACGCCATCCCGTGACGCTGTAGGTCTTCGACAAGCCATTGATCGTGATCGTGCGCTCGCGCATTCCCTCCAGCGTGGCCATGGAAATATGTTGCGTGCCGTCATAGAGGATGTGCTCGTAAATTTCGTCGGTGATGGCGAGAACGTTGAACTCCACGCACAGATCGCGGATCAACTCCAGTTCGCCACGGGTGAACACCTTGCCGGTGGGATTGTTGGGCGTATTTACGATGATGGCCTTGGTGTGACTATGGAACGCCGCCCTCAATTCGCGGGGATCGAAAGTCCATTCGCCATCGGAGGCGGCCGGCGGACGCAGCTTCACAAATCTCGGCCTGGCCCCGGAAAGAATCGCATCCGGTCCGTAGTTCTCGTAGAACGGCTCGAAGATCACGACCTCGTCGCCAGCGTTGCACACGGCCAGCAGGGCCGAAATCATGGTCTCGGTGGAACCGCAGCAGACCGTAATTTCGCGCTCCGGATCCACCGCGATGTCCTGCCATAACTGCATCTGCCGGGCGATGGCGTTGCGGAGGTTCTTCGCTCCCCAGGTGATGGCGTACTGATTGACGTCGGCCGCAATCGCCTCCTGTGCCGCACGTTTGATCTCCGCCGGAGCCGGGAAATCCGGAAAGCCCTGCGACAGGTTGATCGCCCCGTGCAGCATGGCCTGGCGCGTCATCTCGCGGATCACGGACTCGGTGAAGTGCGCGACTTTGCCGCTAAGAAAAAACTTCTGCTGGATGGCTGTTTCCGTCATAGAAGTGAGCCTAGCACAATCGCCAAGAACCGCGTGGGGACAGCCGCCCTCGGCTTTCCAGCCGAGCCCAGCTGGCAGCGCTTGCCTCGGCCCCACACGGATATTGCCGGGTTCTAGTGGGCAGCCTGGGCGCGAATAAAAAACTGTCCTTTATCCATTTTCGCCGGCACCGCCACATCAAAGAATCCAACCATCATCTCCTGATAGGTTTGATCTCCCCAGGTGACCGTTGCATTTGGATCAGGGTTATGCGGATTGTTGTGTGAGTTGTCATACCACGCTACGGCGCGCAGCCTGGTTCCAGCCTTCAGCAGTCTCGGCTCCGCCAACCGATAGCTCAACTGCCAGTGGAAGTGATAATTCACGCGCAACAGCGTCTCCACCGATCCATCCGGCCGCACGATGTCGTATTCGAAACGCTTTCCGCGCAGATGCATGTGCGGAAACAGGCTGAGCAGAGTGGCGTCATTCGGCAGCGTGCCCTGCACCTCCACGCGGAAGTCATCCGCGCCCGGTGGAATGATAAACGCGTGATCGTTGAGCTGGAGAGTGATCACACGCTGCTGCGCTGGTGCCTTCGCGAATACCAGGCCGATACGGCTCTGATCGCTTCCTGCGCTTCCATTGGTCGTGTAGTGCACCTGGAACACGAGGTCCGATCCCGCGGGAACGAACTTCGCCATTCCATCCGGCCAATGATCGGGCAAACTGCCCGTCGCGTACACCAGCAGTAGATCGCTGGTGGTTCCATGCGCGTCCAACCGGTCTTTTGCATCGCGCAGCGTCGAGGCGGTAAAGGGCACGCCAATCGGAGCATGCCGCAGCCAATCGGAATCCGGCGGCCGGATGTAGACGACGGCATGATGCACAAACTGCGGACCGGTCGGATGAACCTCCGCCATCTGTATCCACTTGTCTTCACTGAAATGTGTAGGCACGATTTCGTACGTATATTCCACGTCGCCATCTGCCGGGATTGCGACCGGCTTCGGCATTTGCAGAACTACGTCCGGCTTCGCAATGTTCCATCCCTCCGGCCACTGCCGTGGGGGCGGAGCGTCGCGCGCATCGCCGGGCGGAGCGCCGGATTCCACCCATGCCAGCAGCGCCGCGATCTGTTCTTCGGTGAGCGACGGATCGTTGGAAAAGTGCCCAAAGCGCGGGTCAGCAAACCACGGCGGCATCATTCTGCTCTGAACCGCTTTCGCCAGGGCCGGTGCCCATGTCCGAGTCTGCTCATACGTTGCCAGCGGAATGGACGCGATTCCGCCGGGACGGTGACAACTCTGGCAATGGCTTTGAAGGATGGGGAGAACGTCTTTATAAAAGGTGGGGGCCCGGGGCGCTATTTGACCTGAAGCAAAAAGGGAAGTTAAGAAAAGCCCGATGAGGAGGATTGCGACCGACATCAGTAAGACCGTGTGGAACCGGGTCGGAGCCTGCCCTGAGCAAAGTCGAAGGGACCCGGCGGGCCGAGCGCAGCTCGGCAATGTTTATGCGCGCAGCTTCTTTAAACTCGCTGTTTGCCGCCCAACTGTTCAAGTGCCCTGACGATTCGCGCCGACCACTGTGCCACTTCATCTTCGCGCAGCGTACGCTCGGCCGACTGAAACCGGGCGCGCAGCAGCATCGAATATTTTCCCGCCGGAACATTGCCTCCGCGGAAAGTCTCCACCGGAACGAAATTGCGCAATTCCGCCAGGCCGAGCCCGGTCACGCTCCTGTAAATCTTCTCGTACGCCACTCCATCGTCAAAGACAAATGAGAAATCGCGTTCCACAGCGGGATAGCGCGGCAAAGGCTGGTAACGCACGATACGCAAACCATGCGGGTAGAGTCGATCAAGATAGAGCTCGGCAATAAGGACGTCCTGGCGCAACTTGCGCGCGGCCGCAATCTCCGGATCAATTTGGCCGAACTGGGCCACAGTCGCGCCATCCATCAGCACCCGCGCTGAGCGTCCAGAATGATAATAGTCGGCGGTCTGCGCATCGTAGCAGAGCACCTTGTGCTGAAAGGCGTGCAGGAGGTTTTCCACGTCGCCCTTCAGCTGGAAAAATCCTCCATCGTGGGTGCCCCAGCCGGGCGTTTGTGGCGAGGGCGGGCTCGTCCACCCCAGGCAAATGCGCTTGGGCTCTGCCGTCGCTGTTCCCGCTCCTTCGAAGACGCTGCCCGCCTCGAACAGGCGCACGCTGTCCACCCCGCGGTTGAGATTGTAAGCCAGCATGTTGAGCACGCCCGGCACCAGCGAACCGCGCATGACTGACGCCTCTTCGCTCTGGGGATTGGCCAGTTCCACCACTGGCACCGAAGAAAATGTCTCCGCATCCTGGTGAGAGATGAAGGTCAGCGAAACCGCTTCGCGGGCAGAGTGTTGGCGAATTTGTCGTAGCCGTGCAGGCGCGCGATCTCTTCCACCAGATCGACTTCCCGCTCTACATCCAGCCGCCAACTGGGAATATGGACGGTGAAATCGGGGTCGCCGCCCCGCTCCGGCATCATCTCGAAACCCAACTGCTTGAGGATGCGAAAGATTTCGTTGGTCTCCAGTTTTTCTCCCAGAATGCGGTGCACCTCGAAAAGATGCAGCGCCACCGGAGCCAGATCGACTTGCCGCGCAATCACGTCGGTCACGCCGCCATTGAGTTCGCCACCGCCGGACTCCAAGATCAGTTCCGCCACGCGGTCACACGAAAGTACGGTGGACTCGAAATCCGCGCCGCGTTCGAAGCGATGCGACGCATCCGTGTGCAGACCGTGGCGCCGCGACATTTTGCGAATGATGCCCGGGTCCCACCACGCCGATTCGATCAGGATGTTGCGGGTCTTGTCGGTGATCATGGTGTCGAACCCGCCCATCACTCCCGCAAGCGAAACCGGTCTGCGCGCGTCCGCGATGATCAAGTCTTCGCCGCTCAATTTGCGGTCGACCCCGTCGAGAGTCTTGAGCGTTTCACCATCCCTGGCATAACGCACGATCAGCTTGCCGCCTTCGAGCAGGTCGAGATCGAAGACGTGGGTCGGCTTCCCCATTTCCCACAGCGTGTAGTTGGTCGCATCGACCGCGTTGCTGATCGGCCGCTGGTCGAGCAGGCCAAGCCGGCGCGCGATTCTGGCCGGCGAAGGTCTGATGGCAACATTCCGCATCACTCTCGCGCTGAATCGCGGACATAGTTCAGGCTCGGCAATCTCAATCGGAAAAGGCGCGCCTTTAGTCGCTGGGGTCGCCGGCAGCTTCGGCTCGATCCGTTTCAACGGCAGGTTGTAGATCACTGACGCCTCGCGGGCCACCCCGTAGTGATTCATGGCGTCAGGACGATTCGTGCCAATTTCCATCTCGAAGACCGTGTCTTCACCCGAACCGCTGATCCCCTCGACGGCAATTCCGACCGAAGTAAGGTCCTGCGCCAGGCGGAGATTGTCCACCTTGGGATCAACGAACTCGCGCAGCCATGTGGGAGAAAGTTTCATTCTAGCTCTCAGCTTTCAGTCGTCAGCCCTTAGCAAGGGGTACCTTGCTGATGGCTGATAGCTGACGGCTGAAAGCTCCTACCCAAACTGCTCCAAAAACCTCACATCCCCGTTGAAGAACAACTGAATATCATCCACCCCATATTTCAGAATCGCGATGCGGTCCGCGCCCATGCCAAAGGCGAAGCCACTGACTTTCTTGGGATCGTAATTCACGAACCCATACACGTTCGGATCCACCATGCCGCAGCCCAGAATCTCGATCCATCCCGTCTGCTTGCACGGACGGCAGGGCTCGCTGCCACGCTTTCCGCTGCCCCCGCAGATGAAGCACGACACCAGCATCTCCGCGCTCGGCTCGGTAAAGGGAAAGAACGACGGCCGGAAGCTGGTCTTCACACTCGATCCGAACAGCGCTTTCATGGCGTGGTCGAGCGTGCCCTTCAAGTCGCAGAACGTGATGTTCGTGTCCACCGCCAGTCCTTCGATCTGGTGGAACATGGGCGAGTGGCTGGCGTCCGGCGGATCGTTGCGGTGCACCATGCCCGGAATCACGATGCGGACCGGCGGCCTCATCTTCTCCATGGTACGAATCTGCACCGGGGAGGTGTGCGTCCGCAGCAGCAGGCGCTCGCGCTGCGGCTTCGCTTCCTGCCTGGCGATGAAAAGAGTATCTTGCGTGTCGCGCGCCGGATGATTGGGCGGAAAATTGAGCGCCTCGAAGTTGTAATAATCGGTCTCGATCACCGGACCCTCCTGCACCGAGTAGCCGAGATTGCGAAACACAGAGACGATCTCGTGCACCGTCTTGATCACGGGATGTTCCGCGCCGAGAGGACGGGGAATGCCGGGGAGGGTGATGTCGAGGGCTGCCTCGGACTGCCGGTTACGCCTAGCCTGCTCAACGTCCTTGCGAAATGTAGCCTCGTCGGGGCCAACCAATTTATCGAGAGTGCCTAGTTGAGATATCTCCTGTTGAGTGTTCTCGACTTGCCACTCGACCTTAGTCTTCAGGGAATTGACCCGCTGCCCCACTTCGCGCTTCGCGTCTTTCGGCGCCGCCTTCAGCCACAGATCATTGATCTGCGTTAGCACACCGTTCTTCCGCGCCATCCAACGATCGCGGAAGGTCTTCCAGTCAGCTTCATTCTTGGCCGCTGCAGCCTCCTGCTTCAGCGCGGCAAGCAGTTTCTCAACAGCCTTGTCCAGCGCCGCGGCGGAGTAGCTCTTACGTTTGGGGACGGTGTACATGAAACCCAGTTGTTAGTTTCTAGTTCGCAGTTCCTAGTTTGGAAGCGAGTAAGAGTGCCGGCGCGGCTGTAGAACTGAAGCCAAGTGCCAAATGCCAAGTGCCGTTTTCTACGCTGCCCCGCCGAGAGCGCCCTTCGCCTGCTCGGCGAGGCTCTTAAACGCGCCGGGATCATTGACCGCGAGGTCGGCCAGGATCTTGCGATCCAGTTCCACTCCGCCCTTTTTGAGCCCGTGGATGAACTGGTTGTAACTCATCCCATTTTGCTTGGCGGCAGCCCCGATGCGCACGATCCACAGCGAGCGGTATTGACGCTTCTTCTGTTTGCGTCCGGAGTAGGCGAACTTCAGTCCGCGCTCCACGGCTTCTTTGGCGGCCCGGTAAAGTTTGGATTTGGTTAGGAAATAACCGCTGGCGCGGTCAAGAATCTTTTTGCGCTTGGCGCGACGCTTGGTTCCCCGTTTTACACGAGGCATGGGTAGCTCCTTTTTGACTTCAAAGTTACGGCGGCTGGAGGTAGGAGACTCAAAGGTCTGATCACCTCTTCACACGCCTGGGCCGCGTTTCCAACAGACTTGCAGCCACCAACGCGGGCGGGTTGCCCGCGTCTACACGAACAACATCTAGTACGGAATCATTCGCTTGATCTTGGGCGTATCCGCGTCGCTCACCAGGACCGCTTGACGCAGCTTGCCTTTACGCTTCTTATCTTTGGACGTCAGCATGTGGCGCAGGTGCGAATGATGGCGCTTGACCTTGCCTGTGGCGGTCTTCTTGAAGCGCTTCGCGGCGCCCTTATGTGTTTTCAGCTTGGGCATAAATCCTCGTTCAGCAACTGGCACTTAGCAATTGGCATTTGGCCAAATCGGCATTTGTGTAACTAAATGCCAAGTGCCAATTGCTAAGTGCTGTTTGAAATTCCTACGCCTGGTTTGCCCGGCCCGGGGCCGGCTGCGATTGCGCTGGCTGCTTCTGTCCCGCGTCCTTCTTGGGCGCCAGGATCGCGTGCAGTGTATTACCTTCCTGCCGCGGCCGGAATTCCACGATGCCCTTGTCGGCGATATCTTTGATCAGCCGTTCCAGGATTTCGCGTCCCAGGTTGGTGCGCGTCATCTCCCGTCCGCGGAAGAAAATCGTCGCCTTGACCTTGTCCCCATCGTCCAGGAACCGCAGCACGTGGTTCTTTTTCGTCTGGTAATCGTGGTCGTCCACATTAATGCGGAACTTCACTTCCTTGACCACAATCACTTTCTGATGCTTCTTGGCTTCGCGTTCTTTCTTTTCCTGCTGATACAAAAATTTCCCGTAGTCCATGATCCGGCAGACAGGCGGAATCGCGGTGGGCGAAATCTCGACCAGGTCCAGGTTCTTTTCGCGGGCCATTTTGAGCGCTTCGTAGGGAGGCAAAATACCAATCTGCTGGCCTTCGTCATCAATTACGCGGATTTCCCGCGCCCGAATGCGCTCGTTTGTACGGATA
>WNFO01010841.1_pt1 | contig 11069 bp, 9 predicted proteins | sample 5400251 | NCBI WGS metagenome assembly WNFO01 (sample SAMN13153354, study PRJNA577476) | soil metagenome | isolation source: 100 cm saprolite under Madrone tree | place: USA:California | collected 2016-06-14 | reverse complement strand
CGCAGGGGAATTCCAGGGTGATCTTGTGCGAACGTGGTATACGCACCTTTGAGAAGACGACGCGCAACACGATGGATATCAGCGCTATTCCGGTGATCAAACGGCTCTCGCACCTGCCGATCATCGCCGACCCCAGCCAGGGGACCGGGCACCGCGACCTGGTAAGCGCCATGTCGCTGGCCTCGGTCGCTGCAGGCGCTGATGGTCTGCTGGTCGAGGTACACCCCAACCCCGACGAGGCGTTGAAAGACGGGGCGCAATCGCTGACGCTCGATCAGTTCAAGAGCTTGATGCCGCAGGTGCAGTCAGTTTCTTCGGCCATCGGACGGAAGCTGATTACCGAATAAGCCATTAACAGCAATAGTAGAGGACCATGAAGAAGCGTATTGAGCGCTTGCGTGGTATGCACGATCTTTTACCAGGTGCGTACCAGCAACAACACCGGCTAATAGATCGCCTGAGCACGTTCCTGGCACAGGCAGGATATGATCCTGTCGATTCGCCAGTACTGGAACAGAGCGATCTCTTCCAGATGAGCTTTGGGCAGGAATTGTGGCAAAACCTTTATACCTTTCGCCTGCATCATCGCGACCTGTGCCTGCGCCCAGAATACACCGCGTCTATCTGCCGCCTCTATCTCGATCATTATCAGCGGCAGCCGCTGCCATTACGCTTCCAGTATGCCGGGCCGGTCTTTCGCTATGAAGCGCCCGGGCGAGGTCGTTATCGCCAGCACACGCAACTCGGCATCGAGTTATTCGGCGGCCAGGCTATGGCTGCTGATGCTGAAATCCTGCAGCTCGCGTGTGATGCACTCAATGAATTGCATATTACGGCATACAAATTAGAACTGGGACATATCGGAGTTGCCAGCGGCTTCATCAATCGCCTGCACCTCGATGATCATGCCGCTCGTTTACTGCTCAGCCTGATGGAACAGATCAGTCGTTCTGCCGAAGGTGAACAGATCGCCCAGGCTCGTCTCGAGGCCCTGTATCCTGAGAATCAAGCAACCGGAGATGCCGTGTATAGCGGATCGATGTCAGAGGTGGAGGCAAATTTGATTGCGGCTTTGTTGAGCGGCATCAGCATTAGCTTTGGTGACGATGATGCACGGCATGAAATCGTGGAGCGGTTTCTCTGGAAGATGGAGCGCGGCGAGCAACGCAGGCAGATTTTAGATGCGCTGGAGTTTTTGCGTATGCTGCACGCTATCTCAGGCCCGCCTCCCGGGGTCTTTGATGCGTTACGCGATCTCCTGGGACGCTATGAACTTGATCCCACGCCACTAACGGAACTTGAGCAACTTGTGACGATCATCGAGCAGAGCGGGGTACCACGCCAGCAGATGCTACTTAACCTGGCGCTTGGGCGCGGCGTCAGCTATTATACCGGATTGGTCTTCGAGATACACGCCCAGGATGAAGATGGTTTTGACGCCCAGCTCTGTGGAGGAGGTCGTTATGATCGCCTGGTGCGTGCAGTTGGGAGCACACGTGATGTCAACGCCTGTGGCTTTACCTTCGGGGTCGAACGCCTGCTCCCACTCGTGCCCACAAGCGAACCCCCCACGGAGGCAACGACCAGGGCGCTGGTCATTCCTGTTAGCGACCAGGACTTGCGCTATGCTTTGCAGGTAGCGCGTCTTGTGCGTACGGCTGGAGTACGGGTAGAGGTCGATGTAAGCGGGCACGGCGTCGGTGCTGGACTCAGGGTAGCAGCAAAGAAACAGATGCGGTTTGCGCTGATTGTGGGTGAAGATGAGCAACAGGCCAACATGGTCACACTGAGAGATCTCGCGACCGGAACAGAAGAAGTTCTGGGTAGCGAAACTGTTGTGCGCAGGATCGCTGGGGAGGAGCAAAGCAAGTGAATGCAGAACGCGCAATTCGTTTAGCCCTACCAGGGAAAGGGACATTAGAGTCGGGAACGCTGGCGTTTCTCAGCGAATGCGGTTTGAAGGTCAACCGCAGCAATCCACGCCAGTACCTGGCAGGTATTAGCAGCATGCGAGATTTAGAGGTGGTCTTCCAACGTGCCGCCGATATACCGGCGCTGGTGCAGGACGGGGATGCCACACTGGGTATTACCGGTTACGATATTCTGGCCGAGCACCGTGGCAGCGGAGACGAAGAGGGCGAAGAAGAAAGTGACGATGACGATCTGATCGTGCTGGAGCGCGACCTGGGATATGGGAAATGCAGTCTCGTCGTGGCCGTCCCCGAGACCTGGATCGATGTAAGCACGTGCGCTGACCTCTGGCACCTGGCAGGCTACTACGCTGCGCATAAGAGGCGCGGTTTACGCATTGCAACCAAGTATCCAGCGCTGACGGGACAGTTCCTGCGCAGGCATGGTATTACCCACTGCAAGATTATCTCTCCACATGGAGCGTTAGAGGCCGCGCCCTTAACGGACACCGCAGACTTGATCGTTGACCTTACCGAAACGGGCACGACCTTGCGCGAAAATCACTTAAAGCTGTTAGATGATGGTGTCGTGTTACGTTCGCAAGCCTGTTTGATTGCCAACGCACCTCTCCTGCGCCAGGATGAGCGGGGACTACGCATCGCCTCGATGCTGCTAGAACTCATCGAGGCGCGTATGCAGGCCCGGAACCGATCTATGCTCACTGCTTCCATGCAGGCCGAGAGCGCTGACGAGATGCAGCATATCTGCACCAGGCTCAACCAGCGTTTGCAGGCGCTGGTTTCGAGTCTGGAGTTTCAGATGGCGAATAGCGAAGGGCTGCATAAAGCAGGCCCACGTTCGTATACGCTCACAGGAGTGGTAGATGTAGGCGTGCAATGAGCAACCTCATCATTTTTGACCTCGACGGCGTGATCACAAGCGAGGAAGCCTACTGGGACGCAGCAGGTTTGACGTTACATGAACTGATGTACAGTCCACGCTATTGGGGACTCGGAGCGGGCAATGAATACTACCCGGCTACTACTGCCAGGGAGAGCCGCCGCGTAAGCCGGGCTATCTTTCCAGAAACAGAAATCCTCACGCTCAAGGCTCGTGCAATCAATTCCAACTGGGATACCTGCTATGCTGCGACCTGCCTGCATTTGATCGACTTGCTTGGGTGCTTGAAAAAAATGCACCGAGATGGAATACCGGCGCAGCTACTCCCGCCTCAACCATGGGAAGCCGGCTGGATTGCCGCTTTCAGGGAGCAGATTGCAGGTATGAAGGAGCAGGTGCGCAATACAGGAAACGCCCTGGTGAGCGCCCAATTCTTCGACGCTCCCGTCTTTCGCGGTTACATTGGCCTGGAGCTTATCAACCGCTTTGACGCTTACGCAAGTGAAGTACTCGGCTACCCCATCGAGGGTGTCTTTTCGCGTCTCAGTCCTTTCTGGGCATTCTGCCGGGATGTCTTTCAAGAGTGGTACCTGGGAGATGAACTTTATACGGAGACATATGGCCATAATCCGGCACAAGCAGGCAAGCCTGGCTGCATACACTTCGAGCAACCACTCTTACCCGTAGAACAGATACGCGGCACGCTCGAGTCGCTGCGCCAACACGGGTATGTACTGGGCTTTGCTACCGGGCGGGTACACCAGGAGGCTGTGTATCCACTCAAAATGTACGGATTGCTTGAATACTTCGATGAGCAGCACATCTCAACCTATGACTATGTAGAGCGCGCTGAAGCCTGGCTGCGTGCCCACGGCGACCAGACACTTTTGAGCAAACCGCACCCATTTCCGTTCCTGGTAGCAGCAGACCAGTCTCTAAAAAAACCGCGTAGGGGCGAGGGCGGCGGGGTCGGGAAGGGTGGGCCTTTATGGTCGCCCGCCTCGCCTACGCAGATAAGTCTATCGGAAACGTCGTCGCCCGCCGTGCCTCCCCCTACCCTCTCATTCGTATCAAATCCCAAGGATTTTGTAGTCATTGGAGATTCCACGAGCGACATTCTAGGCGGGCGTGCGGCAGGAGCACTCACCATAGCCGTGTTGACGGGAGCGCGTACACCCGAAGCACGAGACCTGCTTGCACGAAGCAAGCCAGATTTTATCATCGAAGACATAACGAAACTGCCTGCGCTGTTAGCGAGTACTGATAGTCTTGCTACCATCCAGCGCCTGCAGTTCAGCGAACGAGAGAAAGCGGAGCGACTACTGCAACGCTGGTTTGCCCGCCATATGAACCTGGCAGTGGAGAGCGTTAGCTTGACCCCCAGGGCTGTGTCGTTGAACTCGTTCAATGGCTTTTATCGCAGCAACGGCGAGGAATTTTTCTTTAAAACACACGTCGAGGAGCAGGGAGTAATAGAAGAATACTACAATGCTGCCTTGCTGTACGAGACGGGGTACAACATCGTCAGGCCACTACGAACCTTGCACGAAGAGGGGCGACAAATGGTTATCTACCCGGTGGTGAGATGGCCTGTCATGTTCGACCTCGTGCGTGCAGTCGAGACAGGCGGTGCGAGTGAAATCAATATTGAGACGCTTGTGCTGGCTGAAAAGCATGAATGCAGGCGACTGCGCGATATCTACCGCTCAACGCTCGCGTTCAGTCCGGAGGAGGAGCACGCGCGTGCGCCCATTCATCAACTTTTCTGGCATCGCCTGGCAGGTGGTCGTTTTAAAAGCTTCTACGCAGGGAAAACTGTCCCGTTGCCTGGCAGTAACGAAACCCGGGAAGTTGCTATACCTTTCGATGAACTATTGACGTATCATTGGGTCATCAACGGGGTTCCGCAGCGGAGAACGCTGCATGAGCTGGTGGAGCGTGCGCAGGTCGTGCTCAATCCAGTACGGGCCGCTATGACGATTATTGGACACGGTGATGCTCACTTTGGCAATGTGTTCCTGGAGTCCACGGGGCATAAGGACGCCGGGCTGCGCTATTTGTATTTTGATCCTGCGTTCGCAGGGCGGCATTCGCCATTGTTGGATGTGATCAAACCGCTGTTTCATAACGTGTTTGCGACGTGGATGTATTTTCCGCAGGATATTGCCCGCGGCCTGCAATTGTCTGTCTCAAGACACGAAATGACGCTCAACGTTGAACACAACTATACGCTGACTCCTATACGCCGGGCGATAGTGCAAACAAAGATAGAGCATCTTCTGACGCCTCTTATCGAAGAGTTGCGTTCGCAGGAGGCGCTGCCTGCTGATTGGCCGGAGATGGTGCGCTCAGCCTTGATGTGCTGTGCATTGTTGACGATCAATCTACTTGACAGGGAGCGTATGCCCGCTACCATCACCTGGCTGGGACTTTCGCAAGCCGTAGAGATGGGCAATAGCGGCATAGAGGCCTGGAGGATCGAGATATGATTGCTATTATTGATTATGGGGCGGGCAATATTCGTAGCATTGAGAAGGCGCTGGAACATGTTGGTGCAGTGGTGCAGGTGACCGGTGATCGGGCAGTCGTTGCCAGGGCGCAGGCGGTAGTGCTGCCGGGAGTTGGCTCGGGTGGGGCAGCTATGGCGCGCATGAGACAGCAGGGATTAGATGATGCTATTCGCCAGGCAACGCAGCAGGGGAAGCCTTTTCTCGGTATCTGCCTGGGCATGCAATTGCTCGCGGACCATCACGCCGAAGGTGAAGTAGATGGATTGGGCCTCTTTCGCGGTGAGGTGCGGCGTATTCCGCACGGGCCAAAGATCCCGCACATGGGCTGGAACCAGGTATGGCCACTGCACGCAGGATTACCGATCTTTGCCGGTATTCCGGCGGACGCTTATTTCTATTTCGCCCATTCCTACTATGTCGAGCCGCTGGATCAACAAGGAGTGGCGGCGGTCACCGATTATGGCTCACCGTATTGCAGCGTGATTGTCACAGAGCGTGTCTGGGGCACGCAGTTTCATCCTGAGAAAAGCGGAACAGTCGGGCTGCACCTGCTTAAAAATTTTGTGAAGTGGGTAAATACATGATCATTCTCCCGGCCATTGATATCAAGAGCGGTCAATGCGTGCGCCTCTACCAGGGCGACTATAACCGTGTCACGAGCTATGATGCCGACCCTGTCCAGGTTGCACGGCGCTGGCAGTCGGCAGGGGCAAGCTGGCTGCACGTAGTTGACCTGGACGGAGCAGCAGCGGGCCAGCCTGTCAACGTCGAAGTGATCAGGAGGATGCGCGAAAGTACAGCGCTGCGTATAGAACTGGGCGGCGGCATGCGCTCGCTCGTGCACATCCAGCATATGTTTGACCTGGGAATAGACAGGATTATACTTGGTACCGTGGCGCTGACTGATCGCGCACTGCTCCAGGAATCACTGGCAAATTGGGGTGAGCGTATAGCCGTGGGGCTGGATGCACGCGCTGGCCTGGTGGCTATTGCCGGGTGGCGCGAGACTTCGCAGGTACAGGTAACCTCGCTGGCAGTCGAGCTAAGCAAGAGCGGAGTACAACGATTCATTTATACCGATATTGCGCGTGATGGTGCGCTGAAAGGGCCGAACCTTGACGCGCTGAGGGAGATGCAACAGGTTATCTCATGCCCGCTGATCGCCTCCGGCGGGGTTAGCTCACTAGAGGATTTGCGCTCCCTGGCGGCGCTTGGGATCGAAGGAGCGATTGTTGGGAAGGCGCTCTATGCAGGCGCTGTAGACCTGGCCACAGCAATCCAGGAAATCGAGAGGTGAAAGTATGCTGACAAAGCGCATCATTCCATGTCTCGACGTGGCGGCGGGACGCGTCGTGAAGGGTGTCAATTTTGTCAACCTGCGCGATGCCGGTGATCCTGTGGAACTGGCCGGGTTCTATAATCAAGAAGGCGCTGACGAACTGGTCTTCCTGGATATCACCGCCTCCTATGAGCAGCGCGCCACTATGCTCGACGTGGTACGGCGCACGGCTGAACAGGTATTTATTCCGGTGACGGTTGGCGGCGGCATACGCAGCGTTGAAGACATACGCGCGACGTTAGGAGCGGGGGCCGATAAGATTTCGGTGAATACGGCGGCGGTTCAAAAGCCTGAACTGATCCGCGCCGGTGCGGCGCAGTTTGGAGCGCAATGTATTGTGCTGGCTATCGATGCCAGGGCCAACCCTGCAATGCCAGGCGGATACGAGGTATTCATTCATGGCGGTCGCACTCCCACGGGCAAAGATGTTGTGGAGTGGGCGCAGTATGGTGTGGCCCTCGGTGCAGGAGAAATCCTGCTCACGAGTATGGATCGGGATGGAACGCAGCAGGGATACGATCTCGCGCTCAATGCGCTGGTTTCCCTGGCTGTCTCTGTACCCGTCATCGCCTCTGGAGGGGTAGGCGCTTTAGAGCATTTCTACGAGGGGCTGACGGTTGGCGGAGCGGATGCAGTGCTGGCGGCGTCGATTTTTCATTTTGGAACGCTGCGTGTGCGCGAGGTGAAAGAGTATTTACAGGGGAGAGGGGTGGTGGTGCGGCCATGCTAGCTGTATCCAGGGATGCGATTGCGATTGGTATACGCGGTGCTGGAATACGATGAGAGGTCAAGCAAGAAGCCCAGGATCACCCAGAACCACCCCCAACCGGTCACGCCGGCCAGCGGATTGTAAGCCAACACATACATCAAGGTCGTAAACGGGAGGAAGATGATCCCCAGCAGCGGCAAGATAAATGTGAAATGAAATGCGCGGTTTACTAACGGGGTAAACAGCCAGACAAAGAGCAAAGCCAGCCGGGGGAAAAAAGCTGCACCCAGTGCATATAGACATCCACACCCTAACATAATTACTATCTCCTCACCTTGTAGAGCTTTTATGAGGGCATTTCCTCACGCAAAGGCCCAGCCGGCAGGTTGCGGGCCATGCCTAACTGAGGCGCCTCGCCCTCTCTGGTACGAGTATAAGAAGGAAGCGTCATGAAAGCGTTATGAGCATCGTCATGGGCATAGGCACTTTTCTTTACAGCGTTGTGCATCGCTCCCCTACGTGATCTCCTCAAGGAAAGTGTCCAGAACAGCGAGATAATGATCGATATCGGTGTGCGTATGGGTGAACGGCACCGCTGGTCCTGCTGTCGCGAAGGAGTATTTACAGGAGAAAGAGGTGGTGGTGCGGCCATTCTATGAAAACAGTAAATGGAAAATTGATAGTATCATTCGATAAAGATAAAATGTAAATGTGAATCATATCATAGACATACCCAAAATTTTATGTTATACTCTGCTCTGGCGAGCAGGGCAACATTTCCACATCCAATAAATCCTAGAGCGGTACATGCTATTGATGCTTTGATCATCAAATGTACATTTGTAACGCTAAACGGGAGATGCGATACTCCTGGGAGGGACTGCGGCATGGCTGATCGTACAGGACAACAACTTGGGAACTATAGAATCGTTCATCTCCTGGGGCAGGGAGGGTTCGCCGATGTCTATTTAGGTGAACATATTCACCTCAACACTATGGCCGCTATCAAGGTGCTGCGCACACAATTAGTTGAAGATAATATAGAGAATTTCCGCACGGAAGCCCGCACTGTTGCTCACCTTGTACACGCGAACATTGTACGTGTGCTGGATTTTGGGGTCGAAGGCACCACTCCTTTTCTTGTTATGGAATATGCGCCCAATGGCACCTTGCGCCAGCGCCATCCTCGCAGTATACCAGTCCCTATCGGTGTCGTTATGCCTTATGTAAAGCAAGTTGCTTCTGCCCTGCAGTATGCCCATAATCAAAAGCTGATTCACCGCGATATCAAACCAGAAAATATGCTGGTGGGCAGCAACGACGAAATCCTGCTCAGCGACTTTGGCATCGCCACCATGACACAAAGCGCACGTGCTCAGGACATGACCACGTGGGATCCCGCTGGCACTGTCGCATACATGGCACCGGAACAAATACAGGGCAAGACCGTTCTGGCAAGTGATCAGTATGCTCTGGCCATCGTCGTCTACGAATGGTTGAGCGGAGATCGGCCTTTCCATGGGTCTTATATGGAAGTCGTTTCTCAACAGATATCCGCAACTCCTCCGCCCCTGCGTGAGAAAGTACCAGGTATTTCGCCTGACGTTGAACAGGTTGTACTCATGGCTCTTGCCAAAGACCCGCAGCGGCGTTTCGGCCGTATAGAAGCCTTTGCCAACGCCTTGGAGCAAGCTATGCAGTCAAAACCATCCATTTCCGTATCGTCGCCACCCAACATTTCATCTCATTCTCAAAATCTTTCGGAGGTACCTGCTATGGAAGCTTCGCTTATCGGCCCGCTCGGTCGAACTACCCTGGGATCAACAAGGCTGACTATTGGACGCGCCCCGGATAATAATCTCATGGTAAGCGATGGCAAATCCTCGTCGCATCATGCCGAGATTCGTCCAGAAGGGCAATATTACAGTATCGTTGACCTGGGGAGCACGAATGGCACTTTTATCAACGAACAACAGATCTATGGTGGCATGCCACGCCTTCTCCAGCCGGGTGATACAATTCGCATCGGTGATATGAGGTTTTCTTTTGAAGCAAGCCCTTTCCAGAAGGGAGTGTCGTCTTCTGACGGTTCCACCGTGCGCGCCACTCCTTCATCTCCAGGCGGTATTGCCAACTTCGGTGGTAATACCAATTATGGGAGCAGTGGGGCCACCTATCCTAACATGCAATCAGATTTCCTGGCAACTCTACCCGCCCAGCAGCCATCTTACACGCCGCCTCCGCCATACATGATGTCAGAAACGCAAACGCCTACCTACACCCCTCCTTCTTATGGGCAGCAAAACCAGCAGATATCGTATACGCCACCACCACCGCCGCAGAAGCGGGGATCAATAGCGAGGACCATCATACTTGCTGTGGTAGCGCTCATTATCATTCTCGGTGGCGTTGGCACTTTCTTTGTGCTACACAATAACCAGGTTGCTCAGCAGAATATCAACGCCACAGCCACAGCGCAGGCGAATATAAATGCACATGTCACAGCTACTGCCAATGCCAATGTCACAGCCACAGCTGCTGTGAATGCCACGGCCACAGCTGTCGTCACATCGCATTACCCACCTTTTACGAATCTAGCGCTCTATGATGCATTGACGAGCAGCAGTTCCCAATGGGGTTCAGGCTCCCAGTGCCAGTTTACGTCAGCGGGCTACCAGGTAAGTGTTGCCCGGTCGGGATTCCTTCAATGGTGTTTGAATACGAAACAGCTGGGTGATATTGCCTACCAGGCTACGATGAACATTCAACAGGGTGATTGTGGCGGCCTCGTTTTCAGGTACGTCGATTCAAACAATTTTTACCTCTTTGAGGTGTGCCAGGACGGGACGTACAATCTCAGTGATTTCGTCAGCGGGAAGCCGACCTCTCTCTATTCCAATGCCAACAAGGCTAGTTCGGTGATCCACCAGGGAGCGAACCAGTCGAATGTGCTAGCAGTCTCCGTTCAGGGCGACACGGTTAACATGTATGTCAATGGCCAAAGCATTGACACTGCTACGAGTACCAGCTTAACGAGTAGTACCTTTAACCAGGGACAGATTGGCCTATTTGCCGATGATACAGCTGATCCGACATCTGTTACCTATACGAACGTCCTGGTATGGACAGCGTCCTAACAAACATGGCGAGCTACTGCCACCATTTGGAGCGACCAGTTGCATCTGGATGACGTGGCATGGAGGGATAGCTGACACTTGCCGGTGGCCGGAGCCACGGTCTCAACAGCAAAGTAATCAGCAGGCCCGTCACAAATCCTCCAACATGAGCAAAGTACGCCACACCGCCCATGCCCTGTTGCACGTTGGAGAGCGCTGCTACACCGTCGAAAAACTGGAGCAAGAACCATAGTCCGATCAAGACAATCGCTGGTAGAGTGACAATGGTGAAGAAAATGAAGATGAAGATGACGGTTCGCACCTTTGCCAGTGGAAACAGCACCAGGTAGGCCGCCAGCACTCCGGCAATGGCGCCGCTGGCCCCGAGACTAGGGATAGCAGAGCCTGGATCAATCTCTACTTGCGTAATACCCGCAACCACTCCACAGAACAGATAGAAGAGTAAATAAGGGATGTGTCCCATGCGGTCTTCTACGTTGTCCCCAAAGATGTAGAGGAAGAGCATATTGCCGCCGATGTGCAGCCATCCAGCATGCAAAAACATAGCAGTGATCAGTGTGAGG
>WNFO01005518.1_pt1 | contig 11069 bp, 18 predicted proteins | sample 5400251 | NCBI WGS metagenome assembly WNFO01 (sample SAMN13153354, study PRJNA577476) | soil metagenome | isolation source: 100 cm saprolite under Madrone tree | place: USA:California | collected 2016-06-14 | reverse complement strand
TCTCAACCGCGCCATGATGGACAAGTACCGGCCGCTCATGGAGAGGCACTATCTCGCCGAGAAACCGGTGTTCAGCTAAGTCGGGCGCGAGGTGGAGGAGGCCAAGGACGGCCAGACTCCACCGCCGCAGTTCGGCAATTGACGGAGGTAGATGAGTAGTCCAATATAAATTAATTAACGGAGGGAACGAACGATGTCGACTGGAGAGACGAACCGAAACCTCGGCGATATTTTCAGGGCCGCGGCCTTAGCGGGCGCTAAGCCCAGGGTAACCGCGATCATGCCATGGCGGATGAACGCGAACCAGGACCATCCGCACAAAAGCCTTGACCAATGCGGCTGCGCTTTTTGTCCGGGTGATGACCAGGAGACGACGTAGGACTCGTGCGCAAGGGCGAGCTGGTGCACCTGCCAACCGGACTTGATCAATATCAGATCGCATCTCCTTTTGATCTAAAGTTAGCAGCGCTGTGACTGTCATCAAACCGTGTCTCGTTGAGAGACTGCATCCTAAAAGGAGGGCCACATGCCGAGGTTCACGTTGGACCTTCGATTTACAGAGGAAGGGCTTAAGAAGTTTCGGAACAATGAGCACCGCGAAATTCGCGACAACCACGCTAAACCATTCGCTCGGGATAATGGTCTTGCGATCATCTCTATAACAGATAGGCCGGTAGGGCCCATTTGGATTGTTGAGGGGGAGGAGAGCGCCGTCAAAAAGGTGCTGGACCGATTTAACAACCCTCCAAACACCCCCCACGGACCAACCGTGAGGGCCACAATTGTGTGAGTTGATCATCGTCAATTCAGGTCAACCACACCGGCGAGCTTCGATTCCATTCCGGTGCCGGCTGCCCTGCTCCCCTTGACGTAAATCCCTCACGGAAATAGTTCGTCTGGGTGGACGACCTTCGTCAAATCGAATGCGAGTCAATTTCACTGATGGTAGAAACGATCCTGGCCGTCCGCACCCACGGGCTGGCACTGCTGCGATGCACACCACTTCGAAGTTAAGTTAGGTCGAACGTTTTTCACAACTTTGTGTGTTTCTCTCATGTTCAATCGATGATTTCGTAGCCCACAAGCACGATGCGGGGTATCGTGAGACCGAGTGCCTTCGCGACTCTAAGGTTGATGATCTGCTCAAACCTTGTAGGCGTTTGCACAGGAAGGTCGCGAAGCTTCTCGCCTTTGAGGATGCGGCTGGCGTACTGACCAATCTGACGATATGCCCACGCTATGCTGGGGCCATAGCTGAGCAGCCCACCAGCCTCGACAAATTCCCGCCACGGGTAGGCGGCCGGCAGAGCATGACGTGCCGCCAATGCGACGATTTGACTGCGCCGGTTCGTGAAGAAGGGATCGGCGCCGACCAGGAGCCCGTCAGCCCGCTGCTGGACAGCCGAAACGAACGCCGGCTCCAAATCGCTCTCCATACCGGTCTTAAGCAGAATCGGCTGTCTCCCGAATGCGCGTGCCGTCACCTCGAAGTCATTTGCTACCGCGTCAGCATCAACACCATTCGGGCTAAATAGGAGCGCAATTTTCGCGGCGCCGGGTATCAGTTCGAGGAGCAGTTGCAGCCGCTTCGGCATCAGCTCCGAGGTTTTCATGGCCAGGCCGGTGAGATTGCTGTTCGGCGAATTCAAACTCGAAACGAGGCCATCTGCAACAGGATCAGGACCTGCAATGAAAAGAATCGGGATTGTCGTGGTGGCGGTCTTTGCCGCGTGTGCCGACACTGCGGCTCCCGTCGCGGCTATCAAGGACACTCGGCGGCGAGCCAGATCAGCCGCCAATTCTGGCAACCGAGCGAATTGACCGTTCGCCCAGCGGTACTCGATCGCAACGTTCCGGCCCTCAACATACCCGCCGTCGTTCAGGCCCTGGCGGAACGCATCCAGGAAAGGCGCGAACTGATCGGACGAACCAAAGTTGAGAAAACCGATCACGGGCACCCGCGGTTCTTGCGAGCGAACATCGTCTGACCATGCCAGCGCACCGCCGAGAAACGCAATAAAACTGCGCCGATTCAATTGATCCCGTTGCAGCCTGATTCTCCCGAGAACAGGTGCGCACCCTGACGAAAACGACGTCATCTGCGGCGATAGTGAGCCTTGACAACGCTACCTCGTTGTCACGCTTCGGTAAAGGGCTCTAAGCGCTCTATTGCAGGTGGTCACCAACGCCAAGGAGGCGGTCACGCCGTTCCGGATGCTGATGGGTGCGGAGGACTGGGAGCGATGCGCGGCAGCGTATGATTCGTGTCGAAGCTCGCCGCCATGGCGGCGCGGGTGCATTCCGAACGGCCATTCGACGTCATCTCTATTATCTGGAGCCCTACGGGGTCGCCGGCTGTCCTCGCCGCCCAGATGAGAAGCGAAGAGAGGTATGCATTCCCAGTCCAGAAACGGGACTGGGAAAGAGTTCAGCAAGCAGCGCCTCTCCGGCGCTATCGGTCGAGGTCTCGCTGCACAAGTTGGGAATAGCTGAGGCTGAAACCGGCCCAAATCGCTCGTCACCACCACACCTCGGGCCACTAACAAAAGTCGCATATCGCTCCCATATCAACGTGGGGGAGAACGGCGAGATTCTCCGATGTGGCTCGATCTCCAACCATGGCTCCCGTTGCTGACCATCAGCTTAACCATCACGCTATGCTTCGGCATCGCATCGATGATGAAAGGACTGAGTCATTCTAAGTAAGGCCACTGCTCGCCGCCCAAAGCTGATTCCCGCACGTCGCGGCCAGGGATAGAAAATGCCTGCCGATGCCCCGCTCTGACGAACCAATCGGCCCGATGACGCTCGGCAACATGCGCAGCCGCGGCGTGCGCTTGCTTTTCGCCACCTGCCGAGCCTGTGGCAGCAAGACCGAGGTCAACGTCGATGCTTGGCCGGACGACGTTCCGGTGCCGTCGTTCGGCCGGCGCATACGGTGCACGCGGTGCGGCAACCTCGGTGCCACTGCGATACCCAATTGGATCGAGCGGGGCAACAGCTTGCCGGGGACGCGGCGGTGAGCCTGAGTGCTGAGCAACGGCGCGCGCTCGCCATGCTCGCGATCTCGGGGCCGCAACGGCGCGATAGAATTATGACTGATCGCCATTGCCGCGGAAACGCGCAGAGAGGCCTACTAGCGTCAGCCGCGGTGGCGATTGGGAGCAACCCCACATTCCGGGACAGTCTGATTTAAGATTCGCTGTTTGCGCGCGATAGGCGCACCGTCGCCGGAAATGCGGGCCGGGCCAGCGCGGACCGGACCTGCGTTGCGGGCGCTTCGGAATTCCGCGAAGCTTGGATGGCCGCCCCGTCTATCTGCGCGGCAAGCCGCAGCCAACGCTGAGCAACGTCCACGAGGGCGAGCTTGTGCACCGGGTCGGTCACGGCGCGGGCCGCCTTGATGTACCGGTCTGCACGCACTCGGAACTTATCGCCGGTCATTTGACACCCGGTTTCATCGTGACTCTGTCGAGGCCTCCCCCTGAACGGCGAGCGCGGCTGGCTTCTCAAGTGCGAGTCGCCCGGTCCTCAAAGAATGGGTGACGTGACCGTGCTCAGAAAATCACGCATGGGGACCCCGGGCCTGCAGGCTGGGGGGAGCTGGGGCCCGGGGAGCCGGCCTGACGGCGTTCCTCCGCAAGGCTAGATCAATTGAATGCCGATCCGGCACCGGCCGTATGTACAAAATTGCTCACATTTGAAATATTCTTGACGAGGAACCTCGGGCTGCAAGCGCACAAGGACTTCGGCGGACGGGGAATAATCCGGCAGCTTCTCGTTCATCGGATGAAGATGGGCGATTGGACGCGATGGCGCGCTGCGCAATGCCGCCGGGCTTGAGGCTGTGTTTCGGAGCGGGCATGACGGTTCGGACGGCCCCTGTCGCACTCAGGGGCTTGGTCTCAGGCGTTCTTGGTCTTGCCGGCGCTGCTCACGGTTCGTGGGGCTGTCCGGATTCAGGTTGCATCACATCGCTTTCAGTTTTTTCGATGACGCAACACTGGTAAGAATGGCGCTCTCGATGCGCCCGAAACCTCTGCTCATGTGTCCGTAATCGCTCTCCTCAGCGACGGTCCCCTGTCCCGTTTACCTAAATCCCTCAGCCCGTGACCCAGGGCTTCATCGCAATAGTCGCTAGCTCGGAGCGCGGATGAGCGTCAGTCGCGGAAGCAGAGCACCGCGAGGTTTTATTGTCGGTCGGCTTCTCGACGTGTTCGACAAAGAAATTGCCGTTCAACCGGTCCCCGTGGTTGGTTGCGTGAGCGGCATCGGCCGGGCGAGCGTCTACCGGGTTCTGGAAACCGGCCGGTGATACGGGATCTGGCCGCGTAATCGGGCGTCGTTCGTGGGATGTGGGAAGGATGAGACCAATCGATGCGCTCGAACGTTGTTAGCGCATCAGGACGAAAGGCAAGCTTGAGCCAGCTTAAGGGCCGACTGCTATCAAAGATGGAAAGGTGGGACTCACCCCAGGAGCAATGGGTAACGACAAACGAGATCGCCAGAATCGCGAAGCTGATCTTGTCCGAGAGGTCGATCGCCTGCGCTTCTTGCTAAAGCAAGCCGGGATCGATGCCGAACAAAGTCTCAGAGAAACCAAAGCGAGTGAACGGCAACATGTCCGTGACGTCGCAGACGAACGCGCCAGGACGCATGCAGCTCGCGCCGACATCGATGAAATACGTCATCGGCTCAAGAATACGCTTGCAGTGGTGCAGGCGATCGCGAATGCGACGCTGGGGCTTGATGTGCCGATGGAGGACGCCCGTGCCGCGTTCAGTTCTCGTCTCGAAGCTCTCGCTTATGCGCATGACATATTGTTCCAGTCGAACTGGGCCAGAGTCGATTTGAGGACTATCATCGACAGCATTCTTGCACCCTATGCGGGGCGCGGCCGGAACCGGATTCGGGCGAAAGGTCCGGAAGTCAGTCTTGGTGCGAAGCCGGCGCTTGCCCTCGGACTGGCCTTGCACGAACTCGGGACCAACGCAGCCAAATATGGGGCGTTGTCGAACGATGAGGGGTATATCGCGATCGCCTGGACCGTGGCGCCTTATCCACAAGGCCCGAAGTTTCGCCTGCGCTGGCGCGAGAGGAACGGGCCTCCCGTTTTGCCTCCCAGGCGTACGGGGTTTGGCACTCGATTGATCCAAAGGAATCTGGCCGCAGAATTCGACGGTCAGGTGGAACTGGAGTACCAACCCGATGGGCTCGAATGCACGATCTGTGCGCCCGCGGAAAGGATTGGGATTGAATGAGTCTCAGGTCGACTACCATGAAGGGCTCGCCATAGCAATGATAGGCGAGCCAGTGAAGGCTGGCGGCAAGACGATCGAGGTTGTCCGCATTACCATCACGGAGGGCCGGCCGGCGGGCTCTCGAAGGGTAGGCCGCGTTTCAATAGGCGGGCTGCGGGTAGTGGGTCAGTTTGAAATTTGGCCGTCTTGACCTGCCCTTGGAATCGGCGGGTGCGCGATCCACACTGTGGCTCATGGACACGCTCGCACGCAAAGGCTGGATGGTCAAGGTCGCCACCGCGGGACATAGCGGCGGCGCGTCGGTGGAACAATTTTACGCCGCCGGGTACTATAGAATGAATGACGCGGAGCGGGCGGTACAGAGGCGTCTTATGGTCAGCGGCGCTCTGGACGAGCCCATTATAGCTGTGAGGGAGCTTTCGGCTAGCGAGATACAAGAGCTGAAGTTATTAGAGCTGGAGGTCAGACGATATGTCTGAACGCCGCCCCAAGCGCCCCCGTGATCCCACCCAACTCGCCAAGCTCATCGTCGATATCGCGATGGGTCAGGCGGACGATGAAGTTAATTCAACGGACAAAAACAAAGACACCGCTGCCATTGAGCCGGGGCCGTGGTGGGTTCACTTGACAATACGCCCCTGACGGATCAGCCCCGTACTGGGTCCGAAATTGACGGAAAATAGAAAATTCCTATTGTCTTTTCAATGATAGATACCGGGTCCGAAGTGCACTGCTCCCACCGCACCAACACCGACAAAAGCCACGAGAAATATTCCTCAAAATATTTGAGTAGGATCATTCCGCGCCGGCGACAAACCGATCTGTCCGAAGTGATCGGGAAGATTCGGCCCATGGGCCGGTCTATGATCGGGGCGGTGTACCGCTGCAATCGCCCCGCCCAAGAGAGCATGCACGATCGGACACAAATCGAGCGCTGCCGCAATCCGCTATCGGTTGCGCGCCTTGGCACCTCTACAAAGGCCGCCCCGTCGGCTTCACCGACAATGCGACGCGATGGAGAAACCCGATATGGGGATCGCGCTCCACAACTTCGGCATCGAGCTCAAGCACAATACACGGTGCGCCGCCGGGCGCTGCGGTCTGAAATTGATTGTGAGGTTGCGCAACAGAGCGTCGCCCATCGAGCCGGCCCTCCGTTCGGAGCACTGGCAATGTCAATAGTCTCGCGGGCACTCGATGGTTCGGGTGAACAGATACACCTGATTGGCGCGCTATGGCTCAATTGTTGTGAGCCGCCCCCTGGTGGAATTCATCAATAGCGGTTCGCTCCTGCGCTATGTGCGCTTGGCAAGCTTCTTGATTCGAAAATCGAACGCTACAAATTTGGCCGGTTTTGTTTGCTGCGTACCAGCCCTCTTTAATACCTCGGCAATCGGATTCCATTTCCCGAACGTGACGTGGAGTTAGCTTATTCATAATGACCTTCCACCGTTCCAGTGGGCTGATGTACCACAATCTTACATATGGTTACGAAGATGGGGCATTGCCGTATGCCTGGAGCTTTAAGGCAAGAAATAGTTCGTTGTTTTAGGTAACGCCTTAGTCCGGCGCGGATTGCCCGCCGCCTTGACCCTGTTCAGCGCCCCGCCGCAACTTCGATCTCACTGGTAAAAAGGGGGCGACAAGGCGTGAGTGGACCGATCGTTGATGGTAGCGCGTTCACGCACGCATGTTGCCCGTCCTCGCGCGCACGAGTTCACTCACATCGAGCACCTCGCAACTTTCGGTGATATCCGAGAACAGCCGTTTGGGCGCGGTCCCCGGCGAGTGTCGCTAAGAGCGAGTTTTGCCAAATTGCCTTATATCTCCGCAAATGGCCCAACGCGCCGTTTGTTTGCGGGGCAGCAAAATGGTCGCAATTGGGGTAATCCGGATGGCATCGGTCGATGGGATAAATGTCCGCGATGGCATGACGGCGAAACTCTATGGGATCAGCGGTGAGGAAAGCTTGCGCAAGGGCACGGCTGGCCCATGACATCACGCATGGCGGACGCCGGCTCCGGTCGATGGCAAGGTAAGTCTTCGCGATGGCGCGCCTGTGCCAGCGACACTCGATGGTTGCGGTGACGACGAGGCAAATGACGCCCGACCACCGCCGCTTGACAAGCTGCCCGAATATCTGAGCGAAATATTCGTGAGTGGGTGGAAGCGTGTCGGCGACAACGCGGACTCTCGTCGTTAATTCGCGTTGCCTGGTGGACGAAATGGTTGCTGTAAAATTAGCGTATCCCAGGGAGGCGAAGCATCCCATATTAATAACGGAGCCTGTGGACAGTCCAGGTCCAGTGAGCAATTTTGTACAGATTGTCCTCATTGGACTTCGGAGAATAAGTACCATTGAGACGCCAAGCGCCGCCCGCGCTTTCAATTCAACTTTCGACAGAACGTTTATCAAGCCTCACAAACCGCACCAACCCAGCGTCGTGCGAAGGAAAAGCAAATGCGCCTTCAAGATGCCCCGCTCATGCTCAAGCCAAGAAACCCGTGCCCCGGTATGCGGCGCCGATACCGTTCTCGCAGAGATTGAGCCCCACCCTTTGCATGTCAATTTTGAGATTCACGGATATCTCTGCGACCGCTGCGGTCCCGTCAAATCCTTGGTCGCCCGAAAGCTGGGGCGCTCCCAAAATTCAGCGTCCAGAGTGACGTTAAGCTAGTCCGAGTGTGCGGACCCTGGAGTTTGGCCGACTGTGCTCAACCGCAGAGCGAAAACCGGCAAGCGCCTCGCGAGCAATCCGCAGGCGGTCAACGTCCTCAATCGTCCAGTCGTTGATTTTGGACGTAGCCAAGTCGCGGTATGTGATGTAGTCACCGGCTCGACGTAAGAGCTGATCAGCTTTTTCAACAAGTTCCTTGTTGTATTCGAGGAGAGTCACAATATTTTCTATTCCACAACACACATTGTGGAGGTGATGACCGCTCGTTACCCCACGGGATATGTCGTCAAGCACTGTATCGATGAGTCTTAAAAAGCTTGCAGTGTGCGCAGGCAGCATACTCCCCCTCCCGTTTTCACGGCGGTGTCAAATTGTTGTATAGATGGAGGCGTCGGACATTTCGCAGGAAAACCGCCATAGGTCATAGGACACGCTTAAGGCCAGGTTCTTTCATCGTGGGTCTTGCCCGGCCAACGACCCGGCCTCTACTTCTCGGGGCTCTGCTTACCGAAGGCGGCATCCACCTCATCCTTTTTGATACGGGCCGTCGGGTCACCGCGCTCATTGAGATTCTGTTCTTCGGTGCCATCGCCCATCATGCCGGGATGGGAAACGTCAGCCTTCTTATTGGGGTCCTTAGGAACCGCGGGCTTATTTGTCATATCAAATACTCCTCGACGACTACTGCTTGAGGCCCGCCGTCTTAGGTGGTGCGAGAACCAGGCCTGCACATGCCTCCGTCAGATCCGAATCCGGATAGGTTTTGCCCGGCAAGGTGATCAGCGCTTCCGGGAAGGCATCGCGCATTTTATAGGAATTGCCCTTGTCCGCCACGATGATCGCTGTTCGTGCCTCAACATCGGGCAGTGCACCGAACTTGTCTGCGCAGACGGGCGCCAGCACAGCGATGACCGCCTTTTCAGAACTCGTGCTTGCCAATTTTTCGGCCGCATTCTGGCTCATGAAGCCGAAACCGTACGAGAGCAGGAACATACCTACGACGACTCCACCTACTCCGGTCCAGAGAGAGGGTTTTACGACTTCCCAATTGATTCTCATTGTGCGTTTCTCCAGTTTGATAAAAGGTATTTTACGCGCACTCACCGTGGGGCGTCTGAGCAAAATTGCTCATTCCCAGTCGCGCTGCAGGACCGCCTTCAAATTAAAGCATAATGCCGGCGCGCCGGGCGGAAAGAGACGAGCCGTTGCCGATCTTCGTCCCACAGCACAGTCGCACGCACCTGAGACTCTGAAGCAGGGTCAGCCGGCCGATGCCGTCCGGGTCCGGATGGTCGCGCAGCACCAGCGGCAGTTGGTAAAAGGGGATGCGGCCATGCCTTCGTGTTCGGAATCGGTCCGTCCGTATTGTCGAAATTAGAGTCCATTGCGGCAGGGCCTGACGCGCCTGCGTGTAAGCGGTTATCGTGCGCGAGCGCACAGGACGCCTTGCCTTTCAGCGTCGTCTGCACGTCCGTGTTCTCGATTTCTGGCAAGAGAAAGGACATTTCTCTTGCCAGCCTTTGCACGAGAGGCGCCAGCCTTGCACAGTCAAATTTCGGCGCGTCTTGAGCTATGCCAGGTCCGGCGCCAGAAATCGACGCGATGGCGAGTGCGAAACGCGCTGATCTTCCAGGCGTCATGATTTTTCTCATTATAGGACGTCCTCGAAAAGTCCTGTCTAAAAGGATTCGAATGCAGCGCCGCGCTGATGGCAGGAAGCCTCGAGGCCATCGCGCGGATTGCCGACAATTCTAACGGTCTCAGCGACGGACGGGCGACGTCGCATCGGCCGCTGACTACGATTTTAACGTCGCCGTAGCAATTCGCGCGGCAGCGCGGTGATTGCTCTCGCAGCTCAAGCCACCTACCGCGCGTATGGCGGCTTCGGGTCCAGGCCGTGTGTTTTTACGCAACCTGGGTCACGAAGAGACCCGCCGAGCAAGCGGCCGGTGCGGCGGCAAGTAAATAATTCGGCGCCTAATTTCTCGATCCGCTCTTGCGCCTTGGCGCCCGACACGCCAACTACAGTTGTTACAAGTAAGTTGTGGCTTGCCTGAGAGCCGCCAAAAAAACGGCGACGTACCGAAGTCTCCGTTCCCTGCAGTGGCAGCGGTAGTGGCAGTGTCATCGGTTGGCACAATAAGACACTCTAAAAAATAGACACTCGTGTCCGGATGCCGATTGGCATCCATGTTTCTGAGCGTTTGCCCGCTGCTTGCGGCGCGCATCACTCTTCTTCCAAGGTGAAAGTCATGAGCGTTGCTTCAGTCCTGGCAGGGTGATTCTCTCAAACGTCGCTTGGCATCCTGGTTCGTGCCACCGATTGCGATTCCGATATGTTTGCCGCGTTGGTCGTGGGATCCGGGCTTTATCGCGCGTACTGGTGAGGCGTGATCTTCTGGAGAACATGGGCGCAACAAAGAGGAACAGGCCAGTGCAACTCACAGATCTCGTCGTCGACGACGGACCTCACAACAGCGATGGATTGCTCCTTCACGCATGGGACGGGTCTGAGAGGGTAAGGGCGTTCATAAGTAGGCGTGTCATGGACGATTGGGTCGATCCCAAGCAGCCCTATGGACGGCGTAAAAGTCTCTTTCGCGCGCAATATAACGCGCTCGGTAAGACCGGTAGCCATCCTTAAAATGTCGCGTTGCAGAAAATCTTTTCGAATATTCATGAGGTGTGGAAGCTTGGAGGATCTACGGATGAACCACAGGAGATTCAAGCGACTTTGCGTTGCGTTGACATTGTTATTGCTCGCAATTCCCGACGGCTCCCGTTCCCAGGAAATCTCGAAACAAGTGCCGGTCAATGCTCAAGCAAAACCGTACGGGACGGGGTGGGAATGCAAGCGGGGCTTTCGACAGGAGGGGGTGGCGTGTATTGCCATAAAACTGCCCGAGAATGGCTATCTGTCTGAGACTTCCTATGTATCCGGTTGGGAGTGCAGAAGTGGCTATAAACCCGACCGTGATAGTTGCGTAGTCGTCAAAGTGCCTCAGAACGCGTATCTTTCTGGTTCGGCGTACGGAGGAGATGATTGGGAATGTGAGCGGGGCTATCGAAAGACCGGAGCAGGCTGTATTTCGGTGATCGTACCCAAAAACGGATATTTAACAGACTCAGT
>WNFO01008327.1_pt1 | contig 11070 bp, 7 predicted proteins | sample 5400251 | NCBI WGS metagenome assembly WNFO01 (sample SAMN13153354, study PRJNA577476) | soil metagenome | isolation source: 100 cm saprolite under Madrone tree | place: USA:California | collected 2016-06-14 | reverse complement strand
TCTCGGCACCGCCGAAGCTCCACAGCAGCGAGTAGGTGAAGGTCGGGGCGTCGCCGAAGGTGTGCCCGAGGGTCTGTCCGTAGGGGTGACCCTTCTTCTTGAGGGCGCCCGCCACCCGCCGGAGCTCCTCCCAGGTCTTCGGAAACTCGCCGGCGCCCACCTCGGTGAACCAGGACTTGCGGTACGCGACGGCGTTGCCGACGATCGAGTGCGGCATCGCCAGCCACTGCCCGCCCACCTTCGCGGAGGGGGCGTAGACGTCGTAGAACCCCCCCTGCGCCTTGGCGACCGCCTCGGCCACATCGCTCACGTCGACCAGCGCCTTCGCGTAGAGCTGGGGCCAGTTGTAGAACATGTGGAAGATGTCGGCGCCCGACCGGGACTGGATCGCGGCGGTGAGCCGTGGCTGCAGGTCGTTGGCGTTGATCGTCTCGAGCGTGATCTTCGCGCCGAGCGCCTTGCCAGCGCTCGCCATCTGGCCCTTCAGCTCGACGTCGGCCTCGGGGATGAAGTCGTTCCAGCGGACGATGTGGAGGGTGGTGCCCTGGGCCCAGGCGGGCGCGCGCCGGGCCGCCAAGATGCCCTCGATCCCGGCCAACCCGACGGAAGCCGCGAGGGCTGAGAGCCGGAGGAAGCCGCGGCGATCCACACCCGCGCGATCCATACCCCGTTGTAGGTCCATCCAGAATCCTCCTCGTGAGCTCGGCCCAGCGCCGGATGGAGGGCGTTTCCAGGCAGGCCAACTACCGAGGTTTCCCCGAGCGGCGCCTCTCGGCCTTCCGCGTCCTGCGCGCGAGTGACGAATTGGTAACACCGAACGGGGAACGTGTCAATCGACGGCGTGGAGGTCGTGGAGGTCAGCGGCCCGAGTCGGGCGGCTGAGAAGGACCCGGCCCGTGACCTCGCCCAGGACTCCCTGGTGGTCCCGAGCCCGCGGTCACGGCTGGTGGCCCCGGGCACCCCCACGCCCGTGTCCCGAATTGCGTCGAGCGCCCGCGGGGCACGCGAGGGAGGCCTGCCAGTGCCTGCCAGCGTCAGCGGGGGCTGCCCAAAAGGGTCAATGCGGCGGCCCCCACCTTTTTCGGCATGATCTCTCAAGTCCCCGTGCTTACATCTGATTTCACTGGTGGCATCCAAGATGCTCGGTCGTGAGGCGGTGCCCGGGGTCGGGTGAGCGGCGCTGAGCCGCGGGCTCGAACCGCCTCGGGATTTGGTGGCTTCACCCAATGGGGAGTCAGTCAATGATGCGACTGTGGATGCGAAGACCGACGGCGGTCGGGGCCCAGCGGGGCTTCACGCTGATCGAGCTCATGATCGTGGTGGCGATCATCGGCATCCTGGCGGCGATCTCGATCCCGCTCTACGCGAGTATTCAGGCGCGGGCGCGGATCGCCAAGGCCCAGGCCGACGCCCGGACCCTGGTCAGCGCGGTCAGCATGTACTCGGGCACATTCGGTTCGCTCCCGCCCGCGCTCGCCGACCTGACGGCCGCGGCGACCATCTCGGGAATCAGCGGCGGGCCGTTCATGAAGTCGATCCCGCCTTCACCGTTTGGCTGGACCGCGTACAGCTACACGTCGAATCCGTGCGGCGTCTTCACCGTGACGGCCAGCGGCGACAGCACGACCGTCTCGTTACCATGACGCTCGGCCGGAGCCTCGGCCGAGGGGACGCGAGGGGCGCTCTTCGGGTGCCACCCCGGATGCCAGTCTGGCCGCCGACGCGAGCAGGAGCTCTCGAGGTGCCGTGCTGCGACTCGAGCGGATTCACCGGGTTACGAGGTGACGCCTCGCATCAGGAGAATGGCATCAACCCTGCTACCTCTCAAGAGATGCCCTTCCGGCGCACATTCGGCCGGGTGTCCCACACTTGGAGGTCTTGTTGGTATGAGGCGGTTTTGGAGGAAGCAGGCAGGTAGACACGGCGAGCGAGGCTTCACGCTGATCGAGCTGATGATCGTGGTGGCGATCATCGGCATCCTCTCCGCCATCGCGATCCCGCTCTACGCGAACATCCAGCAGCGGGCGCGCATCGCCAAGGCCCAGGCCGACGCCCGGACCCTCGTGAGCGCCATCAGCATGTACTCGGCGACCTTCGGCTCACTGCCGGGGGCCCTGACCGCCTTGACCGCCGCCGCGACCATCTCCGGAATCAGCGGCGGGCCGTTCATGAAGTCGGTTCCGAACGCGCCGTCGGGCTGGTCGGCGTACAGCTACTCGTCGAACCCGTGCGGCGTCTTCACCGTGACGGCCACCGGCGACAGCACGACCGTCTCATCGCCGTAGCGTCGGGCCTTGCGTCGGGCTCCGGAGGGGAGTCTCCCCCGCTTCCCTCCGGGGCGCGCGCTCGGGCCGCGGGGAGCCCGGCTTGAGTCGACATCGGCTCGGATCCTAGCCCTGACCCCCCGCCGGCACGCCCCGCCCTGACCGACTCGGGCGGGGCGCCGCCGCGTTCTTCCCCCCACGCCACCGGGCCCCCACCGCGCCGAGCTCCCCTTGCGGTCCAGCCCGCGGGGCGTCAAGGACCTCAGCGTCGTCTTCTTCTCCAGGCGATCGAGGTGAGGGTGCCAGACCACGGCCACTATGATCTCTCGAGGGTTCGCTCGGTCGATCCGTCTCGTGCCGCCGGCCGGTCGCCCGTCACAAGCCTCGCCCGGCCCGTCTCGACATCCAGGAAATCGGCCTCCCTCGGGACCGACCCAGCTCCCGTCCGGCCCGTGCGTGTCGCATTCGCGAACGGGATGCGACGGCCACCCGTTCGCTCGGTGAGGGGAGACCCGCGTGACGTCAGCGACGGGCGCGGCGCCCGAGGGCAGGCGTCGGATTCCTCGGGGAGAGCGCGCGGGCCGAGAGACTTGGCGGAGAAACCTTTTGGGCCTCTCGTGCGGCCCGCGGCCTCCCGGATCAGATCATGTCGGGGTCGATCCAGCCGCAGGGCCCGCGGAAGTATTTCTGGGCGTCGTCGTCGGGCATCGCGCTCACGACCCGCAGCACGTCGTCCCCGGGGCCGTGGTCCCCGAACCAGACATACCCCGGCGTCTCGTTGTTCGGGCGCCCGCTGGGCACGCGCCAGACGAGCCAGCGCCGGTCTTTGGCCAGGTAGATATACTGCTCCCTGTCGTGGATCAGCCGGGCCTTGAGCACGGGCTCATCCGGCGTCTTTGGACACGTCACCTGCTCGACGCTGACCACGTCGGCCGACGCCTCGCCGAACGTGCTCCAGGGGAGCGGTTGGCGTTCGGTGGTCGCGGCCCCGGTCGCCGGCGCGAGAGCCGTGACGAGAGCGAGCACCACCAGCGCCGATCCGCGGCCTCGGGTCCTCAGTACGCGCTCTCCCCGTCGGACCATGATCACGTCCTCCGCTTCGTACCGTGTTCGTGCCTCACTCTTGGGATTCTCCGGGGCGGACTGTGGATTCACGACGGGACGACGCAGGCATCGACGGGCCCCTTGGGCGCGGAGGGGGCGGATGAGCGTCGCCGTCCGGCGGAACTCGAGAGGACATCTGTCCGACGTCTCGCTCGTCGGCGCGAATCCAGACGCCCCGAGGCTGGGCGGCGCCGGCAGCCGGAAGGCCTCGACGCGGCCTACCGACGTCGACGCGACCACCTTCGAGCCGAGGCCCGCCCGCTTGACACCACGGAGACCGCGGCCTTAGGCTCGAAACGCCTTTTCAGGGCGTCGTCGGCTCGAGCCGAATGACGGGCGCGGCGAAACGGCGGTGGAAACCGATTCCGACGGGCCAGACTACGGAGGTTCCGATGAACAACGCTCCCCCACTCACCCGGCTCTTGGTGCTTTCCTCGGTCCTGCTTCTCGCCAGCTTCAGCGCGGGCGACGCCCAGGAGGGGCAGGACGGCACGACGACGACATCGGCGCCCATGTCGTCGGCGCTGATCCCGGTGACCCAGGAGATGCTGAGCAAGGCGGGCGGTGACGCGCAGAACTGGCTGCACGCCAACGGCAGCTATGACCAGCGGCGCTACCACCCCGCCTCTCAGATCAACAGCCGGAACGTCCAGGCGCTTCGGCCCGCCTTCGTGTTCCAGACGGCCGTGCTGGAGTCCATGGAAACGGCGCCGATCGTGATCAACGGCGTGATGTTCCTCACGACCTCGTACGACCACGTGTACGCGATCGACGCGGCGAACGGCCGAGAGTTCTGGCACTACAAGCACAAGCTCGGGCCCACGACCACCTACTGCTGCGGCCCGAACAACCGCGGCGTCGCCGCCTGGGACGACAAGCTCTACCTGGGCACGCTCGACGCCAAGCTCGTGGCGCTCGAGGCCAAGACGGGCAAGGTTCTGTGGGAGACCCAGATCGCCGACCCGGAGAAGGGATATTCCGAGACGATGGCACCGGCGGTCGCCGACGGCAAGGTGCTCATCGGCACCAACGGCGGCGAGTACGGCATTCGGGGGTTCGTCAAGGCCTTCGACGCGAACTCGGGCACGCTGCTGTGGACCTTCAACACGATTCCCGACATGGGCCACGAGGGCGTGTGGGCGACCCACGATGCCACCGGTCGGGACCTGCACCGCGACATCGCGGCCGAGCGGGCCGCGCTGGCCGGGGACGCTTCGTTCTACCAGACGCTCGGTGGCGGAGTCTGGATGACGCCCGCCGTCGACCTGAGCAGCCGGACCGTCTACTTCGTCGTCGGCAACCCCTCGCCCGACCTCTATGGGGCGGAGCGGCCCGGGGACAACCTGTACACCAACTCGATGGTCGCGGTCGATCTCGACACCGGCGCCTACCGGTGGCACTCCCAGTACATCGCCCACGACGTCTGGGACCTGGACGCGGTTAGTCCGGTGATCCTCGCGAGTGCCCGGGGCCAGGACGGCAGGATGACCCCCGCGGCGATCCATGGCGGGAAGACCGGTCACGTGTACGTCCACGACCGCCGCGACGGCCGGGTGATCCGCTTCTCGGAGGCGATGGTGCCTCAGGAGAACATGTGGGTCCTGCCGACGCCGGAGGGGGCGCGCATGCTGCCCGGCGCGAACGGGGGTGTCGAGTGGTCGCCCATGGCGTTCGATCCGACGCAGCACCTCGCCTTCGCCGTGAACCTCCACCAACCTATGACGTACCACGTCGAGGCCGCGAAGTACCCTGACGGGAAGCTGTGGCTGGGCGGGGCGTTCAAGGTCATCCCGAGTGAGCCGCAGTGGGGCAACGTGACCGCCGTCAACGTGGATACGGGGAAGATCGCCTGGCAGCACAAGACCGAGCAGCCCATGATCGGGGGCGCGCTGGCGACCGCGGGGGGTCTCGTCTTCGCGGGCGAGGGCAACGGCCTGATCAAGGCCTACGACTCCCGAACTGGCAGGGTCCTCTGGCAGTTTCAGTGCGGCGCGGGCGTGAACGCGCCGCCCGTCACCTACACCGCGAAGGGCAAGCAGTATCTCGCCGTGGCCGCGGGCGGCAACACGCAGCTCGACTTCAAGCGCGGCAACAGCATCCTCGTGTTCGCGCTGCCGTAGGCGGCGCCGCTGGACGACGGGGACGGGGGCCCGGACGGCCCTCGTCCCGTCGCACGGGAGGGGTCGACACCGTTGCCACGCTAGTCGTTCGGCATACGTCTTTCATCCGGGTTCGCACGGGCAGGACGGTGCTCGTCGCGTGCGCCATCTTCGTCTCGTTTCCGAGCACGGCCCGGTCCGACATGGAGGCCGGCCGGCGGAAGGCGGAAGTGTGCGCCCCCTGTCACGGAGTCGCCGGCAACTCGTCAGTGGGGCTCGTTCCAATCCTGGCCGCGCAGACCGCGCGCTACACCTACCTGGAGCTCAGGGACTTCAAGCATGGGAGACGTCAGGACCCCGTCATGTCGCCGATCGCGGCCACCCTTACGCGCGAGGACATGCTCGATCTCGCCGAGTACTATGCGGCACAGACGCCGGGCAGGACCGGCTTCAGGGCCGATCCCGCTAAGGTCGCGGCGGGCAGGGCGAAGGCGGCGGAGATGCTCTGCACGATGTGCCATCTGGGCGGATTCTCCGGGCAGAACGAAGCCGCCCGAGTCGCCGGCCAGCATCCCGAGTACATCGTCAAACAGCTCAAGGCGTTCAAGGCGCGGAGCCGGACCAATGACGCGGGCGCGATGACGAGCGTCGCGCAGATCCTCTCGGAGGAGGATATCGAGAACCTGGCCGCCTACATCGCCAACCTCGATTGAGCGCTGCCGGTAGACCCGGAGGGGCGGGGCGGCCACCGGCCCGGACCCCCCTTCGCGACGATCCATACAGTCGCCACGCATCGGATGGCTCGCATCGGCCGGCCTGTGAGACCCCGCGCCGCTCGCGAGCCTCGACGCGGCGGGAGCGGGAGCACTTCTCGAGGCGTCGGACCTGGCCCACCGAGGGGCGCAGCGCGGTCGTTCCCTGCCGGTCGGAGATCCGTCGGGGAGGGTCGCCTGCATCTAAGGCCGGCCCGGGGCGCTTCTTTCCCGCTCATCGTCGTGAATGTTCTTCATGGGGCGACATTTTGACAGAACAGTTAGCCATGACATTTTTATAGAGCAACGGCACGAGCGGGACCCACCCTTGACGCCGCCGCTCCCGCTCGTGCATGCTATCTATACGCAATAGAGCCTCCGGCGTCTGCCAGGGCGTGTTCGACTGTCAGGTGCGCCGCCAAGTGCAGCCCGCTTGATCCCACGCCAACTCGCTGTCCGTCGGGACCATAAACGCGCGTCAAAGGGGGGGACGATGGGGAAGAAGGCAGGGGTGCTGTCGATCGTGCTGATGCTTCTTCTGGTCGCGTGTGTCGCCGCGACGCAGGGGGGGAAAGATCCGGGCGTCCGCGGTGAGCCGGTCGGGGCCGGAGGGCCGCTCCCGGGGTTGACGAGCGCTGAGCTCGCGTTCTTTCAGGCCGGGCTCGCGACGTTCCTCGAGGTGGAGGCGGTGCAGAATGGCCTGGGGCCGCGGTTCAACTTCGACACCTGCGGCGGGTGTCACTCGCAGCCGGCCATCGGGGGCACGAGTCCGTCCGCCAATCCGCAAATCGCCGTGGCGACGAAGGCCGGCGCGAAGAATGTCGTTCCCGCGTTCATCACCGCCAACGGGCCGATCCGCGAGGCGCGGTTCAAGTTTAAGCACGACGGCACGCGCGACGGAGGCGTCCATAACCTGTTCACCATCGCCGGCCGGACCGATGCCCCCGGGTGTGTCCTGGCCCAACCGGACTTCCAGCGCGAAGCGGCCCGCAACAATCTGATCTTCCGCATCCCGACGCCGGTCTTCGGCGCTGGCCTGATCGAGGAGATCGAGGACACCGCGATCCTGGCGAACTCGGACAAGGAGCGTCCGAGTCGGTCCGCGCTGGGAATCGTCGGACGGCCGAATCGGCAGGGGCCGGGCCGCGCCAATACGAGTAGCAATGACGGCAGCATCACGCGGTTCGGCTGGAAGGCCCAGAACAAGTCCCTCCTGCTCTTCGCGGGAGAAGCCTACAACGTCGAGATGGGGATCACGAACGAGCTGTTCCCGACGGAGCGCGACGAGACCCCCACGTGTCTGTTCAACGGGACTCCCGAAAGTGTCACGAACTTCGGGGCGGCGACCGTGGCCGAGGCGCTCAGCGACATCACCAAGTTCGCCGCGTTCATGCGCTTCCTCGCGCCGCCGGAGCCGGCCCCGGAGACGCCGGTCACCGCTCGCGGCCGCGCTGTGTTCGCCCAGATCGGCTGCGCCCTGTGCCACACGCCCTTCCTGACCACCGGCCGCTCCTCGAGCGCGGCGCTCAGCCAGAAACCGGTCAACCTCTTCTCCGACCTGCTCCTCCATCGAATGGGGCCCGGGCTGGCCGACAACATCGTCCAGGGCGTTGCAGAGGGAGACGAGTTCCGGACGGCCCCCCTGTGGGGGCTCGGGCAGAGGATCTTCTTACTGCACGACGGGCGGACGACCGACCTCGTCGTCGCGATCGAGGCGCACGCGAGCCGGGGCTACGGCCAGTTCCGCTCCTCGGAAGCCAACGGCGTGATCGCCCGGTTCCGCGCGCTTGGGCCCGCCGAAAAACAGGACCTGTTGGCCTTCCTGCGGAGCTTGTGAGGCACCGCGGGCCGAGCGGCGACGCGCCCACCGGCCCTCCGCAGCGCATTCGCGCGAGCCCTGCCGGGGGGCCAAGATCGAGGACTTCGGCACGGCCTTCCCATGTCATGACCAGGAGGAGCCTGAAGGACGGTCCGGCAATTCCTCAGACACTCCGCCTCCACGGGAACCCTTCGCTGCGCCCACCGGAGCCCCGGGTCGGCGGTGGACTCAGGCGAGGGGAACGCTTGCTCATCGCGCTGGCGGCGCGGCTCCCGCCAGGGGATGTGCGACGCCTCGGCCGCCGGCGGCTCGTGACGGGCCAGGACGCGGGCGCCACCAGGGGGCCCGCGCCTCAGACGATCGCGATCGCCTCCACCTCGATGAGGTAGTCCGGATGCGCCAGCGCGCTCACCTCCACCATCGTTGAGGCAGGGCCCTTGGCGGCGAAGAACTCCTCGCGGATCGCGCGGAACTCGGGGCGGTAACGGACATCGGTCACGTAGGTGTTGATCTTGACGATGTTGTCGAGGGTGCCGCCCCCGGCCTCCACGAGCGCTTTGACGGCAGTGAACACCTCGCGCGCTTGCCCCTTGAAGTCGCCACGGTACTTTGCGCTCCCGTCCTTGTCGTAGGCGACCTGCCCGGCCAAAAAGAGGATCGTCTGCGCGCCCGTCACCTTGATGGCCTGGCTATAGCCGGGGGGATCGTACACGCCGGCCGCGCAGTATTTCTCGATCTTCGCCATGGTCTGTCCTCCCGATCCGCGATGCCTGTCGAAGACTGGGCGAGTTTCTCGCCTGTTGAGGACACCACGAGCGTGAGGTGCGCGTCAACCTCGGCCACCGGGCCTTCGGCCGAACCGGAGGCACGGTTTCCGCCCGCCCGAGGGGCCCGGAACCCGTGTGAAAAGTGGGGGCACGGACGCTGTGTCTGCTGCCCATGCCTCTCCATCCGCGTCCCCGGGGGCCCCGACGGCCGTCAACGTGACGGCGACGCTTCGGAAGCCATGGGAACTCGAAGCACGGCAGCGCGAACTGACCACCAACTCCGCCTGCTTGGCTGTCTGAAGAGCGCCACGGGCCCTGGGCTCTGTGACGCGGAAGCGTCGCGGGCCGGCGTAACGGGGGCGGCAAGAGCAGTCTCTCCGGCGGGACCGAGGAGGCGAGGACGCCGAGGGAAGTGGGCGGCGTCCAGAGCCGGCCTACTAGTATCCCGGCCACACCTCGGGAGATAGCCCGATGATGTTCGGGCGCCGCCACCGCTGAGTTCGGCGCCCCTGCTGATTGACAATTTCCTGGTCCAGCCATCTTGCGCCGCGTACGCCAAGCCACGCCAACAGCCCGATGGCGCCCGCTGCCAATACCACTAGTCGTAGCTTATTCATGGCCACCGCTCGCCTGGTCCTGAACTTCGCCCTGTGGGCTGTCTTCTCGGCCGGTGGCGTTGCGAGGTTGCCCATCGGGAGGAGCGGCGCGCCACGGAGCTGCCGTTGGTACCGCTCTCGCCGACGTGGTTGGCGGTGAAGGAGGCGTGTCCGCATAGTGTCCGGCGTCAGTCCGGAAATCGGCAGCCGCCGCCCTCCTCGCGGAGCCTGACGCCTCCTCCACCATGTGCATGTGCTTCCTGCAGTATCGACAGCGCGGAGGCCACCAGAGCGTCCCTGTCACCGAGTAGCCGCAACAGTGGTACGTCATCACGCGTGCCTGCGTCGGCTTGTCGCCATCACCCGTCACCGGAGAGCTCGGTGAAGAAGGATACCGAATCCCACGCATTCGACGACGAGAGCGAACGTGAGAATGGTCTCTGCCATCACTTCGCCGAAGTTCATCGCTGCCCTCGTCTCCTCCGCGGAGGCCCCTTGTAGAGCATTTTCAGTGCCGAGCTGCGAAGATACCGGATTTACTAACAGTTGTTACCCAGCCTGGGGCAAGGAACTCGCAAAGTCTTACCCACAATAGGAAGACCATTTGCCCTCAGGTGTAGACGGCTGCCTTAAAAACCGCACGCACAACGGATGCGAGAACGGCACGCGCCTCCGGCGCATCGCGCCCCCTCCCTTTTTACGGGTCGCGCCATTCCCTCGGGACGTCCGACAGTACATACCTACGAGCGCCTCTCCGATCGTGAGGCAGTCATAAGCCGTGCATCTGGCCCCCGGGGAATGACGAGCCCAAGCCCTGACCGAGGAATCAACCGGAGCCGCGGCGTCTCCTGAGAGCTACGGGTACCCAACAGCAGAGAGGACCGCCCGCAAAGCCCGAGACCACTACACGACCGGAAAACCGAGTCCGAGTCGCAGGTTGGAGAGGGCTTCGCCGAAGGTCCCGGGATCGAGGGGGGTGTGGCGAGGAGTCGGTAGCCTCATCCCGGGCCAAGAAGTGCCACTTACTCCGGCCGCCGACCCCGGAAAGTTGACGCCTCCGATCTCCCCGCATAGCCTTACCACATGCCTGACGGTCTCGGGAGGGGTGGGTGAGGGAGCCGGCGGTGCCTCGACGAACGATCGCTGTCATGACGATCTGCGTCCTCGCCGGATTGGGCCCCGGACTGGCGTTGGGGGAGGAGGTCAAGCCCAGCGAATCGCGAGCACAAACCGCGACCGCCGAGGCGGTGGCCCAGGCGCGCGGGCGTGAGTTACTGGAGAGGAAGCTCGCTACGCTCCCTGGTGCCGAGCGGGGGCGGGTCGTCTCGATCCGGGAGGGGTCACTCGACCGCGTCTTTCCCGGGTACCTATTCTACGTCCTGCGCTTCCGCCAATACCCTGTGGCCCTGAACCCGCCCGCCCCACTGCGGAGCAACAATCTGCTGATCGTCCGGCCAGACGACTCGGTGGCCCTGCTGGCCGATCCGGAAGCCCTGGAAAGCTTCTTTCGGTCCACGCTCCCCGCGGCGACCACGGCGGCCATGGCCACGGAGGGGGCCAAAGCGTGGCTGCGGCTGGTCGAGGAGTTGAACCAGGACGGGTTCCTCCAGTTCGCGGTTCCCGACGAGTCCATTACGGTCGCTCCCGTGGCGAGCGGTGGCCAGCGGGT
>WNFO01005515.1_pt1 | contig 11071 bp, 7 predicted proteins | sample 5400251 | NCBI WGS metagenome assembly WNFO01 (sample SAMN13153354, study PRJNA577476) | soil metagenome | isolation source: 100 cm saprolite under Madrone tree | place: USA:California | collected 2016-06-14 | reverse complement strand
CATAACGATTGCCGATCAGGTTCCGCTACGCGTGGAGACGCGGCAGGAGACCCATCAGCGGTTGTAGCACTTCCCTTCCCGGCGGCAATTTACATACACACTAACTGGGCGGCTCTTCAGCTTCGGCTGACGGCGGAACTGCACCCGCAGAGTCCGGTTTTTTCGGTGGAGATACTGCGACAGGCGGGCGTGAAACTTTGTTGGCTGCTACGGCCTTGCTTACCGTGAGGTACTTGCGCATTTTCTCCAGGCGTTTCTTGCCGATACCCTTGATCGCCAGCAAGTCGTCGACGCTCTTGAAGGTGCCGTAGGATTTCCGCATTTGCAGGATTTTTTCCGCAGTGGCTGGACCGATTCCGGGGACTTGTTGCAGCTCTTCGGAGTTGGCGGTGTTGATGTTGACAGGTTTGAGCGGCGGCTTCTTGGTCGCGTTGGAAATTGCTGCGAAAGCGAAGCAGAGCACCAGAATGGACAGCGAGATCCGGACCTGCAATTTGATTTGCCGCATGGCCTGGATACTAGCAGATATAGTTTGTTAAGTAAATAACATCCAAGCTTAGCTCAGGCGCTTGCCTTGGGCGTCGTAAACGTCCAAGTCACCGAAGAGGGCCGCTTGGGGCTCGATTTGGGTGCGATCGCCGACCACGACGATTTGCATGTTGGCGGAATCGCAATATTTGCGCGCGGTAGCCAGCAAATCGTCTGGCGTGAGAGCGCGAACTTTTTCGCGATACGTTTCGAGGTAGTCGTCCGGCAGTTCGTTGAGTGCGACCGTGGCCAGTTGCGACAGCAGGCCGTCTTGTGTGGCCAGGCCTAGAGAGAAAACGCCGCTGACATAGTTTCGAGCGTCAGCCAGCTCCGGCTCAGGCACCGGGAGCGCGCGGAGTTTATCGAGCTCATAGAACATTTCGGTTAGCGAGGCGGCGACTACCTCGTTTCGAACGGCAGCGGAAACAGAGAAATAGCCGTAATCGCGCAACGCATTGACGCCGCTGCGGGGACTGTAGGTATAGCCTTTGTCTTCGCGAATGTTCATCACCAGGCGTGAATTGAAAGCGCCGCCGTAGAGGCTATTGGTCAGGCCGAGCTTGATCCAGTCAGGATGTTTGCGGGTAATGGCGTGGCAGCCCGCGAGAATTTGTGTTTGCACCGCGCCGGGAACGTGGACGAGATGGACGCGGCGACCGCGGGGCTTCCCCGGTTCGGGGGACGGCGGAATCGCTGGTCTGTTGCCGCTCCAGGCGCCGAAAACCTTTTCGATGGTCTCGAGCATTTTGGCGGAATCGAAATCGCCGACCATGAGGAGAAGCGCATTTTCCGGCGTGTAGAAATCGCGATAGATGGAGACTAGATCGTCGCGCTTGTAAGCAGCGACTTGCTGCTCCGTGGGCGCGACTTGCGCGTACGGGTGGGCGCCGAAGAGAACTTTGCGGAGGCGTTCGCCGGCGAGGAAGCCAGGCTGGGTGCGGTCGAGCTTTACTTCTTCGAGCTTTTGTCGGCGCTCGCGTTCAAATTCAGGCTCGGGGAATGCGGCTTCGCGTGCAAGCTCGTTGACGAGTTGCAGGAGCGGCTCTGCGAGTTCCGAGAGACCGGCAAAGCCGATGGCGCTGTTGTCCGCGCCGGCATGGGAAGAAAGATCGGCGCCGAGGCGACGAAGGTCCTCTTCGATTTGGCGGCTCGCGCGTTTTGCGGTTCCCGTGCGCACGACCGTGGCGGTCATCTCGGTGAGGCCGGGGGCGCGATTTGCGGCGGCGGCGTTGCCCGAACGCAGGAACAGCTCACCGTGAAACTTCGGGACCGTGTGAGATTCGGCGAGAACCACTTCAAGTCCGTTGCCGAGACGGGTTCTGGTGCGCTTGGGCCATGTGACTTGGCGCTCTGCTGAGAGCGGCGGAACGCTGGTCTGAATCTCGGCGGCGCGGGTGGCCATTATGCAGCCTCCTTAGCGAGAGCCACGGGACGACGGAACACGACCGCCCGATTCTCTGTGCGCAGATATTTCTTCGCCGCGGCCTGAATGTCCTCGCGCTTTACCGCGAGGAAACCATCGAGAATTGAATTGACGAGCTGCGGATCATTGTCGAAAAGCGAGAAGCAAGCGAGCAGATGCATGAGCCCATAGCGGGGCATGCCGCCGCGGCCGCCTTCGAGCGTGGAATAATAGTCGGATCGGAATTTCACTTTCAGTTGGTCCAGCTCGTCTTGGGAGATGCCGTTTTGCTGGACCTCGCGAATGACGGAATCAAATTCGGCGAGCGTGGCGTCGCTGGAATATTCGGGCTTGTGCAGAATTTTCGTGACCATTTGCGTGGGACCGTTGTAGCCGAAGACGTCTTCGATGCCGCCATCGACTTCGACGGCCACTTGCTTTTCCAAAACGAGGTGGCGGTACATGCGACCGGCGCGGCCGCCGTGAAGCGCCTGGTCAAGCAAGGTCATCGCGTGCCAGTCCGTGGTGCGTCGCGGTGGGACTGTGTAGCCGATGGCCATGGCCGGCAGGGTGCCAAATTTTTCTTCGACTTCGCCGCGGCGTTCTTCTGTTTGTTCGGGTTCGCGTGGATCGGCAAATGGGGGCGTGGCTCCCGCGGGGATGTCGCCGAAATATTGTTTGGCAAGCGCGAGGCCATCGTCGGGTTTCACGTCACCCAGGATGAGGAGCACGGCGTTGTTTGGAGCGTAGTACGTCTTGAAAAAGGATTGCACATCGGCGAGGCTGGCGGCATCAAGATCGGCAAAGTCGCCATAAAAATTGTGGGCGTTAGCCCAGTTGCGAAACGCGACGGGAGGAAGATCGAGCCAGGGAAAGCCGCCGTAGGGCTGGTTCAGGACATTGACGCGGACTTCTTCTTTCACCACGTCGCGCTGGTTGCGCAGATTTTCGTCGTCCACCTTGAGGGCGCGCATGCGGTCGGCTTCGAGCCAAAGAACACGCTCCAGTGCGTTAGAAGGCACGGACTCGAAATAATTGGTGACATCGTAATGCGTGGAGCCGTTGAGCGTGCCACCGCTGGAATTGATGAGCTTGATATGCTGCATTTTGGGGGCGTGGGCCGAGCCCTGGAACATCATGTGCTCGAAGAGATGCGCGAAGCCGCTGCGGCCCTGCGGCTCGAGGCGGAAGCCGATTTTATAGTAGACGCCTACGGTGACCACGGGGGCGGTGGTGTCTGGCGCAACAACTACTTTGAGTCCATTAGAGAGTGTGGTCGTCTCGATGGGTATCTTCACTGGCGGGCGCTCCCTGAATCGCGCGAAAAGCTGCGCTACTTTTATGCAATGCTAGGATAACCGAGGCGAGGGCTTGATACCAATTCTGGCGGAAAAAATCGAGCACGTCGTTGGATTAGGACTGTTCGGATTAATCGCGTTCTTTTGGGTTTTTCATGGGTTGCGCGTGGCTTATGGCGCGATGCACCTACCGTTTATTAAAACTTTTGCTCCCGCTTCGGATGCTGACTGCCCGCGCGCTTCGCTGATCTTTGCGGCGCGCGATGAAGAGGAGAAACTGCCTGCGGCACTTGCGACGCTTGCAACGATCGACTACCCCCAGCTTGAAATCATTGCCGTAAATGACCGGTCGCAAGATTCCACCGGCAGGATTTTGGATGAATTTGCGCGCGAACACGAACGAGTTTGTGTGGTGCATGTCGAGGCATTGCCGGCCGGGTGGCTGGGGAAAACGCATGCGTTGCAGAAAGGCTACGAGCGTTCGACAGGAGATTGGCTGTTGTTTACCGATGCCGACGTGCGGTTCGCGCCCGAGGCTTTGCGTCGCGCCGTTACATTGATGAAGCAGCGCAATCTGGACCATCTCACGCTGTTTGGCGACGTGGAGATGGTGGGCTTTTGGGAAAGAGTACTCATCACATTTTTTGGGATGGCGTTTCATGTTGCGACCGATCCTCACCGGGTGAGCGATCCCGGGTCGTGGACCTATGTGGGCGTCGGAGCGTTTCAACTTCTCACGAGGTCAGCTTATGAAGCGGCGGGCACGCATCGGCGGCTGGCGATGGAAGTTGTAGACGACATGAAGCTTGGAAAAATCGTGAAGCAAGCGGGATTCCGGAGTTCTGTGAGCCTAGCGCAAGATGCGGTGGTTATCCGTTGGCATGCAGGTTTGGGGAATTTGGTCCGCGGCGTGACCAAGAATTTCTTCGCAGCTCTGGGTTACAACGTAGGGTTTGTAGTGTTGGCAGCCATGGCGATGCTTTTGACGGACGTTGTGCCGTTTATCGCGATTTTTGTAGGCCATGGATGGATCCGCGCGCTGGCCGCGATCTCGGTTGTGATCGCGCTAGGCTTTCACGTCGGAGTGAACATTGTGATGCGGGTCTCGCCGCTTTATGCGCTGACACATCCGATGGGGGCCCTGCTGTTCTGCTACATGTTGCTGCGCTCAACGGTGGTTACGTTGTGGCGCGGCGGCGTGACTTGGCGCGACACGTTTTATCCGCTCGAAGAACTCAAGCGCGGCGTGGTCTGAGCCCGGAGGCCTGGCTTCCCTCAGGACGCCGCCGAGGCCTTTTCCGTGGAAAACAGTCCCGAAAGGTCGCGTTGTTTCAGGCCGCGAATGCGGTCGCGGAGCTGAGCGGCCTTCTCAAATTCAAATTTCTTCGCAGCTTCGCGCATTTGCCCTTCGAGCTGCTTCAATAATTCGGCGAGCTGTTGTTCGCTCTTGATGTTGGCAGCCGCCGTGTCCAGCGCAGCTTCGTCAATCGGTATCGTCACGTAATCCGCTTCGACAATGCGGGCGAGTTCCATGTCCACGGACTTGACGATGGATTCTGGCGTGATGTTGTTTTCTTTGTTGTAGGCGAGCTGCTTGTCGCGGCGGCGGTTTGTTTCACTGATGGCCTGATTCATGGAGCCCGTGCGCGTATCGGCGTACAGAATGGCACGGCCGGATATGTGGCGCGCGCAGCGGCCCATCGTTTGGATCAGCGAGGTGGCGCTGCGCAAATATCCCTCTTTGTCGGCGTCGAGAATTGCGACGAGAGACACTTCCGGCAGGTCCAGGCCTTCGCGCAGAAGGTTGATGCCGATGAGCACATCGAATTCGCCGCGGCGAAGGTCGCGCAGAATTTTGATGCGGTCGAGCGTTTCTACTTCGGAATGCAAGTAGCGGCAGCGCACACCGATCTCCGTGAAATATTCGGAGAGATCCTCGGCCATACGCTTGGTGAGCGTGGTAACGAGAACACGCTCACGACGCTCGGCGCGTAGGCGAATTTCCTCCAGTAAGTCGTCTACCTGTCCCTTAACCGGACGGATCTCCACTTCCGGATCGACCAGTCCTGTGGGACGAATCACTTGCTCGACGAAGCCACCGCCCGATTTTGTCAGCTCGTAAGGGCCGGGAGTCGCAGAGACATAAAGAACTTGGTTCACGCGATGCTCGAATTCTTCAAAGGTGAGCGGGCGATTATCGAGCGCGGAAGGCATCCGGAAACCATAGTTGACAAGCGTTTCCTTGCGCGAGCGGTCGCCGGCGTGCATTCCGCGCACCTGCGGAATCGTCTGGTGCGACTCGTCGACGAAGAGCAAGTAATCCTGCGGCACGTAATCAAGCAATGTGGGCGGAGCTTCGCCTGGCAAGCGGCCGCTGAGATGGCGTGAATAATTTTCCACGCCATGGCAGTAGCCGATGGTGCGCATCATCTCGATATCAAAAAGAGTGCGCTGCGTTAAGCGCTGGGCTTCCACAAATTTCCCGGCGCGCTCCAGTTCCTTTTTCCACCATTCGAGCTCTTCATAGATGGTGACAATGGCGCGCTCGCGTTGCTCGGTGGGCATGACGTAGTGCGTTTTGGGATAGATGGGCACGCGCGTGAGGTCTTCCTGGCCGGCGCGGACTTCGCCTGTGAGAGGATCGATTTGGCGCAGGGCATCGATTTGCTCGCCCCACATTTCGATACGGTAGCCATTGTCCTCATACGTCGGATAGATTTCGATCATGTCGCCGCGAACGCGAAAGGTGCCGCGGCGCAAATCCTCGGAGCGATCGTACTGAATATCGACGAAGCGGCGCAGCAGTGCTTCACGCGATGTGTGCTGGCCCTTTTCGAGCATGACGAGCATGCCGTAATACGCTTCCGGCGAGCCGAGGCCGTAGATGCAGGAGACCGAGGCAACGATGATTACGTCGCGGCGCTCGAAGAGCGAGCGCGTGGCGCTCATGCGCAGCTTGTCGAGCTCATCGTTAATGGTGGATTCTTTTTCGATGTACACGTCTGCGGAGGGAACGTAAGCCTCGGGCTGGTAGAAGTCATAGTAGCTGACGAAATATTCGACGGCATTCTCCGGGAAAAAATTCTTGAACTCGTGGTAGAGCTGCGCGGCCAGGGTTTTGTTGTGTGCGAGGACAAGCGCAGGACGATTGACGGCTTCGATGACCTTGGCCATCGTGAAGGTCTTACCCGAACCGGTAACGCCGAGGAGAACCTGGTGCTTATCGCCGGCCTCTACGCCGCGGACAAGTTGCTCGATCGCCGCGGGCTGGTCACCGCGAGGTTGGTAGCTGCTGCGGAGTCGAAATTGCACGGAGGAGTCTCCTGCCGGCTCTCTGGGGTAAGCCGAAACCTTCATTATACCCCGTCTAGCAAGCGCCCGGCGCGGAGTCTCGGAATCAGTGGGAGTTGGCCGGATCCAACGCAGCCTGCACAACTAGCACGACTTCAGAATGGCTTTTCGCGTTTACGTCGTAGTGGACGCGGTTGGAGCCATCGGCTTTTGCTACCGTGACATTCATTTGCTGCGTGGCTTCTTCGGTGGCGCGCATGAGCAGGCCCGTTTTCAACGAGATGTACGTGATGATGCGATTGGCCCCGCGCGCTGTGCCTGCGGTGCGCAATTCGTGGAGCTTGAACTCCTCCGGCGTGGCATTTTTCTCTTTGGAATCCTGGTTTAGGGTGGCGGTTGTGAGAATCACGGCACAGGTTTCCGCTTCCGCGTCGGACGCAGCGACGCTGCCTTGCACGGTCAACTGCACTGCGCTGCAAGGCTCGTCACGGACGTAAGTGGATTGACGCAGCCAGCGCAGGCCAGCTATCGGTGCGGGCGATTTCTCCGCTTCCGCGGAATTCCACTTTTCAGCTATGCGGGCGCCGGGCGCCGGGAACGCGGCGGCGAGCAAGAAGCGAGAAGCCCATTCTTGCCAGGCTTGCTGTTGCTCGGGAGAAAGCGCGTCCAGGCCGGCGACTTGATCGAGGCGACCGTCAGGAAGGACCGTGAACTCGATGATCTTTCCCTTCGGGTCTTGTCGTTGCACCTGCGGAGAGGGCGGCTCGAACTCCGGAGTCTTGAAATGAGAATCGGAATCGAGGACTTCAAATTTTGTACGCGCGTGAATCACAGCTCGATTACCTTGCTGTTGAATGCCAAGAATCTCGAGGCGCAGCAGGGCGTTGACATCGATTTTGGCGGAATCGGCGGGAGTGGCGACGATCACCGAACTTTGGGTCTTGATGTGTTTGTCGCTGTGGTAGCTGATTTGGTAGGACAAGGTTTGGCCGGCTTGCACACGCGGAAAAAGATTCACGGGTGCCGGTCTGTTTTTCGCAGCGCAAAAACATGCCAGGAACAAAGCTAGCCCGCCGCACACAGAGACGGGATATGTCGCGCGACGGGCGACCCTTCGGATGCTACTTGTCCAACGGCTTGCCATATTGAAGTTCACTGCGTCTTGGCCGTTGCGCGGCTCGCGTCGCTAGGCTGCTTCAAGCGGCGGTCAAAGAAATCGCTGGTGGCGCGATAGCCGGCTAGCCAGCTGCGATGCAGCAGAAAATCGTGCACTTCGTCCGGGAAAATGAGCTGCTCGATAGCTACACCGCGAGCTCGCAGGCGGGCGACAAGATCAACAGTTTGCGTGAAGTAGACGTTGCGATCGTCGTCGCCGTGAATGAAAAGCACAGGAGATTTCCAGGTGTCGACGGACGTGACCGGAGAGGATTCATGAGCGAGCGTGGTTAGCTCCGGAGAAATGTTCTTGCCGTCCCAGTTGTCGGTGGGCCAATCGTGAACGCCATGGAAATCCACGCCGGCGGCAAAGATGTCGGAGTTGCGCGCCAAACCGAGAGCGGTGAGGTAGCCTCCGTAGCTTCCTCCCCACAAGCCGACACGAGATGGGTCAACATCGGACCGGCCCTGAAGATATTTTCCAGCAGCGACGATGTCTTTGTATTCGCTGGCGCCGCGGCCTGCACGGCCCGGAGCTTCACGGAACGCGCGGCCATAGCCTATGCCGCTGCGGTAGTTGACCGACAGCACGACGTAGCCGCGGCTGGCGAGATACTCGTTCATCGCGTAGGAATTTGCGTAGTAATACATATAGTGCCAGCCGAGCAGCATTTGGCGGATCGGGCCGCCGTGCATGAAGACGAGCGCGGGTTTCTTGTCCGTGGCGTTCTTCGTAGCGGTCGATGGAAGAAACAGTTGACCGTGAATCTCGACACCGTCCGCAGCTTTGAACGTCACTTGCTGTGGCGCGACCAATTGTTGCGACGGAAAATTGGCTGGCCAAGTCTCGCCGGCGAGTGCTTGTGCTTCATGATTTGCGCCTGGTTTGCGTAAGAACGGTCGTGCCGGATGCTTCGCGTCCGAACCGAGGTAAACGATTGTCTGGCCATCGCTCACCGAGACTGGGCTCCATTCGTTGCCCTCGCCACGAGTGAATTGGGCGAGATGATCTCCGGTAATGCTGACAGTCCAAACGTGTCGCCGGTCGATATCGCCGCAATTGGAGTTGAAGAATACGGTTTTCCGATCCGGAGTCAGCGACCACTGCTCGACTTCGCAGCCCCCCGGCGTGAGCAGATGCGGGTTGCCGCCTTCGACGGAAACAGAGTAGAGGTGCTGCCAACCGTCTTCTTCTGAAGCGACGAGCAGACGATTCTCGGCAGCCCAGCGAATCACGCCGCCGCCAGTGTCCTTGGCCATGAAAGGATAGGAGCCGTCAGGAGAAGCATTGCTGTGCCAAACTTCGCGCGCACTGCCGGCGGACACATTCGCGACCCAAATTGCCCAGGGATGCGGCTTATCGGGCTGCAGAAAGTAACCCGCGGGCGTGTCGCGCTGCTCGGCGGGGCGCCGCACGAATGCTATGCGCTTGCCGTCGAGCGACCAAACTGGATCGCTGTCGGTGTCGACACTTGGAGCGAGAAACCGCACGGAGTTGCCGGCCAGTTCGTAGATACCGATGAAGCTGTGGTCGCTGCGCGTGGAGACGAAAACCAACTGAGATCCGTCGAGCGACCATTCCTCGGAATGATTTTGGCCGCGCACAATTAATTGCTTGGGCTTTTCGCTGCTTTCTGGCAAAGCGGTCCAGATTTGCCCTTCGCGTACGTAGGCGATCACACCTTTCGCGGAAATCTTTGGTGAATCGCCTGCATCAATTCTCTTGGGCTCGCCGCCACTCCAGGCGACGCTCCACACGGTCTGCTCCGTCCCGGCGGGATTCGTCGTGGGGTTGGGAAATTGCCCCGAGGCGTTCTTGCCTTCGCCTCGGACGTAAACGATAGAATTACCATCGTCAGAGAAAGTCAGTTCCGAGAGCGGCAGTCCATCGTCTTGAAGATAAGAAGTAAGCCTGCGCGCCGTAAACGCCGGTCCCTCTGCAACCCAAATATTGCGCTTCCCTTCTTGATTGAAGGTCCAGGCGATGCGATTGGCGGTCTTGGCGGCAGTCAGATTCTCAGGAAACGGCGCGCTCAGCAGCTCTTCCAGGGTCACACTCTGCTGGGCTGACGCAGGGAGCATCGGGCACACAATCGCAAGCGCGAGCAGAAACCATTTCTTCATTTTCATCTCCGACCAGGTATTACCGAACGAAACCCGGAAACATAAGGGCATGCCTAATCGGCCGGCCGGCGCGCGACGAGCCGCTCAATCGAAATCTTCGGGACATCCAGTGGCCCCGAAATTTTCAGCACATAGCCCTGTTCCGGAAGGCTGGTGCCGGTTTGATCGTCAACTAACGTCTGCAGAGTCAGATCGGAAACTTCCGTAAAACTCAGGGTGCCCTTAAGCAAATTCATATCCGAAGTGCCATCCAGGCGCACGCCGGGAAAAACGATGCCTCGATCGCGGACTAAGAACGTGCCCTCCCCCGAGTTCCAGCGTGAGGCGCCCTGGTGCGGCGCGCCATCGGCCATACTGGCGTTCACATCCCAGCCGCGAAATTCGACGTCTCGCAATTTCAAATCGCCCTTACCTGCCAGGTGCTGCAGCAGTTCGTCGCGTCCGACGCCCTGCGTAGTGAGATGCACAATTCCGGAGGCGAGTCCGGTGAAGCGTTCGAGCAGAGTGGTCGGAGCCGGAACTTGTTGCAGATCGATGCGTTGGAGGTCCGCGGTCACATCGTAAGATGGACGCGGCAGGAACGAGGCCCGCAATTTGGCACGCAACAGTCCACCGGCGTAGCGAGCTTCCGCCTCCCGAACATCCACGTGTAGGTTGTGCAAAGCACCAATTACCCTAAGCTGCCCCAGCTTGATCTGCTCCAATGTAAACTCGTCTATGTTTAGCTCACCCTCTGCATTTACGCGGCGCAACAGTTCACTAGCCCGAGGGTTCGCCGTGCTTCCCAGCAAAGCGGGAAGCAAACGTTGAAGCCAGCCGGGCCTTGCGCGTGGCCCCATCCAACGATCGAGATCGGCGGCGTCCAAATGATTTGCATGAAGTTGGAAATTCCATTTTGTGCCGCCGTCGTCGTCCGCGACGGCGGTTTCCGCAAGCTGGCCGGACCAAGTCGCGCCGAACCCCTCCAGGTCGATCAGACTGACCCCACGCAATCCGTCTTTCCAATCCAGACGCGCTTTGTTCAATTGCAGCGGTTGATTGAGACCGACGACCTGCAACGTCGTCTTGTTCAGGTCGACGTGGCCGCTCCAACTTCTGGTCTCGGCCGCGTTGTCCCATTGATAGCGCAGCGCGGCCGAGACAGGGCCGGTCAATTCCCAGCCGTGGTTCATTGGCCTCGCGAGCACCGACATAATCTTGAACACGTCTTGCGCATCGTCCGTTCGGGCATCGACGCTCAAGCTTCCAACCCGAGTGCTGAAATCATGGGTGA
>WNFO01006808.1_pt1 | contig 11073 bp, 9 predicted proteins | sample 5400251 | NCBI WGS metagenome assembly WNFO01 (sample SAMN13153354, study PRJNA577476) | soil metagenome | isolation source: 100 cm saprolite under Madrone tree | place: USA:California | collected 2016-06-14 | reverse complement strand
GATCCCGCGACCAAGTCCCTGACCGTGCTCGAAACCAGCACTTCGTCCGACTCCGCCAAGGCGGCGACACGGGCCGCGATATGTACTGCGATGCCGCCGATATCGTCGTCGATGAGTTCACACTCCCCAGTGTGCAATCCAGTGCGGACCTGCAGCCCTAGCGGACGTATCTTCTCGCGCATAGAGCGCGCGCATCTTATGGCCCGCGCCGGTCCGTCAAAGGTGGCAAGCAGGCCATCACCTGCGGTACGCACCTCGTGGCCCCGGAACGCGGTCAATTCCTTACGCAACAGCGCATAGAAGTTGCCGAGCAGCTCGCGCCACCGCGCGTCTCCAACTTCGGCGACACGTTGGGTCGAACTGACAATATCGGTAAACATGATAGTTGCGAGAACCCGGACAGGCTCGAGATGCCGACGTGAACCGGTTATGAATTCTTCGATCTCGTCGGCGATGATGTCCTGCGTCTCCTGATCGAGCACCATATGATCGGTGCCGGGAATCTCGACGTATTTTGCCCCCGGGATGTGCTCAGCCAAATAGCGGCCGGCTCTGACTGGAACGAGGTCATCCCCCGCACGATGAAGTATCAGAGTGGGCGCCTGGATGGTCGCTAGAATCCCGGATGGAACCTGGACTCGCTGCTGCTCGCTCAATTCTCGCAAACCATTCCAGGAAGGCTGCGTCATTGCGCCGGCTTGGCGCGTTTACACGTATCAAAACCCCTTCTCCCCAGTGCGCATCCAGTCGACGAAGAGTTTTTTCGTAGGCTTCAGGCGTTACCGCCCAAGGCTCATCCTTAATCGATGCAAAGGTGCCAAAAAGTATCAGCGCAGAGGTCCGGGCCGGATAGGTGGCGGCAAACATGAGGCACATAGGACCACCTTCGGACCAACCGTATATGGCTGCGCGATCAGAACCGGCTGCATCCATAACTGCGCGCACGTCGCCAATTCGTTCTTCGATTAGAAGATGCTCATGGCTGGGGACCTCCCACAGCAACTCAACGTGCGAGAGGGTACCCGGTATCAGCACAATGTCGCGGGGGCCTTGGCCAAAAATGCGGTACGCGATGGAAACATCGCCACTGCGGGCGTACCTGACCGGGCTATCCATCTCAGCTCCGCTTGGTGAAATATCGGGCAATCCCTCGTGGATTTTGTCAGCGTCGCGCTGCCACAATTCGTGCCAGCGAACGTCCAAAGGTGGCGACCTATACAATTATAGCACGTTTGAAACTTCAGGAAGGTCGGCTAATAACAAGCCGATTTGACTGGATAAGTATATGTCCGCTCGGGGTCAAAAGGCGAAATACTCGCTACGAGCATATGTTTTCCGCTGTTCACCCAACAACGGACATCGCCAAGATACTTCGGCATGTCCGTTTCGTGCCAACAGCGGTCATTCCGCAACCGCGTAGATGAGTGCTGCCCTCACCGGGAAGCGAGGCGGCGCGTCGGGTGGAGCGGGCACAAACGCCGCAAGCCATTTGAAGCGCCTCGCCTTTACGTTTTCGGTACACAGGCTTGACCTTGACGCCCGCGCGTCGCAGGTTTCGGGGCGCCGCGCGCGGCTCGCGCGCCCAACAGGCAGGATCGATCTTTCATGGCATTCGTGCAGTTCACGCAACCGGACGATCAGCCCATCGTCATCAACACGGATAGGATCGTGACCGCCACACCACTGCCCGACGGACAAGGCACGCGCATCACCTTCAACAACGGTGGCCATCAGGACGTGAAGCAACTCATCGCTGACGTGCTGCGGCAGTTGAACATAAGCGCGTAGGCTCAGGACATCGCCGCCTGGGCGAACCATTCCGCCGATAGTGAGATCGTGCACTTTCTTGAGTGCTGCCCAATGTCGCAGATGGGTCAAAAGCGCCGTTTAGACGGCCGGTTGGCGACTTCCAGTCTTCCCCCATGAACAGACATCGTCAGCGTTAGTCGGCATGTCTCAAAAGCGCCAACAAGAGACTCTTGATCCGGCCGTCTTGCTTTCCAGATAGACCGGGCGGCCGCCTTGGAGCAAATGTTCTCTGGACTCGCGCGATCATCCGAACTGCGGTCGAGGGCCGTCACCGTGACAGATCGAATCCTTTAAAGCGGCCCATTGGACCAAATCGCAGCCAAATCCCGCGCAATATATCGACCGAAGAAACGTTGAATTTCCTCTATACTCAGGGCTGGGCGAATTCGGCGAGCTTCAGTCATCGTCGCGCGAGCCTCCCGCTCACGCCCAAGTCGCAAGAGGACAAATGCGGCGATCACGCGTGCTCCGTACAGTCGTCCGTCCCGCCGGCACGAGTTCAAGCTCTCGTCCAAAGCTTCCTGCAAACGGTCGGCGCGGGCAAGGCCGGCGGCGAGAACCATGCCCCAGAAGGGTAATGCGGCATCGCGGGGGCTTAGCCGGATTCCATATTGCATGGATTTGATGCCAGCTTCGAGTTCACGAAGCTGGACCTGGGTTGCGCCCAGAGCGACGTGCGCTTGCGCATTGCTCGGATCTATCTCGATGGCCCGCTCCAGCCACTCGCGGCCCCGAGCTAACTCGCCGATATCGGCTAGCGCGCAGCCCGCATAGCCGAGCACCTCCGACGCATTCGGATCGAGCGAGACCGCTGTTTCGGCGTCGCGCAATGCTTGCTGTTGCGCTGCGAACCTATTCTCTGCGAAAGACATGTTCGCTCCGATCGCGCCAAACAACGCCACCGTGGCGTACGCCAAGGCAAAATTTGGATCGAGGGCGATCGCGTCACGCAGATGTGTGGTGGTTTTGCGTAAAGTCTCTTCGTTCCAGCCATTGAGCGCGATAGCACCACGTGCCTGACGATACCGGCTCCAGGCGCCAAGATTATCCGGTCGCTGCCGCTGGATGAGCGTGAGTTCCGCTCGGGTCAACTCTGGCTCAAGCTCTCGGATGATCTGACGTGCGATCTCGTCCTGAAGATCGAACGTCGCTCTCAGTTCCACGTCAAATCGTTGCGTCCAGATTTGTTTTCCGCTTTCCGCTTCCACGAGCTGAGTCGAAATTCGGGCACGTTTGTCGGAAGCGCGGATACTGCCTTCGACGACATACCGAACGCCCAGTTCACGACCCACATCGCGAACGTCCTGCGTGGCACTGCGGTAAGCAAAACTCGATGAGCGGGCGATGACAAAAAAGCCAGGCACACGCGCCAGCAAAGCGATCACGTCTTCAACAAGACCATCGGCGAGCAACTTGAGGTTACGATCTTCTGATAAGCTAATAAAAGGCAACACAGCTATCGATGGCCGGTCCGAAATGAGCGGCGGCAAGGTGAACCCTTGCGATCCTTCGACACGTCCGCCGACCCGAAAGACATGGACGGGGCGATCGATGTTCTTGAGGCTCTGCTCGCCCAGATCGGCGAACTCAACCGCGTCAACCGCATCGACCACCGACGGAAACTCCAGCAACACGCCGTCGCCCGTGGTCTTGACGATCCGGCCACCATGCTTTGCCACTAGTGCGTCGGAGACGGCGCGGTGTTCGCGGAGAGTGCGGGCGGTGCCGACCTCGTCGAGGCCCATTAGACGCGAAAAGCCAGCCACATCAGCGGCTACAATAGCTGCTAGTCGCCGCTCGACCCGATTGCCGCTCAAGGTGACCCCCATGCTCGGGGAACTTGAACGCTTATATAGCAGGATTGTGGGGCCGATGTCCGGCTATGCCCAAGTCCGAAATGGGTCATTAGCGTCGGTTCCGCGGGGTCCGCGCTGAGTCCGTTCAGCCCCCAGAAGCGGACATCAACCCGGTGGCCCTATTGAACCATCAAACCATCGGACCCTAAGTTACCCCGCGAAGTAACCGTGGAATGGTCCAGGGGTATGATGCCCGACCGCACAGGCGAACTTGGCGGGGTCGTTACCTCTGAGCTAACCCCACTTGATGGTGTTATGGTTCGATGGTGCGAGCCCTAGGTTAAACTTTCACACGCATTGCACCCGAGATGCGCGGCCGCGACCAGTTATTTGGCGTGATCGCACTGGGGTCCAGCCGAGTTCAACCATCAAACCACGCAATCTCTCGGCTGCTTCCCGAGTGCGCTTTATTGGTGACACCTCAAGCCTCTCAAAATCGTTTCGATAGCGATACGCTCAACGTGGTTTATCCGATCTGACCTTTGATTTTTCGCAGGCGACCATCCAGGGGCCGATGGTTTGGTGGTGTTTCGGCTGCATAGGCATTTGAAGACGCTGCTTAGCTCTACCCGGAAGAGGAGCAACTTCATTTCGGGTGACTCCACGGGGGCGCAGTTAACTCTTAGGGCCAACGGTCACCTTCCAAATATCATTCTCGATCAGATCAAGCTGTTCTTTAGATAGTTCCCATCGATATTCGCGTTCCCATTTTCTGCGATTTAGCTGAGGGGTCAGGTCAACGATCTTGGAAGGAGGAGCTCTCTTCGCTGCCTCCATATCTCGATACGTATCCAATGCCTCAATGGCGCCGTTCGCCAAGGAATGAACTAACCCTTTCTCGTCAAATCGCAGATAAGAACCTGTAAGGCGCCTTATACCAACGGGTATTTTGCTATCCAGTTCAATCCACACCTCCACGACTTTCTGCGTTGTTCCAGCAAATTGCGGCATTGCCTCTCGTCCGCGACATAGCTCCCCCATAAGCCTTTTTGAGACGCGTTGAAGACCTTTGTTAGTGAAAAGATAGTATCGAAAGGAAATACTCACTGAACCCTCGATTGATGAAGCCTTGGGCCACGTTTGTGCATGTTGCACCTCTTTGTCAAAGGCAAATCATACAGCCTGGCTCCACGACCGCACCATTCGCGCGAACACAGACCTCGCCATCGAGATTCATGCGGCGTACGAAATTTTGCCGGGGACAGCGCTACGCTGATCGTCTTCAGCCCGGTCAATGCCATCTCCATCCAGTAGCAACTTGCGCCTTAGCTGTCTGAATTTGGCGCACTCATTCGCGCATATCCACGCACTCGCGCTGCACGGCCGCGGCTCGTTACATGCCGTGACCGAACCGGTGTCCAGCCCAGATCTACCATAAGACCCTTTAACCTTTTGGCGGCCTCAGGCGTTCGCTTGAGGGGTGGAAGATCGAGCTGCTCAAAGACAGCATCGGTAGCGATCCGCTCGACGCGGTCGTGACCGACTTGACCTTTGATCTTTTTCAGGGTGCTGGTCCAGGGGTCCGATGGTTTTACGGATTGGCGAGCGACTTGCAGATGCTCGACGAAGGATAGGTTTCTCATCTGTTTTCCTGGATCAAGTGCATCGGCCGAACCATGGTATCACGTTGGGCTTGAACAAGAATGCCGTGGACGCGCCGGGACTCTGCAATACGGCGTACTGATTACGCTGCTACCGCAAAAAAACAGACGCAAGGCGCTCTCCAATTCCTGGTCCCAGATAGGGAACCGCTTACCGACCATCGTAACAAGTAGTTCCATTTCGTCCTCGTTCAGATAGTCCATAATATCGTAGAGGCCCGGCGAGCCCCGCAGCTCTGCGACGCGACAAAGCTCAACAAACATTTCCTCTTTTTCCTCGAATGATGGAACCGCCATCGCATGGCGAGCGAAAAATTCCCCTTCAGGATAGTCTTCGAAAGTCCGCATAGTTTTATCTTTCAAATTTCGAGTTCGAGCTGGTCAATCGCACTGATGACGGGGATCTGCAGTCCATTTCCCCGACCGGCCTCCACTTATTTCATCCGTCCTCCAATATTGTTTTGTACTGTTGAAGGAGAAATGGGGTGCATATCCCTGTCATACCTGCACGCTCCTCGTGTCCTCAATCGACCAAAGCGTCTTTCGGCCCTTTCGATTGCGGATGACGTGCCCCTCGATCACACGGCCATTATTCGTGCGGAGCCACTTCGCGAGCCGGTCTTTGTCGATGTTGCCGCGAAGTCCGCCGATGTCGAGCACGGCGTCGCGAAGTTGCTGATTGGCATATTTGCCCGACGGCGGGTTGGGGTTGGCTGGATCAAAAGGTGGTTTTGCCTCGGCAGCTTCGATTAGATCGTCCACGGTTCGGTCCTGACCGCCAAGGGCAGCCCACATGCGGCAAAACTCAACGCGCGCCTGATGGTCCGGGTCTTGATCAATGACCCGCTTCATTGTCTCTACTGGATCGGCGCGGCCAAGCCAGGTTAACGCTGAACGGATCGTATCGGACCACGCCTCGAACGACGCCAGCGGCGCCAACTTGTTTGGCTGGCCGGCCTGCATGTAGGCCGCCACAACCGTGAGCGCGGCGGCAATGTAACCCCCCCGGTCAGCGAAAACGATATCGGTTGGTTTGCGCTGGAACTGCCGCAGCTCGGGTCGATCGATGCGTGGATCCAGGACGGCGACTAGCGCCCGTCGGGTGACGTCGCCTTTCAAAATCAGGTTGTTGCCGGTGGCAAAGACCGTTGCTCGGTTCTCAACCTCGAAACGATCCGACTGGCCGAGGCGACGGACGGAAGCCAGCGGTCGCTCGACCGTCTGGCAAATCTTGTCGCCGCCGAAATCCATCGAGATATTGTCGATGGCAATAATAGAGCAGCCGTCGAGAAGCGCGCCGTCAATCCGCTTCTCGTTCTCTTCCATGCTCGGCGACCAGGTAAAGACCGCCGCGAAGTTGCCATTCGCGATGGCTGCGATTACGTCGATTAAGTAAGACTTACCCGATCCGGGCGTCGGGGCCGTGATGGCGTGCATCGGCGCTACGGGGAAGGCGCCCCGGCAGACTGTAGTGAGAATGCCCGAAAGGGCGACCGACCGCGATGCTGTGTCCTCGAACGGAAATTCGTTGAGAAGGTTATCGAGGGAAAAGAGCGCGCGCGCCGCATGTTCCTTGGTTAGCGTTGCAGGGATGGGAGGCATTCGCGGGATTTTGGCTACGTAGAGCTTGGTTGCTGGGTCGTAACCCTCTGTCGCCAGGATCGAACCATCAGGCCGGAGTGTCGGCGAGGTAATGACACCGGCGACGCTCGGAAAGAGCCAGCCGTCCTGCCCGGCTAGGATACCGCGGGCCACCTCTTCCGGGGGATTCATGGGCTTCTCGCCGTCTCTAGTGGGTCGCATGAAGATTGCCACCTGTGACAGCATTCTTACGAGCATAGGGACAGTTGCCATGCGCAGGAGCGATTGATGTGTTACTCGACCCTTAAACCCCGTGGTCTCGGCAACTTCCGGGCGGACGAGGTTCGATCCACGCCGGAAGGTTTTTGCGCCGCCATCGATCAGTGCGGCTTCGGCCTCTTCGGCTGCGCGGGCGATTTCTCCCGGCACGTAGGGGATCTTCGTACGCTGTCTGTTGTTCGCTACCCCCAATGCACTCGAACGGGCCGCCGTCGCCAAGGGGCTCTTGGCTGGATCGTGCCATCCAAGCTCTCGGGCCGCGGCAAAAACCGATCCAAGCGTTCTGGGGTTATTCACCTGCGAACTCATTGAGGAGTTCCACTGGGCTTCATTGTCAGTGGTATCGCCACCCGCAAGCGCGGATACTTCGTCGTAGAGCGACTTCAACTCAGCCTCGTCCTCTGGTCGTAGCTTTGACTCCTCGCTTAATGGAAACAGCAGTAGGTCGCGCCAGCCACCCCGCTCGGTCATTTTGCCTGCCCGAGCTAAGATTTCGTATGCGGAGCGCAGCCGAAGATTGTCTGGCGGGGGCAGCTCGATCCCAGCCGACAAGGCGTTGTCAGCTGGCAAGTTCGAGAAGCGCGACGAGAGCTTGCCGTCGGGGATTTTAAAGATCGGCACTGATCCGCGCGCCTGCTCGCCGGCACCAATAAAAGGCGCGAGCTCGAGACCCTCGATTATCTCGTCAAACGAGTAGCGGGCGGGTCCGCCGAGTTTGAGTTTGACGAGCTGCGGCTCGCTCTTCAGATGCAAGGTCCCAGGAACGCGCATGACGCGAGGAAGGTCATAGACCTGCGGGTCTGTCCCAAACTTCGCGATCAGCGCTCGCTGTACCCGCTCAAACTCACCGAGCCGGAAGGTATCATCCACCCACCAATAGAATTGCGCGCGACCACGCGATGACTGAACGATAGCGCTAGGCGGAAGGAGCCCCCGCAGGCGTGCAGCTACCTCGGCAAGGTTTTGGTCTACATCGCCGCAGACGGCGCGAACACGAACGACATTCTCACGCTTGCGTCCGCCAAAATCAGTCGCATTGATGGCGACGTAAGCTCCGTACCCATGCTCCGGCGTATTCCACTTCCTGGCCAAAGCACAGGCCTCGTCCGCGGTACAGTGATGGATCAATCGCAGGCCGCGGGGGTGGGGTTCGTCTTTCCGATGCTTCGGATCGCGGAAAAGTTGCAATGTGAAGCGTGTTGTTGTCGCGTCGAGGGCTTTGAAGAACGCGTGCGTCAACAGCGGACTATGTGGGGGCATCGTCAGGGGTTGAGTAGGCGCATCCCGAGCGCTGTCACCGACGCCAGTGTTACTATGCTCCACATCGAGAGGGGTCGATGAATGTGAAAAAGGCGGACTGATTTTCATGAGTGGCTCCAGGAAAGTGGAGCCCGCCGATTGCCAAGCGATGCCGAAAGCCTTATAAGAAGCGTGCAAGAGACTTCGATTTCGGCGCTCGCCAAACATAATTTGGCGGGCGTTTTTTTAAGCGGCGCTATCCAGCGAACAGGTTCCGCCAGCGCGCTCACGATCGGCCAACCACGCCCTCACGTCACTCGGGCGATACGCGAGCCTGCGAACACCCAATACGATGAAGCGCGGTCCCTTTCCTGCCGCGCGCCAGCGCGCGATCGTTGGAAGACCAATTCCAAGAAGCTCACAGAGCTGCCGTTCAGAAATTAGCGGTTCGATGTCGTGCCGTGAGGAAACGGAAGGATTATCAAGCAAAGACATGAGCGTCCTCGTGTTGTTTGGATGCTCATCTCTATCGGGATTTTAGGTTTCACCGTCGTCTCAGGCGAATTAGAAAAGATCAAAATCTAGCGTTGGCAAGCCACCGTCGAAAGCAAAGCGGCCCTATTCGCCGTGCCGACCTGCTTAGTCCGTACCTACGATCTGGGAAACGACGTCCGCCCACGCATTCAATGCAGCTCGTTTTTGATCGCGATACGCTGCGCGATTGTAGACTCCAGCCACGCCCGCCTGCGCGCCTTCATGCGCAAGAATTGCCTCTATGATATGGGGATCTGCGAGTCCTCGCTCGTGTGCCATCGTCGAGAAGGTGCGGCGCAGGTCGTGCAACCCCCACGCAGGGAGTGGCGCCTCGGCTTCCGCAATTCGCTTGTCGAGTCTCCTCTTGGCCGCACTCCAACCATCAAATCCGGCGGCGCTGATGCTGAAGACACAACAATCGCCGTCCGCGCGCTGAGGCAGCTGAGCCAGCGCGAGCGAAGCTAAAGGTACCTCATGGGCGCGGCCGCCCTTCATCCTTGCCCCAGAACCGACAAGCAAATCGTTCTCGATCTCGCTCCAGAGCGCCCCGCCGATTTCCTGGCGTCGGCACGCCGTGAGTAGCAAGATGCGGACGATCCGGTCGTAGTTGCTTAGGCCCTCGGTGAACTGCCAGATAAGTTTAATCTCCGCCGGCGTGAGAACCCGATCGCGTTCCTGTTCAGTGAATTTGGGTACATACGCGGCGGGATTGTCGCCGGTGACTAGGCCCGTGCGCAGAGCCCAAACCCAAGCCGCGGATATTGATGCCAGGACCCGATTAGCTTGGACACGCCCCGCATCAGTTGCAAGCCGTTGGTGTAGGCTGGAGACGGCTGCCCGGTCTATGTCGGTCGCAGCCTCTCGGTGCAGCCGCGCCGCGTATTTTCGTAGGTTCCTGCGGGTCTGGTCGAATGAGGAGGACCGCTGTTCCTTCTCGGCATGGATGAGGTACGTCTCGAATACGTCCGCAACAGTCGCAGCCTTGCGCGCCTGACGCCGCTCGGCCGAAGGGTTCGCTCCCCCTGCGATCCGCCTTAACTGGTCACCAGCCAGCTTTCGCGCCGCCGCGGGAGCGATCGATGGTGCCTGCCCGAGCGGGGTGCGACGCGTACGTCCCCCAGCATCACGGTACTGCAAGATCCAAGTCTTGCGTCCCGACGGATAAACACGCAGCCCGAGTCCTTTGACGTCCGCATCCCAGTAGAAGGCTTCAGTCTGTCCAGCGGGGCAAACGAGCTTGCCCACGATTGTCTTCGTGAGCCGCATGGGTGCGGCCACACGCTTGACTCTCACCGCCGTGTTCAGTGGAATGACGTTCGCGAGGCTCGGAAGCAAATCGGAAGCAGCCGGAAGCAAAACGGGTGAGGGTTTCTGAAGGGTCATGATGGTTCCTAGCTGCCGCGCACTAGGGATAAGTATCTATCAATTAAGGAGATTCAATGAGGGGCGAGAGAATATGAGTTCTCCCGAGTGTACAAGACAATCTCAATTGTCTAGTCTGGGAGACTAGGGGTCGGAGGTTCAAATCCTCTCGCTCCGACCAATCAATTCAAGGGATGTCAAGGCTCGTGCAGCATTGGCCCGGCCCGGCAACGCGGCCAATTCGGTCACGGGCAAATTTGCCCTACCGGTTGAGCGCGGGCATCCGATCTCGACGACGCAGCCAGACCCCGGGAAGATCGTAAATCGGAATCCATGCAACCTTGCGATCGCGCCTACCAGGTTTAGACCAAGTCCCAGGCCTGAGGTGTGTCTTACCTTATCCGAGCGGTAAAATCGCCTTAAGACGGCGTCACGCTCGTGTTCGCTTATGCCGGCACCGGTGTCCTTGACGCGCAGGATGGTTTCGCCGTTGCCGGCAAATAATCCGATCTCCACCTGGCCGCCGGCCGGCGTAAATTTGATGGCGTTGTCGACGAGGTTGGCGACCGCCTCGATCAGCAAGTCCCGGTCGCCATGCGTGCTTAGTTCATGCGGTGAGTGGACAACGAGAGCAACGCCTTTGTCTTCGGCTATCGGCTCGTACATGTCGCTCACTTCGCGGATCAGTTCTGCAAGTGCGACCTTGCCGAAGCCTGCCGATCGCTGATTCTTCTCGATTTCCGCAAGCCGCAAAATGGCGGTAATGATCGAAAGCGATTGATCGAGCCCGTCTATCGTCTTGTCTGCAACCG
>WNFO01006445.1_pt1 | contig 11073 bp, 3 predicted proteins | sample 5400251 | NCBI WGS metagenome assembly WNFO01 (sample SAMN13153354, study PRJNA577476) | soil metagenome | isolation source: 100 cm saprolite under Madrone tree | place: USA:California | collected 2016-06-14 | reverse complement strand
CTAAGAAACCACTCTCGATCATCTACGTTACCCATGAGCACGCTGATCATTTTCTTGGCCTCGAGGTTTTTAGGGAGGCATACCCGGGGGTGAGGATTATTGCGAACTCTGCGGTAGTGGATCGAATCAACAAGGTCTATCAAGAGAAAATAGATAAATGGCAAAAGATCTTGGGCTCAGCCGCAAGCTCTCGTGTTGTTACGATCAGCAAATTCGACGGCAACTTTATTGAGTTTGAGAACTCAAAAATAGAGGTCCTTAAACGCATCCGAGGCGACACCGATGAAAACACGATGCTTTGGATTCCTGGACAGGGAATTCTCATTGCCGGCGATGTCTTGTTCAATGACATGCACGTCTACACCGCCGAAACAGACAGTAAGGCCAGAGGGAAATGGTTGAACTCATTACAGAGAATCAGAGAACTAAAACCTTCGGTTGTTATTCCTGGACATAGCAAGGTTGGAGCTCCCCTTGACGCGAGTACGGCCCTAGATTTTACGGAAAACTATTTATTAGCTTTTGAGGAAGAACTCAAAAAAACCAAAGATGCGGATAGCCTTATTAATACTATGAAGGAAAAATTCCCAACCTCCGACCTGCTCTTGGCAATCGAACGGGGCGCGAAAGCCAATGTTAAGCGTTGAGAGACAGACTGTCTGAATGGCTGAATGGCCGTGCTAGGTACAAGTTAGGGACAACTAAGAGGGGGGTTCGGGACCAGGAGGTCGATGGTTCAAATCCATTCGCCCCGACCAATTCTTTTAGAACCAGTAATTTACGGACAGACTTATAGCCATTGACCGCCTGGTGTCGGGCCAGGAGGTCAGCGGTTCAAAATCGAATCGCTCCGACTCACGCTATTTCGCGTTCTCTCATAGACTTACATTGCGAGTGCGTGATGTTCGGCAAGAGGTGGAAATTGTCCAACTTGTCTAACACTTGTCTAACGACTTCACCAACGGACAAGGAATCGGGTTACTCGGAATTTGCCTTGCGGGCAATAAGCAGGAAGCCTTTGGTGCTGGCGTCTCTTCCAAGGGATTTAAGGCGCGCCATGCCGGACGCTGTCTTGCCAGACTTCATCTCGATTTCGCCAAGAGCGAGGCGGATCTCGAACTGGTAGTTTACGAGGCCGTCCCGGGTTGACTCATCGAGCAGGACATTGAGTTGTTTTTCAGCCTCCGCCGGATCGTGACTCTGAGCAAGAATCCGTGCGCTTACGATGCCAACGTCGAAGTGTTGATCAAAATCCCGGTGCTTTTCCCAGAGTGCTTTTGCCTGGTCGATTTCAGTCGTGGCTTCTTTGAGCTTCCCTTCCATAAGGAGCGCACGGGCCAGCAAGGTATGTGCCAACACCTCCGCATCAACCGATTTTTGTTTTTGGAATGCTTCCATGGCCGCTCGCGCAGTCGCCTCCGCATCTCCGGGCTGACCTTCTTCGATGGATAAGGCGGCGAGACCGAGGCGATCCCACGCGACGCCATTGGCCTCGCCCCATCGGGCGGGATATTCACGATGTGGGACCTGAAGGCGGACGATTTCACCACCAGCAACTCGGGCGGTGCCGCCACCACGCAAACGCTTTTGGCGGCTGCGGGGCAACTGCCCTTTGTGCTGGCCGATCCCACGCTGAGCGGGTCGCAGGCAGTGCTGTATCCTCCTTCAGCAACAGATGGAACGTTCGCTGGCAATCCGGTGCAGGCGCTTTTGATGACCAGCGCCGATGGCCAGACGAACTCTCTGCTCTGCTATGGCCGCGCCTTGGCGTTGGGCATCATCGCGGCCACGGACAGCAACGGCAACAGCACAAACAAGCACATCGCTGTGGTTGTAGGCAGCGGCTTGGTCGGAAGCATGACTAGCTGTCCGGTGCTGTCGTCCGCCCCGGCGCCCTTCGTGTCCCTGCTAGCGGTAGTCGACCTGACCGGAGCCTATGCCCAGGGGGCGACGGTCGCATGCGATCCCAAAGCGACTACAGGTAGTCCGAACTGTCCAAAGGCGATCGGCTTCCTGCAATTGCCCACGGGCGGCACGGATGTCAAGCTGAACGGCAACGTAGCATTGGTGGCCACCGGCACCAACGTCCTCCTCGTCAACCTCGAGGACCCAACGCATCCCAGCGCCGCCGGCCAAATCACCGGCAACTTTGGCAACTGGCTCGGGTTGACCGACACTGGCTTCCTACTGGGCACTTCCCCCAGCTCTAGTAGCGGCAGCGTCCAAACCGCTGCACTCGGAACCATCGCAATCATACGTTATGTGACGCCTCACGTAAGTGTAGATGCGAACTCGAAGACCACAAGTCCTATTGAAGTTGACTATGAATTTCAGGGGAACACACAAAACCTCGCTCGTGGGGTAGTGGATATTGAACAAGACGGAAAGATTGTTGGGGCTATTCCGCTTCAGGATGTATCACCGGGACGTCACACCATAACTATTCCGGTCGGTACTGTTCTGATTCCGGCCCCCGGCACGGTAGAGGCGGCAATCGTCAAAGCTGACGGGACAATGACAACATCCATTGTGACTTCCCTAGGTGTTCCACCAAGTGACCAAATTCCTGGATCTAAACCCGTCGCGTCTCCAAGTCCGACACTGCCCCCCGGCGGGACAAGCCTTTCCCCCGCGACATTTGCTGGGATAGGACCCCTTTCCCTTGCTGAACTCGATCCGGATCACGTCACCCTTGCACAAGGCGACACACCGATACAAATCTTTGCGAGTCAGTTTGACATCTTGGGATTCATTTTCGTTCGACGTTTGGATGGGGGCTGGGACAAGTTTTCTGCGAATTCCCAAAGTCCAGATGAAACGACTTTCGTGCTTCCTGCATCTCTTTCGTCAAGTGCCGGCTACCTGGAGATTTCGCTTTCGGGAGACGACAACGACACAACGATTCCTCTTCCTGTGGCCGATCCTTCTCTGCCCACTCTTGCCACGGCGCCGGAGCTGACACCGACATCCATTTCAGTCGATTCAACCGATTCACAAGGCAACCCCCTAATAGCAGTCACGAATGCTTCGTATGCAGCGGGCATGCGAATAATCCTCGTCCAAAACCAAACTCCGATCTATGCCCTACCCACGACTTTCTCACCAACTGGCTCGCTAGTGTCTCCCCAGCCCTCGCGCTTAGCAAACTTTGTTGGACCGTTCACTTTTGTAGCCGTGTTGAGTGCGGATGGCAAAAGACTGTCTTCATCGCTGCCGCTACTATTGATGAGACAGCCTCCGCCTGACAACCGAACTCACTTGGATGTCAGTTACCCCGTCAATGCGGCAGCCGCGTTTTTATTGGGGGACGTTGAAATTACGGGAGGAGGCCGAAACCCTGGATCCCAGGGAATACCCTCTGCGCCACTTGGACAGCTCGAGTTGCAGGGCGTGGGGCTTAGTGCTGGTCAGGTCGTCCAATTCAAGGCCCTGAGAGGAGCTAATATAGTCACGGCTACAGCCTACTTGAAGAGCGTTCAGGACCTCACGCCGACCGAATTCGCTGGCACTACTGACCCGGCCGACCCGGACGCGAAGCCCCGCTTAATGAGCGGGCTCGCCGACCTTCCTGACTCGATAACTTCTTTGACCGGGCCTGGGGTTTCGGTCATAGGATTCGAACCCGGCGGAAAGCTCATCGCCACAAGCGCCAAATCAAGGCCCAAAGTCGAACCCCTGCGTGTGCCTTTTGGCGGCCGGGTGGTAGCTAGCCTGTATAAAGACAAGAATGGGAAGTATTTCGTTCTGACTCCATCCGAAGCAGGCTACCCGGAGTTCTCGGAGCTTACCTTGGTGACGGATCAGGTGAGTCTGAGTGTCGCACTTGATCCCTCCGACACGAGACAGACGCCGCTTGCCCAAATTGAGATTGAAACGACTCCGCCGGACCCCGCAGGATACTTTCGTGTTCGCGGTCTGGGGTTGAATCAAGATCCGGTACTCTCGACCCCTGCACGTCCTACAAGCAAGATCATTGCGAATGGAGTTCCGGTTCGAGACGTCTCCGTTTACTATGCAAATTTTGGCACGCGCGATTGGGACCATGATCGGGAGATTGCGCACTGGGCAGACATTCATAACTTGCCACCCCAGTATTTGAAGGCGCAGGCGGTCCAGGAAAGTGCGCACTTTAGCCAAAACTTCCGCTACGAGCCGTCCACCATTGACTTTCTAACACTGTCAGGAGACACGAATCCGTCGAGGGCAAGTGGAGCTTGGCCGAATATCCTGAGGCGCCCGTATTGTTTCTATGCAGTGCCTGGAACTTATTTGCTGGCTACAAGTTCGAGAGTTGCCGGACCACCCAACCCCGATCCGAGCATTCAAGAGAAAGGGAGAATAGAAAATAGGTTCTCATGTACCACGAATCAGTGCACTCAAAACCACTTTCAACTTTATATCCCTGGGGCCCCTTCCAATGGAACAACTCAGCAACTCCCTGTGAAGAAGATGAATGGCCCGTTCGTATTCAGAGGGGCCAATGCGAGTCAGATTTGGAGAGTTGGTCAGGAAACTTTGCGCACCGAACTAAACGCAGCCGTTGAAGCATACCTTGTGGTCGGCACATCCGCACCCGAAAAGACTGACCCTGGTTCGCAACGCCTCGCTGTGGCGCAAAGTGAGCACAAGTGGCGGAACCTTGACTCTTGCAGCAGCGCCCGACGGTATCGTACAAACTCCTTCGAACCCCGTTGCAGGTCCAGGGAGTTCCGCCACTGCCAACGCACCTGCGGTCTCGCCCGAGTTCGCAATAGACTATCAACAAGGCATGGTTACGCTCGGTCGTCCCCTAAACAACGGAGAGACTTTGATCGTAGATTTCTGGAGTGCGCGTGCGCAAGGCCCAACCGAACCCATCACCGCGGGCACTGATTGCGATGCACCTGCACTGGGGCCCGGTAATGGCATGGTCAGTCACTTTATATCAGGCGTTACATCAGCCGCGCCAGAACTGAATGCGAGCAATCCAAATATCAAACCGCAGCTGCACCTAAAATTCCCAACGCCTCCCGGGTCCAATCAAGACCTTTATACCTTCTTCTCTAACAACATTCAGACAAGCGTACAGCAACACTTGCAGAATCCTAAACACAACCGAGGTGGATTCCTATCTGGCACCGACAGTGACCGCCAACTAGAGTTTGTGCTGGATGGCAACAGCCAGCCTTCCAACCCGCTCGATCCAAAATTTAGGTCTGCTACAATGCAGCCGTATGCTGGTTCTTCGTACGGTGCCATGCAATTGACTACAGGAGCGTGGATAGACGGCACGAAGGGGCGCACTCTACAGGGCATTCTCAATTTGTTGGACCCTGCCGATAACAGTCCGCAGCATTCCTTTCAATCCGTTTTCGCGCTTGTTGACCCTACCAATGGCCTAAATACGAGCCTCGACGTTGGCGGTGCTTTCTCACAGATATCTTTCGCAAGACTGCAGTCCAACCAGCGATGTGGAGGCCTGACGTGCACTCAGACAAAATGGCAACTCCAGTGGTCCAATGCCTTCCTAAGTTACAACCCTTCGGGGGCGCCATTCTACTCTCTTAGCCCGTCGTTAGGGGGTCTCAACCCACTTGTGAGTGCTGGCGATCACTGCTTCCAACCTGACACTTTCTCTCCGCAAGACAAGAACAAAACGCTAGGTGACACCGGCGTGGACAATCCGTGTTATGGAAATCAATTTGACAGGAAGCCTTAATTCATAAGAGTTCTATGCGAATTCCCATGGATCGTAAGTCCCGACTAATTCTAATCGCAGGGATGGCGTCACTGGCAAGTTTTGCTTCCCCTCGGAAGGCGAGTGCCGAGATTAAGCACATGGGCTACGCTGAAGTAGATAAATGGAGAGCGTGCGCGGAGTCTGTGTTCAAGAAACACGTTTTGCTTTTTTACGTGGAAGATATTGCTGAACAGGCTGTTTTGTGTCCAGCAATCAGCGAAGAGGCTTTCGTCACTTCGTTGAGGGCGAGTGATTACGTGGTTCTCATGGACCAGGACTGGGTTTTCCTTGTGCCCCGCCGAACACTATCCATAGTGATTTCCCCTGGTCGTGTGCAAAGTCCGTGGAAGGCTATCCGCGTTGAAGTTGATCTGGAAGATAAGTCTTCTAAGGCGGACAAACGGTTGAACATCGATCAATTGGCTCAGCTTCGGAATGCGCTCTTGCAGGACGCTCGATTAATTCCAGTGTACACCTCTGAGAAAACTGAATTTCAAGAAACCGCTGTCGTTTCGCTTCGCTACGAGGTCTACGTATCTCAGTTGACGCATGAAGGTCCTACGTCGGTGGTTGTCGTTCTTCGCGAAGCAGACCAAGGATCAGACCTTGGTCGTGTCATCTATGGAGAATTGCAGGGCGAAAAAGTAAGTCTTAAGTGGGATTCTCCCGTAGTTCAAGTGCGCAACCTCGAAGTCAACTTTCAGGATGTAAATGGCGACGGCACTGATGAGATTGTCCTGACGGGAAAATACCACCTAGGTGTCACTATTTCTGAGTTGACCACCCTTAGCATTTTGGACCATGAAGGAAACGAAATCACGCGCCAAGACTGCAGATTCGTGCCGCTCTTCGACGCTTACCATGAGCGCGCTTGTCCAATCGCTGGAGAGGTCGTCGACGTGGATTGCGGCCGCGGCGTTTGCACAATATTCTCCCGATTCAGTCAGCCGGAGGTGGACCGCCAGTTCGGCGGTAGATTTGTCCTGACAAAGGGACAATATACGCGTGTCGCGGATGCTAGATCTAGACGTCCGGCCATAGGCACTGAAGTTGGTGATGCAGCCGCTCGGAATGCGGAAGGTATGAAGCTGATGAAAGAGAAGAATTACAAGGGGGCTGCCCCAATATTCGCCGAAGCTGCCAAACTCGATCCGGGTAATGCTATGCTCGCGAACAATACGGGTTTTGCATATTACAAAATGGAGCGGTACGTCGAATCAGTGCCCTGGTTGCAAAAGGCCATTGGTATTGATCCGAAGCGCGCTGTCGCGTACCTGAATCTTGGCGACGCCTACGCTAAACTCAACCGCACTGCCGAGGCCCGACAAGCATATACAAAGTACCTTGAACTTGCTCCTAACTCTAAGTCTGCTTCTGACGTGAAGAAAAAACTTGCCGCCCTTCCGCCCTCGCCCTGAGCTGCATAGAGCGCGACGCAAGGCGGGATTCCCACGCGCCTGTTCATGAAGGATCAGTTCCTGTACACCTTCACGTTCCGTCAGGGATTGCAGGTCGTGGACTTGAACCAAGTAGTTCAGGAGTATCAGAGCGCCACGCCGGTGCAATTTGGCCAGGCGATGAGCACGGAGGGCCAAGGGTTTGCGACGGAGTGGTCAACACCATTCCGTTGCCCAATCCGTCGGGCGGGACGTTCACGATGTGGGACCTGAAGGCGGACGATTTCACCACTAGCAACTCGGGCGGTGCCGCTACCACGCAAACGCTTTTGGTGGCTGCGGGCCAACTGCCCTTTGTGTTGGCCGATCCCACCCTCAGCGGACCGCAGGCCGTTTTATATCCTCCTTCCGCAGCAGATGGAACGTTCGCTGGCAATCCGGTGCAGGCGCTGTTGATGACCAGCGCGGATGGCCAGACGAACTATCTGCTCTGCTATGGCCGCGCCGTCGCGTTGGGCATCATCGCCGCCACCGACAGCAACGGCAACAGCACAAACAAGCACATCGCTGTGGTGGTAGGCAGCGGCGTGGTCGGAAGCATGACCAGCTGCCCAGTGCTATCGTCCGCCCCAGCGCCCTACGTGTCCCTGCTAGCGGTAGTCGACCTGACCGGAGCCTATGCCCAGGGGGCAACGGCCGCATGCGATCCCAAAGCGACTACAGGTAGTCCGAACTGTCCAAAGGCGATCGGCTTCGTGCAACTGCCCACGGGCGGCACGGATGTCAAGCTGAATGGCAACGTAGCATTGGTGGCCACCGGAACAAACGTCCTGCTCGTCAATCTCGAGAATCCCTCCCAGCCCACACTAGCTGGCCAAATCAGCGGCACCTTCGGCAACTGGCTCGCCCTGACGGATGACGGGGCCTTAGTGTCTTCCTCGTCCAACTCTTTGAGTGGAGCAGTTCAAACAGCTCTGCTAAGCCCATCGTTCATAATCCAAGAGGTAAATCCCAGCACTATCGATGTTGATGGAAATTTTAGGACGATTGCGCCAGTTCACGTGAAATATGCGGTCGCTGATTTTGGGGCGAGCAACGTGTCCGGGGCGGTCGAAGTAACCGAAGATGACAAAGTCGTAGGTTCGGTGGCTCTTCCCGACATGACTCCCGGCGTGCACTCTGTGGACATTCCACCAGGTACACCTCTCAATCCTTCTCCCGAATATGCACAACTAACGGTCATCACTAACGGTCAGCGAACCCAGACTATGGTAGTTCGCATTGACCCGTCCGCTCCGATCAGTGAGACCACACAGAGCACTCAGGATGATTCAATTGACCCGACATCGGGTCTGCCCCTGAGCACACCACCTATCGGTCTATCGCCGGACCATGTTTCGGCCGGATCGGGCAACGCAGTCATTGTCTTGAGTTTGTCATCAAGTGTTACACAATTGTGGGCTCGTCGATTTGACCAAAATAACTGGACTGTTCTGACAGTCGACTACTCAAGCTCGCAACCAGCCGTCACGGTTCCGGGTAGCCTTCTGGGAAGTCCTGGATTAGTGCAAGTGTCATTGACCAGCGACGGTTTTCTCGGTACCTCAAATCTCCTCGTCGCCGATCCCACATTACCTGCGTTCGGCACATCCATTGACATCACGACCAGTGGTGCGGATGCTTCCGATGACGTCATCACTGGCGCTTCCGTGACTGCCTATGGTTCTGGTTTTCAAACTGGTTCTTCCGTCATTGTGGGGAGGAATGGAGTGCCGGGATTTGTTTTGCCAAGCAGTGTAAGTGCTAGTTCTTTGGCGACGGCCACTCTGACAAGTGCGCTGCCTGGGGACGATACATCCCTGGTCATAGGTGTTGCAGGTCCGGGCCTTACCGCCGTCAGTAACAGCGTGCCATTATACTCAGCCTTACAAGAGCATTTGGACGCTCAGGAGTTTTCTGACTCGGATCTAGCAAATGAATATTCGTCTACTGACGTTGACCTTCTAAGATTGGTCGGAAATATAAATTTGGTGCCTGCCGAGCAGACAGGACCATCGGCCCAAAATGTTACAGTTTACGGCGTGAACCTTGCATCAGGTACAGTGCTTGAGGTAAAAACACAAAGCGGCAATCTGACGATCACCGAGACGGTTCCGCTCCAGAACATCACCACACTTGGAACAGGCCAGCCGGCGCCAATCGCATCTCTGTTGTCGCATTCGTTGTTTTCGACAGAGTTGCTGGGTCAAACTCCCGTTCCGTCTCCGGCGAGCGTAGGAAGGGGCGGCGCACAATTGCCGTCAGGTCCATTGAAGAAACGCAAACACCGAGTGCGTGGAACAGCTAAAGGCCCCAATGGACAGGTAATTGCCAGAACCAATGCCCCAATCATCACGGCCAGTGGGCAATTCGGCGTACCTTTCGGCGGAAGGAGACACTTCCAAGTCTACAAAAATGTTGACGAAAAGACTCTTGTGATCGTTCCGGACCAAGGAGCTGTGCCGCCCAAATTCGTTCCGGTGACTTCCACCGACAGCGTTACTGCGACAATCTCAACGTCTAATGCCCAGGTTGAAAGAGAATCTAATGACGACGCGGGGTTCTACATTCGTGGAATCCAATTGACTCAATCGCAAGTGAGGGCAGGGTGCACTGTGGGCACAGACCAGCCCGCGTTCGACGTTGCCATAACTGGGCCTCCCGGATATTCCCTCAAAATACCGAAAAAGGCGATCGTTCAATACGCAACGATTGGAAAAGGGCCGATTCCCCAGATTCCTGGAGTCGCCGTTGACCGCGAGTGTGCGCTAATTACCGTGGCAAACACTTATCGAGTACCGCCCAACATTTTCAAAGCTCAAATCCAGCAGGAGGGCGCAGATTTCAACGCAAAGTATCGTTATGAGCCTTCGACTATCGATTTTCAGCAGATCTCGGGGGAATACATTGGAAACGACGGTGTCTTTACGCTTGCAGATGAGCGGAGAATCTCCGTATACCCCTGGAACTTATATGCTCTGTCGGGGAAATATCTGTTCGCATATCAGAATCCAGATGACCGGTCAAAATTCGCAACCACCATCATGCCATTTGCGACTGTTCCACAGGATAACAAGACCTTTAAACTGGGATCGATGATCAAAGCCGCACAGAAAATTCCGTTCAACGACTTTCCTAAGGACTTACAGCGTCAGGTAGCGCATCCAAATGTCCAGGCTTTTTATGCGCCAGCAACGACCGACGCTGCAAAAGCGTGCATAGCAGCTAAGCTCGCTCCGTCAGCTTGTACCTTCAACGCCAAGCAGGCGGGAGTTGTTCCGCTAACATTAGTATGGAACCAGAATCTTTGGACCAAATTCGGGCACAATACCTGCCAGGATTCCGTGGCCCTGCCAGCTCCATCCAAGAAGCGGAAATGCGTCGATCCTAACCGCTTTCCAAATGGCAAGCCTTTTTCTTTCAGCTCAACTCTCGGCACGAATGAATTCGCCGTGGATTATCGAAACCAGAACGCGATATTTGGCGGGCTCCAGGGCAACGGAGACGTGGTCGTGTTCACTTTCGAACGGATTGGCGATTCTGTGAAAGACGCGGAACCGACCCCACAAAACATCATCATGCTGGTTTCTCAACCAGGAAGCGTGGTGGCTGGCAATCCTCCCAACCCGGCCGCCCTGGGGGGGGGCCACACGTACAATCCGGGCGAAACCATAGAGCAGTTCTTCATCAATAATTTGGGCACAAACGGTTCAGCCGCGGCGCTCACGGGAACCGATTCCGACAGGCGAATCCCTTTCATCGCGGATGCTTCTAATCATCCCACCGTTCCAGTGGATCCGCGTTACAGTTTCACTACGGCGCAATACTACGCTGCGGGGACGTACGGGGCTCTGCAGCTCACCTTAGGGAAATGGTACGGCTCGCCCGGCTCGTCTTTCCGAAATGCGCGAGACATTT
>WNFO01016810.1_pt1 | contig 11074 bp, 7 predicted proteins | sample 5400251 | NCBI WGS metagenome assembly WNFO01 (sample SAMN13153354, study PRJNA577476) | soil metagenome | isolation source: 100 cm saprolite under Madrone tree | place: USA:California | collected 2016-06-14 | reverse complement strand
CTTCAAGCGCGAACCCTGTCTCGCCCAACAACTCCTTAAAACGCCGCTGCGTGCCGGCCGGATCCAGCCGCCACAACGCATGGATCCGCGGCAAATAGGTGTCACGCGGTCGGCTTTTCGAGAGAGATTTTGCCAACAGATACATGAATTCCGCTTCGGGCGCCGGCACGAAGATGTCGCGATGGCGCCGGCGGCCTTCGAGCAACACCTCATGGGTGACCAGCCGGCAGCGGTCCGTCGCATAGTGGGAGCAAACGTCGAGGGCGAGGTGGTTGGCCGGATTCTCCGGGTTGATCGCGACACTGTAGAAAGCGAAGCGATCGTGCTGCAACGTTTGCGCCACCACCCAGCCATGCGCAGTCGCCAGACTCGCCAACAGCGGCCTGATCTTCGGCAGGTCGCTGTCCGCCACGGCATAATCGATGTCCGTGCCGTGCGGCTCGGGGAAGTGCTCGTAGCCATGGAGAATCACATACGCGATACCGCGCCGCTCCAGTTCGCGAAAGTACTCCCGGCAAAACTCGCGCGGACCATACTCACGTACTGCCTGGGGAGGTGGGAAGCTCATATGCCAGCGGCGGCTCCTTCGGTTCGCGCAATCTTCGCGCGCTTGATCGGAATGATGAAGACGGGCATCGCGTTCATGTGGACACCACCGGCTGCACGGCGCGGGAGGCCGGCACCGCCCCGGCGTCCTTCAACAAAGCGTCGTAGGTTTCGACATAAGCCAACCACAGTGGCTCTTGTCGGAACTCGCGGAGCACGCAGGCGCGCGGCGCCGCTCCGTGCGCGGGTCGGGCCGACTGTCAACCGGAGCGTCGCCGATTAGTTAAGTTTTGGCTGAGCCGGCCGTGCCCGTCGCGGCCAACGGCATGCGGCCCTGGTGGAGCCCGAGCTTCTGGAAGATGTGGGTGACGTGCGCTTTCACCGTCGCTTCGGTGATCCCGAGGCGGTCGGCCACCTCCTTGTTCCTCCGGCCGCTCGCGATGAGCCGGACGATCTCCTGCTGGCGCTGGCTCAGGCGGCTCTTGGTCGACGGCTCTTCCTTCCTGGGGCTGCTGGCGGCCAGCTCCTCGACGGTGAGCGTCAACACTTCCTTGCTCGCCCACACTTCGCCCTCGTGGACTACCCGGACGGCCTTGAGCAGGGTCTCCACGGTGGCGGTCTTGCCCAGGATGCCCCGCGCGCCGGACTTCAGCGCCCGCAAGGCCCAGTCGTCATCTCCCTCGGCGCTCGCCAGGATCACCCGCGGCCTCGGGCCGATCTGACGAACCTCGCCGCATACCGCGAGAGCGTCTTCGCTCTGCGCGTCCACGAGGAGGATGTGCGGAGCGCACGCTCGCACGAGGTCGCGCACCGGAGGCGAGCTCCCTTCTCCCACCAGCACGACGGAGCGATAGGCTTGCAGGATCCTTCGGAGGCCGGAGCGGAAGAGCCCGCTGTCGCTCAGTAGCCCGATGCGGATCACGGCGGACGTCGGTGCGGAGGGCGACGCCGTTTTCGCAGGGACCGGGACCGTCGATTTGGCGCCGGATCGTGCTTCAGCTTCCAACTGGATCACGTGTGCACCTTCCCGGGTGAGCGCTCGGTGCTACGCCGTTCACTGAACATCTTTCCGGCAGAACGTTCGGCTTTCTCCTCAGAAAGCCGCGAACAGTGTTATCAGACTGAACGGTGTGGCGTTGGCGCTACGTTGTCAAGCGCAAAGTGGCGCGCGGGCGCGCTCGGGAATCCCCGCGCGCCCTTCCGCGGGACGCGAGCGCGCGCACCGGGAAACGAATACCGGCGCGGAGCGCTCGTCAACGCAACCATTGCGCCCCCTTGCCACATTCTCGCCACATTGTGGAAGGGGAGCGGTCGATGATGACGTGACACGCGCCCCGTGACTCGTTGGTGAGGTGCGCGAGCGGCGCTTCACGCCGCGCCGCGAGTTGTAAGAACCGAAGCCGTAGCGAAGTCGTAGCGGTGTGGCGCTACGTTTTGACCTGACCCCGTGCTGCGCCCTCCCAGTCAGGGCAACCGTTCGGCCTTATGGGATATAGATTTACCCATCATCATAATTGCACATGACCGCAACTTGCTTGCAATTAGAAGTTTTTACGCTCGACCGTATCTGGCATACGGCTTGCTCAACGGCGTCTCCCGCTTTCCTCTTCGCCGACTGAGATTACGGTGACCGGACGAGCCGATCGTCCTTCTGGAGGTGGACGATCTGGAGGTAGACAGAGGTAGACAGATGAGGAGCGCGCCTCACTTATCGATCACGGTCATCGCGATCGCCCTGGCGGGATGCGGGACGTGGGTTCCCGCCAACGGTCCCGACCAGGGATCGCTGCTCCGGGAGACGGGAGGCGTTGCCTCCGCGTCACGCGGCTCCGGCCGAGCGGGAGTAGCGCTCGAGTCCGGCTCCACGCCGGAGACCTCGGCGTTGAATCGTCGGCTCCTGGAGCAGGTCGCGCGGTCGGCGGACGATAACGATCTCCCGGTCGGCGCGGGAGACCTGCTGGAGGTAAGCGTATTCGAGGTGGAGGAGCTGTCTAGGATCCGGCTGCGCGTTCCGCATCGCGGGGTCGTCACGCTGCCTCTAGTCGGCCAAATTCAGGCGGCTGGTCGCACCACCTCCGAGCTGGAGGACGAGATCCGGTCCCGGCTCCAGCGGAAGTTCATGCACGACCCGCAGATCTCCGTCTTCCTGCTGGAGCACAACAGCCAACGCATCTCGGTCATCGGCGCGGTGCGGAAGGGCGGAGTGTTCAACCTGAATCGGCCGCTTCGCCTGGCCGACGCACTCGCCCTCGCGGAAGGCCTGACCGACGAGGCCGATCGCCTCGTGTACGTGATTCGGCGCGCGCCGATCAGCGCGGTCAGCGCGACGGCGGACGGCGGAGCTAGCGCGACGGGCGTGCCGCCGCATGGGGACACGACCGTCGAAGTGATGGTGCCGATCGACCTCTCCGAGCTCGCCGACGGGCGCGAGGACCTGAACGTCGCGCTCAAGTCTGGCGACGTGGTGCACGTGCCGCGGGCGGGATCCGTGTACGTCGGCGGCTCGGTCGAGCACCCCGGATCGTTTCTGCTGAGGGGCAAGACGACGGTTCAGCAGGCCGTTCTCGCTGCGGGTGGAGTCAAGGACGTGGCGGACTGGGGCGACGTCCGCCTCTATCGGAAGTCGGCGTCCGGGAAAGTCGAGGTCACCAGGTACGACCTCGACGCGTTCGAGGAAGGCAAGCCCGCCCCCGAGCTGCAGCGCAACGACGTGGTCGTCGTCGGGAAGTCGGCCGGCAAGGCGTTCTTCTACGGGTTCATCGACTTCTTCAAAGGCGCCCTTGGCGTGGCAAAGGGAATATGATCGATCCGACTCATCACGCTCTGACGAATGGCCGGGACCTCCCGGCCCCACTCCCGCCGACCCGACTCGAGGCGGATTCCCGCCGGTTCCCGGTAAGCGAGGCGCACTTCTGGGACTACTGGACGGTGCTCATGCGGCGCTGGCGGACCGTGGCCATGGTGTTCGCGGGAGCCGTCCTCATCGCGTTCGTCTGGAGCGTGACGGCGCGGTCGGTGTTCACGGGGACCGCGATGCTCCGCATCGAGAAGGAAGAGCCCCGGATCCTCAAGTTCGAGCCGCCCGGGCGCGACGACACCCCGGGCGAGTCCGCGCAGACCCAGCTGCAGACGGAGCGCCGGCTCCTGCAGCGCCGCGCGCTCGCCAACCGGGTCATCGCGCTCTTGGACCTCGAGCGCCATCCTGAGTTTCGCTCGGTCGGACGTCGGCCGGGCGAGCTGACTGGCGCGTTCCTCGACCGGCTCCAGGTCGAGCCCGTCCGGAACACGCGGCTGGTGAAGGTCTCGTTCGAGAGCCACAGCCCCGAGCTGGCCTCGCAGGTCGCGAACACGCTGGCCGAGGCGGTCATCGCCCAGCAGCTCGACGATAAGAAGGACGCGAGCCAGTACGCCACGCGGTTCCTGACCGCGCAGGTGAATGAGGCGCGGCAGGCGCTGCAGTCGAGCGAGGCGCGGCTGAGCCAGTTCCTGGAGGAGCACGACATCCTGTTCGTCGGCGGGGAGCGCACGGGCGAGCGGGTCGGCGAGCGTCAGGCCTTGATCAGCCAGCAGCTGGTGACCCTGTCCGATGCGCTCCTCAAGGCGAAGGCTGAGCGCATCGCCAAGGAAAGCACGCTCACCCAGGCGACCCGGGCGACCGCCGAGGCCCTCCCGGCGGTCCTGCAGAGCCTGTTGATCGCGCATCTCAAGGAGGAGGCAACCAAGCTCGAGGGGAGATATCGGGAGCTCCGCGCGGAGTACCGAACGGCGCTTCAGACCGAGACCGAGGTCCGGAAGCTCGTGGACGAGCAGCGCGGGTTGGCGCGAAAGCTGGATGGCCAGGCGGCGCGGTACGACGTGCTCCGGCGAGAAGTGGACACGAGCCGCGAGCTCTACACCGCCCTGTCCTCCCGCCTGAAGGAGACGCAGGTGTCCGCCTCACTCCCGCTCACGAACATCTCCGTGGTGGAACGCGCCGAGGTTCCGCTGAAGCGCTCGGGACCGCGCACCGGGCTCAACCTGTTGATCGGGTGCATGGTGGGCCTGGTCGGCGGCGTGGCCGTCGCGTTCCTCTGCGAGTACCTGGACACGAGCATCCGGGATCCCCGGGAGATCGAGGCCATCCTCCGCGTCCCCACCCTCGGGCTGGTGCCGACGCGCTCCGTGCCCCCGGCCCACGTCGACGGCCGGCTCCTCAGAACGGGCGACGGAGCGCCTGGCGCCTTCGCGCTGGTCGCGCACCAGGCGACCAGCTCGATTCTCGCGGAGGCGTTCCGCAATCTGCGGACGAGCGTGGTGTACGCCACGCCGGATCGCCCGCCCAAGACCATGCTGGTGACCTCGCTCCAACAGCAGGACGGCAAGACCTCGGTTTCGACGAACTGTGCGATCAGCCTGGCTCAGCTCGGGATGGGCGACGTACTGCTGGTGGATGCCGACCTGCGTCATCCCAATCTCCATGGGATCCTCGGCGTTCCCCAGACACCCGGCCTGTCCGACCTGCTCGTGGGCGGCGTGGGGGTGATGGAGGTGGTCCGACCGACGCGGATCCGCGGTCTCTTCGTGATCTCGGCGGGCTCGACGCCCAGCAACCCGTCGGAGCTCTTGTATTCCCCGCGAGTCACGCAGGCCCTGGCCGCGCTCGGGGAGCGGTTCGCTCACATCGTGATCGACAGCCCGCCCCTGCTGGGGGTCAGCGACGCCTTGGTGCTCGCGCCACGGGTGGAAGGCGTCATCCTCGTCCTCCGCCACGGGCACGCGGGTCGGGACGCCGCGCAGCGCGCCATGCAGATGCTCGGCTCGGTCCGCGCGCGCATCCTGGGCGTCGTCCTCAATCACGCGGACGCTCGAAGCACCGCCGCCGGCTATCAGTACTACCATCACGAACCGTTCCCCTCCGGGGCGTCGAAGTGGGCGCACTGGACGACGCCGGATCGGGACCCAGGACCTCACCGCCTTTGAGACGGCCCCTCGTCACCACCCAGCGCGCCTCGGTGTTCCTCGTGGATGCGCTGCTGGCCGTCGCCGGGAACTACCTCGCCTTCTGGCTCCGGTTCGACGGGGCGCTCCCGGCCGCCTACTGGACCCTCTGGCTGCAGACGATTCCCTGCCTCGTGCTGATCCGCGGGCTCACGTTCACCTCGTTCCACCTCTACGACTCGGTCTGGCAATACGTCGGCCTTCGCGATCTGCGGGCCATCGCGGCCAGCGTGACCGCGAGCAGCGTCGTGTTCTGCCTGCTGATCCGCGGGGTGCTGGAGCTGCGCGCCTACCCCCGCTCGGTGTTCCTCATGGACCTGGTGCTGGTGGTGTTCCTCATGGGGGCGGTGCGGGTGAGCTGGCGCCTGGGGCGAGAGTACCGGGCGAACGCCCGGACGAAGAGCGTCCTGATCTTCGGGGCGGGTGACGCCGGGGAGACGATCGTCCGCGAGATCCTCAACGGCGGGGAGCACGGCTATCACCCGGTGGGATTCGTGGACGATGATCCGGCCAAGGTGGGCCAGCGCATTCACGGGGTCCCGGTGCTGGGAACCCGGGCGGACCTGCCGCGGATCATCGCGGAGACGAACCCGAGCGAAGTGCTGGTCGCGATCGCCCGCGCCACCCCGCAGATGCTCCGGCAGGTGGTGAAGGCGCTCGAGTCGCACAAGCTGCCCATCAAGGCGGTGCCGCACCTCCGCGACATGCTGGACGGACGCGCGCGGCTGCACGACGTCCGTGACCTCGCGGTGGCGGACCTGCTGGGGCGAGCGCCCGTCGGGCTCGACGTGGAGACGGTGAAGCATCTCGTCGAGGGGAAGCGGGTGCTGGTGACCGGCGCGGGCGGGACCATCGGGTCCGAGCTGAGCCGGCAGATCGCCGGGCTGGGCCCGAAGAGCCTCGTGCTGTTCGAGCGCTACGAGAACGCGCTCTGGGCGGTGGAGCGCTCGGTCGCCGGGCTCACGCCCGGCGGGCGGGTGTACTCCGTCATCGGGGACGTCACCGACGAGCAGCGGGTCGACGAGGTGCTGGCCGAGCATCGTCCGGACCTGATCCTCCACGCGGCCGCCCACAAGCACGTGCCCCTCATGGAGCTCAATCCCTGCGAGGCGATCAAGAACAACGTCAAGGGCACCCGGATCGTCGGAGAGGCCGCGGTCCGCCACGGGGTGGAGCGGTTCGTCCTGATCTCGAGCGACAAGGCGGTCAATCCCTCGAGTGTCATGGGGGCCACCAAGCGGGTGGCGGAGCTGCTCGCGATGGCCCTGGCCGGGCGGGGCCCGACCGCGTTCGTGGTGGTGCGCTTCGGCAACGTGATGGGAAGCAACGGCAGCGTGATCCCGCTCTTCCTCGAGCAGATCCACGGCGGCGGGCCGGTCACCGTCACGCATCCCGACATGCGTCGCTACTTCATGCTGATCCCGGAAGCGGTGCAGCTCGTGCTCCAGGCCGCCGCGCTGGGCGAGAATGGAGCGCTCTACGTCCTCGACATGGGCGAGGAGATCCGGGTGGTGGACATGGCGCGGAACCTGATCCGGCTGTCCGGCTTCATCCCGGAGCGGGAGATCCCGATCGTGTTCACCGGGGTGAGGCCCGGGGAGAAGCTCTCGGAGGAGCTGGTGGCCTCGGACGAGACCATCGAGCCGTCGCGCCTGGAAGGGGTCCGGCGGGTCCGATCGGCCCGGGACCTGTCGCCCGTCAATCTCGGGCGCGACGTGGCCGACCTCGAGCACTTCGCGGAGAAGGGCGCGACCGGCGCGGTCATGCAGCAGCTCGGGGCGATGGTGGCGCTGTTCCGGCCGGTGTTGCCCGTGAAGCCGGACGTCGCGAACGGCCGACCGGTCCCTCCCGTCGACATGGCGAAGCCCGCCGCGGTGATCGGTGAGGCACGAGGCGCCGCGTGATGGGCGACGTGAGGGCCCCGGCGCGCCGGCCCGGATGGTGGCCGGGCTGGCCCAAGCGCGCATTCGACGTCGCGGCGGCGTCGGGGGCGTTGATCGTGCTCGCGCCCCTGCTGGGCGTGACCGCCCTGGCGATCCGGCTGGGCCTCGGCCGACCGGTGATCTTCGCGCAGCGACGGCCGGGCCGGCACGCGCGGCCGTTCATTCTTTACAAGTTTCGCACGATGAGCGGCGGGCGCGCGGCCGACGGCCGGCTCCTGCCGGATCGTGAGCGACTGACCCGTCTGGGCCGGCTCCTCCGCCGGACGAGCCTCGACGAGCTGCCGGAGCTCGTCAACGTGATCCGGGGCGACATGAGCCTGGTCGGCCCCCGGCCGCTCTTGATGGAGTACCTGCCGCGCTACACGAGGGAGCAGGCCCGCCGCCACGACGTGCGCCCCGGGATCACCGGGTGGGCGCAGCTCAACGGCCGCAACACGCTGCCCTGGGAGCGGCGCTTCGCGCTCGACGTCGGGTACGTGGAGCACCAGTCGTTCCGGCTCGACGTCCGGATCTTGCTGCTGACGATGTGGAAGGCTGTCGCGCAGGTCGGTGTCAGTCAGCCCGGGGAGGGGACCGAGGAGCATTTCCGCGGGCGCGAGCCGGCGACGGACGTGCCCGCGTCGGACACCCCCACGCCGGATATCGAGGTCGCGCGCGGTGAGCCCGATCGCGCCTCCTCCCGGCGCGACCGCCTGAACCTGTCTGCACTGCGGCGCTTCGGAGCCGCGGAGGCCCACCGATGGAGCTGATGCCGATCATTCGCCCGACCCTGCCGGAGTTCCGCGAGTTCGAGGAGCTCGTTCGCCCCAGCTGGGAGGAGGGCCAGGTCACGACGGGACGGATCGGGCGCGCCTTCGAGGAGGAGGTCTGCCGGCTGACCGGCGCGCGCGAAGCGGTGGCGATGTCGTCGTGTACCGCGGGCCTCATGCTGGCCGCCCAGGCCCTCGAGCTGCCCGCGGGCGCCGAGGTCATCGTCCCGTCCTTTACGTTCGCGGCCACCGCGCAGGCGCTGATGTGGAACGGCCTGGTGCCGGTCTTCTGCGACTGCCGGCCGGATACGCTGACCCTCGATCCGGCCGACGTCGAGCGGAACCTGACGTCGAGAACCGCCGCGATCTGCGCCGCGTACGTGTACGGCCTCCCACCGGACATCGACGCGCTGACCAAGGTCGGCGAGCGCCACGGCATCCCGCTGTACTTCGACAGCGCCCAGGGGCTGGGCGCCGAGTACCAGGGCCGGAAGGCGGGCGCCTTCGGCCAGTGCGAGATCTTCTCGCTGAGCCCGACCAAGGTCGTCACCGCGGTCGAGGGCGGCGTGATCTGCACCGGCGACGCCCGCCTCGCGGCGCGCCTGCGGTCGATGCGCGACTACGGCAAGGATCCGCACAAGGGCGAGGACATGGTGCACCTCGGTCTGTCGGCCCGGATGAGCGAGTTGCACGCCGCGGTGGGCCTGCTCTCGCTGCGACGCGTGGACGAGCTGGTGAAGGCGCGGCGGCAGCTCATCGAGGTCTACCGGGCGCGGCTCGGCGCGCTGCCCGGATGCCACGTGCAGAGCGTCCCCCCCGACCGGTCGAGCAGCGGCAACTACTTCGTGCTGTTCGTCACCCCGCGGGCCCGGGCCGACCGGGACGCGGTGTACGCGGGCCTCGCGGCGCGCGGGATCCAGACCAAGCGCTACTTCTATCCCCCGGTCCACGAGCAGACGCTCCTCCGGCGGGTGCCGCATCGGGTGAGCGAGCGGATGGAGCGCACCGTGACCGCGAGCCGGGAAGCGCTGGCCCTGCCCCTCTACTCGCACATGACGCCGGAGCAGGTCGATCGCGTGTGCCGGGAGGTCGAGTGCCTGCTGGCCTGATCCGGGCCGGGGGCTCATGGCGATGCCGACGCGTCTCTCGGCCGTGACTACCGCCGCCCGGAGCGGGCTCGCCATCTCCGGCGTCCCGCGCGATCCGCTCGCGAGGCATTTCGCGATCGGCGCGTTCTGGGCGCTGGTGGGCGCGGCCGTGTCGCGCGGCCTGACCCTGGCATCGTCGGTGGTGGCGGGCCGGCTCCTGGGCACGACGGGCTTCGGCGAGATCGGGATGATCCAGAGCACCCAGGGCCTGTTCGGCATCGTGGCCGGCGCCGGGCTGGGGCTGGCCGCGACCAAGTTCGTCGCGGAGTTTCGCTCGACCGATCCGGTGAAGACCCGCCGCTGCGCCACCCTGGCCACCACCATCGCCCTGGTCTCCGGCTCGGTGATGGCGCTGGTGCTCCTCGCGTGCTCGGGAATGATGGCGTCGAGCGTGCTGCGGGCCCCGCACCTGACCGCGGAGCTGCAGGTGGCGACCGGGCTGGTCCTCTTCGGCACGATCAACGGGGTGCAGACGGGCGCCCTCGTCGGCCTCGGCGACTTTCGGACCCTCGCGGTCCTCAGCAGCATCCGGGGCGTGTGCCTGTGTGGGTTCCTGATCGCCGGCATCGCGGTCGGCGGCGTCCTGGGCGGGGTCGTCGGCCTGGTCCTGACCGAAGCGATCGCGGTGCTCGCCAACCAGGTCGCGCTCCGGCGCATCCTTCCCGGGACGGTCACCTGGCGAGACCGCCGTGCCGCCTGGAGCGAGCTCGTGCCGATGTGTCGATTCGGCGGGCTGAGCCTGCTGGGGAGCATCTGCACGATGTCGGCGATGTGGTTCGCCAACCTGGTGCTGGTCGCGCAGCCCGGCGGCTACGCCTCGCTGGGCGTCTTCAACGCGGCCGAGCGCTGGCGGCAGCTGCTGCTGTTCCTCCCCGCCTCGTTCTCGCCGGTGATCCTCACGACGCTGAGCAATCTGCACGGCCGGAACGATCCAGACGCCTATCGCCGGCTCTTTGGCCTCAACCTGGCGGTCAGCGCCGCGGTCGTGGTGGTCCCGTCGATCGGCATCATGCTGTGCGCAGGGCCGGCGATGGGCCTCTTCGGGGACGAGTATCGCGGCGGCTGGATGACGCTGGTCATCCTGTCGGCCTCGTCGGTCGTGGTGGTGCTCAACAATCTGCTGGGCCAGATCCTGGTGAGCCGGGGGGCGGTCATGGGGCGCTTCGTCCTCGACGTGCTGCTCGCCGCGGTCCTCGCGCTCGCCTCGTGGCAGCTGATTCCGATCTACCGCGAGCAGGGGATGGCGCTCGGCAGCCTGATCGCCTTTGCGGTGACCGCGACCGTGCTGGCCGCGACGACGATCCACTTCATGAGAGCGCCCCGGAGCGAGCGATGAGGGTCTCGACGAGGAGCCCGATGCCGGGCGCCACGTTCTGGGTGCTGGCGATCAGCGCCCTCGCCCTGATCGGATTCGTGTCGGGGCCGGTGGCGGAGGAGTATCCGCTCGCGGTGGTCGGCATCCTCGCCTTCATGCTCGTGCAGGCGTCCTTGCCCGCCTGCCGGATCCGCACGACCACTCCGGTGTGTCCGGCGAACATCGCGCAGGGCTACTACTGGATCCAGCTCGTCCTGGTCACGGTCCTGGTCGGCTACTTCGGGTTCAGCCAGGGGGTGCTGCCGCATCTGCCGTCGAAGAGCGCGATCAACCTGGCCATCGTCGTGCACGTGGTGAGCTACCTGTCCTTCTGCGTGGCGTACCAGTGCGTGAGCC
>WNFO01005511.1_pt1 | contig 11075 bp, 10 predicted proteins | sample 5400251 | NCBI WGS metagenome assembly WNFO01 (sample SAMN13153354, study PRJNA577476) | soil metagenome | isolation source: 100 cm saprolite under Madrone tree | place: USA:California | collected 2016-06-14 | reverse complement strand
GCACCGCGAAGCAGTTTGGGCCGGTCTTGGACGTGACGACGGTGGTGACGACCGCATATTTTCCGGAGGCATCGACTGCTACGGACACCTGTGGTCCTGCGGTAGGGGAAAACGGCGAAATAGGACTCACCGCACCGGTTTGCGGATCGATGGACCCGACGTACATCGGTCCGCCGAACCCCGTGAACACCTCGGTGTTCGTGACGTAGATAAACCTGCCTGAGGGGTCGATCGTGGCGGCTCCCGGCAGGAAGCTATTCATACCGGTTGCGACAGGACTTCCTGCGAGCGCCTTCAGCGCACCGCTCGCCTCATCGATCGAGAACTCGAAGATCTCGTCCCCAGAAACTTGGTAGAGACGTTGCCCGTCCGGAGTGATCACCACCGGCGTGCCCAGAGCCGCAACGCCGGCAGCGGGTTGCGACGTCAACGCGCCGGTTGAGGAATCGATCGAGTAGACCGTTATGTCGCCGGAGTAAGCGATCGCGTACAGGAAATCTGCTGCCGGGTCAGTAGCGAGCCACCGGGTCAGTTCAGTCGTGACGAACGGCGCACCCGGAACGGTGGCGAGCGAGCCGTCGACCTGGATGCTGAAGGCGGCCAGAGACCCGTCCGTTGCAAAGTTGATCGAGTACAGAAATCTCGCGTCATGGCTGACGGCGACGGGTGCACCAATCGTGTCGGTCGCAAACGGCGAACCGGTAACGACCGTGAGCCCGGCACTCGTCGGATCGAACCGATAACCGTAGATGCCGCCAGTGAACTTCCCCGAACCGGGGCTCGTTTCTTGGAACGCGGAGGCATAGAGGAACCGGCTCGGCAGCCCGAGTGGGCCGGGATTGCCGCCGCCCCCTCCACTCCCGCATCCGGGGGTAAGGCCGAGCAAGCAGCTGCTGGCGACGATCAGCTTCGTTACCAGAGCACGCGGGCCTGAGCATCGAGGAGCGCTTATCACGGGTTTTCCCTCTTACAGCAGCCGGCAGCCAGGGCCTGTGAAGGCGCACGCCGCTGGCGCCGGCGCGTGGGCTAGAGATTACGCAGCAGCGCATCACCCATTGCACGCAGGATATACCTTTGACCGTTAACCCGGAGTGAGGTGCTCTTGGAGGTGCTCCTGATTGCGAAATGCGCTTATCAGAGCCGTCCAAGCCGCAATCGTTTGGCCCGCTCACGGAATTTCACGTCTAGTACGGACGTCTCATGACGTGCAGCAGATCCTGAAATCTCGGATCCGGGCGCAGCCTGTCCAGCCGTGGATCTAAGTTGACATAGGCCAAGATTGCTGACCTTTCCTCAAGGGCTTCGTCTAGCCGGTCAAACGCCTCCGCTTTGTCGTTCAAACTGCAGTAGATGCCGGCCAGCCAGTACGCCATCACATATTTGCGCGCACGCATCTCATGAAGTTCCTCAAGAATTTTCAGAGCTTCACCTCTGAGCCCCGCGGCGGCATAGGAATTGGCTAGTTCGGCCAGGCAAATGACGGCCTCCGGCGCGACTTCGAGCCCTCGCTGTCGCATGCGAATCGCCTGCTCGTGGTCGCCTACCGTGCATCCCCCCAAAATCGTGGTTTCGCGCTCAAACCCGGCCGCTTCGATGCCGCCGCTTACTAGCGCCACGTCATGCAGATAGCCGAGCGACGAATTAGGGAACCCGATTTTGACGATACCGTTTGTGCCAAAGCTGGTGTCAAGCTCCCCGTCCGCCCATACAGGCAACGCAAAAAGGCTCGCGACGGCGGCGCAAAACCAGATTCTCGTTCGTTGTAGCGTACTCATAGCAGCTCCCCTTCCGTGCACTTGAATCAGTCTCGTCGAACCTTGACTGTCGTGCGGCGAGGCTTGTGACCGAAACCGAGTCTCCAGCGCCAATGGTGCCGCTCCATGTGAGGCAGGAGTTGACCTCCCGCCTCACCTCCGACGGTCAGTCTTCTTCATTCATCCTGCGTGCCAAAATGCTGATGTTGGTCCCAGGGGTCAGGAAAATGGCGCGCACCTCGTTCTGGCGAATATCCCAGACAAGTCTGATCTGGCTCGTCCGCGCCAGCGTCGTGCCGTGGTAGACGAAGACGGTGGCTGCCCCCGTGCAGTCAGGATTCACCGTGTAGGTTCCCTGCACGGTCTCGTCAACAAGATTCCCCGCGATGCTGGTGGTTTGAGCGCCCGTGAACGTTCCCGATTCCGTGAAGGTCGCGTGGCCGACAGCGGTGAACGGACCTAGCGGCGGGTTGACGATGCTCCCGGTTGACGTATAACCATATCTCCCGGCCGCATCCGACATGGTGCACTCATGTGCCTGCGCCGCGGGTGCTACACCCAGAAGCGCAGAACCGAGAATGATCCCCAGGTTGATCGGTACTAAGATCGCCTTCATGTTAGTTCTCCCGTAGCGGCTTGTTTTTCGGACTGAAGTTCATCGTTCGAAGAAAATCTCGCGCCGGCCAGGCATTTCTTCAATGCTCTGCGGCTCTCCTGTCGATGCTTTCTATGTCCTCGGACATACGCGGTTCAAATCAAGCGGTTATGCATCCGGATCCTCGATAACCCGCGGAGAGTTGGGGCGTGGGGGGTAGGGTGGTAAGCTCATCCCGAACGAATAAGGGGTTCGAACAGGCCCCCAATGAAAAACGTCTATTCGGGGTCACAGGCGATTCGTTTCGGCACGTTCGAGCTGGACGTGCAGGCCGGCGAGCTACGCAAGCAAGGCGTCAAGATCAAACTGCAGGAGCAACCTCTGCGGGTCCTGGAGATGCTGCTCGCGAATCCGGGTCAGCTCGTCACCCGGGAAGAATTGCGCCGCGTCCTGTGGCCGACCAATACGCTTGTGGACTTCGATCATGGCCTGAACAGGTCGATTAACAAGCTGCGTGAAGCGCTCGGGGATTCCGCGGAGAGTCCACGCTTCATCGAGACGCTAGCCAAGCGGGGGTATCGGTTGGTAGGCGGTCCAGGCAGTGGTCCCGCAGAGATCCGATCGCTGTTGGTGTTGCCGCTGGAGAACCTATCCCAGGACCCGGAGCAGGGCTATTTCGCGGACGGACTCACAGAAACGCTCACTACAACCCTTGCCAAAATCAGTGCACTACGCGTGCTATCGCGGACCACGGCGGTGTTCTACAAGCGCGCCCAGAAGACTTTGCCGGACATTGCGCGTGAGTTAGGCGTCGATGGAGTGGTCGAAGGGACGGTTCTGCGGTCTGAGGGGCGCGTGCGCATCTCGGCGCAACTGCTGCACGCCCCGACCGACACACATCTCTGGGCGGACAGCTACGATCGCGACCTGCGCGACATTCTGGCGCTGCAGGCAGAGGTGGCCGCCGCCATCGCCAAAGAGATCCGGGTCAAGGTGACTCCGCACGAGCAGATGCAGCTTGCACACGCGCCGGTTGTTGACCCGGAAGCGTACGACGCCTATCTCCGCGGGCGCTTTTACTGGGACAAGCGCACGCCGGACGCAATGCGTATGGCGATCGAATTATTTGAACAAGCGATTGCTCGCGATCCGAGTTTCAGCGCAGCGCATGCCGGGCGGGCCGAATGCACCGGCGCGCTTGGTTGGTGGGGCTACGTTCCCCCTGCGGAAGCCTTCCCGAAGGCGAAGCGTCAGGCCTTGAAAGTAATCGAATTGGATCCAGGTCTGGCGCATGGCCACGCTGTATTCGCGTGGGCAACCTTGCACTACGACTACGATTTCCTGACCGCCGAGGAACAGTTTCGCCGCGCCATTGAACTCGACCCCCGGTCCTCCCTTGCCCACTATCGCCTTGCATTGAGCTTGACGTATGTTGGGCGCTTTGAGGAGGCGATCGACGAGGCCGAGTGCGCTGTCAGCCTCGACCCGCTGTCTGCCATGCCCAATGCCGCTCTAAGCTGGACTTACTGGTTTGCGCGACAATTCGATCGCGTGTTGGCGCATGCGAGGACGAAGGTCGAACTTCACGCGGACGTGCCCTACATTCACTGGGCCGTGGCAATGGGCAATTTGGAGATCGGAAACTTCAACGCCGCGATCCCCTCGATGCAACTCGCAGTTGAGACATCCGGCAGAGCTACACTTTTTCTCGCCATTCTGTCGGAAACCCATGCCGTGGCGGGGCATCGCGATGATGCGCTCGCGATCTTGCATCGGTTAAAGGAGGGGTCAGGTCAGCGATACGTAACGCCATACATGTTTGGCCGCATCTATGCCGCTCTTGGCCAGAAGGACGAGGCCTTTCGCTGGCTGGATATTGCGTACGAGCAGCGTGCGCCGTGGATGGTGCTGCTGAAGCGGGATCCTCGCCTGGATAGCTTACGTTCGGATCCGCGCTACGAGGCATTGCTCCGGCGAATGAATTTCCCGTCCTGATGCGCCGCGCCGAAGTGAGCGTTATGCGAATGCGTGGCCTGCCCGGAAGCTGACACTCACGACGGGCCGCTCCGGGGTCACAAGCGGACGCTCTGTCTTGCCGCTGATCTCGTAACGCTCCAAGGCAAGGTATTATTAGCTGCGCTCCGCGAAGCTCTGTGCCAGGAATGTGTCGAGCTCAGATTGGGTGTGCCATGAATGTGCCTTGGTGTGGCTGGGGAGAGGGCTGGCAAGCGCTGCAAGTGTTTGATTATTAAGCCCCTAGAACCAGCGACAACGGTCTGAAAATCCGCGTGTCGGTGGTTCGATTCCGCCCCTGGCCACCATTTATCAAAGGTTATCGCTGTTGGAATACTGACCCTGTCTAATATTCGGGGCTCTCCGGGTGCTGTCTAATATTTTGCGGCGGACTCGCTCGAGAGCCTCTCTGCTTCTGCGAAAACACGCAGAATAGCCGCACTCGAGGGAGTTCGGCCAAGGCCGGTCAATCGCCCACCGCGTATGATTTTCCCTAAAGCCGCCAGTCGTTCGTGCTAACCGTGAATTGATATGCTGGCTGGTGGAGGAAGATCTGTGCCGTGAAGAACGTACTGTCGCAAAGCTTTCCACTCTTCTTATGCGTCGTTGGAGCGTTGGTCGGCTGTGCTTCGAACGAACGGGTTAAGCTCGCCGGACCTGATCAGAGTGGGCGATCGAATCCAGTCACTGTTGTTGACCGACGAGAGCAGAGAGCAAAGCGCCTTCACTTTGAAGGGCAGCCTCACTGCTTCCGCTCCTACGGAGATGGCTTTATCGAACCGTCCACCTTTGAGTATCTCCGCAGCTTTATCGTGGCGAAGCCGTCAGCTCGTCCACCGACGCTGCTAGAGATAACGCGACTCGAAACAGTGGAGTATTGCGACGGGGCGGTTAAAAGGACACGCGGAATCGGTCTCAGCGCAGTGACAGCTGGAGTAACCGGCGGGAAGGTTGTTCTGCCTGAGTTCACTCCAAACGATGTCAGCGGGGACAGGTTTGTGCTCCATATCGCTGGTACGCTCGACAAGGAACCGTTCGAGATCACAAAGCAATTCAACTACGATGATCTCAAGTACTTGAATTATCCAAAGGAGAACCCGGAGTACCTCGCACGCATCCGCTCAACTTTTGCCGCCGCCGCCGCCGATATACTCAGCAGGACAACGACGAGACAATAGCTGACAGAAACCGAGCTACAGTGACCTTTTCGGGCTGTTCCCGGGAAGGTCGACGGTGGCGCAAGCCAGGTTGTCCGTGCGCAAGATCCGAGCCGCGTGGGTCGGAGCGGTCGACCGCACTCTCGAGTGTGAACGCGCCGGAACGAGCATGCTCTTCGGCAACCTTGGGGCTCCGCCCAAGCTAGGCCCGAGGTTCCTGAGGTGCCCGGCTCGGAATCATCTAAGGGGCGCCCTCAAAGTCGAGAGCGGTCAGTCACCCGTACGACTTGTATGGGCCGAGTCCGGCCAGAAGCAGTCACCGGCGGCGGCGCTGGTCTTTCCGCATAGCGGACTGTCGGTTCAAACCGATCCCATAAAGCGTATGCGGCGTATCAGCGCAAAGCCTACGAGCGCCAGCAGGTCCAACAGTGTTACGGCACCGCCACCGCCAGAGCCGCTAGATGAAGATGCCGCGGCGGTCACAGTTACACTGACGGTCGCAACATTAGACAGAGCACCTTGAACGTCCTTTACGGTGTAGGTAAAAGAATCCGAGCCCGCGAACCCCGAGGCCGGTGTATAGACCACCGATCCGGAGCTCGTGATCGACACGTCACCGTGCGTCGGCTTGGAGACTATTTGCACGCTCGCAGTGTCGATCGTTCCACCTGACTCAGAGTCATTCGCAAGCACGTCAATGGTCACGGCCGCGGCGCCTTCAGAACTCGCGGAATCGTTGCCCGCGATCGGTGCCACGTTTGATAGGTTCACCAGGATATGCGTTCCCGCAACCGTTCCATCGCTCACCCATGGGTTGTCGGAATGCACAGGATCGCTGCCCCTGAAGTACAATTGCCCTGCGTACGTCAGCATCGGCTCACTCGCAACATCGGCGAGATCATTATCCAGGAGGTGGGTTAGCGAATTTGACTTGGGCGAGTACGCGTACAGATGCTTCGTGTTGCCCGATGCATCTTGGTGATAGATGTAGAGGAAAGCCAGAGTGTCGTCGCCCGCGACCACCTGAGCACCAGGCGTACCAGCACCAGGAACACTGTTCTGATCAATGGGGCCGGCGTCGGTAAGCACATGAGTACCCGCCACAGTTCCATCGGTCACGACTACTCGGAAATCCGCTCCATTGTAGACGGCGTAATATCCATGAGTGCCGGCAACCCCTAAGAGTGGTTGGACGTACCCGGAACCACTTGGCGTAGGCGTCGCAATGAGAGGCACCGTCCCCTGCGCCGTACCGTCGGAACTCCAAAGCTGCGGCCCATTTTGCGCATTCTCCGCCTGGAAGATGGCGCGATCGCCGACTCGCGTCATCACGATGTTCTGTCCGAGTTGGGAGAACTGAACTCCCGATCCCAAACCTACGACCATTGCTGTACCCGGGAGCGTCCCGTCCGATCGCCAAAGCTGTTGCCCAGAGTTGGGGCTGCCGCTCAGATACAGGATGAAACCATCCATCACCGCAATGGTGCTGCCATAGGACGCGCCCGATCCGGTCGCTAGGATGGTGAGAGCATTGGTTATCGTGTTCACCATCGAGAGCTGAACACCCTGGTTTTCCGTATCGGTTAGAAGCGCGACGGATTCCCCGAACGCCCGAAGCGAGCTCGGTTGGAGGTGGAACGTAGGATAACCCTCGTTCGAGTCGATCCGGACCGTGCCGGCGCTGGTGCCGTCGGTGGCCCACAGATCAGGCGCGCAACACGCCAGGTTGGATTCGAGTGCTACGTAGACCTTCCCGTTGATGGCTATGCTGTCGCTTACTAGACCGTACTGATTCTGTGCGAAGTTGGAGAGAGTGCTGGTACCCGCTGCGGTACCGTCTGTCAGGAACAACTGCATTGTGTTGTTCGACACGATCTGTGCGAAGACCAGATTCGCTCCGATGAGACCGAGTAGGATCGGGGTGCCGTACGTTTGGTTGGTGGAGATGATGTCCGTGACTTGATGCGTTCCCGCGCTCGTACCATCGGTAACCCAGACCTGTTGTCCAGCAGCGGTTGTATTCGCAAGAAAATACGACTTCATGCCTGCCGAGATGAACAGAGTTCCTGCCTGGTACGTCAGGACGCCGATCCCATTGGTTGGCGCGACCTGCGTCGTGCCCGCGGGCGTGCCGTCGGACTTGAAGAGAGCGGCGCTTCCTGCGCTCGCGCTCGAGGCAGGTTGGGCAATGAAGAAAAGAGTATTGCCCATGGTGCCGAGCCAGACTGGGTCCGAACCGATCGGCGACCCGGCCAATGCAAGGTTCGATAAGGCAACCAGTGGCACCGATAGAAGGAACCGGGCGACCGCGGATACGTGGCTAAGACGCAACGGTAGTTTCACAAGGAGTCTCCCCCCAGGCACTTGGTTTTGCGGTTGCGCGTATCGCCTTAGACGGCGAGCAGACAAGTATCGGTGCGGAAGGTGCATGAACAGCTGACGCATGTTCCATCGCTCCCGGGCATTTCGTAGATGCTCCTGGCCACAGACCTTGAGGAATTGAGGAATTCACTTTTGGGCAAATGCTACGCGGCCTGTACTGTCCAGCAATCAGGGCGCGTAAGTGATCGAGAGCAAGCTATTCTCGGCGCCGTCAACCACATACAGGGTTGCGGCGTGCGCTTACTTCACTCCTACCGCAGCTGTCCAATTCGCTCCCTGTGCCCGAAAGGACGTCACGCCTCCTGGCATAGCCGCGCCAGTCGCTGTCCTCGCGCAACCGCTACAGCCAGCTTCGACCGCTCCTCTCGTGAGAGTCAATGAGGGTAACTTGGTAGCCCCGTGCTCGGCCCACGCTTCCGCTTCCCATCAGCCCCACGCGGCATTGTCGGACCTGGTGAGTCTGAAGACCGACACGCTCCTGGACCCCTTGCGCACGGAACCGCGCTTCAGGCGATCGAGCGGAAGTTGAAGTTTCCGGCCTGAGAACTTGGTGACAGCAGGTCAGATGGATACCCGAAAGCCGACGCTCGCGAACGACAACTCGGGGTCAGGAGGGTGAGTAGCGCGAGGAATTGCCGATGACCGGTTTCGCGAAGAGATCTGCCGTCGAACCCAGGCTATTGGCGCCCGAGGTCACCGCTGTTGGCGCGTCGCAAGGTGTGAAATATCAAGTCGCCGTATCTATAGAATTCAGCCACCTATCCGAGCGTAACTTGCCAATCACAGCGCTGATGAACAAACTCTTGTTGTGTCAATCGGTTGCGTCGTTTTCGCCCTAGGACTGAAAATCCGCGTGTCGGTGGTTCGATTCCGCCCCTGGCCACCATCAAATCAATGCCTTAAACGTATGTGAGCAAACGGTCGTATGGAATATTCTCGATGGACTGGAAAAATATTCCAGTGCTCGACTCGAGTTGATCTTCGCAAGATCTTGTCCTCGCTAGAAAACTAGAAAACTCGGCGACAAAAAACGCAGGGACGACGGACCAACAGGCCGAAATCGACTTTTCTCGATTTGAGGTCCTGTCCGTTGTGTCGGGCAATGCATCCGCCTCCACGCTAAGCAACGTTGCTGCGGTTTGCGCGCGGAGCTCTCTCGTCGGTGCGCAGCAGACGTTGAGTCCAACGCTCATCGGCGGAGCGTCGCGACGCCGACCCCGGAGACTTTCAACCGCGATCGCGTGGAGCACGCGATGGTCATGCCTACGGACAATTTTGGGTCGGTTTGAGGTGACCAGCTGACCGGTTTCTGTTCGCGCCATTTTTTTGGCTACTGGCACATGTCTGCACGACATCGTTGCCACTATTTGTGGCCAGCTCCGCCTCTGGATGGTGTCGCGTCACTGATCTCCTCTCCCTCCAAGCAAACACTCGCCCTTCTCTTATCCATTCGATGTGTCGCTTGATCACTTCAGCCTCTTCATTCCATTTGCTCAGCGGTGAAAAGACTGTGCAGATCTTTCCCTCCAGTCGAGGCAATTCTTCAATCAGATCACTCGCCTCTCCGAGGTATCGTTTGGCGGCCTCTGCGTCATCTGAAGAATGTAGGCAACAGAGTGCAGCCACGAGCCGGATCAGAATCTTGGACCTCGTCTCCGCGACGGTCACGAGATCGAATGAGTTCCGAATCGATTCCTGGGCACTTAAAAAATACTCAGCGGCGCGATCATCTCCCAGCTCCAAGAGAACCTGAGCCAGCGTCGCGGTACCGTAGTAGTAGTCCTTGTCCTCAAGAACACTTGGTGCCATCCGGTCATACCAACGATCGGTCACGCCGTTGGGCGCAACACAGTGAGCGAGAATGGCGAAGACGTTCTTCCAACGGGGGGCTATCTGAATGATGATCTATTGCTTGCCGGGATGTGAAGAGTTCATCGAACATAATCCGGACCTCCGAAGCTAAAGCTGAGGAAAAGACCGGACCATAAAATGCCACTAACTTAACTTATGTTGTTCCTGATCATCGCTCGTTCAATTTCTGATCAACGACGACGCTCTGACAGTCGAGAGGAATGGCGGTGAGATTGTTATTCACGCCCGTTAGGTCGAGTTTTTCCGAACGGATGCCCGAGCATAGGATGTCTCCTACAAACGAATACTACGGCGGGTGATTGGGAGCTCTTCTTACAAATAATAAGATCCGCGGCTCCGTGATGCAGATCATTGCAGTGTAAGAAATGCGTTCCCCGAGCTTTCATTGGCTACCACTCGCCGGTTTCGGGCAGAGGAGGAGTTATGAGGACGAAAGCTTCTTTCCAAAGGAATGGGCGCGTGGTTGCAAGCCCTGTCCCGCGCAACCTATTTTTCATAATGCCGTTTCTGCTGCTGCTCCTGATTGGCACGCTGGTCGCAAATCGCACCGCGCTTGCCGGCAGCACCGTCGGCAGCTTCGAGATCGACGGAAACTTAATCGTCGATCACTCGGTGCCCCCGACTGAGCCCGTGGATTGGGACAGTAGCCCCTTCCCGGCCGCCCTCACCACGTTCACCGATGGGACGGGGCCGACCGACGATATTTTCGGCCAGGGCTCCAAAGAGAACGACCAGAGCACCTGGGTCTGCACCGCGGGAAGCGCTCCCCCCAAAGACGACCTAGTAAACGAAATCTCAATAAATGGCGCTCCTCCAGTCACCGGTAATATCGCCGTTCGCTTCTTTCCGGTAAGCGGGGTACAGAAGCAGTTCCTGTATGCCAACTGGTCACGCCTGTCAAACAACGGCGACGCCCATATCGATTACGAGTTCAATCAGGCGGACCCCGCGACCAATCCGGCCAGTCCTGGCTGCCCACAACTGCCCCGACGCACGCCTGGCGATTTTTTAGTCTCATTTGACACGCAATCTGGGGGCGCAATCATCAACGTTAGCGCCTTCACGTGGAACGGCACTACTTTCGTGCCGCTCTCCGTGGGCAGTCAGGCGACGCTCTGGGACGCCGCGGTAAACACCGCAGCCAGCATTACCGGATTGACGGAGACAGGAACCAACCTGTGCGGCGAACTCGCCCTCAATGTCAGCGACACAATTGGAACAATCCCCTGCGAGAAAGTTCTCTTCGTGTCGATGAAGACGCGGGCTTCGACGTCGTTGAGCGCGGAACTAAAGGACCGAACC
>WNFO01005510.1_pt1 | contig 11075 bp, 13 predicted proteins | sample 5400251 | NCBI WGS metagenome assembly WNFO01 (sample SAMN13153354, study PRJNA577476) | soil metagenome | isolation source: 100 cm saprolite under Madrone tree | place: USA:California | collected 2016-06-14 | reverse complement strand
GCCGCTTGCATCATCGCGTCGGTGATGCGCCGCGCGCCTGACGCGACAACCCCAAGCCCCATGGCCGGGAAGATGTACACTTAGCCCGCGACACGGCCCACGTTACGCGGTCGCGAGCCCCAAAGCGAGTAGAGGGCGATAACCAAGTACGCGAACAACGGTACCGAGTACGCGAACGCAAGGCTGCGCGTTTTTTCCGAGATGAAGCCCATCAGGGGAGTCAGAACGGCCCCGCCAACAATCGCCATTACCAGCAGCGAGCCACCTAGTTTGGTATTTGGTCCTAGCTCCTTCAGGCCAAGAGCAAAAATCGTTGGAAACATCAGCGACATGAAGAAACTGGTCAGAAACACGCACCAAAGTCCGAGCCAGCCGGGCGCCAGCACGGCAACCCCAACGAGGACAATATTGGCGATGCAATAGGCGCCCATGAGCTTTCCCGGATTGATGTATCGCATCAGCCATGCCGACGCAAAACGGCCCACGCCAAACGCCGCTAGTGTGCCGGTCAAAAAATACCCCGCCACCTTTTCGGATTGATGCGCGTACTCCTGAACGTAGGAAATGAAATAGCTCCAGGTGCCCACTTGTGCGCCAACATAGAAGAACTGCGCGACAACCGCGAAAAGGAAGTGGGGATAGCGGAACAGATCGCGGAGATGTCCGCGGTCGCCGGCCTCATTCTCGTGCTCGCTGTGAATAGAGGGAAATTTCGTGCGCAGGATAAGCACCGCCCAGATCAGGGCAATCGCGCCGATGACGAGATAGGGCTTCACGACGCGCAGCGTTTCAGAACGAAGGTATGCCTCGTAAGTGTGACGTGCTTGCTGTGCGGCGATTTCCTGCGGCGTCAGCTCGACACCGGAAAAAATAAAGACCGTGCCAATCAAGGCGCCGCTAATCGCACCCAATGGATTGAAGGCCTGCGCGAAGTTCAACCGCCGTTCTGAACTATTGGGGTCACCCAACTGAGCGATGAAAGGATTGGATGCGGTCTCCAGGAATGATAGGCCGCTGGCGATCACAAATAGCGCAAACAGAAAGAAGCCGTAATTCCCTGCCAAGGCGGCAGGCCAGAACAAAAAAGCGCCAGCGCCAAAAAGTACCAGTCCGGTGACGAAACCCGACTTGTATCCCGCACGCCGCATGAGGAACGCCGCGGGCATGGCGAGCAGAAAATATCCCATGTAAAAAGCGGATTGCACCAGTCCGGCCTGAAATCGCGTGATGGCGAACGACTTCATGAAATGGCGGATCAGGACGTCGTTGAGATTATTTGGGATGCCCCACAGAAAAAACAGTACGGTGACAAGAATGAAAGGAACGAGTTGTCCCGCCGGGAACAGATGAGATCCCGCCCGCGTATCAGGCCGGCTGGAGGCATCCTGTTCCATCACTTGCAATGTCGTCGATTCTTCGCCTTTCGGATTCATCTCACCCACTTTCGCCGGCAAACAAAGTCGTCCGGTCAAATGCGGTCCCATAGAACGAAGTTTCGGTATTCTATATTTTTGCCTACGGCCGCTCGCAGCATACACCTTTGCCATTTACGCGTGTGTGCTCGTTCAGAATGTTTGGTGACACTTGGTAGACTCTAGCAATGAGCGAGACCGGACGGTGTATGATTCCCACCCCCGCACTCGAAACACCTCGCCTGCTCCTGCGCCCATTAGAACTTGCCGATGCCCCGCAGTTACAGCTCCTCTTTCCGCACTGGGAAATCGTTCGCTATCTAGCCGCTCAGGTCCCCTGGCCCGATCCGCCCGATGCCGCGTACCGTTACATCCACGACATGGCGCTCCCTTCCATCGAGCGCGGCGAAACTTGGCAATGGACTCTCCGTCTGAAAACCAGCCCCGATCAAATCATCGGCAGCATCGACCTGCGCGCGAAAGAAAGTGACAATCGCGGCTTCTGGCTCGCCCTCCCCTGGCAACGCCAGGGCTTGATGACCGAAGCCTGCGAAGCCGTCACCGATTTTTGGTTTAATACGCTCCACTTCCCGGTTCTCCGCGCTCCCAAAGCCGTCCCCAACGTCGCGTCTCGCCGCATCTCCGAAAAGCAAGGCATGCGTCTGGTCGCCACCGAGTGCCGCGACTACGTCTCTGGCCGCTTCCCCGCCGAAATCTGGGAAATCACCGCCGAAGAATGGCACGCCCGCAAACGCTAATCTTCTCCCTCCGATCCCGCTCCGATCAATCCGCTTCTGGGTAGTGCCTTAATTCACAACCCGCTTCTGGCAGCGCCTGACACTGGTTTGTGTTTTCGCTATACTAAAAAGCTTGGCGCGGTACCCAAGTGGCCCAAGGGAGAGGTCTGCAAAACCTCCATTCGTGGGTTCGAATCCCACCCGCGCCTCCAAACCCATTGGGTCCGGACCGGACACATAGGTAGCAGAACGTACCGGCTACATAGGTAACACTTTTGGGCCAAAAGGGTTATCGAGAGGCTGCAGAGTTTTTTCCTCCAGATCGATGTAGCCGAGATCGTAATCCATAAAGCTGACCAGCCAACTACCCATGTATCAGGCCGCTCACTTATAGCGCGTGCGGTGACATTTCCCGAAAGGTTGGCGAGGCGCGATCGAGACATGTCGCCGAGGCATTTCGGTTCTGCGACTGACAGGAGCGATGGCGGTGACTGTGGCCGAGGTGGCGAGGATCCTTGCGTTGAGGCAGCACGGGCTCGTGCTCAGGTTCCCTGCACGGTGGTTATTCCGTGGCGGATTGCGTAATGAATCAGCTCGGTTAGGGAATGGAGGCCGAGCTTAAGCATGATTGTAGCCCGGTGGCTCTCAACCGTCCTCACCGCGATGCCCAACAGTACCGCGATCTCCTTGTTGGTTTTTCCCTCTGCCAGGAGGCGGGTGATCTCCGTTTCGCGAGGAGTTGTCCGGGCCCTTGCCCGTTGCATTTGCTGACGCTCGCGTTCCGCGTTGAGAGATCCTTCCAGCATGATTTTGGATACTTTAGGGGTGAGGAAGGGTTTACCGCTAGAAACGACTTTGACGGCTTTCACGAGGCACTGAGTGAGATCGGATTTCAGAATGTAGCCGTGGGCTCCAGCGTCCAGTGCACGCTGCACCATGCGGTCTGACTCGTGCATGGTGAGAACGAGAACTTTGGAACTTGGAGCGGCCTCGCGGATTTTCCGAACAGCCTCGATGCCCTCGAGTTCGGGCATGCTGAGGTCAACCACAGCGACGTCCGGCTTAAGATCAATTGCCTTTTCCACCGCCTCCCAGCCATCACCTGCCTCGCCGACGACTTCCCAGCCCGGTTGGGAGTGGAGGACCACGCGTGCTCCACGCCGAATCAGTTCATGGTCATCCGCTATCAGGATGCGAAGTTTTTTCACGTTCGTTCTCCCGTGGATATGGTTCGATCGGCGTATAGGCAAACGCGACGTTAAAGGGGACTTGACGGGCACGGACATACCTCATAAATAACAGAACAGAAAAAGACAGGCTATCGGACCGCGCTGAGAGGGTCATGTGGCTGATATGCCCGCTGGCAGCCCAGGTTTGTTATCGCACTTCTGTTATTTACTAATACAGGTAATTGCAGCGGAAGTCAAGAAACTGGGTGGACGCAGCGGGGTCTGCTAGCAAGGGCCGTCTTTTTCGAGAGGGATGGTCACGCGCACGGTTGTGCCGTGACTAGTGAAATCGACCTCCAACCGCCCTCCAATCAGTTTCACGCGCTCTTGCATGCTGTGAATATCGACACCGACTCCGAGGCGGCGCTCTTCCTGGCCTCCCGACGCACCGGCTGAGGGACCTTGGCCAAGGTCACTGATTTCCAGAGTGAGATTCGTCACCAATTGAAAAAAATCAATTTCAGCACGGTCTTTGCCGGCCAAGCTGTCGGCATCAAAGAAGTTCACGACGATATCTGGCTGGTCAGCTTTATGGATTATGATTTGGGTACTTCGATCTTGAACTCGCGTGCTGGAACCCATTGACAACCCGTTCGGCCCGAGGTTGTACATTCTGTTACCTATGTGTCCGGGTCGGACCCGCGAAAAAGTGGCGCGCCTGGAGGGGTTCGAACCCCCGACCCTTAGCTCCGGAGGCTAATGCTCTATCCATCTGAGCTACAGGCGCGCGGTTCGCTTCTCGATGAAAGCGAGGAAGCAGACTGCACTTCCCTGCTGTGATTCTATCGCTGAATGGGTGCTGGCGCTAGGGCGGGAATCGGCTAGGGGACAGACCTGGATGGCGCGGCAGAGCCGCCGAATGTCTTACTTGGAGGCTCAGGATGAACCGGGATTGTACCCCTGCGGAGATCCTGGCCCAGGTGCTAGCCTCTGGCGTGATCTTTAATTTGTCTGGCTAGCTTTTCGATTTCTTCAGCCTTTCTCAGCATGGGTAGGGAAAGAACCGTGGTGGAATCGGTTTTTTCCACGTCAGTCTTTAGCTGCGCCGCGAGGTCGTAAAGCTTCTCGACATCTTTCTTTATGCTTTTCTGCCGCTCTTCGAGCATGGCTTTGCTGCTGTTCGCCGGAAAATTCGCCGAGTTTGGACTATTCGAGGCGTCGTCGGAACTATCAGGACGGCGCCTGCCTCGTGAGGTGTCTTGCACCGGGGAGTCCTGGAAGCGCATCAATACTGCTGGCACGGCCGCGAAGGGCATAAGAAGTAAACGACGTCTGGAAGATTGCATAGTTCCTCCCCAGCCAAAAAATCACGTCGGCGCGCTTGCCGCGCAACCCCGAGTGATATACTTTCCCTCCCATAGAACATGATGTCCAGCCCCTTCACCCAATTCTTTGATTTCACGATACCCAACGCTCTGCATCTTGCGGGCATCCTCGTTCTGGCCCTGATTTGCATGCGTTTACTACGGTCCGCGACGAACAAGCTGGTCAAACCAGCCGCTACGCAATCGAAGGGAGCGCAGCAGCGGGAGCAGCAGACGCGGGCATTAGCGGACAAGACTTACGGCGCGGGATGCCAAGCGATCTGGATTGTGGCTGCGCTGACCGCGCTTCCCGAATTCGGGATCAGCGCGCTGCCTGGAGTGATGATTGCGGGCGCGACAATATTGGGCTTTAGCATCGGAGCGCGGGACATGATCCGCGACGCTATCGCGGGGTTTCAGATTGTAATGGAAGACCAATTTGCGACCGGCGACACGATTCAAACGGGCGCTACCGTGGGTCGCGTGGAGCAACTGACACTGCGGCGGACCGTTGTGCGAGACGGACGCGGCGCGCTGGTGTCCCTTTCCAACGGCGAAATGAGGTCGGTTAGCAACCTGAGCCGAGACTGGTCGCAGGCGTTCGTGGATATAGACGTGGGCGCGGGTATGCCGCTGGAAAAGACATTGCAAGCCCTGGAAAGCGCGGCGGCGGGGCTGCGCAGCGACGCGGCGTGGTCGCAGGCGCTGGTCGACGGGCCGCGCGTATTGGGTGTGCAGGGATACGATCACGCCGGCGCGACACTGCGCTTGCAGGTGCGTACCGCGCCGACACGGCAGGACGAGGTGTGCCGCGAACTCCGCCGGCGCATTCATATGGAGTTTCAGCGGCAAGGCATTGCGATAGCGAGCGGAGGGGCAGCCGGCGCGGCGCTGACGTGAGACGACGACGGACCGGCGAACTGAGGCGAGGAGGACAACATGGCGCAAGTGAGTTATGAGGAAGTCAACCTAATGTTGCGGCTGTACGATATGAGGCGGGAGCCGCGGCTGCGGCAAGCACGCGCGTGGTTTGTGGAAAATTTCCATCCTACGTCCGCGGAAGACATGATAGAGAAATATCCGCAGGGAGGCGAAGAGAACACATTCATTCGCATGGTGATCAGCTATTGGGACATGGTAGCGAGCATCGTCAATCGCGGGCTGATCAATGACGAGCTGTTCTTCGAGAGCAACGGTGAGATCTGGGTGGTGTGGGACCGCATGCGCACTATCGTGCCGACTTGGCGGGCGGCGTTCAAAAATCCGCGGTTGTTCGCAAACATTGAAGAGACCTACAAGCGGCTGGAAACATGGCGGGAGAAGCATGCGCCAGGGTCAAGCGCGGCGATGCGCAACATGATGGCGCAGACACTGGCGAAACCGAAGGGCGCTTGAGGCGCAACCGACATCAGCGGAAACGCTCGGCTGCGGGCTGTGGTGCAGGCGCCACCTCGCGCGGCTCCTCGCGCTTGGCCAGCCTGACGCAATTGCGGCCAGCGGTTTTCGCAGCGTAAAGCGCCGCGTCTACTTCGCGCAGAAGTTCATCTGCCGGGCGGCGCCCCCAATCGGAACTCAAAAGCACTCCCAAACTCATGGTGATTCCCAAGAGACCGGCGTCGGTCTGAATAGGCCGCGTGCAAATGGCTTTGCGAATCTCCTCTGCACGGGCCATCGCGGAATCCGGCCGGCAATTGTTGAGCACGATGAGGAACTCCTCGCCGCCATAGCGCCCGACAAAATCATAGGAGCGCACGGAAAGAAGCAACCGCCGAGCTACTTCCCGCAAGACTTGGTCTCCCACCAAATGACCGTACGTATCGTTGACGTTTTTGAAATGGTCGAGATCGCCGAGCAATGCGGCGGTGCACCCGCGTTCGCGCTGCGAGCGCACCAGTTCGCGGCCCATCAGATCCACGATCACGCCGCGATTCCACAGAGAGGTCAGAGGGTCATGGGTGGCTTTGAAGCGCATTTGCTCGCGGGCTTCTACCAGGCGATTCTCGAGATACAGGATGCGTTCGCCGGTTCGCAGGCGCGCTTTCAGCTCCTCGGCGTCGAAGGGCTTGACCAGGTAATCGTCGGCGCCGGATTCCAATCCCGCAACGATGTCCTCTTTGGACTCCTTGGAAGTCAGCAAGATCATGTACACATAGCCCTGGTCGCGGCGCTTCCGAATTTCCCGGCAGATCCCGGGGCCGTCGAGCTCGGGCATCATCCAATCCAGCAAGGCCAAGCGCGGGGCATCGGGCTTGCTTAAGATCTCAACCGCATGGCGCCCGTCTTCGACAGCGGTCACCTCGTAGTTGGCGCGCTCCAGGGTTTTCTCGAGCAGCCGCCTGGACAACGCATCGTCATCGGCGATTAGAATCCTCACAGGCGCGCCTCGGCCAGGTAGCTCTCCATTTCAGGGAGCAGTCCTTGGACGTCTTTTTCAAAACCTGCAAGAGCGCTGCCCAGTGACGAGATCTCTCCGGCGCGAGCGAGCCGCTCCAGGCGGCTAGCGGAAGCGGCCGCCTTGGCCACCGCCAGATTGGCGAGCATGCCTTTCAGCGTGTGGCTGACGCGGGCCGCCTGGTCGGCGTCGTTGCCAGCCACAGCGTTCCTAAGGGCCTGGAGATGGTCTGGAAATTCGCGCTTGAAAATCGATAACAGCTCACACAACAGCGCGCGGTCATTATCGACGCGCGCAAGCAGTTCGCTCAGGTTGACGTTGGCAGCTTCGGAAGAACGGTTGGCTTTGTTCATGTTGCTGTCCTCATGATTGATTTGTCGTGTGAATAAAACGAGATGCGGAGCGCGGCCTCGGATGGGCCTTCGCACTTGAAGTTACCTGCGGGGAGGGGACCGCAATGGGACGCTCGTGACAAATTCGCCGTCCTTAACGGTGGCAAGCGCAAGGCCACACGGCAATTGCAGGTCGAACCTAAGCTATTGAAAACAGGCCAGTTCCCAGGGGTGGTGCGGTGACAGCGAAACCGCGTATTTCCAATGCAGAACATCGCCGCGCGTTCGGTTCATTGTGAAACATCTGGTTGTTTTTCCCAGCCGCGGGATGGCTGGCGGATTTCTGAATTTGTTCCCGTTCCTGGCGTCGTCCTGTGAGTGCGTTCAAAAACTGGTCACTGACTTCCATTCGCGCGACACGTTTTCACTGTGCTGGCAAAAAATCCGCACGGACTACGACTTTGTCGCAAGCGAACCAAGCAACGGTGTCAGGCGCGATCCCGTCTCTGCGCAGTCGTTTTCGCAAAGGCAAAAGCCGTTAACGAAAATGTTATACCTGTCCGCATGTACATTCGATTTTCTTTCCTCGTAGCCAACTGCACGCACGCCGGACAACCATTACACAAGTATTACAAAGGACCGCGAAAGCCCATGCTACGGTGGAAACAGATTTAAGTGAGATTGTTTTTGAGGACACAGGGACCATGAGCATTTTCCGACAAGACCGTACGTTTCAGCAGCCTTTGAATTGGACCACTACGTTTTTCATGCTGGCTTTCCACGTCGGCGCCGTTGCGGCACTGTTCATGTTTAGCTGGAAAAACCTGGGCATCGCGATTTTTCTGTGGTGGCTGAGCGGAAGCATGGGCATCGGCATGTGTTATCACCGGCTGCTGACCCACCGCGGATACAAAACGCCGAGATGGCTGGAATATTGGATGGCGATCTGTGGAACCATGGCCCTTGAAGGCGGCCCCATCGCCTGGGTAGCTACGCACCGCATCCATCACCAGAACACGGACAAAGAAGGTGACCCACATTCTCCCAATGACGGCGGTCTGTGGGCGCACATGGGCTGGATCGTCACCGGCAAAGCCATGCACCAGAATACTGCCGAGTTGCTGCCTTACGTTCCGGACCTACGCAAGCAAAAATTTTATATGTGGATCAGCAAGTACCACTGGGTGCCGCTAGCCGGACTTGGCGGCATTCTCCTTGCTATCGGCGGCTGGTCCGCCGTGCTGTGGGGCGTGTTTTTGCGCACGGTTGTAGGGCTGCACGCCACTTGGCTGGTCAACTCCGCCACGCATATGTGGGGCTCGCGCCGGTTCCTTACCGGGGATACGTCGACCAACAGTTTCTGGGTTGCGATCCTGACTTTCGGCGAGGGCTGGCACAACAATCACCACGCAGCGCCGCAGGCGGCCAGGCATGGCCTTACCTGGTACGAAATTGACGTGAACTGGTACGGAATCTCGGCGCTGAAGAGGCTCGGCCTTGCATGGGACATCAAGCTGCCTAAGCTGCAACCGCCTTCCGAGCCGGCAAGGCCTGTGGATTCGCCCGTCATTGTGCCTGCACCCCTTGTCGAAGAAGAAGCCTTGGTTCTCACTTCGGTCGGGGATTGAGCACCCCAGCGTCGCCATCTAGTGCGGCGCTCCCGCCGTTGAATTAAACTAGCGGCAATGCGTATCACCAGCCGCACAAAAGCCATCGCCTTCTTCATCACGCTAGGGGTCTGCCTGGTTGCCCTGGCGATTTTCTTGAACATCACCTGGATCGTGTTCCACTGGCGGCAAGTCGTGCCGCTGGTTTTGGGCATTACCTTCTTTGGCGTGATTATTGCCGGGCTGGTCGTCAACACCATTTTTATCGTGCGTGAAATTCGTCGCAACGAACGGCAAGATAGTTTCTTGAACGCCGTGACCCACGAGCTGAAAACGCCGGTAACGTCCATACGCCTGTATCTCGAGACACTACAAAGCAGATCGCTCGACGACGCAAAGCGGCGCGATTTCTACCGCATCATGCTCGAGGATTCCGATCGGCTCCTTGGCATGATTGAGCAAGTGCTGAAAGCGGGCGAAGCGCGCCACGCCAGCCGGCGCCGCAATTGGCAAGAGGTGGACTTTGCGCAGGTGGCGCGCGACACGCTGGAACTCGCCCGCCTGCGTCACAATCTCAAGCCCGAAGCGCTTCGTTTCGGCAGCGAGCCGCCGGAGGATCTGGTAGTGATGGGCAATCCCGAAGAGTTACGCACAGCAGTCTTCAACCTTCTCGACAACGCCATTAAGTATTCCGGAAAGGACAAGAACATCGTCGTCGACGTGCGCACGCCTAACATTGATAGCATCTTTTTCAGCGTCCGCGACCAGGGCATCGGCATCCCTCGCGTCGAACTGAAGCGCATTTTCAATCGCTTCTATCGCATCCAGAGCTCCGCCACCGGCAAGGTCACGGGCACCGGCCTGGGACTTTTCATCGTGCGCTCCGTCGTGCGCCGCTACGGCGGCGATGCCTACGCGGAAAGCCAGGGAGAAGGATTAGGCAGCACCTTTACGATTCGCCTGCCGCGGGTGTATCGCGCATGAGCCGCGTTTTGGTGGTCGAAGACGAAGCTCATCTCGCGCAAGGGCTCCGCTTCAATCTGGAAGCGGAGGGCCATTCCGTGCATGTCACCGACAAAGGCGAGGAAGCGCTGACTCTCCTTCTGAAAAACAACGAAGGATTCGATGCGTTGATACTGGATGTCATGCTGCCCGGAAAAGACGGCTTTACCGTGGCCCGGGAACTCCGCCAAGCGCAAAACTATATACCCTTGCTGATGTTGACCGCGCGCACGCGCCCGGAGGATGTACTCCAGGGATTCGAATCCGGCGCCGATGATTATTTGGCGAAGCCATTTGATTTGGCCATCTTGTTGGCGCGGGTGGAAAGCCTCTTGCGCCGCAAAAACTGGCTCCGCAACTCAGGCTCCGCAAAAGCGGAGCCCGTCGCAGAAGGGGAGGCTCCGGACCTCTTCGAATTCGATGACCGCACCGTTGATTTCGCCAATCTGCAACTGCGCGGCGGTGGACAGGTGTTCCAACTCACTCTCATGGAAGCGGACTTGCTGCGTTATTTGATACGTAACAGCGGCCGACCCGTCTCGCGCAAGGCCATCCTGCAGAACGTCTGGAACCTCCACGAAGATACGGATACCCGCGCCATCGACAACTTCATCGTGCGTCTGCGCCGCTACATCGAGCGCGAACCCTCGAAGCCGCGGCACCTGGTAACCGTTCGAGGTCTTGGATACCAGTTCGTGCCGAACCCCAAGAACACCAAGTGAGCTGCCCACGCAGGGACTACAGGAAACCATCGATTGTGGCGGTTCTTAATTGGAAGCTCGTCTTAGCAAATTGTTAGCAGAGCTCTCCAAAGCTTGAAAATCCGGCCAAAAAGACCAATTCGAAAGTGAGGAGGGGTCTCCAAGACCTCTCCCTTTGGCAAAAAAGCAAGACGAGACGTTCACAGAAAGCCGCATAACAATGAGCGGCCTGATACATGGGTGACAGTTTGTACCGGACACATGGGTGACACTCTTTCCCTTTTAGGGGAGGGAGTGATGCCTTGGAAGGAGTGTTCGGTTATGGATGAACGTGTTCGCTTTGTGGCCCGCTTGCTGGA
>WNFO01005506.1_pt1 | contig 11080 bp, 7 predicted proteins | sample 5400251 | NCBI WGS metagenome assembly WNFO01 (sample SAMN13153354, study PRJNA577476) | soil metagenome | isolation source: 100 cm saprolite under Madrone tree | place: USA:California | collected 2016-06-14 | reverse complement strand
GCTGCGCAACTACTAGGGCTCTCCTATTACTTCAGCGGCAAGCCAGCACAAGCCATTCCGGTGCTGGAAAAGGTACGACTCTGGCATCCCAACGAGAATATTGACGCCATCTATGTTCTAGGTCTTTGCTACGCGCTGAATAGGAACTACCCAGAGGCGCTAAAAACTTTTGCGCGTCTATACCGTTTGGAGCTCGACTCCGCGGCATCCCACTTGATGATGGGTCGCATTTTGCTCCGTCAGGGCTTCGATCCGATCGCTGAGCAGGAGGTGCGCAAGGCTCTGGCGCTTTCAGCACGCTTGCCACTCGCCCATTTCACATTGGGAGAGTTCTACGCCTACAGCGGTGATTATCCGAAAGCCGCCGAAGAATTCCGGCAAGAGCTCGACATCAATCCCGGCTATGCGCCCGCGTTCAACCGCCTAGGCGACGCTTACTGGCGACTTAAGCGAAACGAGGACGCGGAAAGAGTACTGCGGGATTCCATATGGCTGGACTCGACCAGCGGGGAGCCTTACGTGATTCTGGGCAAAGTGTTCATGGCCAAGAGGCAATTAGTGCAAGCTGAACGAACCCTGCAACGCGCAATCGCTATGGATTCCGGTAGCTACACGGCACACTATTTCCTTGGCCAGGTATACCGAGAGCTGGGCAAAACGGCTGACGCGGATCGGGAATTGAAAATCTCGGCGCGCATCCAGCAACTTCAGGCGCAGAATGCATCTCGCATTCGATAGGTGAGCGGTTTTAAGGACTCCCGCGCTTCTCCTTGGGAGCTGCGAGTTCCGCTCGTATGATTTTTTCGAACGCAGCTTCTGGTTGGGCTCCGCTGAGTAGGATTCCGTTTATAAAAATTCCCGGGGTGCCTTCGACGCCGGCGCGAATCCCATCCTGAAGGTCCTGTTCAATTTGTTTCGTGTATTTGCCACTGGATAGGCAAGCGTCAAACTGCTTTTCGTCGAGGCCCAGACTTTGAGCCATTCCCGCTACGCCCGATCGGTTGAGTTTATCGGGATTCCCGAACAAGAGGTCATGATACTCCCAAAATTTCCCTTGCTCGACGGCGCAACGCGAAGCTTCGGCAGCCAACTCCGCCTGCGAATGCATCCCGCGTAGCGGAAAGTCTCGGTATGCCAGGCTGACCTGCCCCTGGTACGTTTCGAGTAGGTTCTTCAGGGCGCTCTGAACTTTCCTGCAAAACGGACACTGGAAATCGGAAAATTCAACAATCATTACGGGCGCCTGCGGACTTCCGCGAAGCCGGGCCGGGTCGTAGACGACGTGGACCTTGCCTGGTTGCAGTAAAATCGCCGTTCCCCCGCGTTCTTGCAAGCGTGCCAGTAATTCCTGCCGGGTCTGGTGAAGTTCCGATTCGTTCAGTACGAGTTTTTGGCGAGCGCTGTGTAGTTCAGGCAGATCCTTATCGGCGTCACTCCACAGCCTTTCTGCGATGGCAAACTCCTGGCTCGCGGCGACAGAATCGCCTAGGTGTTCGGACACTAACCCAAGGGCGTAGTAGCCGCCAGCGTAGCTCGGTTCCTGCTGGATCATTTCCCGCGCAGTGAACTCGGCCAAAGCCCATTCCTCGGTCTCGCGAGCCCCGCGCGCGATTGAATCAAGCTGGATTAGCGCTTGGCTTCGCGCATCAGGCCCGGGCGAGGCGCGAAGCTGCTCCTCGATTTCCTTCATCAAGGTGACGCCTTCGGCAGACTTTTTTTGTGAGAGCAGAATCTCAGCCCGCAAGGTCTCGGCATAGGGCCGCAACCGATCGGCTTCGGTTACTGTAACCAAAACCAGCGCATCACGCGCCAAAGCTAACTCCGTCTCGGCATCATCGACGCGATTCAAAGCCACCAAGGCGCGGCCCATCAACGCATGACCTGCAAATCGCGCCATCATCGAGGGGCTCTGCACAAGAATCTTCGATTGCTCGTATGCCTCTTGAGCGCGCCCTCGGGCCAGCAGAAACTCCGGCCACTGCTTGTGGCCGAACTCCGCAAGTTCACCGTGCGCCGGCAGGGAAAACGATTCACGGAGCAGTTGCTCCGCGGCTTTCATTTGTCCCAGCAACTGGTAACACATCGCCAGGAGGCTGAGATTATGAGGCCGGTGCCAGTCGTACTCTGCAGGAATGTGCTCGGCACGATAGTAGGCACTCTCCAGGTCGTTCGCTTTTCGAAACTCTTCGACGGCATCCTCAATGCGCCCCGCCCGGCGAAGTTCATGTCCGCGCATGTGATGTGCGTGCGGAATCGAAGAGGATACGCGCAAATATGCCTCGCTGTGGTACAGCGCCTCATCGGTGCGGCCGATGTTCTCGTAGGAATGAGCCAAATAATGATGCGCAGCGGAATTATTGGGAGAAACCACCAGGGCGGTTTGATAGAAGGCGATGGAATCCAGATCCCCGGTCTGACCGTGTCCCGCTCCCGGTCCTTCATCAGCAAAACCCCGCAAAATCCAAAGACCTGGGTCGCTAGGGCTCGCCATCAAAGCGTCGTAAATGGCTTTACGGTAGGCGACGAATTTGTCGAGGTTCTGCTTGTCTTCGAGGAAATCCACGAGGCGGGCACGGATCTCCATACGCTGCCGTTCGGCCCCGGTTATCTTGCCGGAGAGCGATTGTGCTTTCTCCAATGCTGCTCGCGCAGCCGGCACGTCTTGCAACTGCACATAAACATCGCATAGTCCGACATAGGCCGGAGATAAGGACGGATCCAGTCGCAACGCTTGGTGAAAGGAGCGCGCCGCTTCGATCCACACGTACGAAGCAAAATAGTTTAGCCCCTGATCATAAAACGCCTGAGCTTCCGCGGAGGGCGTCGTCACTTTTTCATGGAGATTGCCAATGTCGTGCCGAAGTGGGAGCGGTCGCTCGAGAACCTCTTGCGGCACCCATCCGACAACTCCTTGTCCTCCGTGGCCCTCGTGCTGTGCCAGGATCGGTGCTACCCATACTGCCAACAAACACGCCTGCATGATAGCCAGTCGCGTCACGAGCAACCATACGTCACTATTCCAGACGTCATCGTGCGCTGGGGTCCTTTTTTTGCGAGATCGCTGGTTAACGTCCTTCTCCTGTAAATTCACTCTCAAATTTCGGTCACCTCGACGGAACGAACGTAGTATCCGGAATCGAGTCGCTTCGTTTCCACCAGCGGATCGGCGATCCGCAGCCGGATCAAATAGGTTCCCACAGTTGTAGGTGTCCACGCGTGCGACCAAAGGCTCCAGGGATCATTTGCTGTTTGCGAAAAATGGTCCACTCGGACGTAGTTCTCTTCCGGATTAAAGCGTATTTCCAGAGCCTTCACCAAACGCGACCCTCCCCACAGAATTCCAACAACGTGATACTTGATTCTGCCATCCACGAACCACTTTTCGACGCGAATTGGCATAGCCGCCTGGTCAATGATCGCCGGACGGTAATCTCTCGCAAGTTTCGGTATCCCTTGCTGATGTGTTCGTGCGGCAAATTCTTGCATCTGCGATGTCGCCAAGAAATTCTCATCGACAAGTGTGATGGCGTTTACCCACTTTATCGAAGCGCAGCCATACCAGCCGGGCACAACCAGCCGGACTGGCGCGCCGTGGTCTTTGTCTAGTGGCTGCCCGTTCATCTCCGTGACCAGAAAGGCCTTGGAAGTCTTGAGTTGCTCGACTGTGAAGACCCAATCCGCACCGGGAAGAGAGGTGGCGGAGCTGGCAGAATAGCTATCGAAACCGGAGACTACGACCGTGGTCGCTTGCGGTTTGGATTTGCACAACTCCAAGAGGTCGGACATGGGCGCGCCGCTCCAGTCAGCAACGCTGATCATGCCGTACCGCGTGGCGCGCGCGTTACCGGAGCATTCCATCAGATGCAGGCCAGCGGGCCTCGCGCCTTTCTTTAAATCTTCCATGGTAAGAGTCGCAGTTTTATCGACCAAGCCGCCCAGCCGGATCTGCCATCCTTTCTCGCTATTTAGCAAATGGGAAGCGCAAGTGCGAACGTAGAATCTCTCGGTCGGAGGAATGGGGTTTTCAGGGGTCAGTTTAGAAAGATCCGAATACAGCCGGGCGTCAAGCTCTGATCCAAGGAGTGTGTCAAGTGGAGCGCGGCTCTCGCCAGCAAAATCCAGGTTCCCCAGGTGTTTGCCTCCGTCGAACGCATCCGTTCGGGCCTGTATCTTGGCGGCCAGCGTCGGGAGCTTGTCAAACCCGACCAGAAGAGCGCCGCCAGCCACAAAAGAGGATCTAAGGAAGTCGCGCCGCGTAGGGTTTGGTCTGGGTTTGCGAGTTAACATGTCACCAACAACCGCGTAAGTCTCCCACCCCACATTGTAAGAGTCCCGCCGACAATCTGCCACCAGCCCAAGCAGAAAAAGGGGCCGGGCTTTTTGTCCCGGCCCCTGTGATACCGACGGTTGTGCTCCAGTTTAGAAGTCGAACCGCAGGCCCATCTGAATGTATCGCGGTGTATTGAATTGGCTGCTCATAACACCGAAGTTTTGCGGGGACGCTATATCCGCGCCCGGCTCAAACGAAAAATACTGACTGCCACTAAACATAGGATGGTTGAAGGCGTTAACGAATTGGACGTCGAAGCGCGTAGATAGCCGCTCCGTGATTTGGGTCCGCTTCGCCAGTGCGAGGTCCACGTTCCACCGGAACAGGCCGCGAATGGCACCAAAGCCCAGGCGCTTATCGTCGAAGGTTGGGTAGCGAAATTGAGCTGCTATCGTGTCGGGGTTGGCGAAGGCATTCGGGACACCCCCTGGTGAGCTGTTTGTCCCCAAAGTACCGATTGTGGGATTGTTATGGCGGGAAGTGCCGATAGAGCCTGACGAGGTCCGCAACAGTCCAATGGGAGCTCCGTTGAACGGCGTTGAACCGAACTCCGAGGCACATGCGTTACTGTCCTCCAAGAACAGAGGCAGTCCGCTTGCTGCGGTGTAAACTCCGGAAACGTTCCAGCCGCCTAGCACCTTGTCAGCGAATGTGCCACTGGCCCAACGCTTCCCCTTACCGAGCGGCAAGTCATAAGTGACGAGCAGGTTGAAGGTATGCCGGCGGTCGAACAGCGATGGCGCATATGACCGGTTGACAAAAAAGGCATCGGTTACCGCACAAGTGTTCTCCTGGGTGAGCCCCAGGTTGTCGAGTGAGTGCGCGAAAGTATAGTTCAAGTCGAACGTCAGCCCATGCGAGGCGGTCTTTCGGAGCGTCACGAAGGCGGCGTTGTAGTTTGAGTGACCCTCGTTTGTGTTCCAGTCGATTCCCGCCACTTGCGTGTTGCCCAACACCATCGGCCCAGTCACGAAGCTGGGTTCGATCAGGTTCCACAAAGCTCCAGCGCCGTGAGATGGCCAGTATGGATTGCCGTTTTGAGAGTCAAACTCGGCAGCAGCAGCCGTGCAAGAAGCGAAGGGCGCCTGCGCAGTACCCCATACACTCGCACTGCCACTGCACAAGGGGCTACTCAATCCACCTAGCAGGGCTTCTAACGCTGGCTGAGCGGTGACCGCCCTGGTGGAAGTACCGGCCTGGAGTTGCGCCGCGACCTTGTCGAAGGCCTGCGCAAAGCTCTGGTTCGTCCCCTTGGGGGTAAACATATAGGGGATGTGGTTTAGGTCGATGTTGAGAAACAGATTTCGCGCGAAGCGGCCGACATAGCCGACTTCGAGCAACATTTTCCCGGGCAATTCGCGCTGAATGCTGAAGTCGATCATATCCGCGCTTCCGATGCGATTCTTCGGATCAAGACGAGAGTCGCTGTTCTCGAATACGCTGTTGGCGTTCGCCGGGCATAACGTTCCTCCGCCCGGACACCCCAAACCCGGAATGATGACCCCGCCGCTGAGGGTTGGCAGCGCCGGGACGGTGACGTGGTTTCCGTCAACCCCGATTCGGAAATTGCTCGTGGGATCGCCGCCGTTTCCGCATACACCTGCAGTGTCTGGTGCCCTGCAAACCGAGAGATCACCAAAACCGATTCCAAGCGCCGGAGTGAGCACAATCCCGACACCGTTAATGCGGTCAAAGGCACGGGACCATCCTGCGCGGACCACCGACTTCTTGTTTCCGAATAAATTCCCAAGAAAGCCGTCCCCGAAGGACGGGTTCCAGGCAGCCGCCAAGCGCGGACCGAAGTTCGAATAATCCGGGTTATAAGGATACTTACGCCCTGTGGCCTTGATTGGCACATAGCCTATAGTGGGATTAAACACATCACCGTTCAGAGCGGCCGCGCTCTTCGCCTTCAAGTACGACTCCGAATCAATCGGCTTCCCAGTGCTAACATCGATCATCATTGCCGTCTTGCCGGTCGGGTCGTAGGGAGGCATCTGCACGCCCCAAGTCAGCCCGAAAGTGAGCGTCAGCGAAGACGTCGGACGCCACGTGTCGCCAGCGTAGATTTCGTAGGCGTCGACATTCTCCTTTTGGACGATGTTGGTCAGCGGTGGTTGGGGATTCAGGCTACCATCGCGCGTCAACACCTGAGTGGCAGAGTCGACCAAGCCGAGCACAGAAATATAGGCGCGCTTAAAGGTTGTCGATTCGCTAACCGCAGCGGGAACGGAAATTCCTCCGATGTCGTTGAAGTTGCCACCTTTTGCCACAAAGTAGAGAGGCGTGGATATGCCTCCGGTCACCTTGTCATCGCGAACATGTAAGAAATGCTCGATTTGAACCCGCCCCCCAAAACTAAATGCGTGCTTGCCCTTTATCCAGCTCAAGTTATCGGTCCAGGTGTAATCCTGGCCATTCCACACGCGCTGACGCGCTTGCTGTGTGTTCACGTTGATCGGGACCATACCGTCCGTTCTGTTTTCCCGCCAAATCTGCAGAGGAGTGTCGCTCAACGAATTGGGGATCACCGGAATCCTCGCGCCCGGCGCGATCCAGGACCACCAGTGGCGCAGCCAATCGAAATGGAAGTCGTTCACCAGATTTGGGGTGATCCGCCCCGTCAACCCTCCGACGAGGAATCGCGGCTGCAGAGGCCGGCTGGCAAGAGCGCACGCCATGCCCTTCTGGCAGCCGGGGGCTGTACCGCTAATGTCCTCCTGGGTATTTGGGGGCTGGATGGCAGATACGCTGTAACGATAGGAGGCCATGAAATCCCACTTATCGTTTATTTTGTGATCCAAGCGCAGCACGGCGAAGTGCTCGTTGGATGTGTTGGCCTCAGGCGCGGTAAAGTTTGCGGTCCGCAAGCCATCACCACCGGAGAAATCGTTAGGCAGCGGCATTGTGGCCCAGGTTGCCGCTATCGCCGGGCTAACGTTAACGCCGAGCCCTGCCGCTCCCGAAGAACCGCAGGGGAAGCGCGGATCGAGTCCACTACAAGGAATAGTCTGGCCGGTGTTTGGGTCACCCGCGAACGCGCCAGGATCAACCGTCGGGACGGCGTTCAAGTTGTAAGGGAGGATGTTGCCGCTAGCGTCCTTGAATTCAAGAATACCAGCCCTCAAGGCTGCGGTGGGAACCAACCGAGAGAACACCGCTTGGGTGAAGAAATGGCGCTCTTCTTCGTGCAAGAAGAAGAAAGTGCGGTTCTTCCAGATCGGTCCGCCGATCTTCCCCCCGTAGCGGTTGTCCCGCCATTCGGGGTTTTCAATCGGAGTACCGTTTCCGAAACCATTGTTTCGGAACCAGTTGTTGGCATTCAATTCATCATTCTGGTGGTACCAGTAGCCGGCACCGTGCCAACTATTCGTGCCTCTTTTCGTAACCATTTGCACTTCAGCGCCCGCTGAGCGCGTGAAATCGGTGCCCGCGTTGTTCGTCGCCACGCGAAACTCTTCGAGGCTCTCCACGGGAGTGGGAACCACAGCGCGCGGCGTGGCCACGAAGCCTGAGTTATATCCGCCGCCACCTTCCATATTGCTGGTCGCGTCGCCGCCATCAATCATGAACGTATTTTGATCAGCGCGCGCCCCTGCAACTGATCCGCCGCTAAGGTTTCCTTCGCCGCTTCCTCCAGGCCCGTTGAAGCCGGGAATCGCCATTGGTTGTAACAGCAGCAAGGATGTTGCGTCACGGCTCAGGGTCGGCAATTGCGACAAGAGATTCGAATCCAGCACGTTGCCCATAGTGGCGTCTAGGGTCTGCAGTTGGAGCCCGGTGGCTGACACCTCCACCGTTTCCGTCATTCCGCCAACTTCCAAACTCACATTAACCAGGGCCGATTTTCCGACTTCAACTCGAACGCCGGTCACCACCGACTGCCGGAAGCCTTTACCTGAAACCGTGATGCTGTAATTTCCTGGACGCACGGAAGGAAAGGTATAACCACCGTCGCTTCCCGTGGTGACCGAGGTCTTTGCTTTGGTGTCCACATCTTCCAAATCGACCCTGGCATTCGGAACCGTAGCTCCCGTCTTATCGGAGACTGTACCTGTCACTGTTGACGTTGACGCCGTTTGTGCAGAGAGCGAAACGGCGATCGACAGAACAACAAAGACGAGCAGCACTACGAATCCCAAAAGCATCCTTACGCGGCGCATAAAGACCTCCTCAAATTTATCAACATTGGAGATTGGAGAGAATCGGCACGGAAATAATCCAAAGCTCACACGGCACCCCCTCAGATTGGCAAAGAGGCTAGCTCAATATTGCGCTACACGCAATCTTTATATAGTTCCGCTTTATATAGTTCCGCTTAACGAGTCGCCTTTATTCCGGGTTCTTGGAGTACAGGGACGCTATATTCAGAGCGCATAAAATAGCTATATGAAACATTTCTCACTTGTAATTATTCGCTCGGGCTCAATTAGAGTGCTTGTACTGCTCCGTTCTAGAACTGAAGTGCTAACCCGCGCGTGATGGCCACTGCTGCAACCAGGGCGCCGTCATGTTTCAATCCTGACTCCCCGTGTTTGGTCTCTCTCGACCGACGTGGCTCGCACGCTATCGAAGAAATGTACTGGTACCAAGAATTCTTCTTACATTGTCAAGAGGCATTGGGGGGAGCGGAGAGTCTGCGTGCCACCTGTGGAAGTGCAAACCTGCTAGATGGAGCGCCTCCTCCCGTGGTCCTTGAGCTTGAGTGGAGCGTCGTCGAAAAGTAGTCACACCCTAATCAATGTCCCAATTCACTTTCTTCCCGCGAAGATTTACTACGGACAGAAAACCTCCCAACCCACCGTTCGCTACTTCGCCGACAAGTTCCCGATGTTCTTCGGTAGTGGCGCTTCTTGTCCCTTGCCTGTGGTGACGTTTACCTACCTCCAGGGGGCGGAAGCAACCGTAAAATCAACGACTTACCGTAAAACCACGCAAACAAGGGCTTTGCAAGATTCGCATACAGCGCACCTTTCGCTTGCTGTGCATACGGTAACAGCGGTCCCTGCCAAAACCGCCAATAAACCGCCAATAAAAATTTGGACGCTCATGCGAGTCTGATACTAAGACAGATACGGACGAGACGCGACAACCAGCGCATGAAAACAGCTCCTGAAGAAAGGCTGACATCTATAACACTAAGTGCTATACATGAAAATTGACGGTGCTGCGGCGCGTCGCGGAGCAGATGCGGATTCTCAAGAACAAGCCCTTCACCAAATTCGCTCGAAAAGCTGGTCTTTGATGATCGGACACTGTGCGAGGCGATTGCAAACGCCGAACGCGGCTTGATCGAGGCCGATCTCGGAGGAGGTGTCATCAAACAACGGATCGCCCGGCCAGGCAAAGGAAAGTCATGTGGTTTCCGCACGATGATTCTGTACAAGCGGGCTACGAGGGCGGTTTTTGTCTACGGTTTAGCGAAAAAGGAAAGGGCGAACATTGCGCAAGACGAGTTAGCAACGCTTAAGGAACTCGCATCCCAAATTCTGGCTTACGACGATAGGGCCCTGGCCCAAGCAGCGGCATTCGGAACACTGATCGAGGTCATCTGCCATGAGAAAAACTAGGACGACAAGACATGGAACGTATCGTAGCCCTCTGCTGGCCTCGGTCTACGAGACCGCCAAGGGCTTCCACGACGCCGGTGTGATGGACAAGGAGACCATGCGGAAATTTGACATCATGTGCCTGACGCCGGTGCGGCCGCTGACCGCGAAACAGATCCGCACCCTCCGTCGGCGCGAGAAGGCCAGCCAAGCGGTCTTCGCTCGCTATCTAAATGTTACTGCCGGCTTGGTCAGTCAGTGGGAACGAGGCAAAAAGCATCCGAGGGGAGCTTCCCTAAAGCTCCTCACGCTAGTCGCCAAGAACGGTCTCAAGGCTGTTGCCTGACATCTGCAGGGAATGCCGTTTTGATTCCCTGGGATTTTGCGCTCCTGCATCGCTTAATATGCCAGAAGAATGCGTTGCCACGAATCGTTCGGCCGCACGCGCACCGTCTCACCACTCGCGCGTGCTTGCGTAGAGAGGTTAAGGGCGGGCCGCAGACTCACCTGCATTCCGAACCAAATCCATTGAGCTCTGAAGCCACTCCTGCGTCTCTCGGTTGAGGAAGTCGCAATTGATCACCGCTCCGTACCGCCGGCAGAAATTCCTGAGCGATTTTTCTGTAATCGTAGGGTCGAGAACGCGTGCGACGTAAGCGGCGCTTGCTGGGCAGAGCTCCGGGCCCGAGGTTTCCTGCAAGCTGCCGCAGTTGGTCCACATTGGTACACAAACCGTCGTTGCCGTCGAAATAGCAAATACAGCGTAAACCAATGAAAGGTGGAAATTTGGAGTGGTCGCAGCGAAAGTACTTGAACGATCGACCGCCTGGTCCAGCACCATGCGCTCACCTGACTATTGTGTGTCTGTAAATTGTTGGTTCCAAAAGAAATGGTCGGGGCGATTGGATTTGAACCAACGGCCTCCTGGACCCGAACCAGGCATTTGAATCCCATATACGCTTTGTCTGGCGTCGCTTACGGGACAAGAAGCGTTATTTCCCCCCCCTCTCAGTTGTACCTATCTTGTACCTAACTCCCAAAAGGGCATTCAGAAGCCTGGCAGGTCTGGCAGCGAATACCACCTAGAAATGGGTGGAACTAGGTGGCATGTCGGTTTTGGACCTCTTCAGATGTCCTTAACTGCGACGACAACTCGGGACGGCGCTGAATGCGGTGATCGGTCACCTCTGTGTGAGCGATA
>WNFO01001579.1_pt1 | contig 11081 bp, 7 predicted proteins | sample 5400251 | NCBI WGS metagenome assembly WNFO01 (sample SAMN13153354, study PRJNA577476) | soil metagenome | isolation source: 100 cm saprolite under Madrone tree | place: USA:California | collected 2016-06-14 | reverse complement strand
AAGAGCGAGCTGATGTCCCGGCGGCCCGGACCAGACTCCGATCAATCGAACGGACATGGCCGCGCCGCGTTTTTGAACGACGCCAAGCCGACGATGAGCAACCTGTTCTTTTCCGCGGCGGAAACACTCTCCGCGGCGGAGTTGAAGAAGAAGTTTCTGGACACCTGCCGCGCGGAAAAACTGGCTTATTGCCTAGTGGTGCGTGAAATGGACAATCCCGCGCTGAGCCTGCTGCACCAGGAAGATTGGTCAGAGCTTCTGGCAAGCTACGGCGGCGGCGCCGGGACCGGCGATCGCCTGCCGCTGGTCGTTTACCGCCTCTATCCGGAAACCGGCCGTGAAGAAATGATTCGCGGCACGCGGATTATTGGACTGAACTCGCGCGCGCTGCGAAATGTCGCCGGAATCGGCAACGATAGTTTCGTGTTCAATTATGTGCAGAGCCAGGATAACGGGTTTGCAGGCACGGCGCTGGCAGCCTTTGGCTCGGCGCGGCTTGGCTTACCTGCCTCGGTCGTGGCCCCGTCGCTGCTGTTCGAGGAACTGGAAGTGCGCGGGGCACGCGGGGAAGCCAAGCGGCTGCCGCTGTTGCCGCCGCCGCCAATGAGCCCGGCAAAGTAAGTTCAATTCAGGGATTACTTGCATGAATGAAGTCACGCGACGCGGATTGATCTATGGAGCGGCGGTTGCCGGGGCATACGGCCTGTTGGTGGGTGTGGAGCGCGTTTGCCTACTGGCATTCGCCGATGCCGACGGGAAGGAAGACGATTTGGGCCCGGTCAAAATCGTAAAATTCGCAGACGATGGCACGAAGCTGGGGATTTTCACACTGGCGAAAGTGCGGAAGAGCAAATCCGAATGGAAGAAGCAGCTTACGCCGCTGCAATACGATGTCACGCGGCGCGCCGCGACCGAGTTTGCTTTTTCCGGGGCGCTCTACGATCACCACGCGCCGGGGGTCTACCGCTGCGTGGATTGCGCCAACGCGCTGTTTGATTCGAACGCGAAGTTCGACTCCGGGACGGGTTGGCCTAGCTTTTGGGAAGCTATCGCCGCGGAAAATGTGGGCGAGAAAAAGGATTTTAGTGCGGGCGTACTGCGGACGGAAGTCAAATGCGCACTTTGCGACGCTCACTTGGGGCACGTCTTCACCGACGGTCCCGAGCCAACTGGCTTGCGCTACTGCATGAATTCCGCGGCACTGCTCTTTGTCCCTCGAAAAACTTAGCCTTTGCAAAACAGCCTAGCTTCCCATAGCGATCCACCCATGTATGCATGCGCGGGAGCCATCGCGGTCTCCATTGTGCCAGCAAATCAACGTGAATCTGAGGTAGTCTAGGCGGCGATGATAGCACCCAGCCAAGCCGAGGAAGGCAGGGAGAAGAAGCGGGCTGCACTGCTAAGCGTGGGCTCCGCTCTGCTGCTAGTTTCTCTCAAGACATTCCTGGTGATCCGCACGGGAAGCCTGGGCGTTCTTTCGGAAGCATTGCACTCGGGCCTTGACCTGCTTGCGGCGATCATCACGTTTCTTTCCGTGCGCATGTCCGAGCAGCCGGCGGATGAGAAGCATCCCTACGGACACGGCAAATTTGAGAATTTTTCCGGGTTCATCGAGACCGGGCTGCTGGCGCTGACGGCGCTTTACATCGTTTATGAAGCGTTTGACAGGTTGTTCTTTCGCAGCGTGCACATCCAGCCGAGCACCACGGCGATTCTGGTGCTGCTGGTCGCTTTGTTGATCGATTTGACGCGGGCGCGGGCGCTCGGAATAGTCGCCCGAAAATATTCCAGCGACGCATTGGAAGCCGACGCGCTGCATTTTTCGACCGATGTGTGGAGCACCATCGTGGTGATCACCGGCATCGGGTTGGTGTGGGCCGGCGAGACCTGGAACCTGCCCTGGCTGAACTACGCCGATGCTTTGGCTGGCCTGACGGTTGCGGCCGTCATTTTGTGGGTCGGCGCGCAACTCGGCAGGCGCACTCTGGATGCCTTGCTGGACGTCGCGCCGCAAGGCTTGCAACAGGAGATCGCCAAGGCCGTGGCGCGCATGGATGGCGTGCTGGATGTTGACCGCGTGCGCGTGCGACGTGCCGGCAATCGCCACTTCGTGGATGCCACGGTGAGCGTAGCGCGCACGGCAAGCCTGGAGCAAGTACATGCGCTTAGCGACGCCATCGAGAAGCGCATCGGCGAAATCGTTCCCTCGGACGTGATGGTGCACGCCGAACCGCGCGCTCCTCAGGGCGAGCATCTCTTTGAAGCGATTCGCGCCGCGGCCCAGAAAATGGGCCTGGCGATTCACGATTTGACCGCCGTCCAGCAGGACGGGCAACTCTTCATCGAACTGCACTTGGAAGTGGATGAAAATTTAAGCCTGGGAGAAGCACACCGGCAGGCCACCGACCTTGAGGAGAAAATTCGAGACTTGCGCGACGGAGCGGTGGAGGTGAACATTCACATCGAGCCGCTGGGCCGGCACATCGCCACACCCGATTCCGGCGCCGGGGAGATGAAGCAGCTTTCGCGAGCGATTGAGGAGTTCCTCAACCGGTTGCCGTCGGAATTCGACGAACTGGTGAATTGCCATGATGTTCGGGCAAGGCAGGTGGAACACCACATTCTGGTGTCTTGCCACTGCACGATGAAAGGCAGTTTGCCAATTACGCAGATACACGATGTGACGGCGGTCCTGGAAGACCGCGTGAAGGAAAAGTTTCCGCAAATCTACCGCGTCACGATTCACCCTGAGCCATTCGAAGCAAAGTAGCGGCGCAGACTAAAAAGCCCATGTCACTAACCGTCGGAATGGCGGGCGAAGGCCTGCGCGCCCAGTGCAATCAAAGCCGGAAAACAAACCAGAACATAGCGCGGCTCGGGCGTTTCCAAGGTGGTCAGGAAGACCGTGCGGAGCACCATGAATAGGGCCAGAAAGGCGACCGCCGCATGGGCGCCTGGATTCGAACGCCAGAGCCGTACCGCGCCCCAGACGCCCAGCCCCACGTAAAACAAATTCAGAACAAAGAACAGGCTGGTGACTTCCTGATCGACGGGATCGTCTTCGCGCATTTGTGCAAGCGGAAAAACGTGTCCTGAAATGGGCAACAATTCAATGCGCGGCGTGAACCAGATGGTGACGGCGCGCGCAGCCGGCAGCCAGAGGTACGTCCGCAAGGGATGACGAGCGGTCCGCTCGCGCGCCAGTTGAGCAAGAGCGGCGTCTTCTTCCGGCGTGAGGGTCAAATCATTGTTGTATTGCTCGAGAATCGCCGCGACGCGCTGCCTTTCTTCCGGCGTGTCAAATGCCCGCGCGGGCATCTCATCCACAAATATGGCTTCTTCGTTTAACCTCCACGGCACCAGGTAGCAATCGCGCACGCGGAAGAGCCAGGTCTTTTCCCAAGCCATGAAGCCGTAGGGAACTAATTCTCCGGGCAGATTTGAGTTTTTGGGAGCCAGGAATTGGGGCTCGCCCAGCGTCACCATGTTTCGAATTGCCCAGGGAGAAAGCATCATTAGGCAGCCTAGCGCCGTGGCGAGGCAAACCCAGAACCAGCGGCGGTAGCTTCCGCTGAGAAAAAACAATCCGCCAAAAACGGTACAGGCAGCAATAAGCAACAGCGGTGTTTCAGGCCGAAATAGCGTGCCCACCCCGACAATCAAACCTGCCCCCAAAGCGGAATATTCGACGCTCTTTCCGAGAGGAAGGTGCGTACTCTTCAAGAGGAAATCAGGCTTCGGTACTCTTCTTATTGCCATCACTAGCGCGCAGAAGGCGAGGGCCGTCCAGAATGTGGCGAAGACTTCGGTCAGCGGCACCGCCGCGTAATTCGCCGTGAACGGACACAAAGCGGCAAGCCACAGCGCAATGGAGGACACACGCTTGTTCGGCGGGGAATCTTCGGTAGAATACGCGAAAAGCGCCGCCAGCCTGGCAATCACCAAGCACGAAAGAAGATCGATACCGATCTGCGCCAGCATCACCCAAAGTCGCGCGTGCTCGCCGGTACGGCCTGTGAGAGCGTAGACAATCGCGAGAAAGGCCGGGTAGCCAGGCATACGCAGATCAACAGGGGTGATTTGGCCGCCGATGGTCATGCCGTAGACATGGTGCTTCAGCCAATTGGTGGCGATTTGCTCGTACAGAACTGTGTCGCCGGAGTTGGCGGGGAACTTCAGCACGAAATAGAGCCGCAGGCAGAGGCCTGCGGCTAAGGCAACAAAGGGGCTCGAGAAAACTCGCTTCATCAAGCCACGCATCTTACAATAGAGCAGACGGAATCGCGCAGACGGACTCAGCCCAAGCCTGATGTATATTTGCCTGCCGTGCCGCCGGGTTAAAAGGTGAAATGAAGGAACGCAAACCCATTTTTTATGACGCGGAGCGTGTGCGGTGGCGCCGCACGCGGCGCGTCATGGAAATTAGCGGCGTCCTGCTGACCCTTTTGCTGGCCTATTTCTTTGTAACCATCGCCGTCAGCGTCGAACTGCCCGCGGGACTGCTGCCAGATACAAGGCCGAAGTACCAGGCCCTCAAATCAAAAAAGAAACCAGTGCCCACGCGGGAAGGCAGGAAGCGGCGTGTGGCGAACCTCGGAAAGCTGCCGGCAAGCGATCCGGTGCGGGCGGCATTTTTCGTGAGCTGGGATCCCAACAGTCTTGCTTCTCTCAAAAAGCATTACAAAGATATCGACCTGCTGATTCCCGAGCAACTCCACGCCGTGTCGGCCGACGGCGCGCTGACCATTGTGGATTACGAGCGTGGCCAATACACCGCCAAAGCCACACCCGCCGAAGCTATCTCGATTTTGAAAGAGGACAAGCTACACCAGTGGATGAAATCGCTCAATCCTCCCATCGAGTTGCCGATGATGGGATTGGTTAACAACTACGACGGCGTCGAGTGGCGCATCAAGGAAATGACGCAGATGCTCGCGAGTCCTGCCGCGCGACAGAATCTCGCACAGGAAATCGCCGAGTACGCTGTCGAATCGCACGAGGCTGGCATCGTCGTTGATTTTGAAGAAGTCCCGGATGCCAGCCAGGCGGACTTCCGCCAATTCATCGCGGCGCTCGCGCCCGCGCTCCAGTCTTCTGGATTGAAACTAATGATCGCGTTGCCGGCGCGCGACGACGCATATGATTACGGATTCTTTGGCAAGGAGTGCGACGCCATCGTGCTGATGAACTACGACCAGCACTGGCTGACTTCCCCGCCCGGCCCCATAGCCTCTCAGGACTGGTTTGTCGAAAACCTGCGCCAGGTATTCGACGTCGTTCCTCCACAAAAGATCATCGTAGGAATTGCGAACTATGCTTACGATTGGCCCGTTGGTCTAAAAGGAGATCAGGAGAGTGCGGCAGAGTACAGCATCCAGGAAGCGCTGCTGCACGTCGAGGAATCGGATACCGACGTCGAATTCGACAGTAAATCGATGAACCCTCACTATTCGTACTATGACGAGCACAATCACATGCACCAGGTGTGGATGCTGGACGCCGTTACCGCTTACAACCAGCTTCGGGCCAGCGAGCGATTGGGGGTGCGGGGGACGGCACTCTGGCGGCTCGGCTCTTCAGACACCTCTTTGTGGCCGATCTGGGATGCGACCCACGCTGATGATGCAGCCCGGCAAAAACTTGCCGATCTGCCGCCGGGTCCGGATTTGATCCTCGAAGGCGATGGGGACATCTGGCACTTTACCGACACACCCAAGCACGGCACACGTTCCTTCGAGTACGATGCAGGGAGCGATCTTTTCACTGATGAGTCTTACGACGCCATCCCGCTCTCCTATAACATTGAGCGCCTCGGTGAGGCGTATAAGAAAATCGCCATCTCCTTTGACGATGGTCCCGATCCCGAATGGACTCCTAAGATCCTCGACATCCTCAAGGAGAAAAATGCTCCGGCAGTTTTCTTTGTAATCGGCGATCCAGCGAACCGCTGGCCGGATATCCTGAAGCGCGAGTATGCCGAAGGTCACGAAATCGGGAACCACACTTTTACGCACCCGAAGTTCGACGAGATTTCACACACGCAAATCCGCTGGGAGCTAAACCTGACCCAGCGGCTGATCGAGAGTACGCTGGGAGTGAAATCGATTCTCTTTCGTCCTCCCTACGGCATCGATCATCAGCCGGAGTATGCCGAGGAAGTGGCGCAGCTTCCCCTCGCTCAGGAAATGGGCTATTTGATCGTGGGCCAGCGCATCGATCCGGACGATTGGAGTCTGCGCGAAGGCAAACCCATCCCCGCCAAAGAGATTGTCGACAGCGTGTTGAGGCAGGCGGACAAGGGCAACATCATTCTGTTGCACGACGGCGGCGGCGATCGCGCTCAGACCGTTGCCGCCCTTCCGCAAATTATCGACGCCCTGCGCGACAAGGGATATCAACTTGTCTCCGTTTCGGATCTAATCGGGAAGACCCGCGCGGAAGTAATGCCGCTGCTCTCCCCTGAAGAGCGCTTCGAAGCGCGTGCGGACGGATTCATCTTCACGCTATTTCAATTGCTTCGGTTCTTCATCGGGACCATCTTCATCCTCGGCATTGTAATGGTTAGCGGACGGGCGGTGATCATCGGCTTGCTCGCCCTGATCGAAAAACTTCGCCCCGACCATGCCGCGATGCCCAATCCTCCGCCGAGCGTGACCGTTCTGATCCCCGCGCACAATGAAGAGAGCGTCATCGTGCAGACCGTCACCTCGGTCCTTCTGTCCGATCTGAAGGACTTGCGCATCATCGTCGTGAACGACGGCTCCACGGACAGGACCCGCGAACTGCTGGACACAAACTTTTCGCGCGACCCGCGCGTCCGCATCATTCATCAAATGAATCGCGGGAAAGCGGCGGCCCTGAATGCCGCTCTTTCTCATGCGGATACGGAAATCGTTGTCACAATTGATGCCGACACGGAAGTCGAACCGGACGCCATCAGCAAACTTATTCGCCATTTCGCCGATCCCAAGGTTGGGGCGGTCGCCGGCAACGTGAAGGTCGGTAACCGTTCGCGCTGGCTCACGCGCTGGCAAGCCCTTGAGTACATCACCAGCCAAAACATGGAGAAGCGCGCGTTTGACTTGCTGAACTGCATCACCGTTGTGCCCGGCGCGCTCGGCGCCTGGCGCACGAAAGCCATCGAGGCAGCCGGCGGCATCACAGCGGACACTGTCGCGGAAGACGCCGATTTGACCATCGCCATCCGCCGCCTCGGTTGGCGCGTTAGCTACGACGAAGAAGCCATCGCCTGGACCGAAGCTCCGGAAAAGCCTGGCCAGCTCATTCGCCAACGTTTCCGCTGGACCTTTGGCACACTGCAATCCTTCTGGAAGCACGGCGACACGTTGTTCCGTCCGAAGTACGGCACACTCGGCTGGGTGGCCTTGCCGAATATTTTTGTATTCCAGTTGGTCCTGCCGCTTATTTCTCCCATCATCGATCTATTGTTTTTTGGCTCCGTGGTGCTGTGGGCCGTGGAGCGCTGGCATTTTGCCTGGCTGCCTACCATCCAGGCTTCTACCGATACCCTGCTGCGCTCCGTCTTTTTCTTCATCGGATTTTTGCTCATTGATGTTCTCACTTGTGTCATCGCCTTCGCCCTCGAACGTAAGGAAGATTGGACCCTTCTGATCCCCGTGTTGTTGCAGCGCTTCTACTACCGCCAATTGATGTACGTGGTGCTGTTCCGCTCCGTGAAGGAAGCGGTGAGCGGGCGTCCCGTAGGCTGGCGCGGCGTCGAGAAGGAAGCTCCGCCACAAGCCCCCAAAGCCCGGCCCAAGCCCGCTACCGCTTCCGTCGAAGGGAATTAAGGCTGCTCACGCCTCGGGATGCCGTGCGTCTGATTCCGTTTAAGTTGTTCCCAGGTCGACGAGTGTCACACGGTCTGCCCTTCTAAAGCGGCTTATTGTGCCCTGCCTGAACAAGTTTCCGCGTATTTTCATCCATGAAGCATTTGTTGTAGGATATCTGTCTGCCAGGAGGAGGTCCCCATGGCCATCAGTTTCACCTTGAACGGCAAATCCCAAACCGTTGACGTCAGCCCGGACATGCCACTGCTTTGGGTGCTCCGCGACACGCTGAACATGACCGGCACGAAGTTCGGCTGCGGCATGGCGCTGTGCGGCGCGTGTACCGTGCACATCAACGGCGAAGCCACACGTTCCTGCATCACGGCGATCTCCAGCGTCGCCGGCAAGAAAATCACCACGATTGAAGGCCTGTCTGCGGACGGTAGTCACCCCGTTCAGCAAGCCTGGATGGAAGAAGACGTTCCGCAGTGTGGCTACTGCCAGTCCGGACAGATCATGTCCGCCGTCGCGCTGCTTTCGAAGAAACCCAACCCCACTGACACCGACATCGACGATGCCATGAGCGGCAACATCTGCCGCTGCGGCACCTACCAGCGCATTCGCAAGGCCATCCACCGCGCCGCGTCCATGCAGGCCGGCAAGGCCAAGTCCGCCGCCTAAGCCAATTTCAACCGCAGTTGTCGCATCAGGTCACGAGGTGTCCCATGGCAGTAGCTTCCGTTGTAAACCGCCGTGATTTTCTGAAGACGGGTGCCGCCGGAGGCGTCGCTCTCGTCATCGGCTTCCATCTTTCGCCGCGCGCTTTTGCCGATCAAGGGGCGGACCAGGAAAAGAAAACTACCAATCCTTTCGACGCCTGGGTGCGCATCACTCCCGATAATCGCGTCACTCTCATTCTGGGCAAATCGGAGATGGGCCAGGGCATCATGACGGCGCTCCCGATGATCCTCGCGGAAGAATTGTGCGTTGATTGGAAACAAGTGAAGGTCCAGCAAGCGCCCACCAATCCGAAAATCTATGACCTTGGCACCGGTGGAAGCGGCAGCGTCGCTGGTTCCTGGCTGCCATTGCGCCGCGCGGGCGCCGCTGCGCGAGAAATGCTCATCGCCGCGGCGGCTCAGAAATGGGAAGTCACCGCGGACACGTGCAAAGCCGCCAATGGCCAGGTGGTTCACGGCAATCCCAAGCGCTATCTCTCTTACGGCGAACTGGTTGAGGCCGCCGCAAAGCTGCCGATTCCCAATCTCAACACCATTCCGCTCAAAAATTCCAATGATTTCGACATCGTCGGCCACAACACGCGGCGCTTTGAAGGACGAGATAAAGCCACCGGGGCCGCCAAATTCGGGATCGACTCACGCGTTCCCGGCATGCTTTACGCGGTCGTCGCCCGGTGCCCTGTCTTTGGCGGCAAAGTTGCTTCGTTTGACGCCACCAAAGCAAAAGCCGTGCCCGGCGTTCGCGATGTCATTCAATTTGAAACCAGCGGGCGCGGCGCTTCGACGACCGGAGGAATTGCCGTGCTGGCGGACAACTCTTGGGCCGCGATGCAGGGCCGAAATGCCCTTGCCGTAAAGTGGGACGAAGGAACGGCCGCAAATGAATCCTCAGCAGAGCTTCACAAACAGTTTCTCGCCAATGCCGCCAAGCCTGGAAAAGTTGTTCGCAACGACGGCGACGCAGACTCCGTTCTTGGTTCCAGTCCGAAAAAAATCGAAGCGGTCTACGAACTGCCCTTTGCCCCTCACGCTTGCATGGAGCCGATGAATTGCACCGTGCAAATTCGTCCCGACGGAGCGGAGGCTTGGGTGCCCACGCAAGCTCCGCAATGGGCGCAAGGCGTCATCGCAGAGGCCGCCAAGCTGCCTCCGGAAAAGGTGATCGTGCATACCACGCTGATGGGCGGCGGATTCGGGCGCCGTTATCAGGCGGATTTCGTAATGGAAGCCGCACAAGTGGCTGCCAAGGCCGCCGGCAAACCGGTCATGGTTCTGTGGAGCCGCGAAGACGACATGCAGCACGATTTTTACCGGCCTGCGTCCTATCACAAGCTGCAAGGCACGTTGGACGCGAATGGTAATCTCGCCGCCTGGAAACATTTTCAAACTTCGACCTCCATCGCCGCCAAGTGGAGCCAGAAAGGCGCGGAGGATTCCGGGCTGGGCGAGTTCGGCAGCGGCGCCACCATTCCTTACGTCACGCCGAATCTCCGCATCGAGTACACGCTTGCCGAGTCGAGCGTGCCGCGCGCGTGGTGGCGTTCCGTCGAACACTCCAGCAGCGGCTTCGTCGTGGAAAGTTTTATTGATGAGCTTGCGGCCGCCGCCGGCCAGGATCCGCTCGAGTTTCGACTGAAAATCATCGGCGGGGATCGCAAAATTCCAATGTTCGGCGGTGAAAAAGAGCCGCCGCTCGACACCGCCCGGCTCAAGGGCGTTTTGCAGCTCGCCGCCGAGAAAGCAGGCTGGGGCAAACCGTTGCCATCAATTCCTACACTGCCGCCGTCGCGGAAGCCAGCGTGAAAGACGGCGCCATCAAGGTGCATCGTCTCGTTTATGCCGTGGATTGCGGACGCCCCATTAACCCGGAAGGCATTCGCGCGCAAGTCGAAAGCGCGGCCATCTATGGCCTCTCCGCCGCTTTGCACGACGCCATCACCATCAAGGATGGCCGCGTTGAGCAATCCAATTTCAACGACTACCAGATGCCGCGTATCAGCGAAACTCCGCAAACGGAAGTCCATGTTGTGATGAGCAAGGAAGAGCCAACCGGTATTGGTGAACCCGGCTTGCCGGTGGTGACTCCTGCCGTATGCAACGCCATTTTTGCCGCGACCGGAAAGCGCCTGCGGCGTCTTCCGATTCGAACCGAAGATTTGGCCTAACCCGCCATCTGTCAGGTCCGCATATTGTGGGATGAGATTCCAGGGGGAGCACACATGTCAACTTCGGATGTGATGCCGCGCCGCGATTTCCTGAAAAAAAGTGCCGCTGGTGGAACCGGGCTGGTCATCGGTTTCTATCTGCCCGGAAAATTTGAAGCGCTGGCGGCCGCCCCCCCTGTGGAACCCGCGGCGTTGAACGCCTGGGTGCGCATCGCTCCAGACGACACGGTCACGATACTGATCGACAAGTCCGAGATGGGCCAGGGCATCGTCACTTCGCTTGCCATGCTGCTCTCCGAAGAACTTGAATTTGATTGGAAAAAGGTCAAGACGGAGTTTGCGCCGGCCGCGCCCGCCTATTTCAATCCTCTCTTCGGTTTGCAGGG
>WNFO01010306.1_pt1 | contig 11082 bp, 9 predicted proteins | sample 5400251 | NCBI WGS metagenome assembly WNFO01 (sample SAMN13153354, study PRJNA577476) | soil metagenome | isolation source: 100 cm saprolite under Madrone tree | place: USA:California | collected 2016-06-14 | reverse complement strand
GTGAATCGCCTCTGGCAGGGGTGCCGGAGTTTGTAAACACAACCTGCCCGAACTGTAATGCACCGGCCCGCCGCGATACAGACACTATGGACACGTTTGTCGACTCCTCGTGGTATTTCTTCCGTTACTGCGATCCGCGCAATGACGGTGCTCCGTTCAATCCCGAGGTAGTCAAGCAGTGGACTCCGGTGGATCAATACATTGGTGGTGATTCGCACGCTGTGATGCATTTGATCTACACACGCTTCTGGACCAAGTTCATGCGCGACATTGGTCTCGTTAACTTCGACGAGCCGGTGAAGAAGCTCTTGACGCAGGGAATGGTGACGAACCTCGTAGAAGGCACCGATGAATGGAAAGCAATGTCCAAGAGTCTGGGCAACGGTGTCGATCCGGATGAAATGATTGCCGCCTATGGTTCTGACGCCACTCGTTTGTTCGTTCTCTTTGCCGCGCCCGCGGAAAATGAGTTGCGCTGGTCCGAGAGTGGCATCGAAGGTGCGGTTCGCTTTTTGCGAAAGGTGTACACGATGGTGTGGCGTTGGCACGAGCGTCTTTCGAATCGCCGTGACGCAGAAACCCCTGACGAGCATGGCCCGGAAGCGCGGGCGCTCCAGCGAAAGACACACCAGACCATCGCTAAGGTGACAAGCGATTTCGAAGAATTGCATCTCAACACTAGTGTTGCTGCATTGATGGAATTGTTCAATCAGCTGAGCGACTTCAACGCCGATCCCGCCACCGCGTCGCCGGCGAATGTTTCTGTAGTGCGCGAGGCATTGGAGTCGCTTGTTATCATGCTGACGCCGTTTTCTCCCCATGCCGCTGAAGAGATGTGGGAAGCGTTGGGCCACGCAGGTGGCTTATTGAAAGCCACTTGGCCTCTTGCCGACCCAGAGCTGGCGCGTCGGGAAGAGTTGGAGATTCCGATTCAAGTAAACGGGAAACTTCGTTCGCGGGTAATCACTGCGCCCGACATTTCCGATGAGCAGCTTCGGGCCGCGGCACTGGCAGACGATAAGGTGCGCGCCTTGATTGATGGTCATCAAGTGATAAAGGTCATTGTCGTGCCGAAGCGTCTAGTAAACGTTGTGGTGCGGTGAGGAGTCAGAACCGGGAGCGGTAGCGACCGCACTCAATGAGCGCAGGTCGCATGGCTAATCCGGATCAATACCGACCTCCAGACACGTTCGTGTGTTGCTTGCTCTCAGAGTAGCCGCTAAAATCAGCGGGCAATTGTCTTGGCCTTGAGGTGCTCTTGCTTTGTTTGGACCTGATACCCGAATGGTTGATCACTAGAGTAGTTGGTTTCTCCAGATGCGGAACTTCGCTTGCCCTGAGTCCATCCGAACGGGCCCGGCCCGTTGGGGCAGGAAAGAGTTTCAGAGGCCTGCCTGACGATCACCGACAACAGCCAACTGAGATAGTCGGCCGCGATTTGACGAATTACTAAATGAAAGAATGCCCAGCCTGTAAGCGCTGTTTCCCCGACGAGATAAATCACTGTCCGCAGGACGGGGATGCGACGACGCCGTCGCTTCTGGGCGAACCAACGCTTGATGCTCGTTACTTATTGGAGCGTCGCCTGGGACAAGGCGGGATGGGGGTAGTATTTCAAGCAAGACACATCTTTCTCAAGACCTCACACGCTATAAAAATAATACTGCCGGATCTGGTTGGTAACGATCCGATGCTGGCTACGCGTTTCCGGCAGGAGGCGCTGGCTGCCGCAGCGATCCGCCATCAAAACATTATTGCGGTGACGGATTTTGGCATGGTTCGCGGCACGATGCCCTTTTTAGTAATGGAGTTTATCAAAGGCAAATCGCTCCAGGAAATCCTCGCTGAAGAAGGAGCAATGTCTCCCGCGCGCGCGCTGGAACTGATTAGTGCGGTAGCCGCTGGCGTTGGCGCGGCTCACCGGCAAAACATCGTGCATCGCGATCTGAAACCGCTGAACATCATGCTGCAGGACGGCGCTCCGGTAGCCGAGGGTTTGAAGATCCTCGACTTCGGTCTGGCAAAAATCAAATCCGGCGACCTGCTCGGTTCCTTCATTCAAGCCAAGACGAGCGGATTGATGGGTTCACCTTTCTACATGGCGCCCGAACAGTGGTCAGACGACGAGCCCGACGCTCGTGCGGACATTTATAGTCTGGGAGTCATTCTCTTCCAGATGCTTGGCGGCGAGGTGCCGTTCAAAGGCTCCTCTATTCCGTCGATCATGAAGAAGCATCTAACGGTCCCTCCACCAACTTTCCAGTCCATGGGGGTCAACGTACCCGCAGGCATTGAAGCTGTGGTGCGCCACTCACTCGAGAAAGAAGTTGATGCCCGCATCGATTCCGTCGAAACGTTTCTGAAGGAACTTCGCGCGGCCTTGGATTCCTCTCCCGTTACCGTCAGAACTCCGCGCGAAGGGGACGGTCTTGATCCTAACAGGACCATGGTCTCCGAGTTGTCATCGACCAGCACGCAGACGCCCGTCGTCGAGGACACTAACTTTTCGACTTCATTCGAGTCCATGGCTGGCACAGTCAGCAGCTCGGCTCTCGACGCGAAAGTACAGCAAGAACTCTCAAACACTGCGGCGGCTCATCGGCGCGAGCAAGAGGAGCGTGAACGGGTCGCAGCCAAGGAGCTTGAAGATCGGCTCGAGCGGCTCGCGACCAGCATGCCACCGCAAACTCCCGGCGTCGATCAGGAAGCCACGCGCGTACAGGAGAACGTGGTACTTCCCCAAATAGGAAACAGCTTCCCCGGCGTGCAGCCAGTAAAGGGTCAGCCCGTAGTAGTCCAGATACCGAAAACGGGAAAAAGCAGTTCCATATTGTGGCTCGTCGCAGGGGCAATTGCATTGTTAGTGATGGTTGCAGGAGTTGGCGGGTATCTCATACTTCGTCCCAAGCCCGCTCCAATAGTTCAGAACCTTCCGAAGCCAAACACTCCAAACACTCCAACCATCAAGGCAGAGTTAATCCCGATCGATGGCGGGACATTTCAAATGGGTCGCGACAATGGTCCACCACAGGAGACGCCGGCTCACTTGATTAAGATCCAAAGTTTCCTTATGGACAAGACGGAAGTTACCAATGTCGAGTATTCCGATTTTGTCAGGGAGACGAATCATGCGCCGCCGGCGCATTGGGCTGGTCCAAAGCCACCTTTTGGCCAGGAACTCTGGCCGGTGGTGAACGTCTCCGTGGACGACGTGAATGCGTTTGCTGGTTGGCGTTCAAAACGCGATGGCGTTGGTTACCGGTTGCCAACTGAGGAAGAATGGGAATACGCAGCGCGCAATGGTGAGAAGTCGGATCTTTATCCCTGGGGTAAAGACTGGCAGGACAAGCTCGCCGTGCTGAAGGAAGCGACGCCCTCCCCGGTCGGTTCACGACCTGCAGGGAAAAACAGGTGGGGAGTTGTTGACTTAATCGGCAACGTTTGGGAATGGACTTCCTCCAAGGTCTCGGCTTACCCAGGTAATCCCGTCAAAATCCCCGCCAGCACTCAGGAATGGGTGACAATTCGTGGGGGCTGCTACGTTAGCGATCCGGAAAACAAAGATAACCCGGTCTCCTCCTGCATGCGCCAATTCGTTCCTCCTACAACAAAAACACCGCTACTGGGTTTCCGCCTTGTTCGCAGTGCGTCCTGAGAGATAGAGTAGATTGCCAGCCAATCCAATTAGATTATCTGGCAATAGCTGATCTACAATTCTCCCGTTGATTCTTCGCGACCCGTATGTTCCTGTGATGATTAGTTTTTAGCGCGGCGCCAGGCCGGCCGATAGAATCTCAATAAGTTCGCAATCCAAAGCATTAAGACTTTAGGAGACGAGGGATGAGAGTTTACGCAATACTGCGCGCGGTCGTGATATCGATTGCAGTTTGTCTTGGAATATCATCGGGTCTTTCTCGCGCCTTGGCTCAGGATGTCGGTGCAGACGTTGGAGGTGGCGCCGGCATCTTCAGGGCGAAAAACCCAGAGACCAAGAGGCGTGCTAAGCCCGCCACTCCTGTGACAAAACCTTCCAACAGGACCTCATCGCGCACGACCAAAGCGCCCAGTTCGAGCATTGAAGATCGCGTTGACGATCTGCTGGACAAAGGCAACGAATTCCGCGATGCCCGCAGGTTTGCGGAGGCAGAAGAATCTTATCAAAGCGTTCTGAAACTGAAGCCGCGAGATGCGCGCGGTGCTTACGGTTTGGGAAATGTTTATTCAGACCAGCAGCGATGGGAAAACGCCGAAGCTGCTTATCGCAACGCTGTCCAGTGGGCTCCTACTGACGCGGATGCGCTCGTGGCATTGAGCGTTGTTCTGGTACAACCCCGCGCCGGAGGCGACAACGCCAGACGTCTTGCCGACGCAGAGGATTTTGCGAGGCGGGCTGTGCAGATAGCACCCAAGAACGCAGTAGCCTGGGATCGTTTGGGCTTGGCTCTCCAGACCCGCGGTTTGTTTAATAGCGAAACTGAACATTCTTATCGTCGCGCGATCGAACTCGATCCGCAGTTTGCTGTGGCCTATGCGCACCTTGCGCGTGTCGTGAAGCGTACCGGCCACCCCGAAGAAGCTGCGCCGCTCTACGAGAAAGCCAGCGAACTCGCAAAAGAGCCGGCGACGCTTAACCTGATCGCGGAGTCTTTGCAATCTGAACAGCAATGGGAGAGATCCGAACCCGTTCTGAAGCGCGCCCTCACGCTCGATGCACGAAACCCGACTGCCCTCATATTAATGGGTAAGTTGTTGATTGTTTACCAGAGATACCAGGAAGCCGAACCCTACCTAAAGACAGCGACGGAAGTTAGTCCTCATGCTTTTCAACCGTTCAATCTCCTGGGCCGGGCTTATCTCGCCATGGATCGTTTAGCCGACGCAGAGCAAACATACGAACGCGCCGCCACGTTTGCTTCGCCCGGAGATCGGAAGCAGCTGGCCGGAGCCTTCGGCTTCGAAGGCGTGGGCGACGGTTACACGAAAACCAAACAGAAAGAGAATGCCGCTCGCGCCTATCAGCGCGCCATGGAATTGGATCCCGGCAACAAAACTCTGGAGCAGAAACTCTCCCAAGCACGTTCGCGCTGATCGAATCTGATTCTTAAAGAGGTCCTCTGTATGAAGAGTTGTCCCAAGTGCAATCGCACTTTTCCCGATGAAGGTCAGAAATTTTGCACATACGATGGTGGTCTCTTAGTTGCCCCACAGAATTTCGATCCGAATGTAACAATCCGCGCGACTGCCACGGACTTGCCGGGGCTGTCTCCAGTAGATTCTGAGAAGGAAACCAGCCGTGACCTGCCCGACCCCAGCGCTACTCTCGTGGCCTCGGCACAAGCGCCCACAATAGCCTTCCCGCGTAACACGGCTCCAACTGGTCGTCCCATCACGGCTGATTTCGGGCCAGTTCCACCAGCGCCACCCGCGCAAGCGCCAGTGCGACCCGAAACGGTGACGCTCCCATCGATTCCGCCACCTCCGGTAAAGAAAAAATCAAAGCTGCCCTGGATCATCGTTGGCCTACTTGTGATCTTGCTTCTGGGAGGAGGGGCGCTGGCGGCAGTATTTTTTGTCGTTGTTAAGCCGCGACTCGAAGACCTGTCGAAGCGCCGCGCAGCCGCCGAGAACCCGCCCGCGCCTGTTGCAGATACTAATCGAAATGCGGAAACAGAAACGACGCCGGTTGCGGAACCTAGCAGGCCAGCCCCGGATACTGATTCCTTCGTGCCCCCGCCGAACACAGTGGCGTTCACAAGCTCAAAGGACAATCTGGATGGCAAATTGGCCGACCATTTTTTCGATTTCTCATTTTACTATCCCAGTTCGTGGCAGACGGATCCGAAAGCTGGAGTACCGGGCGCCACTAACTTTGTGAAAGTGGAACGCAGCCTGCCACCTGATTTCACTCAGGAGAACTTCGCGGTGGGCTGGTACACCAGCGAGGGGACTTTCACCGCCGACTTGCCGACCTATCCAAGACGGGTCGAAGAGTTCAGCTCGGGCCTTGCCAGGATCTTTCCAGAATATCGCAAAGTATCCGAGGGCCCAACGAAGGTAAACTCCCTGGATGCTTACGAGTTTCGGTGGATAGGTCTTTCGAAGGGGACTGAAAAGGGTGATATTCAGTTATGGGGTCGCGTTGTGTTTCTGCCCACGGGAGTTGCAGGAGACAAGACAGGGGCAACCTTGACTATGTTTGCGACCTCTTTAGCGCCAGAACTGTCTGGAGTAGAGGACGTTGGGTTGAAAGGCGAGATGCCTGTTATTCTTGAATCTTTCCGAGTTGGGGAAAGGAAGTAATTAGTGTAGTGTCCTAATTTGTAGGGGCGGCCCTCCGTGGCCGCCCTAAGCCGCCGAATGATCTTTCATTGGGGCGGCCACGGAGGGCCGCCCCTACAAATTAGGGCACCATCGTAATTAGCGAGTGCTTGTTTAAGCGTTCATAAGTCCGTATGCTTGTCAAATCTGAGTGAATGACAGAGGGACAATAAAAGAACAGTGGTGGTATTAATAAAAAGATGTCTTTCAAAAAACAAGGCCGTGATGAAGTGAGGTTTTGGAGTCCGCTTCGCATCGTTTCTTCAGTTATTGTGCTGGGGCTTTTCGCTGCTTTTGGCATTTCCAGTTGCACGTCGAAAGACGAAACGACGTCTGGTCCAGCGGCTGTTGCTAACAACAGTGGCAATCCTCCTCCAACTGTGCGAGTGAATCCTCCGCGTCCTGCTGCGCCGAGTAGCTTGCCTGCAAATCTTCGCGACTCCGAACTAAGAGCGTCGAGCGGCGGTCCAATAAAACTGTCGGATTACTCCGGCAAGGTCTTGCTGGTTAATCTTTGGGCCACTTGGTGTGGACCTTGCCGCATGGAAACTCCCGAGTTGGTAAAACTACATAGGGAGTTTCATTCGCGTGGGGTGGAAATGGTTGGACTATCTACCGAGAATCCCGAGTCATCCGCTGACAGCGTGCGCGATTTCGTGCGCACCTTCAACATTGACTACCGCGTCGGTTGGGCCAGTCGAGATCTGGCCGTTACCTTCATGAGCATGAGCGGCCGTGACGCCATTCCACAGAGTTTCATTATCGGTCGCGACGGACTAATCTTGAAATACTTCGTTGGCTTTAGTCCTGTCGGTACGCCTCCAGAGATCAGGCGAGCCTTGGAGGATGCTCTCAAAGGCTAACCTCGTTATGACGTTCTAAGCATCGTTGGCCGCGTCACTCAATTCGCGCGCTCCTTCCTTTTGTAATCTTTCACCTTCCCGGGCCAGTTTTTTGTTGCGTAGGCCCTCGCCCACATCTTTCTTTGCGGATCCCTTAAGTTGCTTCATCTCAGCCTCGACGCGTTGTTCCACTTGATCAATCGGCGCCGCTTCGCCCGTTTCGTCTTGAGTTACTATCTTGTTTTTATCAATGCTCATTAGCTGGTTCTCCCAAATTGAATAACTAGAAGGCTACCAGTCAAACGGTTTCAGAAGTGCGAGAAATTGATGACAATTTCGCGCTTTTCCGGTTGTCTGTTGGTGATGGGAAAACCTTCAGGTCACATGTGGCTTAAGACGCTATTGAAGATAGACACTACTAGATTTCAGCTTGGCTTGGGTGAGTAGTAGAACCCCGTGTATATTGTCTCGGTAGCGACCGTTCAATTTAACAAATCAGTGGAGGTAAAGAGGCAATGATTAAGTATGTTTTTCTTCTGGCATTCCTGGCTGTGGCGATGTTTGCGCTGAGACCGGTGAGTGCTGTCAATGAAATGCCGGCAGTGGGAACCACCGCGCCCACTTTCAACCTCACGACCAATGAAGGTAAGCAGGCCAGCCTCTCAGATTTCAAGGGCAAATGGGTCGTGCTCTATTTCTATCCGAAGGATTTCACCGGCGGTTGTACGCTCGAGGCGCACAACTTCCAGCGCGATCTTGCAAAGTATGACGCTGTGAACGCGGTAATTCTCGGCGTTAGCGTCGACACCGCTGAATCTCACAAAAGCTTTTGCGCAAAGGAAGGCTTGAACTTCAAACTTCTTTCAGACTCCGATGCGAAAGTTTCGGAGCAATACGGATCAGTGATGGAATACAACGGCATGAAGCTCTCGGCACGTAATACTTTCATCATCGATCCTCAAGGAAAGGTCGTGAAAGTGTTCGCGAAAGTTAACCCGACCGTTCATAGCGAAGAAGTGCTGGCGGCGTTGGCTAGTTTGCAGAAGTCCTAAGCCCTAACAAGGGCCACGATTTCTTTATTGCGGCAACCATCAAAGTCAACGACGCATTCTCGACTGCCAATTCGACCCGTTCTCCGGTAGCAACGCCTTGGAGCAACGTTCTGTCAAGGGTGTAGTATGCTTAAAAAAATTACGGGCGACACGTCTTAGTGATTGAATATCGGCATTATCTCTACACCCAGTGAGACCTTGGTGAAATGCGGAGGCGAAAACTTATGAAACTGAATTCCAGAACGACAATTCTGGTGGTTGTCGGATTATTGGTGGGGTTGGTTGCCCGACCCGTTTTGGCGCAGAAAAAATCGAGAATGCAGGACGCGTCGCGACATGCCAGCGAAGCGGCCGAGACTTTTACCGAAATCATGAATGTGCGGGAAAAGTCCATTCCGAAGGAGTTGCTGGACAAGGCAGAAGCGATTGCCGTGTTCCCTGGTGTGGTCAAGGCAGCTTTTATTGTGGGCGGCCGTGGCGGCCAGGGCGTGATTAGCAGACGCGTAAAAGGCGGTTGGAGTGCACCGGCATTTTTCAACCTTGCCGGTGGAAGTTTTGGCGCTCAGATTGGCGCACAAAAGACAGACTACGTTTTGCTGATCATGAACGAGGCGGGACTTAACGGTCTGCTCAAGGACAAATTTGAACTTGGTGGCGAAGTCAGCGTGGCGGCAGGTCCAGTAGGTCGCGAAGCCGCGGCTTCCACAAATCTCCGGCTCGATGCAGGCATCCTCTCCTACTCCAGAAGCAAGGGTCTTTTCATTGGTGCTGCATTAAAGGGAGCAGTGATTAGCCCTGACAACGATCTCAACACGGCTGTATATGGAATGAAAGCAAGTGAAGTCTTGTCTAGCCAACCGATGCCCATCGGTAAAATGCCTGCTGCGGTCCGCATCTTCCCGCGAACCCTCGTGCGCTATTCCATTCGTTAGATCTAACTTATGTCCGCGTAGGGCGCGCACCCAAAAGCTTGACGCTTTTGTTTGCGCGCCATAGAATGCCTCGTCACCTTTGGAGACTGACCTGGCTCTCACACAGTAGCATGATCATCAATCGAGAGTTTCTTAAAGCTTATGCTTCCACGTACCCAGCGACAAAAAGAGATTCTCGATTACATCACTAACTTTCTCGAGCGTCACGGCTACGAACCATCCTACGCTCAAATTGCCCGGCACTTTGGAGTGAAATCGCGAGCGACGATCGCGAAGCACATTGCCGCACTTGAACGTCGCGGCTTGCTTGTCCGTCAGCATGAAGATGGCTCGTTTGGATTGAATGTCACAGTGGAAGACACCACTGCCGATTCTCTTTGTGAGGTGAAGGTGTTGGGGCGAATTGCGGCAGGCACTCCACTCGAAGTTGTCGACTATGAAGAGCGAATTCCGGTGCCGCGCTTTTTGCTCGGCCGAGTGAGACCTGATCGTGTTTATGCGTTGCGGGTGAAGGGGGATTCGATGATTGACGAGCACATCTGTGACGGCGACATTGCGTTAATCGAGAATCGCACCGACGCGCGAGATGGCGAGATAGTTGTGGCTCTATTAATTGAAGAGAACCAGGCCACTCTCAAAAGGCTTTACCGTCGTGGCCCAAATATCGAATTGCAGCCAGCCAACTCCCAACTGCAACCGCTAACCCTTCCCGCCAGCCAAGTTCGTGTGCAAGGCATATTTCGCGGTCTGCTCCGCCCAAGTACCTGATTTATAACAATCTTAAGCTGCCTTCGCCTTTGTCGCTGCCTTCCGTTTCCTGCCTCTGGCTACCACCTTGGTCTTTCGTTTCGGTTCAGAATTCCGCAGACTCTTTCTTAGCACCGACATGATATCCACAACGTTAGTCGTGGCTTTCTTCTTTGTTGTCTTCACGCTGACGCGTTTACCCTTGAGCTTAGCTTCGATGAGCTTCTCGAGTTCTTCACGATATGTATCTTTGTACTTTTCCGGCTCAAATTCACCCGTCATCATTTCTACTAATTGCTCAGCCAGTTTCAGTTCTTTCTCCTTTAAGTCTGATTTTGCGGCAGGCAGATTTAGTTCATCCGCGGGGGTGATTTCGTCGGCGAAATGCATCGTATCCAGCATGAGAGCGCGGCCTTGTGATTTCACTGCCGCTAGATGTTCACGTTCACGAAAGACAACTTTCCCGACACCGATCTTTTCGGTGCGTTTCAATGCTTCGCGCAGCATCACGTAAGCATGGTCGGCATTCTTTCCCGGCACCAGATAGTAGGGAGTGTCGAAATACATCGGATCGATCTCATCTTGAGCGACGAAGTCAGTAATTGTTATGGTCTTCGAATTTTGGACTTCGATCTTTTCAAAGTCTTCCTCTTCCAGTGGCACGTACTCGCCTTTTTCGTATTCGTAACCTCGGACTAGTTCATCGTAAGAGACTTCCTTGCCACAGACGTCGCAAACACGCTTGTTGTGGATTCTCCCTAAATCTTTTTTGTGGAGAAAATGGAAAGAGATTTTCTCTGAACGCGTCGCTGAGTAGACGCCGATTGGTATGTTCACCATGCCGAAACTGATCATGCCATTCCAAATAGGTCTCATTGATTTCTGCTCCTCAATGCTGTGCCTGCGATACACACTGCTCGGCACACCTCATCGCTGCAGGACAACTCCAGCAATCGTTCGGCAATGATTATGCCATCTGCACCGACTGACGGTTAAGTGTGCAAAAGAGTAATTCCAGCCGAGCGGAGTGTTGGAATTTGACGAAGTTATATTCCTGAGATGTACGAAAACTTTCCAACCTGGCTGGTCATTAGAACCAATAAGGGGAAACGAACAGCATCGATTGACACCGCGATTGCGATTGCTCAGCCGGCCACATGGTACTCGCTCTGAACCAAGCCACTCGGATAG
>WNFO01005502.1_pt1 | contig 11084 bp, 7 predicted proteins | sample 5400251 | NCBI WGS metagenome assembly WNFO01 (sample SAMN13153354, study PRJNA577476) | soil metagenome | isolation source: 100 cm saprolite under Madrone tree | place: USA:California | collected 2016-06-14 | reverse complement strand
CGGGAAACTTAACACAGGCCCTTTCGCAGTCGCTGAATTCGGTAATTTTCTCGATCAATATTCTCGCAATAGCGCCCAAGCTTCGATGCGACTGCTTGATGTCGAGCGCGATCGCTTTCGTTAACTCGGGGTCCTTGACTACATCGATGTTCTCGAATCTCCAGAAGGTGGCGTCCAGGCCTGGGATGCCTTGTTTGGAAAAGCACATCTCGACCATCCGATCCACATTTTCATCGATCGATAGGTCGCCGACCTGGGTCTTGAGGAAGTATCTGAAGTCTTTGTGCCTTCGCTCGCCGAGAAATCGAGGATCAGTCAGCCGCATAATTCCCGGACACATTACAATCAGGTTATGCCACAGCGTGCTTCCGGCCCGATGAGGCCCAACAATGAATATAGGACTTTTCACAATAACTGCGGACGCTTAACCACTAATAGGATTTTGCTTTTGGGCGAGTTGCCTCCGGGCACTCGAGCCGGCGGGAGGAATTGAACGCTCCACCTGTTACTTACGAAGTAACCATTCTAGCATTAAACTACGCCGGCGAATTCAGTACTTCCTACTTCGTTAATATCGCAATGGATTCGCTGACTAAAAACCATATCTCCGGACCTACTAGAAAACCAGTTGTATCGCAGACGGCAGCAAAGCAAACTTGTCATTTGCTCCTGCGCATCGACTTTATATCACCTCTCGTAGATAGCACCTCTCAGGCCAAGAAGGAATCGGTAGATCGGATCAGGGATGCAGGCTCGGATATTGCGGTGCAGCCCCAGCTTGAGCGCAATCTTACCTTTGGCCGTGAGCGGAATCCAATATCTGGGGACCGACGTCTTCTGAAAGCCGTTTCGGATAAGAAACTCCGCTTGAGTACCTCGGCGCCATTTCGTGTAGGTCAAGTATGAAAGACCGTCTTGACAACATAACTCTACGGCTTTGGCAATAAGCCCATTGTTTACGTATTTCTTACGCGCGTCGAGTTTGGAAACGATGAGTCCGGGATTCGCGAAACGCCTCGGGACGTAGTTCAACTTGACGAAGCCGGCCAGTTCCACCCCCTCATATGCCGCGATAAATTTGCTAATCGAAAGATTTCTCGACAGCTCCTCTTTGACGGTGTCGAAGCTCTTGCCGTAGTGCCAGAATGGTTTTCCCCTCCTCACCGGTGTTTCATTAAAGACTTCCATCACGCCCCGCACGAAATCATCAGTCAGCGGCACCTCTTTAATCTCAATCCCCCGCTTCTCAGGTCGCTTCGCCTTCTTTCGCGTATCGGAACTAATCTGATGATTCCACCAGTGCTGAAAATCCTTCAGCGGGATCGCAGAAAGAACTTCCGGTTCATGGTAGTACGAGTAGATGGGAACCGTATCGGGTAGCCTCTGCCAGAACGTGAAGAGATCCGGGACTGATCCACATTTTTTCAGATAGCTTATAACGACTTCAGGATCTCCGAGCTCATCGTACCACTCGTCTCTGAGCCGGGCCACCGTCAGAAATCTGCCTTCGACTACCAGACGCTTGTCCTCGATCTGCACCCCAGGAACAGCGACAGCTCTGCCGCGGTCATAAACAACATCCTTCGTTAGCGTGATCATCTAAGCGCAGGTCTTGCGTCTATAAGTTGAAGCGTAAGTCGTTTGCACTATTTCCGCTCCTGCCATGCCGGCCAGGCGGAGAACGTTTCGGGTTTCAGGCGGGTGCAACCACTCCATTGACAGAATTGGAGCAGGAACCACGCTCCGGCACCGCCAATTCGAGTGATCGAATTCTGCGCAACCAATGTTCAAACATCACGAGGCTAAACAGCAGCTTATGGTTATCCTGTCTCCCGGATTGGTGGTCTTTCACGAGCTTGTGTATCGGCTCAGGTTTGAGCAACTGAAACATGAGAGAGCTTCTGTCAAATAGCAGTTCCGAGAATTGGCTTTTCAGCGTCGACTGAAACCATTGATCCACAACGTTTACGGCAAAGCCGCGCTTTTTCCGCCTGAGGATACGTGGAGACAGGTAATGTTGGCAAACCTGCCGATGTAACCACTTGCGAGTGCCATTGCGAATTTTGAAGCCAGCGCCGAGTCGTTGAACGTATTCCACCACCGTGCGATCGAGGTAAGGCACTCGGGCCTCGAGGCTATGGGCCATGGATAGCTTGTCGGCGTACATCAGCAGTTCGTCGGGAAGTGCGGATCGAATTTCAAGAAGTTGAAAACCACCCAGTTCGTCCATGTGCTGCATCTGTGGTAACAACGCTCGCCAATAATCAACCAGTTCATGATCCTGCCGCCGCGGACGCAGGTCATCCTGAAAAAGCCCATCGATAACCTGTGCTGGGGCCAGAGAGAAAACGTCCTGGTAGCGTTTTAGCCGGTCCTCAGTCCCTAGTGAAGAAACGCCGCGCTTCAGTGTTTCATTACGAGGCAAACGGTCGATAGCAAAACCAACGCTCGATCGTAGACCTGCTGGCAACCATCGCCACCACTCGCCATAATGAACACCTAAGTGCCGTTTATAGCCGCCGAACAATTCGTCGGGTCCCTGACCGATCAGAGCCACTTTGACATCTTGTCGCGCGCGCTCCGAGACGAAGTACATGGGAACGATAGAAGAAGCCGCGATTGGCTCTTCCAGGCACTCTACGATTTTTGGCAGGGAGCGCTCGAATTCCCTTTGGTCGAGCTTTACCGTGATGTGCCGCGCTCCCAGAATAGAAGCTGTTTCCGCTGCATCTGCGAGTTCATCGTCCTCAAACGCTTCTCCATAACCTATGGTGTAGGCTGGCCAGGACCCGCCTTGCTCATTCATCAGCGCAAGAAGCAGACCGGAATCAAGCCCCCCGCTAAGAAGTATTCCTACTGGGACGTCACTTAGGAGATGCCGTTTTACCGCAGCCCGATATAGCTCCAGTAGTTCCTGGGTGGCTTCCTTATCGGTCTTCCGGGTCGAAAAGGGGCGAGGCATGTAGTTGTACCAACGCTCCTCACGACATGCTCCTCCCTCCAAAACCAGCATCGTTCCCGGCGCAAGCTTTCGGATTCCGCGAAAAATTGTCAGGGGAGAAGGTGTATATCGAAATCGCAGAAACATGTTGAGCGCCGCCGGGTCAACTTCCGGCCGCGACTCGTCCGCGGCCAGAACCGCGCGAATTTCCGATCCGAAAGTAAGACCGCCATTAAAAATCCGATAGTAAATGAGCTTAATCCCCATTGCATCGCGGGCCACCACCAGCCGCTTGTTCCGGGAATCCCAAATGCCGAGTCCGAACATGCCGTTGAGATGATTGAGAACATCCGTCCCCCACTCTTTGTAGCCGTGAACAATGACCTCGGTATCGCAGTTAGTCCGAAAGCTGTGGCCACAGTTCTCCAGTTCAACTCGCAGTTCCTTGTAATTATAGATCTCGCCGTTGAAAATGACGCAAACGCTTCGTTCGGCATCGAACATCGGCTGATGACCTCCGGCCAGATCGATAATGGAAAGCCGCCGAAATCCCAATCCGATCGGCCCGGAGATAAAGTAACCCTCATCGTCCGGTCCTCGGTGAGCGATAGTATCGGTCATACGCCGAATCGTTGTTGGCTCGACCGGCTCGTCGCTCGCAAAATTAAACTGACCGCAAATGCCGCACATTTTATAAATCAAACGTCAGAGATCGTAAGTCAAAGGTCGGAGCCATCGCGAGTGATACGCTTTTTAGTCAAGTCTTCCACTGACTTAATTCGCATAGTTTTACGATCTTTGGCCTCTACTATCTGATCCCGGTCCTCTGATTTTTGCCCTCTATACCCGTGTCAACCCTTTGGAGCACCCAACCAATCCGCGCTGCTGCGTGACACGTAGACGGTCAAATTCTGCCAGCGCCATTCCAACGATCTGATCCATATTGTAGTAACGATAGGTAGCGAGCCGGCCGACGAAAGTGACATTCTTCTCCAAGGCGGCGCGCTCCGCATACTTTGAATAAAGTGCCTTGGCGTCAGGCGCCGGGATCGGATAATACGGTTCTCGACCCGGTCCAAAATCCTGCGGATATTCGCGTACAATTGTTGTTGATGGAAGCTTTTGGCCGGTGGCGTGTTTGATCTCTACGATGCGCGTGAATTCTTGCTCGTTCGGGTAATTCACCTGCATCGCCGGCTGAAAAAATTCCTGCGCCAACGTTTCCGGTTCAAATCGAAGCGACCGATAGGGCAAACGCCCGAAACAATGATTGTAATATTCGTCGATTGGCCCGGTATAGATAAGATGTTTGAATTGCACCTGTGCGCGTGCCTCGCGGAAGTCGGTGTTCAGGCGTACTTCGATCTTTGGATTCGACAGCATTTTCTGAAACATCGGCGTATAACCATCCTTCGGCAGCGCTTGAAATTTCTCAGAAAGGTAGCGGTCGTCGCGATTGGTGCGGATGGGGATGCGTCCGCATACACTGGGATCGAGCTCTTTCGCGTCGCGTTGCCACTGCTTGCGCGTGTAGTTTTTGAAAAACATCTCGTACAATTTCCAACCAACCTGCGAAACGATCACCTCCTCCGAATTCTTCGGACGGTCGATCGGGACGCGCCACTCGGCGAGCTGGGCTTCCATTTCCTCCGTTGTCGAGGACCGGCCTATCAGTTGCTCGAACGTATTTAAGTTGATGGGAAATTGCCAGTAGCGATTATGCGTCCAGGAGAGAATCTTATACTCGACTTCGCGCCACCCCGTGAATTGACTGAGGTAATCGATGATCCGCTGCGAATTCGTGCGAAAGTAATGCGGTCCATAGGTGTGAAGAAGCACGCCGGCGGCATCATAATGATCGTAGGCATTGCCCCCGATGTGATTACGCTTCTCGACGATAAGGCAGGTCCTGCCAAGTTGGCTGGCGATTCTCTCGGCAAGCACCGAACCCGCGAAGCCTGCACCGACAATAAGGAAATCAAACATTCGTAACGCGCTCTGCTATTTTAGTTGGCATCTATCAACGCCCTGTCCTCTACCCTGTGTCGCTTGCCCTTAGCGGTTTGTCCTCCGGCCTCCTCGCACAGATAGTAGGCCAAGCTTCGAAACATCTGAGACTGTGCCCAACGATGCATTGGAACGTTATCCCAACTAAAGTGCAAACGACGAGAACGGAACGACCCGTCTGGCTTGATCCAGCAATCCAGAATATGCTGGACTACTTTGTTCAAGGTCTGTTCCAGTTGTGGAAATTCTCGCCGAAGCAGAAGGCATAAATTAATGCATTCCGCGCAATCATAGAGCTCTCTTTTATAGACCGTCAGGCGGGGCGCTTTTGAAAATGGCTTCGGCAGCCCTTCCACATCAAAGAGGTTGTGCAGGTAATAGTTTACCCCTTTCTCCAACGCAGGGCGGATTCGCTCGTCGCTGGTCAATTGCTGAATCTTGGCCAGGCCCTTCATGACGAAACAGGTGTGATAATGATCGACAAAGTCCCGCACCTGATCGACAGCATAATACCACGATCCATCTGCTTGTTGCACGTCGAGCACGAAGTTCAGGTTTCGTTTTGCCGTCTGTGCATAATCATCGTTAGAAAATACGTGAGCTGCACTGGTCAGCAGAAAAGCCCGGTAGGCCGCGGCGTTGACCACCCCGCCGACATTGTCAAAAGGACTGTAGGAACAAGAACTTGCGCTTTCCGAGGTCTCAAAATCTTTGATATCGTTGCGCGCATGCCGGGCAATCGATTGCAGGATCTCTCGCCATTCTTCGCGCTCTTCAAGCTGATAAAGCTGGAAGAACGCTTCATAAACGTACGGCGTCGTGGTAATTAATGGAGTGCCTGCCTTAATCGTCCCGGCCCTGGTCACCCAATCGAAAGGATATCCCCAAGCATATTCCTTGAAACCGGTTGAACGCGATTGCTTCAGGACGTCGAGAAAATGAACGGCTCTTGTCAGATATCTTGCCTCAGCGGTGGCTTGGTAGAGGAAGGCAAACCCCATCGCATAATGCGCATCGGCGATTGGAAAGTGCAAGCAGTGGTGAAACAAGCGGCGCGCTGAAGGCAAAAAGGCCTCACAGAAAATCATGGGGGCCACGGCCACCGTTCCAATACCCTTGTTGCGATAATAGAGTGACTTGGCCCGACCGCCGAGGGGGCCGGCAAAAAAGCTCTGATGATCCCATGAGATCTCACCGTAGGTATCCAGCCATTTGGTGAAATCAGCCAGACCTCGAAATGCCCTGCCTGTTAATTCCTTGGATGTTTTCGTAATCTCCATTTGATCTGGAGGTTCTACTTGCCGCGCTGTGCTGCCACCGGACGTAGTCGGATACTCTGACTTAGTTCCGCTGGGTCGCCACACGGAAGCTATCTAGTTTCTTCAACCTCAGGAGACTCCCGAGAATCGCCCTCAGCTTGTTCATTTGTTCCCGCCGGTGAAAACGCATCAACTCAGGCGAGATCGGTCTTTTTGTTCGTCGTAAACCAGCCCAGCAATACCCTCCCAGCAACGCCAAACCACCTATTAAGAATGGACGCTTGACGCTTCGATAACAAACCCGGAATAGCTGCCAGACAGGGGAGCCACCCAGGTAATAGTCTTTTTCGCCGTATGAGAATAGCGATGCGACTATACCCCGTTCTGCGGTACCCAGGGAGCGATAATGATGAAACCGCTTCTCTGGAAATGAACATGTCTTCCAGCCTTTCATTCGGGCCGTTGTGACAGCGATCCAATCGATTCCCCCGGCTGGATTACCGATATAGCCGCCTATTTCTTCGAAGCACTGGCGCCGAAACAATTGACACCCGCCGGCAACATGGTTTTCGCCTTCAAAGCTGTCCCTGGCTGAGTCGTAACCATTCTCGACAAAGGGCGTTCCCGCCACCCCCAGCTTGGGATCTTCAGCGAATTTATTCATCAAAAACTCCAAATACTCTGGATCAAAGGAAAGGTCCGCATCCAGGTTTCCGATCACTTCGAACTCGCACGAGCCCAACCTTTGCAGGCCGACATTAAAGGCATCGACCTTCCGTGAAAAGCTCCGCTCGGCACGCTGGGTACGCCGTACCAATTCGATCCACGGATGTTCGCGGACGTAATTCTCAACCAATTCCGCCGTCGAGTCAGTCGAAGCGTCGTCAACAATGACCCATTGTTCCGGAACGACGGTTTGACTCACAACGGAGCGAAGCGTTTTCTCAATATAGGCTTCCTCATTGCGCGCCGGTGTAATCAAGACGTATCTCATCTAGCTCGACGCAGATCCTCCTTTTCGATCAGTGATTCCCGCCACGTGCAAGAGGCAAACCACCATCAGAGTGGACTCTGTTGACTTCGTTAGGGCACTCCTGTGCTTCTTTATCGGCATAGATCTGCGCAAATATCTGGTCCATAAGCCGGGCCGTTAAAATGATTTCCCGATAGGGAACTGGCAGCGGAGTCTTTTCCTGGATACTCTGATAGAAACGTTGGATTAGTTCTTTCATGCCAAAATCCTGATGAAGCCGCTGCCGGACGAAATTGATCACATTAACGGACGCGTTTCTGAGATATTCCCTGGCATCTTTTAGTGGTGGTAGAAAATAGGTCAGGTAGCTCTTATAAGCGCGGTTCTCTTTTCGGACCACGGTTCCAGTAATAATGTCCGCAGTTATTGAACCGGATGGACCGTAGATACGCAATTGATTCAAGTTTTTGATTTGGGTCGAGAAGCAAAAGAATGCTGTTGTGTCGCTCTTGTCTCGAATCAGGACCCTTAACTCATCCAGGACCTCTTTTGCACCAAGAAGCCGGAGCTGTGAGCTTTGATGGGCGGTCACGATAATCTCAGTCAATTCATCGTCGAGAAATTCGACAAGTTTGGCAAGCCCATGACTAATGATGTTATGGAACAATTGGCCCGGCAGTCGTCGGACCCAGTGAGCAGGGTTACCCAAAACAGGCCCCACGTAACTTATGTCGCCCAAATCGTAGGACCAATAGCTTTCTAGATGGACCGGTTTTCCGCCAAGAAATCCTGTTCTTGCTAGCCGGCGCATTTCCAACATCTCGAGAGTGAACTGATAGTTATGGCCAGCCGTCATCTTCAAATCGCGTCTTTCCGCAAATTCGATCAACGCTTCCGTTTCTTCAGCTGTGACGGCAAACGGTTTTTCCAAATAAACGTGGCTTCCGAATTCAAGACACTCCCTGCCGAGTTGGAAATGACTTTGTGGGGGGGTTGTAATGTGGACGACCTGCGGCTGCGTACTCCGCAGCATTTCCTGCAGATCAGAAAAGCATTCGGAAATATGAAAGCGCTCACCCAGTTGTTTAGCCATCAGCAATTCTTGGTCGCAAACCGAAACGATCCTGCAATTCGGAATCCGATGAATGGCGGCAACGTGTTGATCTGCCACCTTTCCGCATCCAACTATAGCTATGCGAAGCATCGTTACCTGCTCTTGACCTCAAATTGACCTAAAAACGCTTCCATCGCTTTATCCATGCTGATGCGTGGCTGCCACCGCAACAACTCCTTAAGTTTCTTGTTTGAGTAGCGATTCCCTTTCCATTCTGCAGAACAACGGCGGCGGTTAAAGACCGCAGGCAGCTGGTATTTCGACCACTTTGCATACTTGTCCCAGAGCAAACAAAGCGCACATGTTACCGGATAGGGGATGGAAATCGAAAAACGCCCGGTTTTCTTGCGATATGCCCGCAGAAACTGACGGCTTGTGAGCGACTCATCGTCAACAACGTTGAATGTCTCTGCGTTGATGCCCGGCGTAAGTCCCGCCAGTACGATCGCTTCAGCGCAATTGTCAACAAAGGTCAGGGGGAGACGGTTGGATCCCCCAAGGTGCATAAAAATTCCAAAAGTATCAATTCCGACACGCCCGCTTAAGTCTGGCTTGCCAGGCCCGAAGACGGCTCCCGGTCTCACGATGACGTACGGCATCTTGTATCGCTCGCCATATTGCTTGACCAATTCTTCCTGCTTGAGTTTCCCAAAGCCATAGGCGTCACACCGTTCTTGAGGATCCTCTTCCAATGGGCATGTTTCATCCAGGATGGCGCCTCTTTTTAAATTCAGGGTCGAGTAGACCGCAAAAGAGCTTACATTGACAAAGCGCTTGGGCTGGCCGTACTCGAGAAAAGCATCCATTAAGTTGCGCGTAGCCAGGGCAGAGTTCATAAATGCTCCGGCGAATGATTTCTCCATCCCAGCGGCGAGATGCAGAATAACGGAAACTCCTTCGGTTGCTCGCCGACAATCATCGCGCGAAAGCAGATCTCCCTTGATCAACTCTACATTTTTACCGGATGGACATTGCTCCAACCGTTCCTTCAAACGCTCTAAACGGCTGGAAGGCCGAATAAAGCAGCCAAGATTGTCGAACCCATATTCGAGCAAAATCTCAACGACTTTTACACCAATAAAACCACTCGATCCGGTGACTAAAATGCGATCTTCGGGAGAGACGATGTATTCCAAAGTCATTACTCGGGTTGGGCGCGCTTTATATTCCGGCTTTTCTTCTTTGTCGCCGAAAACCTATCGTTATTTGAACCAGAAACGAGGTGCTTGGAAGAAGACCGTGCGGTTGGAATTTGCTCCGCTAATCGCGCGGGTATGGTCATATGCATTACCCGGTTCGCATCTTCGCAGCAACGCATATTAGAAGATCGTGGCGCGGACGATCACCGTTAGATCCGAAGCTTTGTCGCAGGTCTCGCGGCCCTGACAATCACCAATTCCAGAAGCGAGTATTACGCAACCGTAGTCGTACTAACGACTAGGGCACAACGGCAAGATTACTAGGCGGAGCTGGGCCGGTCAGCGGGTGGGGATAAGTATAAGGCTTATAGTTGGGCATTGGCCCATTATAATAGTCGCGATTCGCCTGAAGGGTTGGATGAGTGCTCGAGACAGTCACTGGGCTGCCGTTTACGGTGCTATTCCAACAATAAACTGGTTCCAACGCTTGATTTGGCCAGGCCATTCCTCCCGCGGCCTTGTTAACGGGTGGATTCCCTGCAAGTAAATCGCCCTTGCCCCGTCCTGACTGGTCCAGTGCAATTAATACCTTGTAAATTGCATAACCGTTTCCTGTGTTGAACGTCATCGCAGTGCCGTTCGAACCGGCTCCGATAGTGCTATCAACATGAAATGTAATCGTGTTGGCTGTATTTGCGGTTATGTAAGAATTGTAATGGTCGCCGGTAGACAAAGTTTGCGTCGTGTTCGTTACGCTGTAGCCAACCCATTGATTAGGTATCCAATTTTTTGTCTTGTCGACGAGCGTATTCGCTCCGTTTACACCGGTATGGGTTCCGGAGGCATAAAGACCATGGGGATCGTTAGCATCCCAGCGATTATTGCCATTTGCTCCGCTTCCCGAGCCGCCGGCCCAGGTATGAAAGGGGTAGTATTCTCGGAAAACAGTTAGAGCTATGGAAGAGTTGTTGAACGCCCCAGTGTAGGTGTTGTCGTGATAGAGCGCGGCTCCCCCTCTGTTCTGGCCCACCGTAGCTCCAGTCGTGAATTTGAAGACGTTGTTATAAATCTCGACTGCCCTTGAGCCCCTTAATCTTCCAGGAGATTCAGTTCCGTGATTAAGCGAAAGGCAGTTATTGAAAGTATTGTGTCGAACGACGTATCGGCCCCCCGCGTAACAATCAATACCGTTGGTTTGCTCCGAGCCGTGATTGTTAAACGTGCTGTCCTCGATAAAGATAAATTTTTCACTTCCGAAATATGCGGGTTCAGTCCATGACCCATCGCCGAAATTGTTAGTGCCGCCTCCCCAATTGGTGTGTTGTACTAAAATAGAGCCAAAGCCGCCTCCGCGCGTATCAAAAAGACAGTGGTCGATGACCCCGTAAGTCCATCCCCCGATATGAATCGCTTTATCGTAGGGTTGGTCGAAATGAATGTTATCGATCCTGTAGGCAAAGCAGGTTCCTTGAGCATTAATAACTGCTCCGCTAATCGGCTTGGCTGTCCGCGGCCCATACCTAACGGTAAGTCCACTGACACGAAACGATTGACCAGCAACCAGCGTAGTGTTTATGACTATGGCGGAGCCGGTTACAGAATTTATTGAAACGTTGTCCAAGATCGTAGTGCTAGCGCTGCCAGCTCCTAT
>WNFO01009543.1_pt1 | contig 11085 bp, 8 predicted proteins | sample 5400251 | NCBI WGS metagenome assembly WNFO01 (sample SAMN13153354, study PRJNA577476) | soil metagenome | isolation source: 100 cm saprolite under Madrone tree | place: USA:California | collected 2016-06-14 | reverse complement strand
CGATATCTCTCCTGGCCGTAGTCCCTACGCCAAGCCTCGCATTTTCGGCGCGCATCGTTGGGGTGCATGAACCAATGCGCGTTCAGACATTCCGCTCGGAATTTGCACATGCTGGTTGCATTCATTGAGCTAGGCCCGTAGAACCTCGTTCCCGGTGTGGCACAACGATCACGCTTAGCGAGTTGCGGAAAGTGCCTCAACGCGAGAAAGCTCCTAACAACAGCTTGCTTGCTGGTGCGGCAGATTACTCAGCAATCGGAGTCGCCGCAGCCCTACCGTGGTCGACATCAGCAACGGGAATTCTAATCGTTGTATGGTTAGTTACGCTACTTCCGACGCTCAATTCTTCGGCAATCCGTCGAGAATTCTTGATACCGGCGGGAGGTCTACCCGTTTTGTTGTGGCTCTTTGCGGCCGTGGGGATGCTGTGGACCCATGCGCCGTGGGCTGACCGTTTTGCTGGACTTGAAGGCTTTTGCAAACTACTGGCAATCCCATTAATCCTCGCGCACTTTCGCCGCAGTGATCGAGGCTCGTGGGTACTTGCGGGATTCTTGACTTCTTGTGTCGTACTGCTCGCGGTTTCCTATGTATTGGCGCTGTGGCCTGGACTGACCTGGCGAGGGGCCCGCAGCGCTGCTGGCGTGCCGGTAAAAGAGTACGTTGCTCAAAGTACGGAGTTTGTGATCTGCTTTTTTGTCTTATTGGCAATCGGATTTAGGGTCGTCCCCGACCGTCCGTTAGTAAGTGTTGGAGCTTTCGTACTTGCCGCATCGTTTCTGGTCAATATTTTCTATATTGCGACGGGTCGTACAGCATTAGTCGTTATAGTGGTGCTGCTGTTTGTTTTTGCTTTTCGACAATGGGAGTGGAAGAAGGCATGCGTGGTTCTACTTATCGCCATCGTATGCGCTCTTTTTGTTTGGGAGTCGTCAACATACTTGCGGACGCAACTGGCCTTGGTGCCGGGAGAGATTCAGCGCTACATCAATGAAAACGCGAGTACAAGATTTGGCGAAAGGCTGGAGTACTGGCAAAAGTCAATTTCCTTTATCTCTGATGCGCCGATTTTGGGGCAGGGTACAGGAAGCGATTCAGCTTGGGTTCCTTGGGATAGTCCTGCTTTATGCGATGTGGATTGCCAATCTTAGGCTGTTTCTTGGGGGCAATTTACCAGCGTGGGTCGGATTGGTGATGGTTGTGCAAAATATGGTTTCAAGTCTATTTAACTCTCACCTATTCGATTTTACGCAGGGCTGGATCTACGTTTTTGGTGTGGGCGTTGCTGGTGGCACTGTGCTCAGAGGCCAGATGAACGGGGACGAAACCCAAGCCGGGACCGTGCTTTCTCTAAGGCCGGACTCATATGGGAACTGCAGGAATGAAACGCCCTCACGAGTAGATGACTGACAGCGAGGGATACGGCATGGGTTTGCAAACGATGTGGGAACGCGTTGGTGATGTTCTGGTCATCATGACCTTGGTAGGCGCTGTATTTGGGGCTTTACATCAATTGGTAATCATATTTTTTCAGTAAGTGAATCGATCCTGACCCTGCCCAGATTCTTCGGACCAGGGTTAGCTTGAGACGGCTTTACGTTGGGCAGAAGCCCACTTTCGGGGAGGAGCCCCTTCAAATGGTAGAGCGTCGCTATTGTCGGGAACCCGACAAAGGCGGCACGCGTTTATTAGTTGGCGCGGCAATGCCTGAAGGACCGATACGATGCCCTTGCACCTCCGATCTCCCCGGACCTCGCCGCGCTCGTGAAGCGACTCGAAACGCAGACATAGGGGGAGCGCGGAATTTGTTATAGACCGAAGTGACCCACGCACGGATGCGCATGGAGGTGACGGCATTTTCGCGAAGAGCTGGCGGCGGCAAAGAAGCCCTTTAAGCGGGTAAAAACCGCGCTACGCAGTCCTATCGTCGTCGATTTGCGCAATATCTACAGGCCGGGTGACGTTGCTGCGAAGGGCCTTACCTACGTCAGCGTCGGGCGTGGCTGATAGCTGTTATCCGCGTCCGTAGAGATCGTCCAGGCGAACGATGTCGTCATCGCCGAGATAGCTCCCGACCTGCACCTCGATCAGTTCGAGCGGGATCTTGCCGGGGTTGGCGAGGCGATGAATGCTGCCGATCGGGATGTAGACCGATTCGTTTTCGTGCACGCTGCGCACGTCCTCGCCGAGCGTGATCTCGGCCGTTCCCTTCACCACAACCCAGTGCTCCGAGCGGTGGAAATGCTTCTGCAGCGAAAGCTTGCTTCCGGGTTTTACGACAATGCGTTTGACGCGATAGCGCGGCGCGCTATCGACATCTTGGTAGTAGCCCCACGGACGGTAAATGCGGCGATGCTCGACCGCGGCGCGGTGGTTGTGTGCCTTGAGCCGCTCGACGAGTGCCTTCACCTGCTCGGCCTTCGCGCGCGCGCTGACCAGCACGGCGTCTCCGGTCGACACCACGATCACGTCATCGAGCCCGACGACCGTGGTGAGCACCGATTCCTCCGAACGCACCAGGCTGTTGCGGCTGTCGAGCATGACGACGGGGCCGTCGGTCGCATTACCTGCGGCATCCCGATCGAGAACGTCCCACACCGAGCTCCAGCTGCCGATATCAGACCACCCCAGATCGGTAGGGACTACGGCCGCGAGCTTGGTGCGTTGCATGACCGCATAGTCGATCGACTTCCTGGGCGCTCGTGCGAAGGGTTCGCTCGCCAGCCGCAGGAAGTCGAGGTCGCGCGTGAGGCCGTCAACGGCGGCTTTCGCGGCCTCGGCCATGGCCGGCTCGAAGCGCTCGATCTCCGCGATCATGGTGCCGGCCTGGAATAGAAAATTGCCGCTGTTCCACAGATATCGTTCCGCCACGTAATTGGCGGCGGTGACGGCGTCTGGTTTCTCCACGAATGCCTCGACCGCGCGAGCGGATGCGCCATTGAGCTTCTCGCCGGGGCGAATGTAGCCGTAACTTGTCGCAGGATGTGTAGGCTCGATCCCGAAGGTGACAATGCGCCCTGCGGCGGCCGCAGCCGCGGCATTTAGGCATGCCGCGCGAAATTCCTCGGGTTTGCGCACCACGTGGTCGGCTGCGAGCACCAGCACGAGCGCATTGCGATCGCGTTCGGCCGCCAGCACGGCGGACACAGCAACTGCGGGACCCGAATCGCGACGCATCGGCTCTAGCACGATGTCGGCTTCGACGCCGCTCTCGCGCAATTGCTCCGCCACCACGAATCGGAAGTCCGTGTTGGTGATGACGATCGGGCGCCCGAACAACTCGGGATCGGAAATGCGCCCAAGCACCTGTTGGAAAGTCGATCCCTCGCCGACCAGAGGGACGAACTGTTTCGGCATGCTTTCGCGCGAGACTGGCCACAGCCGTGTTCCCGCCCCGCCGCACATGATCACCGGGATGATTTGAGTCGGCATTGACGAAGTCCTTGGGTGGTCGCGACACTTCAAGCGGCCCCGGCGCAAAACGTCAAGCCGGGCCGGCATTAACCAAGATTCAAGGTCAAAGTCGCCAAACCTCGATGCCGGCGGGCTTTTTGAGCGGATCGAGCGCCCCTTTGACGTCCATCACCAACCCGCGACCGTTTTTGAGCAGGCGCGTAATCAACGGCCAGCCCGATTTGCGATAGGCGTCGTGAGCTACCGCAAGCACGACCGCATCCGCGGGTTGCGGTTCTTTCTGCAACGTAAGGCCATACTCCTTGAGCGCCGCCGCGTCGTCGGCAACGGGATCGTTGATCTGAACGGATACGCCGAACGACTGTAATTCACGGATGATATCGATAACCTGCGAGTTTCGGATGTCGACGACATTTTCCTTAAATGTCAGTCCGAGCACCGTTACTCGCGGCGCTTTTGTGCCGCTTTTCAAGAGGCGGCGCAGGCACTCGCGCGCGACGCGTATCCCGATGGAGTCATTGATGCGCCGGCCGGCGAGAATCACGTCGGGATGATAGCCGGCCTTTTGCGCTCGAAAGGTCAAGTAGTAGGGATCGACGCCGATGCAGTGGCCACCGACGAGACCTGGCTTGAAATTGATGAAATTCCATTTGGTCGCAGCCGCCGAAAGCACGTCGCCGGTGTCGATGTCGAGTTGGTGGAAGATGGCGGAAAGCTCGTTCATGAAAGCGATGTTGAGATCGCGTTGTGCGTTCTCGATCACCTTGGCCGCTTCCGCGACTTTTATCGACGGCGCTTTGTGCAGCCCGGCCGTTACGACGGAGCCGTACACCGCCGCGACGATGTCGAGAGTGCGTGCATCCTGACCAGCCACGACCTTTGTGATCGTCTCGAACCGATGAGCCCTGTCGCCCGGATTGATCCGCTCGGGCGAATAGCCCACGCTGAAATCGCGACCGGCCGACAGACCCGAGACCTGTTCGAGGACTGGCACGCAATCTTCCTCCGTCGCGCCGGGATACACGGTAGACTCGTAGACGACGATGTCGCCCTTCTTCAAAGCCTTACCCACCGTCGCCGAGGCACGCAGCAATGCCGTCAGGTCCGGTCGCCGCGCCTGATCGATTGGGGTCGGTACCGTCACAATGAAGAAATCCGCGGCTGAGAGTTCGCCCGGATCGGACGTGAAGACGAGAGTGGAATGGGCCAAATCATGCGGCTCGACCTCGCGCGTGCGGTCGTGGCCGGCCTTGAGTTCGCGGATGCGTGCTGTGTCGATATCGAAGCCGATCACCGGCGTGCCCTGTCGGCCGAACGCGACAGCGACCGGCAGCCCGACATATCCAAGACCGATGACGGCGAGCTTGCGACCGTGCGGCACGATCTACCTTTGATGAAACCCCGATGCGGGCCTTCTTAACCCGCGCCCGGCGCCGTTCGCAATGGACCTTCAAGCCGTTTGCGCAAGCAAGCGCTGATAAAGCGCGACCACGTCGCGGCCGATACGCTGGCTCGAAAAATTCCGCTCGACCAATTCGCGACTGGCCTTGCCGAATTTGCGCCGCAGTTGCGGATCGCGTCCGAGCCGATCGATGGCATCGGCGAGCGCCCCGGGATCCTGGACCGGCACTAGAAGCGCGTTGAGGTCCGCCCGCGCGATATCTCGGCATCCGGGCACGTCGGTCGCCACCAGCGGCCGCCCGCAGGCTGCCGCCTCCAACAGGCTCAAAGGCAGCCCCTCGCGATGCGACGGCAGAACGGCGATGTGTGCGTGCGCCCACAATGCACCTATGTCCTCCACGAAACCGAGATGTTTGATGTTGGGCTGCCGCGTCCACGCCTCGATCTCCTGCTGCGGAATCGAGGTCGGATTGGCGGGGTCCGGTAGCCCGGCGATGAGGAGCCGGATGTCGCGGCCGCGCTGGACCAGCAGCTCGTGCGCCGCCACCAACGTGCGTATGCCCTTGGACGCCAGCAAACGTCCGACGAATGCGACGGTGATCGGACCCGACGGTTCAGGCACTGGCCTCATCGCCTCGACATCGACGCCGGACCCGGGAATGAGCGAGATGCGATCTCGATTCAAGCCGAGCCCCTCGATCACCGCGCGGTCGTCAACGTTCTGTACCAGCACGGCCGCCCGGGAGCGCTTGAGCAGCGCTCGCAATACAAGCCGCAAGGACGCGCGTGCCACACGAGCTTTGGACGTGTCCTCGGTGAACATGGTGCCAAGCCCAGTCATCGCATTGAGGCAAACGAGCGGCAGACCGATGGCTGCCAGCGAGCCGACGAGGGCTGCTGGGAGAGCGACGTGGTGAGCGAGATCCGGGCCGAGTTCACGATAGAGCTTACGCACCTCGCGCACGACCCGAACCAGATCACGCGGATCAAGGCTGCCGCGCCGCCAAGAGATGGGATGCAGCTCAAATCCTTCAGCCTCGATTGCAGCGCCATGGCGACCAACACGAGTTGCCACATGCACCTCGAACCCCGCGTTGCGGGCCGCGCGCGCCATCGGGAGGCGGTGCGAGACAAAGTACCAATCCTCGGTCACGAGATAGATCACGCGCGGTGACGATGCGCGCGCTTTATTTGCAGGAGAGCCGAGGTTCGCGGCGGCAGGGCCCGCATGTGAGAGCTCTGCGACCGCGCCGACGATGTGATAGAGACTGGTGGCGCGCGCTGGCTCGATGATGAAAACATCGTCCGTGCCCAGTTGATCGAACCAGACGCCTTTGGCCGGCGTGGCGAGAAAACGTCGCAGCCCTTTGATGGCTGCGGCAACATCCGCATCGGAACGATCGTGTACGAGGTAGGCACGAATCCGTTCCGCTTGCGCCCACAAACGCGCGACCGGATCATGGATGCGGCCGTCGGCGAGCACGGCGTTGACGGCTACGCCGCGGCGCGCATCAAGCCCAAAATGGTCGGCGAATGCGGTCAGCCGCGCCGTCGCCTCCGGTACGTTCCGCCCCGTGAGTTGCGCCCAACGGTGGAGCAGAAATGCCCACTCGTAGTGGTGCCCAGGCTCGCGGATAAGTCCCTCCACGCCCGGCGCCGGTGACCAGTCCGACGCAAAGAACTCGCCCAAGGCGCCGTTCCCCCGATCAATGAATTTCTCGAGGCAAAGCATCGCAATTCCGTCCGCCATGCGGCGCCAGGCCGGATCATCGTCGATGGCGAGCCAAGCGAGCGCGGATTCGAGCAAGTGCATATGCGGATTCGAGCGTTGGGGGAGCCGCCCGTCCCGATCCTCGAGAAATCCGCCGAGCGGGTGGGCGTAAGACTGCTCGAGGCTGGTGCGCAGCGCCACGGCATGGCGTCGCCAGCCCGCCGCTTCCCCGAACGTTCGATGGCCGCTCGCAAAAGCGAGCAGAGCGAAGGCCTGATTGTAGAGATCGAACGCCGGGTCGCCGACTTTGCCGTCAAGATCGACCACGGAGACGACCGTTGCGTCGGCGGCGATGAAGTGCTTGCGGAAATAATCGAGCGCGTGGCGCTGTGCCTCGCGCCAGGGGCCATGCCAGCCAAGCCGGCCGGCTTCGCAATAGGAAAACGCTTGGCGGGCGATCACCCGTGCGCGATGCGGCAGGGGCAACGGCCTACCGTCAAGGCTGATTGCTTCGTGAAACCCGCCCCGAACGCGATCCCCACCTTGCTGCCACCATAGCGGGAGCGCCGCATCGAAGAGCCAGTGGTTGAGCGCGGCCGCCTCGGCCGCAAGATCACTCATGTTAGCAGCCTCGATCGGCGATAAGCCGCGATCATCGCGCTCTGGTGCACGCCGACCATTGTTCGCAGGCCCTTGGCATTTTCGGTTTTATACTGCACCAAGCGACATCAGCCGAGCGCAAACGGTCCGATGGCGGCTCGACGGGACGGGGGCATGATCGCGTGCGCCGAAAGGAGCTAGCTTGAAGGAGCCTGTTCTCGTCACCGGGGCGGCCGGATTCATCGGCATGCATGTCGCGCACCGCTTGTTGGCGGAGGGGCATGAGGTGGTGGGCGTCGACAATCTCAATGCCTATTACGATCCGCATCTGAAGCAGACCCGCATCAAGAAGCTAGAGGCCTTCTCGAACTTCAAGTTCGAGAGGATTGACATCGCCGACCGACAACCGATCGCCGACTTGTTTGCTGCGCATCGCTTTCCCGCCGTCGTGCATCTCGCCGCGCAAGCCGGCGTGCGCCATTCCCTCATCGATCCACACGTCTATATCGACGCCAATGTCGCGGGCTTTCTCAATGTGCTCGAGGGGTGTCGGCACGCGGAGTGCCGGCATCTCGTTTATGCCTCGTCTTCGTCGGTCTACGGGGCGAACAGCCGTGTGCCGTTTCGTGTTTCCGACAACGTCGACCATCCCTTGAGTCTCTACGGAGCGACCAAGAAGGCAAACGAGCTGATGGCCCACGCCTATGCGCATCTGTTCGCCCTCCCGGCGACGGGTCTGCGATTTTTCACGGTCTACGGCCCGTGGGGCCGCCCGGACATGGCCATGTGGCTGTTCACCGAGGCGATTGTTGAGGGTCGGCCGATCAAGCTGTTCAATAACGGTCACATGCGCCGGGACTTCACCTATGTCGATGACGCCGTTGAAGCGGTCGTTCGGCTCGTGCGGTGCCCCCCGGTGCCGAATCCCGCCTGGTCCCAGAATGACCCCGCAACCAGTCCGGCGCCTTGGCGGATCTACAATGTTGGCAATAGCAAGCCGGTCGAGGTGACCGAGGTCGTGCGGCTCATCGAGGGGGCCATCGGCAAGCCGGCTGTCCGGGAGCTGCTTCCGATGCAGCCAGGCGATGTTCCGCAGACCTGCGCGGACGCCACCGACCTCGAGCGGGCCGTCGGCTTTAGGCCCGACACACCGATCGGCGAGGGCATCCGCCGTTTCGTCGACTGGTTCCTGCGGTTTCGCCAAAAGGGCTGACATAAAAGTTCCGATAACAGCTGTGGGGATGTAACTCTTTGATTCAAAACGTGTCCACAGCGCTCTGCGGGGGCATCGCCAGCGGCCTTCCGGCGTGCTAGGAGGGATTCGTTTCGCGAGCCGGCAGGGGGGACCTCGTCCGTCATGGTGCATGTCGCGACGCGCGACGCGGATCGTCTACTACGGGTGGGCGTGGTAGGCGTCGGCGTAATGGGCAGCAACCATGCCCGTGTCTTCGCCGATTTGCCGGGCGTGAAGCTCGTGGGCGTGGCCGACCCCGACGACAAGCAGCGCCAGTTCGTTTCGGGGGCGCTCGGGTGCCCGGCATTTAGCGGAGTAGAGCCGCTGCTGGCCGAAGGTGTCGATGCCGTCACCATCGCGGCCCCCACGCATCTGCATCGAGACTTGGCGCTTTGCTGCATCAAACGCGGCGTTCATGTCCTGGTGGAGAAGCCGATCGCACCGTCGGTGGAAGAGGGAGGAGCGATCATCGCCGCAGCACGGCACGCCCGCGTTGCCTTGATGGTCGGCCACGTCGAGCGGTTCAACCCGACCGTCGAAGCGATTAAGGACGCAATCTGCGGCGAGGACATCCTTTCCATCGCCATCACCCGTGTGGGACCATTTCCTCCACGCATGTCCAATGTGGGCGTTGTCATCGATCTCGCCGTGCACGACATCGATCTCATTCGTTGGTTTACCGACTCCGAGATCACTGAGGTGCAGCCGCAACTGTCGAATGCGGTCGCTGAACGCGAGGACATCGCGCTCCTGCAGTTCCGCACCACCTCCGGCGTACTCGCGCACATCAACACCAATTGGCTGACGCCATTTAAGGCGCGCAACGTCACGATTGCGACGCGCAACAAATACGTTATGGGAGACCTGCTGACGCGTCAGGTGACCGAATGTTTCGGGTTTCAGCCCGATGGCAGCTATTCCATGCGCCATCTCTCGGTCGGCCATGCCGAGCCGTTGCGTGCCGAGCTGCAGGCCTTCGTTGCTGCGATCCGCGAGGGGAGGGAGCCTGCCGTGACGGGCGAGGAAGGCGTGGCAAGCCTCGAAATCGCCATCCGCTGCCTTGAGCATCGCGCCATGCCGAGTGTGAGCCGCCGGCGGGCCGGCCCCCGACGGCTGACCGGTTGACGCTGCTACGACGCCGACAATCATCGTCCGTCGATGAATCAGCCCGCTGCTCGCCTCGATCCCGTGCCGATCCCGTTCATCGACGTTGCGGCGCAGCGGCGGCGCCTGGGGCGGTCGATCGACGAGGCGATCGCCCGCGTGCTCGGGCATTGCCAATTCATCCTGGGCCCCGAGGTCCGCGCGCTCGAAGCCAAGCTCGCGGAGTTCTGCGGCGCGCGCCACGTGGTGACATGCGCGAGTGGAACCGATGCGCTGGTCCTGGTGCTGATGGCGCAAGGGATAGGACCAGGCGACGCAGTGATCTGCCCGAGTTTTACTTTCACCGCGACTGCAGAGGTCGTCGCGCTGGTCGGCGCCACGCCGGTGTTCGCCGACGTGGACGAAAAGAGCTTCAATCTGGATCCCGCAAGCCTGCAGCGGGCGTGCGCCGCGGCGTGCGCGGCAGGGCTTCGTCCGAAAGCTGTCATACCGGTAGACCTTTTCGGGCAGCCCGCGGACTACGACCGCATTATGCCGATCGCGGAGGCGGAAAATCTTTTCGTCCTCGATGACGCCGCCCAGGCCTTCGGCGCGACCTACAAAAACCGCCGGCTCGGCGTGCTTGCGCCGGCAACTGCAACGAGTTTCTTTCCGGCCAAGCCGCTGGGCTGCTACGGCTGGAAAAACTGAAGATTTTCCCCGAGGAGCTTCTGGCGCGCGAACGCATCGCCCGCCGCTATTCCGTGCGGCTCGGCGACGTCGCCACCGTTCCGAGGCTGGCGCCGGGCTCAACCTCGGTCTGGGCGCAATACACCATCCGCGTTGCCTCGGGCCGGCGCGACGGGCTCGCGGCTGCGCTCAAGGCCTGCGGTATTCCGACCGCGGTCCATTACCCGATCCCGCTGCATCGCCAAGAGGCTTACCAGCGCTTTCCCGTCGCAGCCGACGGCGCGCCGGTGAGCGAACGGTTGGCCGAGGAGGTGATCAGCTTGCCCATGCACGCCTATCTCGACCCGGCGACCCAGGATCGCATCATCGACGCTGTGCGGGGCGCGCTGAATCATCTCGCCGCCTCTATCGCGGCCCGCCCGACTATAATCGGGCTTGATTCTCGCGACTTCGCAGCAGGACAGAGACCGCCCGGCTGATGATTGGACGCATCTTCACCGTCGGCGGATTCACGCTGCTATCGCGGGTGACCGGCTTTTTGCGCGACGTGATGCTGGCGGCCGTGCTCGGGGCGGGGCCGGTGGCGGATGCCTTCTTCGTCGCGCTGCGGCTTCCGAATCACTTCCGCACCATCTTTGCCGAGGGCGCGTTCAACGCAGCTTTCGTGCCCGCCTACGCGCGCATCCGTCAACAGGGGGGGCCGGATCCGGCCCAGCTCTTTGCCGATCGCGTATTTACCATCCTTTTCGGCGTCGTTGCCTTACTGGTTCTGCTTGCGCTGATCTTCACGCCGGCGGTGATTTCACTTCTTGCCCCGGGCTTCTCCGAAGATCCCGGCCGCTTCGCGCTCGCCGTCGAGCTCACGCGGATCACATTCCCCTATCTTCTGCTGATGTCGTTGGTAACGCTTTATGGCGGTATTCTCAACGCGCTGGCGCGCTTTGCGGCGGCC
>WNFO01005501.1_pt1 | contig 11085 bp, 10 predicted proteins | sample 5400251 | NCBI WGS metagenome assembly WNFO01 (sample SAMN13153354, study PRJNA577476) | soil metagenome | isolation source: 100 cm saprolite under Madrone tree | place: USA:California | collected 2016-06-14 | reverse complement strand
GTTCGACTTCGCTCGACCGGATGAGTTTTGCCATTGCCAAGCAAGCGCATATAAGGGCAGGTTGCATATGCGCTCGAATGCTCGAATCAAAGATGTCACGAAGAAACCAGTGGACATTGAGGAAGGTCAACCAATGGCTGCTAGAGGTGAAACTGGACGGGGAATTAGAAGCGGATGACGTGCCGATAATGCGAAGGGAGGGCATCCGGAGGTTAGACTTACAGAATGTTCAGGTCGTTGGTAATGTCTTTGAGACTACGGGCACAATGGACACTAGGTTAGACGTTCGATGGTGGTGAATGTGTGCATCACATACGCTTGCTCACGTGTTGGCGCGTAAGTATCAAGAAGGTCTTCCCACCACCCATTATGCGAGCCCTGGACAGCCGGCGCATCTGCGAGGGGAGGCGAAGGTTCCTCGTATGAAGGTTCCGGAGAGCGGAAATCGGACTCGAAGGGGTGAGAGAATGGCTGCCCTGGCTGAATTTCGCTCTTTGAGGTATGTGATGTCGATGCCGGCTGTGTCGAAGTTGGCGATGGTAACCTCTTTGGTGAATCGGAAGAGTCCATGCAGTTAGGAGGGTGACGAAGAGTAAGGGGAGAGAGAAAGGAGGGCAGAGCTCACCTTTACATAGTAGGGGTCATGATAGGATGCAGTGGCATTCGCGAGTGAGGTGGATGCGGTAGGGGGCTCAATGTCAACCTTGCTAGACTTGTGTTGTGCGGAACCAAACATTGGCACGGCCACGGGGGCGATCTCATACTGGTTGTAAGCAGGGTGAGCGGAGGTGCCCTGGTCGACTGGATCAGCACGCTGCTTTTTCTTTGGCTGAGGATCAGATCCATCCGATTGTCGCTTCTTGCAAGAGCGTTTGCGTGTGCCCGGCCGCTTATCGGGCCCCCGTCGTTTAGGCACTGTATCATATACGCATTCGTTGCCCCGTTTAATACAGTTTTGGCAATTTGGGCGAATAGAGTCGCAGCGAATCTTGCGTGACCGACTAGTAAAGACACCGGCCCGTTTTACAAACGTATGAGATTTTGAGAGCGGGACTTTTTGGTTAATAAAGGGAAAGGGCGATTACGCGATTACGCACCATTGTCGGCAGGCAATGACGCCCGAGGAGACATAGCGTGGAGGACCAGCTCTTGATGATGATGCGACGGATCCATCGGGAGTTGGAACTGGGATTGCCGGCGCGGAAGGGTCTATAGTGTCTGTGGGGAAATTCAAAGGCGCTTGGGGTACAGGGCCACCGGTTGCTGCGGGTGGGTGGGATAGATGGAAATGTGAAGGATTGATGTGAGGGGCAGATGATGGGACGTCAAGTGAAGTAGTAGATCTGTCGAGAGCCAAGTTCATAAGCAAGGGGTAATGGTGTGGCATGGCTAGCTCGTATGCGGAAGATGTAAATGACTGAGAGTATGACTCGGATTGGACGGAGGCATTATAGGTCATGGCGGTGTTCGGAGGTTCTTTGGGGTAAGAATGATGGTGTGCCCCAAAACGGTGTGATTGTACGTAGTATTGAGAGTTGTAAGGTGGGGCGATAAGGGCATCGTGAGGCAATAGGCACTCGGAGGCTATTGACTGATATCGGGCTATATGGAGGACTGAGATGAGCGGAACTGTGAATAGATCGACTGATGGACGCACATTCCGTTGGTAGAAAAGCAGCGAGCGGCTGTTCAAAGAAAGGCGAGTGAGGTTCAGATTCCTCTTCGCTTGACTGGAAACCCTCAGGCTCTGGTGGACCAGGTCTCGGGACGGGAGTATACTGATCACAATTGAAACTAGCAACCATAGCAGAGGAGCGGGGATTTTGCAGGGAGCCGCAAGGACAGGCTAATGGAGGGACGGGAAGAGTAAGCTCCAGCGGGTGATGATGGCAGGAGTCCAGGGTTAGAACTGGGAAAGGGCACGCGAGTTATGGATGAAGCAAGAAATATCTGATGGCCGCGGGAAGATAGACAAGAAATACAAGTTGTATGTCTAGAGAGGAAAGTAACAAGAGGAGGGTCTCCAATGGATGGCGGGGCAGGGAAGTGCGGCCAGAACGCCGGCGGTGTAATGGAGAGAGAGATCTTCAGAAGCTCACGAGGACGATTAACCGCAAGAGAGAGAGATTTGGGGGCAGCGCCGTTGGAGAGAGATGACAGGTCGGACGAAGGAGAACAGGCAGGTGGAACGCTTCCCTTGAGTTGTATGAGACACAGTGTGCTCGGCGTCCGTCTCCCCCTTTGACCGGGCGTTGGCATACGCGAGGCCAAGGCGATCTCTCTCATTCCCGCTCCCAAACACGTGACCCGATATTTTTCCGAGCACGTTCTAGGGTTTCCCGTGCCCTCAGCCTCTCTGTCCGCGCTCCGCTCCCCTTTCCACTCGACCGACAAGTCTTGCTGCCACGCCCAACGTTCCCTCGCTGATTCCCGACTCGCAGTCCATCAGTCTCAGTGGAATGGATGCATCGCTCTCCTCTGCTCATCTTTCCTTTCCCGGCAACCGATCGAAGCCGTACCGAGTGGGCGGATTTGGCCACACTCCGATCAGGAGGGTTGTCTTCGTAATCTCCGCGAGTTGCCTCCTCCGTCCCCACCCACACCTATCCGCGGGTCCGACGCGTCTACTAGACTAGACAGACGAATAAACAACAATACTGAGAATATTTCCTTGTCAGTCGGTCCGGAGCCAAGTGGCATTGCCGACTGAGTCCCTGATCATAACGTCCCTTGCCCCTGGGACCGAACAACAAAAAGCAGATCTTCAAAGACAGCAACTATAGACGCTTGGACGGGGGGACCAGAAGAATTTTCGACCATCAATGACCTAAATCAGGGGCGATCTGTCGGCCGCCCTTCAAGGCACAGATATCAGAAGTTGTATGAAGAGATGCGCGTACAAACAAATCAAGTGGATGGGGCAGCGGCGAGATAGCCAAGGCGATGCGCGTCGGGGCCGCGCGTGTAGCATACAGCAATACAGGAGATTCTCCATCTGGTAGCCCTGAGAATGGTAAAATCCCCGGCGTAGGTCAACGAAGTTCACCTCTCATGTAAGTTCGAAAGCGAGCGCGCCTGGGTTTTCCGCTGCGTCCCGATTCCTGGGAATACTGTACAGCGCTGTAACCTCATCTTATACAGCACGATACAGTACTCGGCGACGTCGTAACGTAAAAGAAAAAAAACCTGATGCTCAAAGAACCATGACTGCGGCGCGAGCGAGCGATCAGAGGATCATAGATGCCAGGGGTGGTTCCCAAATGGGTATACTGTATATTCAGTTGTGGTAAATCGCTGCAGGCCTCCCACAGAACCAATGGTGAGCGGAGGGGTAGGCAATCTTTTTTTTTTCTCTGTGGGACGAAGAATCAGAAGACGCATCACCTTGTCCGGATATTTCGGGTGATGACATGACAGGTATGCCCCGTACAGTGTGTTCTCAGCGTTTCCCAACGAGAGATACGTGTCGACGTGTCGCCCTTGCGTCGGACGATAGTTAAGCTCACACATCGAGTTAGGCCATATGTAGAATATAGACCTGCACTCTCAGGTGGGTTGCATCAGGTTAGGTTAAAGTGATGGACCAGATACACGCCGCTACAGCATGTTCGGCGAACGGCGAAGAAAAATTTCTGCCCGGACCGGACCGGATACCGGAGGAGGGATTCCGGTTGCCAGTTGCGATGATTTCGTTTCGGGCATCCGCTCAGGCTCGTGTCCTCTCGCTACACCCCTCCCTTCTCTCCTCCAACAATGTCCTTCTTTTCTCTCTTCTGCTGCTGCTTACGACCGAGGAGACTTTCCTTTCCTGTGCGTCCGATATTCCCACGCTGCATATCATCCCCCTCACATTCCTGCTTAGATTGAGCCCAATGAAAACACCCCGCTCATCCCCGCTTCTGATGATGTCCAGTACGTCGTTTGCCCCGCATCACCCATCTTCATCCTAACAGACGATGCCTTCTTAAAAAGGCCAGCATCCCGACATATCATTATAGATCAGCAGCGTATGAAAGAACGCCTCGGCGTGATCGTCCGTGCCAAAGAGAGGTAAGTCATTACGTGCTTCGTCCTTTTTCCTTCCCATCTCTCAACTCGGACCCCCAATGCATTTCACCGGGATTGACTATGATATAGCAAGATGGTCAACGTAAACGCCCCTTTACCATTCAACCTCACCACCAACGGCAACAAGCAGCCCAGAATGAGCCGCCTCCACACACGCTCGCCTCAACCTTCGCTCGACATGGAGCGCCAGTCAGTTGGGAGCTCCGCATCTGTATCCGCGTCTGCGTCCCACGAGCTGGACGAAGATACGCGACGACCGACGCTGCATGTACGTATCGTCCGGGGCGGGAGCTCGCTCGCTCGCGGGAGGCCAATTACGCGCGATACAATCGCCGTTATGCATGACGACAGGACAGAAGAGGGAGAAGAGTCAGGAGCGGCGGCAGGAGGGGAGGAGTCGCGGCTGTCCCCAACGGCAGCGGCAGCGGAGGGGCAGGCACAATCACCGACGGGCGGGTTGGTGCGTGCTGCTACGATTCTCTATTTCTTTGTTGCTTTTGGGCTGATTTGTGAGTATATTATCGTACCTTGTTTCCTGTGTCTACGACAACGGTTGATAGGCCGTCGGAGCCGGAACGCAGGTTGGTGGGGTTGCGCGGATACCCTGCGCGGCCTTCAAAATCCAAGATGTTGGATCCCTTTCACGCAGTTGGGGCGACTGAGTTTGGACTCAACCCCATGGAGCATTAAAAGCTCTGAGCGGACTATCAGGCGATACATACGTGCATTTTTCTTTTCTTTTCGATCTAATCATTATTATATTATTCACCCATCAATCCATCCATCCATCGTATCATCCTCTGCTTTCCTCACCCTCTCCACCGTTTCCCTTGGATAACCACATCCCATCGGCGACACAGATCTCGACTTGCATCCTTTCTGTATTCGTCTCGGATAAAGAGTCAAGTGCAATGAATCTTCTGTAGCAGCTTTCGTATCCCTTTCCAAACCAGACATATCTTGGTACTCATTACGGCAACGCGAGTGTTTCAGTGATCGAGCAAATATGGGGATGGTGCGGCTGGGACCCGAACTGGAGATAGTTACGAGCGGGCCAGGGCAGCACTAAGATGTATGAAACTACAGTCGAATGACAGGCAGGCGCGAGAATAGCAAACCGAGTCACGGCTGAACCAAGCAAGAGGCAGAGCGCGAGCGGAGGAACTGGGCAAGACACTCAGGCTTTGGTTTAAGTGGGCACAGGTTCACAAAAGAGGGCGTTAGTGGTAGAACCTACTAACCCTCCGCGGCCGTAGTTGTCCCATCCGCCAGGGATAGACGGAAGAGTGGGGCTTGATCCTGACGGGGTGCCATTTGCGTCTGGTCCCGCCTCGGGTGATGCTTTCGCGCGCGAGCGGAAGTGGAACTCATCATCGCGCGGGATGTTACCCGATGGCTGCAACTGTATATGACGCATTACTTTTCCTATTTTCGAGTATTTGTGTAGACCATTAAATATGTGGGAATGCGATAGACGAGCGGAGACGAACCGATAGGCATCTTGTCGTATTGCTCGATAGCGGTGAACAAGTCATTGCATGCAGGAATTTCATAGAAACCCCTGTGAGTTACGCAAAAAAACAAGTCAAAAGCCGGTCCTCCTGTCGTTTAAAAAGGTCTTCTGGAGCTCGTGTCGCCCATTCCTGACTCGAACTGCTTCTGGATCACTCGCCAAGGCTCCAAAATTTCTCCGAAATCAGAATTATATGAGGCTCGTTTCGCACCCAGAGCGGTCCGGCTGGGCCCAAATTCAAATTGTTCAAAGTTGAACCAAAACGTCACCGTGGCCCAGCCCGAAGTATAAGCCATCGCCTAGGTTAGGCCGGCGCAAGCTATTATATATACTGTATATACAGTACTGTACGGTAAGTTGCAATTGACAGCGCTTACTCTTAATCGACACCAGGTCAGTGCTCAGTGCATCAACCGAGTTATTGCCCGTCCCTCTCACAAGTTGACAGGTATGCTTATCCTCCAGGGATCGTCGGCCCTATCAGCTTCCAAACGCAAGGCCCTATTGGCCCAAATCTGCAACGCTGTCCCAGCCATCGTCTCTGTAGACGCCATCCACATCCATCTCGTTCACAGCGTCAATGACGATGCCGAAGCCGAACTGCTGCGATCCGATTCACCCTCGCGCCGGACACTCGATCGTCTCCTATCCTATGGAGACGACGTCGCACTTCCTGGGACCCGATCTGCCTTTGAGGATGGCTCCGGAGTCATATACGTTCTTCCCAGGCCAGGTTCTGTCTCTCCGTGGTCCAGCAAAGCCACTGATATCTCTGTCTTGTGCAACTTGACCAATCACGTCAAACGTCTCGAGCGTGGCGTTGCCTTCATTGCACGGGTCGACGACGGGGTCCCGTCTCAACAGGACCTTGATCTATTCTCTCCCCATATACATGACCGCATGACACAAACCGCGTCGTTCGCACCCCCTACCCAAGGCACCATTTTCCTGGAATCCCAGCCGGCTGCACTCCGCACGGTTGATATTACACCAACTGACACATCACCGAGGGAGAAACTGGAACACGCCAATAAGGAGCTTGGCCTCGCCCTCGCCTCTGACGAGATCAACTACCTTGTCGACGCGTTTACCGCGGGCACCGATCCCATCGCGCGCAACCCAACGGACGCGGAGCTTTTCATGTTCGCGCAGGTCAACTCGGAACACTGTCGACACAAGATTTTCAATGCTTCCTGGACGATCGATGGAACCCCACAATCGTCCTCCCTCTTCCAAATGATCCGCAACACAGAAAGTTTGCACCCCACGGGCACCATATCTGCCTACTCGGACAATGCAGCTGTCTTCGAGGGAGCGGTCGCACCACGTTTTGGTATCTCTCCAGCATTGCAGTCCTTCCCAGATTCCATCGAACGTCTATATAGGGAGAGCGAGGAAGAGATGCCAGTGTTGATCAAGGTCGAGACGCACAATCACCCAACGGCCGTCTCCCCCTATCCTGGCGCCGCCACGGGCTCAGGCGGCGAGATCCGCGACGAGGGCGCTGTCGGTCGCGGTTCCCGACCGAAGGCGGGCCTTACAGGCTTCTCAGTTTCTAACCTGCTCATCCCGGGCTACAGGCAGCCCTGGGAAGAGGACTTTGGTCGACCTTCTCACATTGCCAGTGCACTGGATATCATGATCGAGGGGCCCTTGGGTGCAGCGGCGTTCAACAACGAGTTCGGACGGCCCGCCCTGACGGGATACTTCCGTACATTTTCGGAGCGCGAGCCACAAGGTCAGAATGGTGTGATACGTGGCTATCACAAACCGATCATGCTCGCGGGAGGTCTGGGGAACGTGCGTCTGCAGTTCGCGCACAAATCCAGGATCACGCCCGGCGCGAAGCTCGCCGTACTTGGTCGACCGGGGATGCTAATCGGGCTCGGGGGCGGAGCGGCATCGAGCCAGGCTCTGGGCACGGGCGACGCGGTGCTCGACTTTGCGTCCGTGCAACGTGAAAATGCTGAGATGCAACGACGCTGCCAACAAGTCATCGACGCGTGCGTGGACCGCGGAACTGACAACCCGATCCAGAGCATTCACGACGTCGGCGCGGGTGGGTTGTCCAACGCACTTCCGGAGCTCGTGCACGATTCGGGCTTGGGAGCAATTTTCGAGATCCGCGATGTGCCCCTTGCGGACGGATCACTCTCTCCGATGGAGATATGGTGTAACGAGTCGCAAGAACGGTACGTCCTTGCGGTGGATCCTACGCACGAAGACACATTCCACGCAATCGCTGCCCGCGAGCGCTGTCCGTTCGCCATAGTTGGCGTCGCGACTGAGGCGGATGAACTCGTAGTGACAGACCGCCTTCTCGGTGACGACGTGATTCGCCTGAAAATGTCCACCTTATTCGGCAAGCCACCACGTATGTCACGAAGTGATTCGACGCGCGTTCCGCACTGTGTAGCATTTGATGCGACGCTGGCCGCATACATCCCCTCGGAGCCCTTACTCTCCGCGCGACTCGCCGAAGCCATCGCACGCGTATTGCGCTTGCCAAGCGTCGGCTCGAAAGCATTCCTCATCACCATCGGCGACCGGAGCGTCACAGGCCTCGTCACGCGCGACCAAATGGTTGGCCCATGGCAAGTACCCGTCGCTGATGTCGCCGTCACGCGTGCGTCGTACGGCTTTGGAGTTCGCGCTGGAGAGGCGATGGCATTGGGTGAGCGGACACCTCTCGCGCTCCTTTCTGCTCCGGCCGCAGCTCGCATGGCGGTTGCCGAGGCACTCACGAATCTTGCCGCGGCGCGTGTGCGTGAACTCGGACGCGTCAAGCTGAGTGCAAATTGGATGAGCGCAGCAAGCGTGTCTGGAGAGGGTGCCGCGCTGTACGCAGCCGTGCGCGCCGTCGGGATGGAACTCTGTCCGGCGCTGGGCTTAGGCATCCCCGTTGGAAAGGATTCCATGTCCATGGCGATGCGATGGCGCGATGGTGAGAGTGGCGAGGAACGAGCCGTGACGGCGCCGCTGTCCCTCATCGTTACGGCATTTGCTGGGGTGGAGGAAGTCGCTGGCACGTGGACACCTCAATTGCGTACGGACCAGGAGCGCCCGACCGTGTTGTTGTTCTTTGACCTGGCCCGTGGGAAACATCGACTTGGTGGGTCAGCGCTGGCGCAGGTATTCAGGCAAATTGGTTCGGAGGCTCCAGACGTGGAGGATCCACAGCTACTCAAGACGTTCTTCAATGCGTGTCAAGCAGTACGACGGAGCGATCCAAAACTCGTACTGGCATACCACGACCGCTCAGATGGCGGCCTCTTCACTACAGTGGCAGAAATGGCATTCGCGGGACGCATCGGAGTGGAGATCAACTTGGATGCGTTGAATTGCCGTGACAACTCAATGGAGGCGCTGTTTAACGAAGAACTTGGCGCTGTCATTCAGGTGCTAGAATCGCAAGTTTCCCGCCTCGTAGAGGTGTTTGTCGCGCACGGCTTCGAGTCTACATCAATTTACAACATTGGCAAGGTGCTTCCGAGCCCCGAAGATCAATCATTTACAATAGTACATGGCGGAAATATTCTATATTCGAGCACTCGGACTATCCTTCAACAGCTCTGGGCAGAAACATCGTTCCAAATGCAATCACTCCGAGACGATCCCGAGTGCGCAGCGGAGGAATTCGCGTTGATCGCTGACGCGACGCACACGGGACTCGCGTATCACCTCACCTTCACGCCCAGACCGAGCCGCCCGCTTTTCCGCCGGCCCAAAGTAGCCATCCTGCGTGAGCAAGGCGTCAACGGACACACTGAGATGGCGTGGGCATTCACGGCGGCTGGATTCGACGCGGTTGACCTACACATGTCGGACCTCATCGCAGGCACCACCACTGATTTAACCGAGTTCCGCGGGCTTGCCGCTTGCGGGGGCTTCTCGTACGGTGACGTGCTGGGTGCTGGCGCGGGTTGGGCGCACGCGGCGTTGCTACACAAGGGCGCGCGGGAGGCTTTCGAAGCGTTTTTCGCCCGCGACGACACGTTCGCGTTGGGCGTGTGTAATGGGTGCCAGTTCCTCAGCCATATGCGCGAGGTAATTCCAGGCGCGGAATTGTGGCCAAAATTCAAGGCGAACCGCAGTGGGCGGTTCGAAGCGCGCGTATCGCTCGTGGAGGTGGTGGATAATGTGTCGATGGAGGATTCGGTCTTCCTTTACAATATGGGTGGCTCACGATTGCCGGTGGCAGTGGCCCACGGTGAGGGTCGCGCGGAATTCGCACCTGGTGCGTTGGACGCCTTCAATGCTCAGAACCTCGGAGCGGTGCGTTACGTCGATAGCGCTGGTAAGCCAACGGAGGTATATCCTCTCAATCCGAACGGGAGCCCAGGCGGGATTACTGGAGTACAGACGCCGAATGGGCGTGTGCTTGCATTGATGCCGCACCCTGAGCGCGTCGTCACGGTGGAGAGTAATAGCTGGTATCCTTCAAATATGGTTAGGAAGTGGGGCGGGGTGGGGCCGTGGTTCCAACTGTTCCAGAATGCCCGGCAGTGGTGTGGATAAATTGAGAATAAACAGAGGGTGAGGTCGTCTTCTCTTTCTGTGGTCAGTGCGTGGACGATGAATATTTTATTGATGATTTAGAACGACGAGTAGTACATGTTGGAATGTGTATGAAATAGACATGGCATGACATCATTCGCGCGTGAAATCAGAGCAGCCAAATTCTGTCTCCTTAATTCGTCATCAAATGCGTCATTTCAGAGCGTCATTTCATATCACGAGGCTCGTATCCTGTCTCCAGTCGGGTATAAAAAGGGGGTTCACACCCGCCTACCTGACTATCAACATCTTACTCTCTCACACATCAATCTCATCTTAGACATGTCCACCAACAACACCACTGAGCCTTCGTACGTGCCTTTCACACTCTTTGGAGACGTGGCTTCTGACATTCTCGTCGTATAGCAAAGCCTCCGGGCAGTACCACTCCCTCAAGGGCACAGTCGTCGAGACTGTGGGCGACGTGACCGGCGAGAAGTCGTGGTCCGAGTCCGGCAAGCAGGAACATGCTACTGGGGAGTCTGAATACAAGGCTGCTCAGGCCAAGGGGTACGCCGAGGGTACGCTCGACCGTCTCGGCGGCAAGAAGGACGCCGTCGTTGGCGCTGTTTCTGGCGATCGTGAGCAGGAGGTGTCCGGTGTGTATCCCTTGAGCATTCGCAGTTTCCAATCATTGACAGGTCGATTCGTTAGGTAATGTCCGGCAGGATAAAGGGCAGACTCAGCAGGACCTTAACCGCTCATCGTAATTCGGGTGACGATGCACTTTGATTGACCATTGTAGCATGTTTAAAATTGTAGCCTGTTAAATTACTGTACACTCACACAGGGGTCATGTAATAATCGAAAACCGGTTGTATGGATTCGGCGCCATGTGTGACTGAACCGTCGACGGCGTTTGAGGAATTTGAGGCGCCGCCTACTAGGGTCTCTTGGGAATCCAGCCGTGGACGTCCTGGGGGTGTAGTTCGAACTTCTGCACCAAC
>WNFO01005500.1_pt1 | contig 11087 bp, 8 predicted proteins | sample 5400251 | NCBI WGS metagenome assembly WNFO01 (sample SAMN13153354, study PRJNA577476) | soil metagenome | isolation source: 100 cm saprolite under Madrone tree | place: USA:California | collected 2016-06-14 | reverse complement strand
AGCTGGCGCCGCGGCGCAAGCCACCGCCGCTCGCGGGGCACCACCTGCCTCTGCTCGCCCGACACCGCATCCACGAGCCACAAACTCGTCGTGCCGGTGCGATTGGAGATGAACGCGATCTGCCGGCCCTCCCGCGACCACCGCGGGCCCGTGTTGTCGAACTCTCCGTAGGTGAGCGGAATCGGATACCCGCCGCCCGAAAGCGGCAGCAGCCAGAGCTGGTGCCACTGCCCGCCGCGATACGACGCGTAGACGATCCGGGTGCCGTCGGGCGAGACGTCCGGCCGCGCCTGCCAGTTGGTCTCCTCGCGCCGCAAGACCTCCTCCCCAGTCCCGTCGGCGGACATCCGCACGATGTCCCCGGTGCCGTGCGCGACCTCGCGGTTCGAGACGAAGACGATCGACTTCCCGTCCGGCGTCCAGGCCGGATTGATCGCGTGATCGAACGGGCTGTAGTAGTAGCGCGGCACCGCGCTCCGATGGTCGGCGACGACCGCCCGAGTCTCCGCGAGCCGGCCATCGCGGACCTGCCCCACAAACAAGAGAAAGTGGCCGGTCCCAGCGGTGGAGACCCACGCGAGCCGCGTTCCGTCCGGCGACCAGCGCGGCTCGACGTTCACCGCTCCGCCCGACGTCAGCGCCGTCACCGCGCCGCTCCCGACATCGAGCAGCATCAGCTCCATCGCCCTGCCGTCGTACCGGACAAAAGCAACGAGCCTTCCATCGGGCGACCAGTCGGGCTGGTGGTCGGTGCCGTCGGAATCGGTGAGCTGCTCCGCCACCGCACCATCCGCACGCTGTCGCCAAAGGAACCCCTGCATCGCGTAGACCAGCCACTGCCCATCCGGCGACCACGCCGCCGCCGCGGGCCCGGAGGTCAGCTGCGGCAGGTACATCTCGCGGTAGTAGTACGAATGCGGCAGATCGATCTGGGGCAGGACCGGCTTGCGGTGCCCGAGGGCGACCGCGGTCAGCGGGAGCAGCGCGGCGCAGGCCAGGATCCGAAGCACTCCGCCCAGTCTACGCCGGTCGCGCCTCTCGCTTCAGGGAATGAAGTTGAATCCATCGGGAATCGTCGGCGGGGAAGTCTCGAAGAACGGCCCGGCGCCGTCCGGATCTTCCATGATGCTTCCATCGGACGCGAAGAACGCTGCGACCTGGAGGGGCCGGTCTTCTGCCCTACCGCTACGCGACATCTCTGGCGCTCCGGGATGGATTCGCCAAGAACAGGAAGTGGAGCTTCCAGCCTGAAACGGTCTTTCAGCTCGAGCGAGGCCTCGCGAACGACCACGTTTCCCGGCCGCGATTGCTGCATTGATCTGTGGACAGCGACCCGACTGATGGCACTCGTGTAGCGCAGGCGGATTCCGCCCGTGCCGCTTGTCGCACCTGCGAAGCCTGTGCACGCCATGTATCCTCCGTGAATGAAGGAAGCACGGCGTCCGCTCGGGCTCAAGGCCATCCTCGCGTACAAGTTCGCGATGGCGCCGGTCATGCTCGCGCTCGGAGTGGTGCTCGTCCTCGCGCCGGCGCACTCACTCCAGCTCGCGCACCGCATCACCGGCCAAATCTCCGAGTCGGGCTCGTTGGGATGGCGGGCGGCGCGCGCGCTCGAGCCTTACCTGACGCCGCGGGCGGAGCACAGAGCGGCAGTGGTCGCATGGCTCGATGGCTTGTTGTCCCTCGCCGAAGGCCTGCTGCTCTTGTCCGGCAGGACATGGGGCGAGTGGATCGTCATCGCTGGACTGGGGGCGCTGTTGCCGATCGAGGCCGTGAGCCTGGCCCGGCACCCTCGCATCGGACGCGCAGCCGTTCTCCTCGTGAATGCTGCCGTCGTGGCGTACCTGGTGCGCCGCCGGCTCAAGGCAGTCAGCGCAGACCAGGGGCCGAAGCACGGCGACGAATCTTCGCCGGTGGGCAGGAGAAACATCGATTGACTCTACCTCCTGCCCCACCCTAGACCTCCCCATCCCGGAGGAGCACCGTGAAAACCAACCCTGCAGCGCTTGCGAGCGCCCTCGCCCTCTCTACATTCTCTGCAGCCGCCCAGATCCCGAACCCGAACGTCACCGGACCCATCGCCTCGACCAAGGTCCCCGGAGACCCTTCGCACAACTACGTCTTCTTCTCGAGCAACCACGAGCTCGCGGTGAACGGCTACGTCGAGGAGGAGTACTTCATCGAGGGCACGGCGAACACGTACACCACGCCGACCGGCGCAACGGGAACCATCCTCACCAGCAACAACCCTTACAAGACGCGCATCGTCGTGCGCCGTCCCGCCGACAAGGCCCGCTTCAACGGCACGGTGCTGGTCGAGTGGTACAATGTGACCAACGGCTTCGACGCGGAGAACATGTGGTTCTTCTCCTGGGAGCACGTGATGCGCTCCGGATACGCCTGGGTCGGCGTGTCCGCGCAGAAGGTCGGCGTCGATCGACTGAAGAGCTGGAATCCCGGCCGTTACGGAACCCTCAACATCTCCAGCGACGCGGTGTCGTACGACGCGTTTTCGCAGGCGGGCCAGGCGATCCAGCATCCCATGGGTATCGACGTCCTCGGCGGCCTGAACCCGAAGACGTTCATCGCGACCGGCGAATCGCAGTCGGCGCAACGGCTCTCCATCTACATCAACTCCGTCATGCCGCTCGGCAACGTCTACGACGGCGTGCTGCTGCTTTCGAACTTCGGGCAGGCCATCCGCACCGACCCGGTGGTCCCGATCTCCAAGGTGCTCTTCGAGTGGGACATCCAGACCGGCGAAGCTTCCGCCCGCCAGCCCGACACGAGCATGTTCCACAGGTGGGAAGTCGCCGGGACGGCGCACGTCGACCACCATCTGCGCCTCAGCCGCGAGCCGCTCGAGCTGCGCGACCTCGCAGGCGTCTCCAGCGAGGCGAACCTCGCGCCGACCTGCACGGTTCCGGCGATCGGCAGCCAGGTGCCCAACCACTACGTCTTCGACGCCGCCATCGACCACATGGTCCGCTGGGTGCAGAAGGGGAAGCAGCCGCCGGCGTCGCCGCTGTTCCAGATCGCTTCCTTTGGCACCAACGGCAGCGCGGTGATCGCGCGCGACAGCTTCGGCCTCGCGCAAGGCGGCATCCGGCTCTCGCAGATCGAAGTCCCGGCGGCCGCGAACGTGGGCCAGAACGGCGGTCCGAGCGCCTGCGCGCGCTGGGGCTATCACCTGCCGTTCGATCTCGCGACGCTCGGCGCGCTGTATCCGAGCCACCGCCGCTACGTCGATACGGTCGCGCGCGTCACGCGCGACAACGTCCGCAAGGGTTTTCTGCTCGCGCCCGACGCGCTGCAGACGATCCAGGACGCGCTGGCGACGGGCTTCGGCTCCGGAAAGAACGACCGGGACGACGACCGCGATCGGCTCGATCTCGAGCGCGATCCCGATTTCCACCGCTGAGCCGAACCGCAGCACGGCTGGTCAGGGGGGCCCCAGGCCCTATGTCGGACCCCTCCGCTACCGTGTCTGCATGCAAAGCGAACAAGTGGGGCAGCGGCGGCGGGAGCGAAAGCGGCTCGCGCGGGAAAGGGACAAAAAGGCGTCACGGAAAGCGCAGATGTGCGCCGGCGATGAGCTCGATTTCCTGATGCCTCGCCGCGTCACTGCTCTGTTCGGCAGGGCCGTGCGCGTGTCGCGCGAGGAGACTTAGGGATCAATTTCGCGCGGCGGCGGAACGCGCCCGTGTTGACGCTTTCGTTAACCTCGGGTACAGCCTGCCGCCTTATCGAAAAATCCCGCGCCTTCGTCGCGCGACCACGGCTCGGTTGTAGCTCCTGGGAGGGACGTACCGATGGGGAAGCCTGCATCTAGGATCGGTCTACTCGTAGCCCTCGTCGCTCTGACTGCATCGCACGTCCGCCTTGCCAGCGCACAGAGCACCGGCGCGGCCACAAGCATCCCAGCGGCAGGTCTGAGCGGCCCACCGACGGTCCTCACGCTGATCACCGGCGACCGCGTCGCCCTGAGCTACACCACCGACGGCCGCCCTGTCGTCGCCTTCAACCCCGCCAACGGCCTGCAGACCGGCGCCGGCTACCAGAGGCTGACCTTAGCCTCCCACGTCTACGTCATCCCGCTCGACGCCGCCGACTACCTGGGCGCCCCGCTCGATCTCAGCCTCTTCGACGTCACCGCTCTCGCCGCCGCCGGCTACGCGACCGCTCCGCTCGCCTTGGACATCACCGCCTCGAGCACTAGCGCCGCCCTCCCCGGCATCACGATGACCGCTCCCGGAAAGGGCGCGCTGGCCAAGAGCGACGCCACCCGCTTCGGCCAGGCCCTCAGCGCCGACCGCAAAGCGCGGAAGCAGGGCGCCGCCAGCACACTCTTCGCCGGCGTCACCCGCGTCGCTGTTGCCGGCACCGCCATTCCCCCCGGCCAGCCCATCGGCAAGCTGTACACGCTGACGGTCAAGGCCTTCGACCGGAACGGTCAACAGGTGTTCGGCAATTTCGGCACCATCTACAACGTCGACGACGGCAACACCTTCATCGCCGGTCAGGCCTTCTTCAACGGCACGCTCTCCTACAGCGTTCCCGCCGGCAACTATCAGGTCACCGCTCTCATCACCACCAAGGAGAGCACCGGCGAGGCCTCGTACTCCTTCGTCACCTCCCCGCAAGTCGCCGTGAACAGCAAGACCAACGTCATCCTCGAAGCGCGCAAGACGAATCGCGTCGGCGTGACCGTGCCCGATCCGACGCGCCCGGTGGTCGCCGAGATGACGCTCCAGCGCGACCCGGCTACGGGCCCCAACTTCACCAACTCGTTCACGAGCTTCGGCCCCACGCCGATGTACATCTCCCAGACGGATCCGGTGACCGTCGGCCAGCAGTACTTCTACCCGCACTACCGCCTCGGCGACGCCGCCGGGTCGCTCGACCGCTTCGTCTACGACCTCCAATTCAACTACGTCGGCGGCATCCCCGCCCGCGTCTTCCCGACGCTTGCCCGCGCCGATCTCGCGACCGTCGACGCCACCTACCACAGCAGCTCGCCAGGCCGCGGCGAGCTCGAGGGCCGCTTCTCGCTCGCGCCCTGGCAATCGGGCGCCGGCTTCACCGTCACGCGGCTCGTCGCGCCGCTGACGCGCACCGAGTACGTCCTTCCGCAGCCCGATGCGCGCTGGCTGCAGATGGTGGCGCAGAACGGCCAGGACTTCTCCGGATTCTCCGCCGGCAACTGGCTTGCGTTCGCGCCGGGTCAGCACGTCTCGTCCGACTGGACCGCGCAGCCGGAGCCGCCGGGAATCGAGCAGCAGGGAGCGGGCGTCGCCCAGTCGTGCCCCGCCTGCCGTTCGGGCGACACGCTCGGCGTCTCGTTCTTCCCGTTCGTCGATCCCGCCGGGAATCGCACGACGGCGGACTCCGGGGTCACCACCGACCTGTTCCTCTACTCGGAGGACGGCACCCTCCTCGGCTACCAGCCCGCGTCCTCCGGGCAGTTCGTCCTCCCTCCCGAGTCAGCGACGTACCAGCTCGCCCTGGACGTCTCGCGCGACGCCGACTGGTGGCCCTCGAGCACGCGCAGCCATACAGTCTGGACCTTCAAGTCCGCCGAGCGCGCTGCCGATCCGCTCCCCGCGGGTTGGATCTGCGGCGGCAAGGGAGGCGGCGGAGGGGGCGGCAAGGGCGCGCCGGCGGGCGGTGGCGGTGGTGGCGGCACGGGCTGCAGCTTCGAGCTGCTGCTCTTCGCCAACTATGACACGCACGCCGGTCCCGACGACGTCATCCCCGCCGGCCGCGACGCGACCATCGACGTGGCGGTCCACCGCCAGGACTTCGCGCCGCGCGCGGCCATCACCGACTTTACCTTCGACGCCTCCTTCGACGACGGCGCCTCGTGGGCGCCGGCACATGTCGCGGCTCTCGGCGACGGTCGCTTCCAGGCCACCTATCCGCAGCCGGCGCTGAACGCGACCACCGGCTTTACGTCGTTCCGCGTGACCGCGACCGACGCCGAGGGCAGCAAGCTCGAGCAAACGATCGAGCGCGCATATCCGCTCGCGGTGCCTCCGCCCGCTGGCGCCGGCGGCGGCGGCAAAGGCGGCAATTCGATCCGCCCCTGCACGACCGCGGTGCTCGCGCCGTACATGCAGTGCATGGCCATCCTGAACCCCGCCTACGATTTCGGCAGGCCGCCACCACCGCCGCCGCCGCCGACGCACGGCTATGGCCCGGCGGACATCGCTAGCGCGTACAAGCTGCCCGCGGGTGCCGGCGCCGGCCGTACCGTCGCCATCGTCGACGCCTACGACAACCCGAAGGCCGAGGCGGATCTCGCCTTCTACCGGGACTTCTACGGCTTGCCGCCGTGCACGACCGCAAACGGCTGCTTCCGGAAGGTGAACCAGCGAGGCCTGGAAGGTCCGCTGCCCAAGCCCGATGCGGGCTGGGGACTCGAGATCTCCCTCGACCTCGACGCCGTCTCGGCGACCTGCCCGAGCTGCAAGATCGTGCTCGTCGAAGCCGACAGCACGTCGATCCTCGACCTCGGCCGCGCCGTCGACACCGCCGTAGCGCTCGGGGCGGACGCCGTCTCCAACAGCTACGGCAGCCGCGGCGAGTTCTCCGGCGAGGAGCTCTTCGAGCGCTTCTACAAGCACACCGGCGTGGCCATCACGGTCTCCTCGGGCGACTACGGCTACGGCAACGGCCTCATCCTCACCGGCAGCGTGAGCTATCCCGGCTCGTCGCAGTTCGTGACCTCGGTCGGCGGCACGACGCTGGTCCGCGACGGCAGCGCGCGCGGGTGGACGGAAACCGCGTGGGCGGGCTCGACCAGCGGCTGCTCCGCGTACATCCACAAGCCGGGCTGGCAGAAGGACCGGCTCTGCGATCTGCGCAGCGTGGCAGACGTCGCCGCAGTCGCGGATCCGCAGACCGGGCTCGCCGTGTACGACACCTTCGGCTTCGAAGGATGGCTCGTGGTCGGCGGGACGAGCCTCAGCTCGCCGATCATCGCCAGCGTGTACGCGATGGCCGGGGACACCTCTTCCGTCCGCTACGGCGTGGGTCCGTACCGGGCGAGCTCCGCTTCTTTCTTCGACGTGATCGGCGGCAGCAACGGCGCGTGCAGCGGCACGTACATGTGCAACGCCCTGCCCGGCTACGACGGCCCGACGGGGCTCGGAACGCCCAACGGAGTCGGCGGGTTCTGACGGCGGGTGCTTGGCCTCCTGAATGTCAGACCCCTCGGTTGTAATCCGAGAACCGAACCGGACCCGGTGTCGGGAGGGCACTGCGATGACCATCGTCGATCTCAAGGAGCAGCGGGAGGCGCGCCGACGCGCTGAGTGGGAGAGGTGGGTTGCGTCGCAAGACCGCAAACTCGCGGAGATACAGCGCGTCGTCGACCAGTTGGCGCCGATCTTCGATCAACTGCTCAAGCAGAAGCGCGTGCGCCGCCCCCGGTGCGAAGCGCCCGGGTGCTGGAACACGATCACGACCCTTCACCCGGTGCAGGGTCTCACTTCCGACGATGCCCCGGCTCTGGTCGCACTGTGCGCCGCGCACCTCGGCGTCGTGCGTAGCGGACGGATCCGCGTGAACGCCGACGACGCTGAGACGCTGTCATGGCAGTTGTGCGACCGCCCCGACGCTCCACCGCGCCTGCAGGTCAGGTTGCCTAGGCGGAGAGCGCGGAGAGCCGGTGCTCACCGCGGGGCCCGATGAGCGCTAGGGCGGCACGCAGGAGTGCGACCCACAAAAGACGAAGAGCGAGCAGATGTCGATCGAGACCGGGCAGACGGGAACATCGAAGCTGTGCGTGTAAGCCTGGTTGTTGTCGAACTGCACATCCATCGAGCCGATGACTGTGGATGCGGTCACCGACGCGATAGCGACGCTTCCGCCTGACTGGTGCGTCGGGAAGCCGACGGCGGACGTGCAGACCGCGTCGACCTGCGCTGCTGTGGTGGTCGACGCCTTGAAGGTTCCGGTGGGCGGGTTCGCGAGCCAAGGATAGGTGCCCGGACCGGCCGGGGGAACGCTGCTCCCTCCGACGACGCCGGAAAGGGCGCCTGCGAGAAGAGTGCTCGACCCGGAACCGGCACCGCACAGCCTTGCCTGGGTCAGGACGTTGCAGGCGTCAGCGCCGCTCGCGAGCTCCAGGAGGATACCGGAGATCGCGGTGGGACCCAGGGATGGGATGTTGATGCAGGTCGCGGGTGCAAGGATGACTGCCGCCCCGCTCGTCGGTGTAAAGCCACCGAACAGTGGCCCGGAGCTCGACCCACAAGCGGCGAGCGAGATGAAGAAGATCGCTGGAGCGCGGCTCATCATCGGTCCCCTTTTCGCCGCTGCATCTCGATGAGCCTAGCAGAGCGCGTCTGCTTGCCAACTTTGGCGCCGCGTTGGGCTCGATTTGGCCGCCCACCTTCACCGCCAACAGCATTGCCGCACCACATCACGTGATCCCGCGAGAGGACCGGACTCCCGCGCCCTGAGCAGCTTCGACATGGCGCCGCGATTTCGATGCGGTTAGATGGCTCGCGTGAGACTCGCCGCCCTCATCGCCGCAAGCCGCTCGGCGCAGGCCAGCGATCTCCATCTCGAATCCGGCCTGCCCGCCTGCCTGCGGGTGCGCGGGCAGCTCAGGAGCGTGGGCGAGCCGATCCCCGGCGCCGAGCTGCTCGCGATGGCGCGCGAGCTGATCGGCGAGGAGCGCTGGCCGGAGTTCCTCGAGAGGCGCTCGTGCGATCTCTCCCGCACGGTCGCGGGCGCGCGCCTCCGCATCAACGTGCTCTGCACTTCACGCGGCGTAGGCCTCGCTGTCCGCTTTCTCGCCTCGTTCAAGGCGTCGCTGGCGAATCTGAACCTGCACCCCGATCTCCTGCGCCTTGCACAGTCCCAGACCGGCCTCGTCATCGTCAGCGGTCCGACCGGGTCCGGGAAAACGAGCACGCTGGCAGCGCTGATCCAGGAGATCAACGCGCGCGAACGGCGCCACATCGTGACCCTGGAGGCGCCCATCGAGTACGCGCTGGTGCCGCGGCAGGCGTTCATTCGCCAGCGGGAAGTGGGCCGCGACACTCCGAGCTTCGAGCAGGGTCTCTACGATGCGCTGCGCGAGGACCCGGACGTGCTCATGGTCGGGGAGCTGCGAGATCCGCAGACCATGCGCCTGACGCTCAATGCTGCCGAGACCGGCCACCTGGTCCTGACCACGCTGCACTCCGCCACCTGCGCCGAGGCGTTGCAGCGCATCGTCAGCGCTTTTCCCGCCGAGATCCAGAGCGGCATCTGCGCCCAGCTCGCCGACTGCCTGGTCGGAGTGGTGTGCCAGCGCATGCGCTTCTTCGAGTCGCGCGGCCTGCGCGCGCCCGAATGCGAGGTGCTCCTGGGCACGCAGCCGGTCAAGGCCGTCGTGCGCCAGGGGCAGTTCTTCAAGCTCCAGACGGCCCTGGAGACTGGCGGCAACGACGGCCTCTTCACCTTCGCGCGCTACCGCGAATGGATGGAGAAGCGGACCGACTGGCAGACTGCCCCGCCCGAAACGGGATCTGACGAGGTGCCCCCTGCAGAGGGCCACCTGCCGCCGCTGCGAAAAGCGGCGCGCCCCAAGGCAGGAGGAGCCGCGGCCGGCAGCGACGGCGCGGTGGAGATTGGCCCCGTCGACGAGGATCTCACTCGCATCTTGTCCGAGCTGGAAGACAAGTAGAGGTCCGCCCGCAGCTTCCTGCCGGCGGGCGGACCCCTCCCTACGTCTTGAGCTGCAGCTGCGGCACCGCGTCTCGTCACTTCAGCTCGGACGACCACTTCGTCGCTGCAATCGACGTTCATCGCGTGGACGGCAAGACGCAGGTCGCCGCGTTTGGCGTCTGCCCAGAACCTTGGTGCTGTGGCCCGCAAGCAAGAGCGTGAGCAATCCCGCGCGAATCCTTTCGGGTGACGTCGCGTCATACGCGTGTTAGTCTACTTAACGCTGTTATCTACTAGACCGGCGTTCAGGAGGCTGCGTGGGTTCTGCGGAGCGCAGGCACAGGGAGAAGACGGAGCTGCGGGAGAGGATCCTCGCCACCGCCCGCGAGATGTTCGCGAGCGAGGGGGTCGAGGCGGTCACCATGCGCAAGATCGCCGACCGCATCGAGTACTCCGCCACCGCCATCTACCAGTACTTCCCCGACAAGGAAGCGCTGCTTCGCGAGATCTGCGAACGCGACTTCGCCGCCCTGGCCCAGCAGTCGCTGCGCGTCGCGCGCGAGCCCGATCCGGTGCAGCGGCTGCGCAAGCTGGGCCGTGCCTACGTGGAATTCGCCCTGGCCCATCCGAGCAGCTACCGATTGATGTTCATGACTCCGAAGGCCGCCGAGCCGAACCTCGAACGCCGGGGCGTTCCCGAGCGCGACGCGTACGCGCTCCTCCGCACGGTGGTGCAGGAATGCATCGAGCAGGGACGCCTCGACAAGAAGTCCTGGGACGCGGAGTTGGTTGCGCAGACGCTCTGGGCGGGGGTCCACGGCCTCTGCGCTCTGCAGATCACGATGGCCTGCGACAAGTGGGTCCCCTGGCGATCCATCAAGGCCCGCTCGCGCCACCTGCTCGACACCCTGCTCAACGGAATCCTGCCCCGCTGAGGCGCGCCATGGTCGATCTCGCTCTCAAGACGCTCCTGCACGACCGCACCCGGTTCGCCATCACCGTCGCCGGCGTGGCCTTCGCCGTGCTCCTGGTGCTGTTCCAGGTCGGCCTGTTCCTCGGCCTGCTCGACAACGCCTCGGTCACCATCGAGCACATCGACGCCGACCTCTGGGTCACCTCGAAGAACACTCCCAACGTCGACTTCAGCCATGCCTTTCCAGAGTCGCGCGTCGAGCGCGTCCGCTCGATTCCCGGCATCGAGCGCGCCGACAACCTGATCGTCAGCTTCCTCAACATCGACCTGCCCAGCGGCGCGCAAGAGGGAATCATCGCCTATGCGCTGGAAGACTTCTCGCGCTGGGGCATTCCCTGGGGGAGGTGGGAGGGCGAGCTCTCCGACCTGCGCCGGGGCGATTACCTCTTCCTCGACGAAAGCGCGACGAAGCGTTTCGGCCCCTTCGAGGTCGGCCAGTACCGGGAAGTGA
>WNFO01005498.1_pt1 | contig 11088 bp, 7 predicted proteins | sample 5400251 | NCBI WGS metagenome assembly WNFO01 (sample SAMN13153354, study PRJNA577476) | soil metagenome | isolation source: 100 cm saprolite under Madrone tree | place: USA:California | collected 2016-06-14 | reverse complement strand
CCCGCGATCCGTGATCTGATCAATGGAGCAGCGGTATCGAGCGCCCGCTGCAGTTGCACGCGATCGATACTCGCCGGGGGCGCCCCACACGCGCTCGAAAAGATTCGTGCAGCAGCGGCAGGATTCGTACGGGCCGATGCTCCATCGACAACGATTGCCTCCACCAACCTCCCGATGCGGACCACCAGGATAGTCTGCGCCCGTTCTCCTACAACTGCCGCCGCACAGCCGACCGGTGCGGTAGCGCTCCATGACGTGAGGGGTCCGAGTTGATCGCACCAGTCCAGCCGGCCGTTGGTGCCCGCGACTTGCTGAGCCCCTGCCTTTCTCGCGAGCCGTTCTTCGATGGCGAGTGCGCGGCCGAGCGGCGGAGACGGGAGGAACGTGACCGTCGTGATCGAGCAATGCGACGAGCCGAGCCGGTCGATGCGGCCGACGCGCTGGGCGAGGCGCGCCGGGCTCCACGGCAAGTCATAATGCACGACACACTCCGCGTCCTGGAGGTTGAGCCCTTCGCTCAACAGGTCGGTCGCGATCAGGACGTCGGTCTGGAGCGCCGCGGCCGGCCGGGCGACACCCTGGGCTCGCGGGGCGAAGGCACGCAGCACGTCCTGCCTCGGTGCTTCCCCAGATGCGAACCGACCAACGTGTCCGAACACCGCAGCGACACGGCGGTGACACAGCCGCTGCAACAGATACCGCGCCGTAGGCTGAGCATCGGTGAAGACAATGGTCTTCACGGCTCGAGCGGTGAGTAACGATTCCAGCGCGTCCGCTTTCGGATCCACTGCGGGGGTGTGGGCGAGCAGCTCCCGCAGGCGCGCGAGGATTCGGCGATCGTCGGCGAACGGTGCGGCGCCATCGCCGCCGTGGTCGAGCAGCAGCGGAAACAGGACGAGCTGAATGTCGGACTCCGCCGCGCGCGGAAAGCAGCGCTGGAACTCCCGCGGCGTCAGCGCACGGCCCTCCTGCGCCGCGCGAGCCGCGAGGTCGAGGTAAGCATCGTGGCGCGCCAGAGCCGCCCGAAACGCGGGCAGGCTCGATCCTAGCCGCCGGAGCAACATCAGGCGGAGCAGAGCGGCCGCCCCACCGCCTGCGCGCAATCGAGTGACACCGGCGACCAGATCGGCGATCAACGGCTCCGGAGCGGGCCCCGCGCGCATCGTTTCGGTCGTCGAGCGTGGAAACACCATGCTCACCGGTCCGCCGTCGTACCCCGTGCGAACGCGCTCGCGAGAGCGCGCGACGATGACACGAGCCACCGCGGCATAGGCCAGCGATCGGTCCGCCTCACGCCGCGCGGCGTTTCGCAGCGATGGCAGCCCCAGCGCCGCCAGGGCGTGATCGCGCAGGAACAGTCGCAGCACGTGCAACAGATCGGCGACGGAGTTGTGAATTGGCGTCGCGGTCACGAGCAGCACGTGGCTGCCGACGACTAGGCGAGCGAGCGCTCGGTAGCGGTTCGTGTCGGGATTGCGGAACCGGTGGGCTTCGTCAATGACGAATAGTGTCGCGGTACGGTGTAGGGGCGCAGCATGCTGCGCCCCTACGACGTGCGCGCCGATGCTCAGTGATTCGTGCGTGATGATCGGCGTTTCCTGAACGCCGAATCGATCCAGCAACGCGCGCCACTGCGAGACCAGGACCGCGGGAACCACCAGTGTGAACGGTTCGTGCCGTGCGAGAGCCAATGCGAGCGCGACGTACGACTTGCCCAATCCGACCTCGTCCGCGAGCAGCGCACCGCCGTGCCGGGCGATGATCGCGGTCAGTCGCTCGGCGGCCGGGACCTGGTGCGGTGCGAGCCAGGCGGGCCAGATGGGCGATGCTGCGCTGCTTGCCAGAGGCGCCCCGTCGAGCAGCGCCCGCGCGGCGCTGGACACGAGCGCGCGCGGCGACGCTTCCCCACCCGGCTCGAGGGCAACCGTGAGGGGTTCCGCGATCGGGACGAGGTGCTCAGAAAGAATCCGCGGCCAGCGCGCGGCGGTCGGCGGCATCGAGTTGGAGTGCATCGGCGACGAGATCGTCGGCGGGCTCGCAGCACGCGCCGCGCCGAGCAAGCGCGGCCCAGACTGTCGAGCCGTGGGCCGGCACTGGGAGACCCCGTACGACGCGGGCGTTGAAGCGGCGAAAGCCACCGCGGGCAGGATCAGCGACGAGCCGCGCGAGCGCGGTGAGCCAACAGGAGTTGAACAGGGCCGCCAGTGCCGCGGCGTCGGCCGCGTCACGCGCTGCAATCCCGTACACGGTGTTGAGCGGGACCAGCTCCGGGTCCGGCACCGCCGCGGCGAGGCGCCTTCCCAAGTCAGGCCACACTACGCGATGGGGGGCGAACCCAAGGCCGGTACGAAACAGCTGCCACGGCGGTCCAGCCTTGTAGTCGGAGCGCCGGCGCAAGCGCTCCTCGTGGCGCGAGAGGTGCTCGGTGAGCTCGCGCGGGAGTCGCGCCAGCGGCTGGCCATCGGCGCCATGCGTCCACAGCAGGAAGCGGCGCGGCCGGCAGCGCCATGCGACGATGTCTCGCCCCCGGAGCGCGGGCCGCGCGCCGACACATTCACGATCGATGACGAAGACGTCGTCGGCACCCGTCTTCACGCCGAGCTGCGGCGACCAGCGGTCGCCGACGGTCGGGAACTCCGCACGCAACCGCCGGCTCAGACGTTCCGCGCCGGGCGCCAGGATCCACGGCCCGTCGCTCTGCAGCTGGCGTTGCGACACCGACGGTGCAGCTGGCTTTGCGCCAAGCGCCGTGGCGGCCAGCTCCGTTCCGGTGGGATCGGCGCGGGCGGCGACCAACGCCATCGGATACACCGCCGCCCCAAACATGTGGGCGACAGGCTCGGGCAGCGCGGATGCACGCTCGATCCGCGCTCCGTGGCTGAGCCGCCGCCGCAACAGCTCGGCGTAGCCGCTGGACGCGACTTTCGCCGGAACGAGCAAGGAGACGACCCCGCCCGGGCGGGTGAGCTCGAAGGCGCGCTCGATGAAGGCAACCGCAACATCGGGGAGATGCGCAAATCCGGGGGTTCGCGCCGGACGCCAGCAGGAGTACCGCGCCCCGAGCGTTTCGCGCACGCGCGGTGACAGCCGCTCCGCGCGCACCCAAGGCGGATTCCCGGTCACCAGGTCGAACCCACCCTGCGCCATCACTTCCGCGAAATGAGACTCGAACGCGAAGAACGGGGCGGCACCTTCCAACTGGAGCTTGCGACGGGCGGCCCGCAGCTCGCGCAGGCTTTCGCGCAGACTCGCCAACCGCACCCGGTGCTCGAGATCGAGCCCGCGCCTCCGGCCGAACAGATCGCGATTGCGACCGACATTGAGCAGCTCGGCAATCGCCACTTCGAGCGCTGCGCAGCCGTCGTCCAGGAGGCTGCGCGCGAGCGCCGTCTCGGCCCGGCTTAACTCCGTCAGTGACGACCGCTTCTCCGCACCGGTAAGGCGAAAGTGTGTGCGGCGCGCGACGGCGAGTCTGCGGACCTCGGCTGCGTTTCCGCGGAACGCGCGGCCGCCGAGTGATCCTGCCATCGTCAACGGATCGAGCAGCGCGTCGCCCTGAAGCACATGCCCATCGAGGTTGGGCAGCGGCGCGATCCGGGTGACTTCGTCATTGTCCTCGTCGGCGACGAGCGCAAGCCACAACCGCAGCTCAGTGAGGCGCACAGCGGTCGGCGTGAGATCGACGCCGAACAACGAGCGTGCGAGGACGTCGCGCTTCACGGCCAGAGGGGGCCCGTCTCCGGCGGCGCATCTGAGGCTCACGACCTCGTCCAGTGCTCCCAGCAGGAACGCACCTGATCCGGCTGCCGGGTCGAGTATGGTGAGCCCGCGCAGGTCGGGAGCGGGACACGGAGCGACCCCTTCGTGCACCCACCGAGCGGCCGCGGTCACTGGGATACCGAACCGATGAGTCAACGCGGCCTCCAGTCCCGCGCGAACGATCTCGCGCACGAGAAACGCGGGTGTGTAGTAGCTCCCGCTCGTCCGCCGTTCGTCGGGGTCCATCACACCCTCGAACACGCGGCCGAGCATGTCGGGGGCGACGAATTCGCCGGCGTCGTGCTCGCGGACGGAGAAATGGAACCGCTCGAACAGCCCGTCGAACGCGTCGCGCCACTCGGCGTTGGTCCAGACGGCGGGGCCGTGCCGCCGTTCGAGCGCCGAGGGCTCGAAGAGTCCACCGTTGAGGAATGGGAGGTTGCCCAGTGCCCGCGCGACGGCGCCTCGCTCCGCGGGAGGCCGATTCAACGCGCCGAAGCAGAGGGCGTGTAGAAAGGAGCGATGAAAGTGACGCCGGGCGGAGAGCGCGCGGTCGAGTAACCGCGCTACGTATTGCGTATCTCCGTTCAGCCAGCCCTTCGACTGGATGAAGTAGAGAAAGAGCACCCGGGTGAGTGCCGTTAGCGTGAGCGCATGACGATCCACCCGCGCTCGCGGGGTGCTCAGTCGGTCGGTGAGCCTGTCGAGCGTCTGTCGAAAGGCCCGAAAGAATCGCGGTGTGACGCCTTCGCTCGCGAGCACCTCGCTGATGCGCAGTGACAGCGCGAGGGCCGATTCTCCCTTCGCCGGTGCAAGCCGCTCGAGCGTCCCCAGTGCGGAGCCGGATGGATTCGCGACCTGGATCGTCACCATCCGCAATCCCACCGGGCCCGCTGCGCAGACGAGCTGCAGTGGCTGCCCGCCCAGCGCACAAGCCAGGCCGCGCTCGGCTCCCGCGGAGAGTCGCCGAACAGCCCTGCGCGCCGCGTCCTGGGGAGCCGGACCTTCGAGCGCAAAGACCCGAAAGGCGCCGTGCCGGGCGATCAGTGCGGCGCGATCGACGCTCGCCGTCTCGCCCAGCCACGCGCCCACGGGCACGGGCTCCCAGGCGGCTTCATAGCCGAGCGCGCCGAACAGCTCGCGGAGACTCTCGATTTGTGTGGTGCGGGCGAGGATTTGCCGCAACACCAAAAGCCCCTCGTGAAAGAGGGGCTAAGGTGGTCTCGGAGCGTTATGAATTAGGTATCGAAAGCCTGCAGCCTGTGCCTAATCAGTGCCCTTCTTCAATCTGATTTCCCCATTCACCGTGCTGAGGCTCAGCGCCCGCCCGCCCGCGCCGATCGTGCCACGGATCCGCCGGTTGCTGAACCGCCCGGAGATCGTGAGCGGCCAATCGGTCTCGATATCGCCGTTCACCGTGTTGGCCCGAATTTCCGTGTCGAGCTTCCCGGGTAGAATCAGCGTGATCCCGCCATTCACCGTGCTGAACTCGAGATCGTTGGTCCAGTCCGCTCGACCCAGCTGCGCGTAGACAGAGCCGTTCACCGTGGACGCTTCGGCGAGGCCGGTCGTGGTCACGCGCACGCTGCCATTCACGGTGCTCGCCTCCACGTCACCCTTCAGCCCTTCGGCCGACATCTCGCCGTTCACCGTCTTGCCGTTGAACGTGACGCCCGCGGGGACCTGCACCTCGAAATCCACCGTCACGTCGTTGTTGTCGGTGCTCGAGTGCCAGCGGTCGCCCGGCTCGCAGTTGTTCTCCTCCCGCGCGCGGCGCGGCGTGGGATAAACGGCGCAGATCGTGATGCCGTCTTCGGACTCGACGACTTTGATCTCCACCTCGTCGGGATCGGAGCGGCGCGCGTGCTTCTGCGCGTTCACCACCGCCTCGGCGCCGCTCGCCAGGACCGCCCGCACGTCGCCGTTCACCCCTTTCACTTCCAGCCGCTTCCCGGCGGCAAGCCGGCCATGCCAGTTGAAATCCTGGGTCTGCGCACTGGCAACGGTTGCCACGCACAGTAGCGCTGCGATCAGTAGGCTACGCACTTGGACCTCCGAACCTGAACGGCGTGAGAAGGCGTCAATAATTCGACTTGTAGACATTCTTGTACTGCCGGCTGTAGGCCCTCGCGTATTGGCGCGCGTATCGGGGCGCGTACTGCGCGGCATATTGCGCCGCATACTTGGGTGCATACGCGGCGGCGTATTTGATGGCGTACGCGGTCACACTGCTGACATCGAAGCTGAAGCTCGGGTCCGAATCGTGGTCTTTGTCGTTGTCGCGATCGTTCTCGTCATGTTTGTGCTTCCGATCGACCCGATCCTGCATCTCCTGGGGACGGCGCAGCTCGATGTCCCCCTGGAACGATTCCAGCTCCATCCGCGCACTCCCCGACCCGATCTTGAACGTCTTGCGATGCTTGCCCGTCGGACCGGGGGGCATGGGGAGCGGGAAGCTCGGGTCGATGTCGCCGTTCGCCGTCGCGGCCGTGATCGTGACGTTGGCGCGCTCGGGAATGGAGACCGTGATGTCGCCATTGTGCGACCCGAAGCTGTACGACCCGCCGTCGGTCACGGTGCCCAGGTACAACACATCCCCGTTGATCGTGCCGGCATCGACGCTCGCCGACTGGATTCCGGTGAGCACGATCTCGCCGTTCGTGGTTTCGACTTTGATCTCGCCGCTCACGTTCGTCAGCTCGATGTTTTCGTTGACGGAGTTCACCTCGATACGGCCCGACGCGTCCGCAAGTGTCACGCTGCCCTGGATCGAGTGCAGCGTGATGTTGCCCTTGCCGCCGCGCACGTTGATTTCACCGTTCACGGTTTCGGCGTTGATCGACCCCTGCACCCCGTCGACATTGATGTCCGCGTAGTTGCCGCTGAGGGTCAGCGCCATGGATTGGGGCACCGTGACGTCGAAGTCGATCACGGAAGGCGCGCCTTCGCGGCTGCTCGCCTTGAGGACCACCGTGTTCCCGACCAGCGAGACTTCGATCCGTCCGCGGCGGCCGGTTTCGGCGTGCACTTTGACGCGATTCTCTGTCCACCCGTGGACGGTGATCCCGCCCCCGAAATTGTTGACCGAGAGGCTCGCGCCGGCCGGCACGGCGAAGGTCGTATCCGTTTGTCTTTGCGATGCCCCCCCCAGGGCGACCAGCATCGCGGCGGCCAGCGTTGCAACCATGTTCGTTGTCCTCCTAGGACCGTGCCGCGGCCAGCTCGTTCACACGCCGCAGCAGTTCCACCTTGCGCCGCATCGTATCGGCGAGATGGAGGTTCAGGTACGCGTTGCCGGGGTCGCTGCGCAGCGCCATGCGCGCTTCGGCGATCGCCCGATCGATGACGGCGAGATTCTTTCGCACAATCCGCACGGTCGCGGTATCGAGCCGCTTCTCATTCTGTGCCAGCTCGGCCTGCAGATCGGCAATCGCCCCATCGGTGCTGCTCGTCCAATTGGCCACCGGCCTGATCGTCGGTCGCCGCGGTGTCGCCGCGGTGTTGTCCGGCTGCTCGCGCGTGGCGAGCCACATGCCGCCCCCCGACAGCAGCACGAGCGCGAGACACGCCGCGAGCAGCTGCGGGACCGAGAAGCTGAACCGGCGCTGAGGTGCCACACCGGGCCGCCGGCCCGGGGTCAGCCGAGCCCTAATGTCAGGCCAGAGGTCTGCGCTGGGCTCAGCATCCGCGAGCGACTTTGCGCGCGCGACCACCTGGCGCAGCTCGCCGAGCGTCGCGTAGCACTGCCCGCAAGTCGCGAGGTGCGCTTCGAGTGCGGCCTGCTCGGTGCTGTCGAGCTCGCCGTCGATGTATGCCGAGAGTCTGGTCGTCCACTGATCGTTCATCGTTCCAAGTGCCTCCGCAGCGCCATCCGCGCATGATGCAGCTGCGATTTCGACGTGCCCGGCACGACGCCGAGCATGCGCGCGATTTCCTCGTGGCGATAGCCTTCCACATCGTGTAAGACGAACACCTGCCGTGCTCCTTCAGGGAGGCTTGCCAGCGCCTCCTCGAAATCCATCGACAATTCCGGCGTCACCGGTTTGCTCTTCAGGCCATCGAGCGGCTCTGCGTCATTAATGAACCGCCCCCGCTCGATCCCGACGCTCTTGCGCCGGGCCAGGACCACGTTCACCGCCAACCGGTGGAGCCAAGTCCCGAACGCCGACTCGCCGCGGAACGTCGAGAGCTTGTGCCACGCCCGAATGAACACGTCCTGCGTCACATCGTCCGCTTCATCGGCGTCGAGCATGCGGCGCACCAACGTGTGGACCCGCGCAACGTGGGTCCGGTACAAGCGCTCGAATGCAGTGGCGTCCCCGCTTGCCGCGAGAGCCGAGTCGGCAGCTATGGAGTCAGCAGTCAGAGTGTCCTCGAGCACCTGTCTGGGCATGCACGGTGTTGGATATGCAAGCAGGGCAAAAGGTTGTAGTTAGATTTGGCGCCTGATGGCACCATCAATTGTAGCCGTAATCGGGATCGGTGGCCTGCTGGGCCTCCGCCATGCCTTTGAGCCAGACCATCTTGCGGCGGTCTCGACCCTGGCGACCAGGCCGAAGGCGCGGCTGTGGAGCGCCGCCCGGCTGGGACTCGTCTGGGGTCTGGGGCACACCGCGACCGTTGGGGTCGTCGCGCTGCTCATCATCGCGTTGGGCGTGCAGCTGCCGGCGCGGCTCTGGCCCGCTGCCGAGCTGGTCGTGGCGGGGCTGCTGGTCCTCTTGGGCACCATGGTCATCTGGCGCTACGTGCGCGGGCGCTGGCACATGCATGCCCACGCGCACACCGCAGCCGCCCCGCATTTTCACCTGCACAGTCACGGGGCCGATCCCAGCCATGGCCATGCCCACGTACTCGGCGACGCGAGCCGCTCGCTCGGTTTCGGCGTCGCCCACGGACTCGCCGGGAGCGGCGCCATTGCCGCGCTGCTCGTCGCGGCCGTTCCCGATACGATGTCGCGGCTGGTCTACTTCGCGGCGTTCAGCGCGGGAACGATCATCGGGATGCTCGGCGTCTCGCTCACACTGTCGGTCCTCGTCCGATTTGCCGCCGAACGGGGCGCGCGGTGGGCGACGATCCTCCACGTCGGCGCAGCGGTGATGAGCGTGGTCGCCGGTGTGGTACTCGCCCAACAGGTGATCGCCGCGCCGTAGCCATTATGACTTCTGGGGCGGCTGGCGCCGCAGTGGGGGGTTAGGCGGTGTAGGACGACAGACCCACTACCTCCCCTCAGAGGCCCCCATGAAGTGTCTTCAGACTCTGGTAGCCGCCCTCGTGCTGCTTCCCGTCACCGTCTTTGGTCAGGACTCCACCGCTAAGGGCAACGCGACCCCGTTTCACAAAGGTCAGTGGGCTGCGCAGTTCCAGGCAGGTACGGCGTTCGGTTCGCTGGGCTTCATCAAGTTCCGATCGCCGACCCGCGCACTCGTGCTCGATCTGCGTCTCAGCGGCGCGCATTCCGAAGCGATGGTGACCGACAGTAGCGGGACTCGATTCGGTGGCTTGAATTCGACCGCCGCCACGCAGGTGCGCTTCGGCTGGAGACGGTACAGCGGCGACGGACCCGCCGCGAAAGTCGTGTCGCACCATTCGTTCGGGGCACTCGCCGGCTTCGAACACGACGTGGGAGCAGCGCCGGGCGGATCGTCCAGGACGAACAGGTGGACGATCGGGGCATTCGGTGATGTGGGGGGAACGTATCTGGTCACGTCCAGACTCGGCATCGGTGCGCTTGCCACGGCAACCCTGTTCTATCAGAACGGTATCTCCCGATCGTCCTTCGGGACCAAGTTTCACGACTGGTCGATTGGCGGCTCGGCGCTGAGCGCATCGCTGGTCGCGACGTTGTACTTCTAATCGCAGTTGACAATATGACTTTTGGCGCGGCGCGTGTTGAAGCGTCGCGCCCGAGAGGACAACGTGTTCCAGACAATGGACACGCCTTTTCTCACTTCAAGGCGCCTCCGACGTGGCACGCCCCTTCCATGTCGTACGCCCGAAGCACGGTCCAGTTGTCCCACCAAACAATTCATGTTGCGGAGGTGCATCATGGCTTCGTTCAAGCCGCTGGCGTTCGCGCTGTTCCTGGTTCCGGCGTGCATGGCGGCCCAGGACGCGACGGCTCCGGAGTTCCACGCCGGCCAGTGGGCGCTGCAATTCGGCGGTAACCTCGACCTCGCGACCTTCGGCATCATGCGGTTCAGCGGGCCGCGGAGCGCGTTAGTGCTGAACCTCGACGTGGCCGGCCAATTCCTGAAAGGGACGGTGATCCAATCCAGCGTCGGAATAAGCGACGCCAACGACCACACGTCCTTCTTTCGCGCCAGCATCGGCAGGCAGTCCTATCACGCCATACGCTCAAGAGTCCGCGCTTTCCACAGCTTCGGGCTCACAGGCGGTTACCTGGATCAGCAGAACACCTTCGGAGTCGGCATTAGTCAGAAAAGCACAGCGTGGTTCGGCGGGCTGCTGGCTCAGGCCGGGGGCGCCTACTGGCTTTCTTCGAACATCAGCCTCGGCGGCACAGGGTCTCTCTCGACGACGTATCAGCACCGCCATACGACGCAGACCGGGGGCGGAGGTACCAGCGAACTCAAGCAGCACGGGATCGTGATCTCCGGCCTCGACGTGGCGCTCGTGCTCGCGATCTACTTCTAGGTTTCGCTCGCCGAGCCGTACGTGCGCCCGCGCCATTCGATCAGCCGGCGACCGCGCCAGGCCGATCGAATCATGATGAAGGCGACGACGGCTGAACCGAGTGGATAGAGCAGGGCGTACCAGACCGGCGCTCGTTCCTTGACGTACACCAGGGTCCAGGTCAGCAACGACGCGACCGTGGCGATGGCGGCCCAACGCCAGCCAGCGAGAAGCCACAGGATCGGGGGCGCCAACCAGACGAGCGCCGGTAGCCACATCAGGTAGGGAACGACTGCACGCACCAGTCTGATCGGCGGCGCCATCAGCGGCGCGCCCGAGGCGAGGTTCTTCGACCACCCGTCGACGATCTCCCGCAACGACCCGTACATGCGCGTGGTCATGAATTCGCGCGCCTGGGCGATGAAGATGTCTTTGCCTGCGCGCACGTAGTTTTGCGCCAGCATGAGGTCGTCCGTCACGCTGTGTTTGACCGCTGCGTGCGTGCCGGCGGCTTCGTAAGCAGCTCGGGTAGTCAAAATGAATTGCCCGTTTGCGATCGCATTCCAGTAGGTGCGGGTGCGATTCATGGATGCGAGATAGGCGAAGCGGCTCTCGAGCGCGACGAAGACATGCGGCTGGATCAGCCGCTCCCAGAAGGTGCCCATCTCCTGGCGCGGCAGCACGGTGAAGAGGTCG
>WNFO01005496.1_pt1 | contig 11089 bp, 10 predicted proteins | sample 5400251 | NCBI WGS metagenome assembly WNFO01 (sample SAMN13153354, study PRJNA577476) | soil metagenome | isolation source: 100 cm saprolite under Madrone tree | place: USA:California | collected 2016-06-14 | reverse complement strand
ATTTGTTGTTTTTTAGACCACTGCCAGTGTTCACGCTGTCTGCTTGAATCTCGATCTCCAAAACACCGCTCCGCACATCCGTGGACGAAAACTTCATACTTACATTCCATTTGTCGAAGGTGCCTTTTATCGGTACGGAAGATTCGACACCGAATTTGATGGTGCTTTCTACGGGAGTGACTTCATACACGGGAACCTGGGCACGGTTTGCTGATGGAAACGCGCAAACCACAACCAGGCACATAACGGCCATCGGCAACGTGCGAGTCCCGACTCTGGTGAGATCGCGAGGGCCGCGGATACTGGACCAGTTTTCTCTTGCTGCAAGCGTATTTTGATTCATGCGTCTAGCGCCCCCAATTCACTCTGTTCCGCCGACCGACGGGATGGGTCACCTGGTGGAGGGATGAATCCCTTTGACCAGGGCTCGGATATCGCGGTTCTCAAAAACGCGGCTTCCGCGCTCACTTCCTCGGACAACGGCGTCCACCATAGCATGCGCCAACTCGTCAGCTCGAACCACGAGATTAGGGAAAGGCACGCGAAACGCAGGGTAGATGGCGCGCAAAATGCGGTAGTTGAAATTCGGTTCTTTGCGTGGCTCGACTGGATAGATATAGGCGGGGCGGAAAAGGTAAACGCTCGGGAACCCGGCAGCGATCAGTGCGTTCTCGGCCTCTCCTTTGTATCGCGCGAAAGCGATCCGACTTTTTCCCGTCGCGTCCGCGCCGTTACCGCTCAAGAATGAGAAAGCCGCTTCGGGACTGGCGCCGTGTAGAACTCGCGCGAACTCGATGGTATAGGCCACGGTAACCTTGCGGAGTTCGGCATCGGAGACCGTTCCAGTATACGTGCCCAGACAAAAGACTGCTGCGTCCTGCTCTGAAAGCGCCGACGAAAGTGTTGAGCAGTCGGCGAAGTCAGCGTGCAGAACTTCTCGCAGCTTCGGATGTGAAATGCCGAGCTTCCGCCGCACGATAGCAGTGACAGTTTTGACGGTGTCATCGTCGAGTGCGTAGCGGAGGGCGTATCCACCAACCATTCCCGTCGCACCTACAAGAACAAGGCTCTTCTGAGTTGTGGGTGTCACGAAAGTGCTCGCTCTTCCGTCCAGTCGACGTAGAGAAGGCGCTCAGAAAATAGCCATGCGCCGTTCAGCTTGACGAACTTGTCCAGGTAACGCAGCGCGGCGACCATCAAGCGCCGCTTTTCACCGTCCACCGTAACATGATGCGCCAAGCAGTAAGCCTCCCCAGTCGCCCGATCGGATGTGAGCTTGAAGATCGTGCTTTGCCCGACGAAGTGCGTTGTGGCGTTGTACTTGTTAAGGTCTGCGAAGACAGGAGCGAGCGCCTCGCGTGAGTGTAACTCCATCGAGGGCTTCGGATCTCTGGCGTTCATGAAGACCACAAAGCGTGTGTCTGGGGTAAAGAGAGACATCTGACCTTTCGCGTCGCGCCGGTCAGCGCAATGCGCGTAAGCTTCAACGAGTTCCCGGATCGCGAGGCGGTCAGCGGCTTCGCTCGGAGAGATTGCGGAGTGTTCGCTCATGGGTGTTCTCCTTGTTTGTTGCTCTTGACTGACCGAGCGGCTACTCGAGAATGGCTCGTGTTTCGAGAAATGCCTCAATTCCGTAGCGGCCATACTCACGGCCGACGCCGGAATATTTGAATCCGCCCCACGGCGCTTGGGGATCATCCGTCATGTTGTTGATCACTACGCGGCCTGACCGTATCTGCGAAGCGACGCGACGCGCGCGTTGGAGGTCGGTCCCAAGTACGGCTGCATGGAGGCCATATTCAGAATCGTTCGCGATCTCAATCGCCTGGTCTTCCGAGTCGTAGGCGATGACAGACAGCACGGGACCGAAAATCTCTTGTTGCGCGATTGTCATCTCGTTTCTTACGTTGACAAAAACAGTAGGCTTCACGAAGTAACCCCCTTCGAGCCCTTTAGGGTGTCCTTCACCGCCGACGAGCACCTCTGCCCCCTCTTCGATTCCTTTGCGAATATAGGATTGAACCTGCTCGTACTGTTTCTGTGACACCATCGGGCCGACCGCAGTTTTCGGATCGGCGGGGTCACCGACTGGGAAGGCGGCCATGGCATCGATGATTGCCCGCTTCACCTGATCCAATTTGTCTTTGGGCACAAGAAGCCTCGTACCTGCGGCACACGCTTGACCGCTGTTCATAAAAGCCATGACGAGAGCCGACGGGATGGCCTGGCCAAGAACGGCATCGTCCAGCACAATCGTGGGTGACTTGCCGCCCAATTCGAGGGTCATGCGTTTCATGGTTTCCGCCCCGTCGCGCATGATCGATTTGCCAACGCCCACGGAACCTGTGAAAGAGATTTTGTCGACATCCGGATTGCGTACGAGTTCGGCGCCGACGAGATTGCCCCGGCCGGTAACCACATTCAGCAATCCCTTGGGGAGATTGGCTTCGTGCAGCGCCTCGACCAAAACTTGAGTTTGCAACGAGCTTAATTCGCTGGGCTTTATGACGACCGTACAACCGGCGGCGACGGCTGAGGCGAGTTTTAAGCAAATGAAGAGCGTGTTCGCGTTCCACGCCGTAATTAGACCAGCTACGCCGACTGGCTCCAGTGTGACCGTCGTCTTGCCCCAGTTGCGAGTCAGCGGCAACTCCTGGAGTGCTTGCTCGGCTGCCAGAAATGCGCTAACTCCGGTTTGCACGATGATGCCAGCGAACTGAACGACACCCCCATATTCCTCGACCATTGCCGCTGTTAGTTTATCAACGCGCGCAGAAGCCGCGTGATACAGTCGGCGCAGAATCTGTGTGCGCTCTTCCTTGGTCGAGCGGCCGAAGGTAATAAATGCGCTCTTCGCTGCGGCGATTGCGCGCTTCGCGTCTTGTTCATTGGCCATGGTTACACGGGCGATCACCTGACGGTTGGTTGGCTTGATGATGTCCATGACCTCGCTGCCGTGGGACTCGACAAACGTGCCATCGATGTAGTGCTTCGTAAGTGTTTGCATTGCACTCTCCCTGAGAATTCACCATCGGAGCAAACTAGTTCGCGTGTAAACCAGCATCGCCATAACGATGCAAGCGCAATTCCAGTCACAATCTCCGCTTAGCAGGCTAAATTGCTGCACAGTGAACATTTCCTGCAGGGAGAGATGTGTTTAGGGTGATGTTGGGTGGTCACTGTCAATCTGTTGACAGCGACCTCGATTAATTGAGGATTTGATTCGTGCAACCCAGTCTCCATATCGCTGTTGGCTGCCGGGCTTCGCCGAAGGATGAACGGGGGCTCATTTCATCCATCAGATGGCCGTTGCGGTGCAACCTGTAATAGGGTAAGTACGGTTGAGCTTGAAGGTGAAAAGACGGCGGGATAAGTTGTTCGAAGTCTACTGACGGAAGTTGCACAAGGCTCTGACGATGGCCAATGACGATGTCCAAAAGACACTGGCGGAATTATCATGGGATTTGAAGGAGAGCAAAGCCAGGCTTGAAGAGGCACAACGTGTCGCTCACGTCGGCCACTGGGAATGGGATCTTGAGACGGACGTCGTGGTCTGGTCGGATGAAACCTACCGCATTTTTGGATTAAGTCCGCAGGAACGTCCTATGGACTTAGCGACGGTACGCTCGATGGTCCATCCTGACGATCGCGAGCCTCTTTATCAGGGGGTCGACCAAAACCTCGTTGCCGGAGAACGCCCGGACGCCGAGTTTCGGATCGTTCGCCCCAGCGGCGAAGTACGGACGGTCTCCAGCGTGATGTCCGGACGCTGGAGCTCCTTGCCGGGCGACACGAAAAGAGATGCATCGGGACATCCCCACAAATTGTTCGGCACCCTTCAGGACATTACTGAGCGGAAGCATACAGAGGAGTCCTTTCAGGAACTTTCACGCAAGCTACAAGAAAGCAACGCCAGGCTTGAAGAAGCCCAACGCATTGCCAATGTTGGCCATTATTCTTGGAACCTTATCGAGAATCGGGTGACTTGGTCCGACGAAGTCTACCGTATTTATGGATTGGATCCGCGGCAGGGCGCCATTGATCTTGAGAAGGTCGGCGAAATGATTCACCCGGAAGATCGCGAGCTTGTCTTCGCCGCAGCTGAGAAGGCACTTCAGAGCGGGACTCCTGCCGACATCGAACATCGTCTCGTTCGTCCCAACGGCGAAATTCGGACGATTCACAGTGTAGGCACGGTAAAACGTGATGCCTCCGGCAAAGCGTACGAAATGTTTGGCACGGCCCAAGACATCACGGACCGCAAGCGCTCCGAAGAAGCACTGAAGCAAAGCCAGTTTTATCTCAGTGAAGGACAGCGCCTCGCGCACATGGGGAGTTGGGCGTTCAACGATTCGGGACACTATTGGTCTGATGAGTTGTACAAAATCTACGGTTTGGATCCGCAGAATGGAGCTCCGACGATTGAACAATATCTGGCGCTCATCTATCCGCAAGACCGAGCATCAATGGCTGAAACCATTAAGCGCATGCAAGAGGAGCATTGTGGCTTTGATCAAATAGAGCGCATCGTTCGACCTGACGGCCAGTTGCGCTACATTCGCGCGGTAGCCGTTCCTGTCCTTGAACAGGGAATTTTCAAAGGTTTTATTGGCACGACCATGGATGTCACCGAGCAGGAATTGCTGACACAGGAATTGCGCAGGGAGCAGGGATACCTTGCGGAAGCGCAAAGCTTGGCGCACATCGGCAGTTGGGCGACCAATTTCTACACAAAACAGATATTTCACATATCGGACGAAACCTTTCGACTTCATGGCTTCGACCCCAAGGACCGCACTCCGCTCGAACGTTTTTTCGACACGGTTCATCCGGAAGATGCAGTAGCTGTGACGGTCGCTATTGATCAAGCAATTCATGCGAGAACGGATTTCGATCTTCGTGAGTATCGGGTTTGTCATCCCGACGGCACCATCCGCTTTGTGCGCGCCATAGGGCATCACAACCCTTCCGGAGAGATGGGCTATTACGTCGGCATCACGATGGATATAACCGAACGGAAGAAGGCCGAGCAGGAACGCGAAAAGCTGCGGCAGTTAGAGGCCGATCTCGCACACATCAATCGCGTCAATATGATGGGAGAACTGGCCGCTGCGCTGGCGCACGAAATCAGGCAGCCGATAGCCGCTTCCATCACCAGTGCCAATGCGTGTTTGCGATGGCTCGCTCGTGAACCTCCCGACCTTGAAAGGGCGCGCGGCAGCAGCCAGAATCGAACAGGACGGAAACCGCGCTGCCGAAGTGATCGATCGTTTGCGCTCCTTCTACATGAAAGGTGTTCCTCCTGAACGCGAGATGGTTGACATTAAAGGGATCACTCGGGAAATGACCGCTCTACTCAGGAAAGAAGCGGTCCGGCACTCCATAAAAATCTATTCCGAACTGGCCGAAGATCTGCCTACCGTCCTGGCAGACAGAGTACAGATTCAACAGGTGTTCATGAATCTGATGCTCAACGCAATTGAAGCGATGAAAGACACGGGAGGGAAGCTGACGATCAGTTCTCGCTCAACTCCGCAAGGTCATGTAACGGTCTCCATCGGAGACACCGGCGTCGGCTTGTCGGTAGAAAATACGGAGCGGATCTTTGATGCCTTCCATACTACGAAACCACAAGGCACTGGGATGGGCTTGGCGATAACCCGATCGATCGTTGACGCTCACGGTGGCCCAGTGTGGGCGACTGTCAATCAGGAAGCTGGCGCAACATTTCACTTCACTCTTCCCGTCAAAACCGAGGCAGACGCATGAAATCTGTAGCTGCACCAACGGTTTTCATCATCGATGATGACCGCGGCATGCGTCAGGCGATCCACGACCTCGTGGAATCAGTTGGGCTTCGCGCGGAGTCCTTTGCAACTGGTGAGGAGTTCCTCGGTACGAAACACCCTCATCGTCCGAGCTGTTTGGTTCTCGACGTAAGGCTGCCTCGGATGAGTGGGCTCGATTTTCAGCGCCGATTGGCTGAGAGCGGTATGCAGATTCCCATCATCTTCGTTACGGCGCATGGGGACATTCCGATGTCTGTCAGGGCGCTAAAGTCAGGCGCCGTGGAATTTCTGACAAAACCTTTTCGGGACCAGGATTTGTTGGACGCAATTCGGCAAGCACTTGAGCGTGACGGCATCACGCTAAAAGAGCAGGCCGAGGTTCACGATCTGCAGGAGCGATATCGCGCATTAACTCCGCGAGAGCAAGAGGTCATGACCCTGGTGGTTTCTGGAATGCTCAATAAACAGATCGCCTCCGACATCGGAGCCAGCGAAGCCACGGTTAAAATCCATCGAGGTAATGTCATGCACAAAATGCAGGCAGCTTCGGTGGTTGATTTGGTGCGTATGGCCGACAAGCTAAAACACACGTCGCGTAAATAGCCCGATCTGATCCAGAATCCCCCGATTATTCCTCCGCTTTCTCCGTTTAGTTGACTACTACTAAAGTCGTATTGTTCAGGACTAAGTGCTGATTGTGCGCAGCTCGCAAACGCGGTTAGGCTTCGCGCATGAGTAGCGAGCAAAGCCCAGGGCTGATAGCCATCGTCGACGACGACATATCAGTGCAGAGCGCCCTACAGGATTTGGTCGAGTCGGACGGTCTCTCTACAGTCTGCTTCGGTTCCGCTGAGGAATTCCTGGCGTCCGGCGCTGAACATAAGGCCGGATGCCTCATCGCAGACATTCGGATGCCAGGTATGTCCGGCATCGAACTGCAGGCAAAGCTAAAAGCGGACCGATGCCGCATACCGATCGTTTTCATCACAGCCCACGGTGACGCCAGGATGCGAATCCAGGCGATGCGTGACGGGGCAGTAGAGTTTTTAACAAAACCATTCAACAACGCAGTCTTACTCGAAACGGTTCATGTCGCCGTCGAGGACTATGCGAAAACGCTGGGGCTCGGGAAATCAACCCAATGGTAGGAGCAGATCAAGAACGGCGAGTCCGCAGATTCGAGCAGATCATCGGCAACAGCCCGGCTCTGACAGCCGTTCTCAAGCAAGCCGAACGGGTTGCGGCGATGGACACGACTGTTCTGATCCAAGGAGAAACCGGCACTGGTAAGGAACTCATCGCTCACGCGATTCACAATGCGAGTCCCCGCAGCGGCCAACCCTTAGTCAAGCTGAACTGTGCGGCGATTCCCTTCGAGCTACTCGAAAGCGAACTCTTTGGCCATGAACGGGGCGCCTTTACGGGCGCAATCGCACAGAGAGTTGGCCGCTTCGAATTGGCTGACAAAGGGACTCTCTTCCTTGATGAAGTCGGCGATATGCCACTCGCCTTGCAGCCCAAACTCCTCCGTGTTCTGCAGGAACAGGAATTCGAACGTCTCGGAAGTGGTCGCACCCATCGCGTAAACGTCCGCCTCATTGCTGCGACGCACCGGGACCTCGAGCGAATGGTGAACTGTAAGGAGCTTCGCAGCGACTTGTACTATCGTCTGAATGTTTTCCCGATCGCGCTGCCGCCTCTGCGGGATCGCCGCGAAGACATTGCCGCACTAATAGAACACTACGTTGAACTTTTTTGCCATCGAACAGGGAAGTCGATACACACCATTCCTGAGGAATTCGTCGATGCTTGCAAATCCTATTCGTGGCCGGGAAATATTCGGGAACTTCAGAATGTTATCGAACGCGCCGTAATACTTTCGAATGAAGGATCGCTTCCGAATCTTCTGCGCCCATCGCGTTCGCCCGGATTTGCTGCATACCCACCAAGCACGACGCTAAAAGAATCCGAGCGAATCCTGATTTTGGGGGCACTAGAAGTTACCGGATGGTTAGTCAGTGGACCGTATGGAGCAGCCGCACGTCTGGGAATGAAGCGCACTACCTTAGTCGCACGGATGAAAAAGCACGGGATCTTTCGCCCTGCAGCGGGCAGCAACTTCGACGAAGTTCTGCCCGCTGACCGGCCACCGGCCGAACGCCGTTAGTTGCTGCCCACTCCATGGTGTGCAAAATGAAGGTGAAACACGCCATCTGAACGGAGAGATTTGGTGATCGCATCACAGAAGCAATGGCTCGACCAAGTGGGAAGCGTTCTGGAGACTCTCAATCAGGGGGTGATCATCAGCGACGAAGACAAGCGGATCATTTTTGCGAATTCCATGTTTTTGGAAATGGGCAAAATGTCGGCCGAGGACATTGTGGGCAGATCGGTGATGGATTTGTATCCGTCAGATGAAGTCGGCAGGCTGCAGGAATTCATTGCGCGACGTCGGACCGACGGGCGGGCTCAATATGAATTCTACATCCCCCAATCCGACGGGGGGCGCCTGTCCGTTGAGGTCACGTCACGCCTTGTGCATGGCGGCGATGGACGCGCTTACGGAATTATCACTGCTACCGATATCAGCGATCAGAAACGGATCCAAGCGGAATTAAGCCGAACCAACGCTTTGTTGCTGGAGCGCCAGCGTCAAATGGAGGAAGAGTTGCAACTCGCCGAGCGAGTGCAGCAAAGCCTTGCGCCCAAGGGTCTCAGCTGGAGCGGCGTATCGGTGGAAGCTCACTACCAACCTGCGTCATCCATAGGGGGAGACTACGGGCTGGTCATTCCCGGCGAGGGCCGTCTCGATGTTGTCGTGTGCGATGTATCTGGCCACGGGATCAGCTCAGCGCTGGTCGCCAATCGTATTTACTCCGAGACGATGTCGCAGATCGAGCGCGGCGCGGACCTCGGATCTATGCTGCGCCATTTAAATCACTTTGCGGTTCAGAATCTTGCCAGTTCTAGTTTCTATTTCACCTTGGCGGCCGTGCGGTTTCATCAATCTCGAGGTTGTTTGCAGTTCGCCGGAGCGGGCCATCCGCCGGCAATCGTAATTCGGCGAGGACAATCGCCGACGCTTCTAGAATCAACATGCATGATTCTTGGTCTGTTCGAAAACGCAGTGGGCGAGGAATCCGGGGTCGAGACGAATCTTCAAACGGGCGACCGCGTTGTCATATACACCGATGGCTTGACGGAGAGTTTCAACTCCCAGCGCGAAATGCTTGGTGTGGATGGCCTGCAAGAGATCGTCGCAGAGGCGTCAGCTTTACCCTTAGCGGAAATGAAAACCCACATTCTCAATCGAGTTGCAGCTTGGCGTCACGGCCATGCACAAGATGACGTTTCCCTTGTGCTGCTGGAAATCTCATAAGCACTCCCCCATCCAACCCCTCATTTCCTGGGAATAAGAAACGTCGAAGCCTCAAGTGTCAGGTTCGTGACACTGTTCTCGAGTGGTCACGCATTGGCTCCGAATGTTTCCGCGTTTGGCGCAGATATTCACGGCTTTGTGCTGCGATGAATTGAATGGCAGTGGAATTGCAAAAACGGATAGAGAGAAATGCGCACACCATCCCATTCTTGGCTTTCGGAAATCTACATCTCTTTTTCCAGCGCGGCAACTCTGTGTCTTCTGACGATTCTAACGCCGATCTTGTTCTTGGGTACGGGTTGCGGCGGTCCGAAAGCAGCATCCGCCGTTCCCACCCCGGAGGTAGAAGTCGCTAGCGTTGTTCAGAAAGACGTACCCATCGTCAGCGAGTGGGTGGCAACGCTCGACGGCTATGTCAACGCACAGATTCAGCCCCAGGTCGCAGGTTACGTCATCCGGCAAGGGTACAAAGAAGGTTCATTTGTGCGTCAGGGTCAGATTCTTTTTCAAATAGATCCTCGCCCGTTCCAGGCGTTACTCGATCAAGCCCAAGCGCAGCTTGCCCAAGCACATGCACAACTTGGGAAAGCGGAAATGGATGTGAACCGGGATACTCCGCTGGCCAAAGAACGAGCGATTGCTCAAAGCCAGTTGGACAACGACATGCAAGCGCGCGAGGCGGCGAAGGCGGCCGTCAAGGCAGCAGAAGCGCAAGTCGAGCAGGCTCGTCTGAACCTGGAATTCACGGATGTCAAATCGCTTGTCAATGGAATCGCAGGTATCGCGCAGGTTCAGATCGGAAATCTCGTCAATCCGACAACGGTTTTGACGACGGTCTCGCAGGTGAATCCGATCAAGGCGTATTTTTCCATCAGCGAACAGGAGTACATCCATTTCGCCGACCGGATTAACACCGAAACGCAAGAGGAGGTTCCCTCGAACGGCCCGCCGTTTGATCTGATTCTGGCGGATGGTTCCGTCTATCCGCATAAGGGTGTGGGGCTACTCACCAATCGTCAAGTAGACGTTGCCACAGGCAGTATTCAGGTCATTTGTTCTTTTCCGAATCCCAAAAACTCACTCCGCCCCGGTCAGTTTGGAAGACTGCGTGCGGCGCCAGAAGTAAGAACTGCGGCGCTTCTTGTACCTCAGAAAGCCGTGACCGAACTGCAGGGAACCTATCAGTTGGCAGTGGTGGGTGCCGACAACAAGGTCAGCATCCGCGCAATAAAAGTCGCGGATCGCGTTGGCCCAGATTGGATTGTCGAAAGCGGCGTCAAGCAGGGTGAACTGGTGATCGTAGAAGGGCTACAAAAAGTGCAAAACGGTTCTACCGTAAAAATCAAACAGGCCCAACCCGCGAAAGGCGATTGACCAGTGTCCAAGTTCTTCATCAATCGGCCAATCGTGGCCATGGTCATTTCCATCCTCATGGTGATCGTGGGAGCGGTAACAATCACCGCCCTTCCTGTGGCGCAGTTTCCGAACATCGTTCCACCAGAAGTTCAAGTCCTCGCAACCTATGTGGGCGCGGACGCAAAGACTATCGAGCAGTCTGTGGCGACGCCTATCGAGCAGCAAATGAGCGGCGTCGACAACATGAACTACATGTATTCGCTGAACTCGACGGCCGATGGGCTGATGCGCCTGATTGTGGACTACGACGTAAAGACCGATCCGAATACCGATCTCATGCTGACGCAATTGCGGCAGACACAAGCGGCTTCTCAAATGCCAAGCGACGTGACCAACTATGGTGTAACGGTACAAAAGACCGCGACCGCTCCCTTAATGCTGGTGACGGTCTATTCGCCGAAAGGCACGTACGACGCGCGATTTCTCGCCAACTACGCGTACATCAACTTGTCCGACCAGATCAACCGTTCGTACGGCATAGGCAGCGTTCAAGTGTTCGGTGCCG
>WNFO01014991.1_pt1 | contig 11091 bp, 11 predicted proteins | sample 5400251 | NCBI WGS metagenome assembly WNFO01 (sample SAMN13153354, study PRJNA577476) | soil metagenome | isolation source: 100 cm saprolite under Madrone tree | place: USA:California | collected 2016-06-14 | reverse complement strand
ATGGTAATGTGATTGCCGCGCGAATCGACGACGATGCCAAGCCGCCGTTCGATCTGCGCCAGGTTTTGTCCGTAAGGGCCGACTAGCGCGGAGGCGGCGCGATTGTCGTCGAAGTCGATGACGACTTGCGTTTCGGGCGGGATTTGCATGTCGCGGTCAAGTTTGCGGGGAGCGAGCGAAGGCGAATCCGATGCGCTTTTTGGCAAGGGTTCAGGCTCCAATGCTGATTTGAGAGGGGACGGACCGGCTGACATGCGCATGTGGGGACGGCGCCAGCTCGCCGAGCAGGCTGTAGCGCTCGAGACTTTCGATCCTCACCGGCAAGATTTGCCCGACAATATCGAGCTGCGCCATCACGTGCGCTGGCTGCAGATAGGCGGTGCGGCCGACGATCTGGCCCGCGTTGCGCGCCGCGCGCTCGAACAGCACGTCGACGGTGGCGCCAACCGCAGCCTTGTTGAAGGCCGATTGCTGGCTGTCGATCAACTCCTGGAGTCGCGCCAATCGCTCGTCCATGTCTGCCGCTGACACCGTCTCCCGCATCTCCGCCGCCGGCGTTCCTGGCCGCGGCGAATATTTGAAAGAATAGGCGCCAGCGTATCCGATTTGCGTGACAAGCGCGAGGGTCGCGGAAAAATCTTCTTCGGTTTCGCCAGGAAAGCCGACGATAAAATCTGATGAAAATGCAATGTCTTGGCGGACAGCGCGAAAACGGTCGATAACATTCCGGTAGTCACGGACAGTATGCTTGCGGTTCATCGCCGCCAAGATCCGGTCCGAACCGGACTGCACCGGCAGATGCACGAACGGCATCAGCGCGGGCAGATCGCGATGCGCCGCGATCAGCGTCTCGTCGACATCGTTTGGGTGGCTGGTCGAGTAACGCAGACGCGCGATGCCGGGAACTTCGGCCAGGCGATGCAACAATCTGCCGAGCGTGCAGCTTCGCCCGTCAAGACCTTCGCCGTGATAGGCGTTGACGTTCTGTCCGATCAACGTGATCTCGCGCACGCCGTTGTCGGCGAGCCGTTTGACGTCGTCGACGATTTTCTCCGCCGGCCGCGACGCCTCAGTGCCGCGCGTATAGGGCACCACGCAGAAGGTGCAGAACTTGTCGCAGCCTTCCTGCACCGTCACGAACGCGGAAATGCCGCGTGCGCGGATCGCGTCCGGCCTGGGTTGCGGCAGAAAGCCAAATTTGTCGTCCGCTGGAAATTCGGTCTCGATCGCGCGGCCCCCGTGCTGCGCGCGCCGCAGGAGCTGCGGCAGGTGATGATAGCTTTGCGGTCCGACCACGACGTCGACAACAGGTGCGCGGCGGATGATCTCCTCGCCTTCGGCCTGCGCGACGCAGCCGGCCACCGCGATCTTCATCTCGCGGCCGTCGCGGGCGGCGTCCTCCTTGGCGGCACGCAGCCGTCCCAGTTCCGAATAGACCTTCTCGGAGGCCTTTTCGCGAATGTGACACGTGTTGAGGATCACGAGATCCGCGTCATCGGCGTGCACGGTCTCGACGAAGCCTTCGCCTGCCAGCGTATCCACCATGCGCTGGGCATCGTAGACGTTCATCTGGCAGCCGTAGGACTTGATATGCAGCTTGCGCGGCGGCTTCATGGACCCTTGCATGCGATCGTGCGGCGGCGCCAATACGGCGCATGGCTCAAATATAGACTAACCGGCCGAAAATCCAGCGTGGTGGAGTCGGCATTCGGGGCGATGCGCCAGCATCGAACCCGGAATTCGGACGTTATAGGCGCAAGACTCCGGGTCGGGTGCTGACGTGCCATCCCGGAATGACGAACTTAATTGACCACCGGCCGTGCTGCTTTCCGGGCGATCAGCGCGGGCAATCGCCGCATATCGTCGAACGTTTCGGTCAACGTCCCGGCGTGCGCGCGACAGGAGATGACCTCGCTGTCGACCAGCACGCCGTCGCAATCGAAGATGATCAGATCGAACGCCACCGTGCGGCTTACTCGCCATCGTCCAGCGGGACGCAATACAGCTCCAGGCGGTGATCGACAAGCTTGTAGCCGAGCTTGCGGGCGATTTCGGCCTGCAGCTTCTCGATTTCTTCCGAGGTGAATTCGATCACCTTGCCGTCGCGTAGATTGATCAGGTGGTCGTGATGGCTGTCGCGCATCTGTTCGTAGCGCGCGCGGCCCTCGCGAAAATCGTGCCGCTCGATGATGCCTGCGTCCTCGAATAGTTTGACCGTGCGATAGACGGTCGAGATCGATATCTTATCGTCCACCGCGACGCAGCGGTGATACAGCTCCTCCACGTCGGGGTGATCCACGGCCTCCGCCAGCACGCGCGCGATGACGCGGCGTTGCTCGGTCATGCGCATGCCGGTAGCGGCGCAACGCGCTTCGATACCGCCGGAAGGCTTGATCGCTGAGGGGGACTTCAGTGCGGTCATTGGCAATTCCCTTGAGGGGCGACGTTCTGCCATCCAGGGCATGTTACGACAAGTGGCGGCGCATCAGAAGCGCATTCAATTGTTCCCCGCCTGCCTGCCGGTAGTAACGTTCGCGGCGCCCGACGACGGTAAATCCGGCCCGCTCGTAGAGCCGCCGCGCTGGCTCGTTATTCTCTTCGACCTCAAGGAAGATGGTTCGCACCCCCCGGCCGGCCAGATGGCCGAGATGTGTCAACAAGAGGTCGCGGGCGAGACCGCGTCCGCGATAGCCGGGGTCGATGGCGATGGACAGAATCTCGGCCTCGTCCGCCGCCATCCTGGATACGGCGAAGCCGACCGTCTTTCGTCCGAGCCGGAGACGATGCAACAACGTGTTGCGTTCTGCCAGCATGCTCTCGAACTCGGCTTCGCCCCAGCCGCGATGAAACGACGCGCCATGAAGCTGCGCGAGCCGCGCCGCATCGCGGATTTTCGCGGGTTCGATCACAGCCTTGCCGCCGCTCCAGAGTTCGGAGAGCCACGTCATCATGAGGTGGCTGGCCGTGCAGGCTGACGCGGCAAGTTTTGAGGAGACTTCGAGTCCTCAGGCAGCCTTAAGTCCTGAGCAAGCTTGAGGTTCTGAGTAGGCTTGGCATCGGGTGCGCGCAGATAATAGGGCCGGGCGAGCGCAGTGTCGGGGTCGACCGCGGCGCCCAGCCGCGCCACCCAGGCGATATCGGGGGCAGCTTGCGCGTCCACGCTGGAAGGCGGCAATGCTTGCGCCGGCCAGCGATCGGCGATGATCCTCGCGGCATTGCCGACCAGATGCGGCGCGCCGAACCGCGACGCATCAAGCGCCTCTTCGATCGGGGCAACGCTAGGGCGAATCAGCGGGCCGCCGTCCGCGCTGACGAGCTGAAAATAGACGTGGTCGTGCCGCGCATCGATCGCCGATAGCACGGGATGCTCGCCGTTCTCGCTGATGGCAGGCGCGGCGTAAGCCGAAAGCGTTGTCAGCCCAACCACCGGTTTGCCCGCGGCCAGCGCAATGCCGCGCGCGGCGGAAAGGCCGACACGTAGTCCAGTGAAGCTGCCGGGACCCGTGGTCACCGCGATCCGGTCGAGCGCCGCGAACGGCAATCCTGCTTGCTTCATCACGCGTGCGATCAGCGGCATCAAGGCTTCGGCATGCCCGCGTTTCATCGCCTGCGATTCGATCGCGATCAGTTTGCCGGCGTTTGTGTCGAGCACGGCGGCCGCGCACGCATCCAGCGCGGTATCAATAGCGAGGATCAACATGGCGCAAGCCTAACATCGTTCGCTGCGCGGCATCGGAAATGAAATTCTAGCAAAGCGATTCCATCCAGAGATTTTCGCCAGAGATTTTCGCGCCCGGTTTTCGGCGCCGTCGCGCACAATACAACTTCTGGAACGCTAAGTATTTGAAAGGATAGAGAATTAATTGAAAATTAGCCAACTGATGAAACCCCGCCAATCGGGCTCCGACAAGATCGAGCAGGAGATAGGGAATCTGAATGGCATTTCAGGCGACGTCGTTAAGGCCCTCGATGCGATCAAGAAAGCAATTCTGGATGTCAACGAGTATGTGACGTCGACGGCTGCGGCGATTGAAGAGCAGAGTGCGGTCACCGCCGAGATGTCGACAGGGATGCAGCATGCCGCGACCGAAGCCGCCAGCATCGGGCAAGCGGCGTAGATTGACGAGGCGCGCGGGATCAGCGTGGGCTATCCGCGAATGGCGAATGGCCGATAGAAGCCCGTCCGCCGTTACTACTCGCTACTCGCTACTCGCGGCTTCGATCACATCGGCCGGACTTCGACCACGTCGGGCACGAAATGCCGCAGCAGGTTCTGAATGCCGTGCTGCAGCGTCGCGGTCGACGACGGACAGCCCGAGCACGCGCCCTTCATGTTGAGATAGACGATCCCGTCCTTGAAGCCGCGGAAGGTGATGTCGCCTCCGTCATTGGCGACCGCAGGCCGCACTCGCGTCTCGATCAGGTCCTTGATCATCTCGACCGTCTCGGCGTCTTCATCGCTGAAGAATTCGTCTTCCTCATCCCGCATCTCGTCGCTGGCGGCGGTACCGTCGGCGAGCAGCGGCGCGCCGGACATGTAGTGTTCCATGATGGCGCCGAGGATCGCGGGCTTCAAATGCTGCCAGTCGCCGCCGTCCTTGGTGACGGTGATGAAGTCCGAGCCGTAGAATACCCCGGTCACACCGGTTACGCCGAACAGCCGTTCGGCGAGCGGCGAGCGCGCCGCCGATTCGCGGTTGGCAAACTCCATGGTGCCGCCGTCGAGGACGGTGCGGCCAGGAATGAATTTCAAGGTGGCGGGATTAGGGGTGGCTTCAGTCTGAATGAACATGGCTTTCTCCAGCGTCGCCGGTTCAAGGCCGGCGCGTGAGGGCTGTTTAGCAGATGGCGATGGCAAACGCACGGTCAAGGGTGGGCAGCATGATCCGGAAAAAGCCTGCCCCGCACTTGATGCGGGGTGGGTACCGGTTTTCCGAAAAGATCATGCTCAACCAATGATCTAGGGTTCCGCGGCTGCATCGCACCTATGAAAGGGCGTCGATGTCGGCGTCGCTGAGGTCGCCCGGCACGACGACAACCGGGACCGGGAAAGAACCGACCGTCTTGGCGATCGTGGTGATGAGCGGGCCGGGGCCCTCCGCGCCGGGACTAGCCGCCAGCACCAGCATGGCGATATCGACGTCCCGCTCGATTACGTCCAGAAGCTGCTCGATCGGGTCGCCCTCGCGAATGGTGCGCTCCGGCGTGATCGCGGCGATGCCGTTGGCACGGCCGGCGGCGCGGTCGAGCGCGGCATTGGCGTCCTCATGGGCCTCGGCGCGCATGATGTCGGCGACGCCAAGCCACTGCTGATTCTGATCCTCGGTTTCGATGATGCGCAGCATCACCACGCCGCCGTCATAACGGATCGCCCAGCGGCTGGCATAATAGACCGCCCGGTCCCATTCGGCGGTGTCGTCAACGATGACGAGACATTTCGGCTTGTGACCCGTCTCGTAGCTTCGTCGCTGGGTGCTCATGCATGTCCCGGTGCTGCGCTTGCCGCGAGCGGTGCAGGAACCTCAAATCGGCGGCACGTTATTTGAGCATGATCATTTCGGAAAACCGGTATCCACCCCGCATCAAGTGCGGGGCAGGCTTTTTCCGGATCACGCTCTAGCGCCGTGCATGGTGCCACACCCGCTCCAACTTTGGGAGAGGGGCGATGGTAGCGCTTGCGATCAAGCGACGAAACCGGGGATCGCGCAGATTGCTTCTTACCGCACTTCGCAGATGCAAAAAAATCAGCGCTTTCGAACGAAGCCGACGATGTCCTTGGTCGCCTGCATGGTTTCAGCTGCGATGGCACGGGCGCGATCGGCGCCATCGACCAGAACGGCGTCGACATAGCCGGGGTCCGCGGCCAGCCGCTGCATCTCGGTGGCGACCGGCGCGAGCTTGGTGACGCAAAGGTCGACCAGCGCGTTCTTGAAGCTGGAGAACTGTCCGCCGCCGAAGGCGCGCAGCACGTCGGACTTTGCCTGGCCGGACAGCGCGGCGTAAATGCCAACCAGATTGTCGGCTTCCGGCCGCGTCTCGAGCCCCTTTTCCTCCGTTGGCAAAGGTTCGGGATCGGTCTTCGCCTTGCGGATCTTCTGGGCGATGGTGTCGGCGTCGTCGGTGAGATTGATCCTCGAATTATCGGACGCATCCGACTTCGACATCTTCTTGGTGCCGTCACGCAGCGACATCACCCGCGTCGCGGGGCCGGTGATCAAGGGTTCGGGCTGTGGGAAGAACAGGCCGTCGCCAAATCCGTGGCTGCGGATCGAGTCGCCGAAATCGTTGTTGAATTTTTGCGCAATGTCGCGGGACAGCTCCAGGTGCTGCTTCTGGTCCTCGCCCACCGGCACATGCGTGGCGCGATACAAGAGAATGTCGGCCGCCATCAGCACGGGGTAATCGTAAAGACCGACCGAGGCGGCTTCGCGGTCCTTGCCGGCTTTCTCCTTGAATTGCGTCATGCGGTTGAGCCAACCGACCCGTGCCACGCAGTTGAAGATCCAGGCGAGCTCGGCGTGCCCGGACACCTGGCTCTGGTTGAAGACGATGTGCTTCTTCGGATCGATGCCGGCGGCGATGAAGGCCGCCGTGACCTCGCGGGTATTGCGCGCGAGCTCGGCCGGTCCGCCCCACACCTCCACGGGCTGCGTCAGCGCGTGCATGTCGACGACGCAATAGAGACAGTTATGCGTCTCCTGCAGCTTCACGAAATTGACGATCGCGCCGAGGTAATTGCCGAGATGCAAATTACCCGTCGGCTGGACGCCCGAAAAAACCCGTTCAACCATCGCCATGGTCTTCTTCCCGAAAATATCCGTGTGGCGCTGTCGTTTGCCACGCGCGCTTCACGCGCGCAAGTCGCGCGGCTTGCCTTGCCGGACGGCGTTAACCGCCTCGCGCCAGCTCGTGACGGCGAACAGGGCCAGGAACAGGGTGTAGACGGCGATCCCGCCGATCATCGTCAGCAGCAAAATAACGGCCTGCGCAAGGCCGTGCAGCGGCGCCACAATCATGCTCGTTGCCAGCCACAACAGCCCGCCCATGATCAGCGCGGCCGCGACGAGCGCGTTGCTCCAGGCTCCGAGCGCGATACCGGCGGCGATGCCGGCCGCGCCGAAGAAATGGCCAAGCAGCACCGAGGAGACGATCGCTACCACGACCGCCTTTGACGTCGCCCAGAGCGGCGCGAGCGTATCCTCGCGCGCGAAAAAGGCCGGCGACAGCGCTTTCACCAGCACCTGGGCCGGCAGGCCCAGCGCGAGCCAGATCAGCGCCCGTGCGGTCGCGGCCGTATCGGCCGCGGTAAACGCGCCGTGCTCGAACAGCAATCGCACGATCGGCTCGTTCAGCACGGTCAAGCCAAGCGTGGCCGGCAAAGCCAGCCCGATCGAAAGTTCCAGCGCGCGCGATTCCGCGTGCGCGATCGTGCTTTTGTCGCCGCCCTGCAGCGCGCGGGTCAGTTCAGGGATCAGCACCGTTCCCATGGCGACGCCGACCATGCCGAGCGGTAGCTCGATCAGGCGGTTGGCGAAGTAAAGCCACGAGACTGCCGAAGGTGAAGCCGAGGCGATGACCGCGCCCGCGACGATCAGCAATTGCGGCGCGGCGCTCGCGGCCATGCCGGGAAGCGCGCGGGCGAGGAAGCCCCGCATCTCGGTGTCGAGGGAGACGCGGAGCGGCGTCGCCATAGCTTCGCCGCGGCGTCGCTGCGCCAGGATCAGCAATTGCAGGAAGCCGGCCACGCCGACGGTTGCGGCGAGCACCAGCGCGGCCATGGCGGCATCGTGCGGTATCAGGATCAGCGCGACCATCACGGCGATCAGTGCGATGTTGAACAGAACCGGCGAAAACGCTGTCAGCACGAAGCGCGACTGCGCGCTCGCCAGCGCCAGCATCACGGTAACGGGGCCGGCAAAGGCAAGATAAGGCAGCATCAATCGGGCATCGTCGACCGCGAATTGCAGTGTTTCGCGCCCGGTAAATCCCGGCGCCAGCACCGCGATGACGAACGGCATCAACAGCCCGAGCAGCGCTGCCGCGACGATCATGGCCGCGCTGACGGTGCCGAGCACGCGCCCTGCGAAGGCGCTCGCTGCGAGCGCGCCGTCGGTGTCGCGCAGGCGCAGCCACGCCGGCACCAGCGCCGCGTTCAATGCGCCCTCGCTCAACAGCCTGCGCACGACGTTGACGAGCTGGAACGCGACCAGGAAGGCATCCGCGACGGCGCCGGTGCCGAGCAGCGCCGCGATCATGGCGTCGCGCGCAAATCCGAGCAGCCGCGAGGTCAGCGTTCCCGAAGATACCGTGAGGAAGGAGCGGATCATTAAGGCTTCTATTACCGCATCGCGTGTGATAGGCCGCAGCCTTTCGCAATCGCCGCTACGGGATCTCTATCAAATGGCTGAAGCAAAATACGACGTTCTCGGCATCGGTAACGCGATTTTCGACGTCCTGGTTAAGACCGACGAAAGCTTCCTGAACCGCCATGGCATGACCAAGGGCGGCATGGCGCTGATCGACGAGGCGCAGGCCGCGGCGATCTACCAGGACATGGGCCCGGCGACCGAGATGTCGGGGGGCTCGGCCGCCAACACCATTGTCGGGATCGCCAGCCTCGGCGCGCGCGCGGCCTATGTCGGCAAGGTCAAGGACGACCAGATCGGACGGATGTACGCCCACGACATCCGCGCGGCCGGGGTCGCATTCGAGACCAAGCCGGCCACGGACGGCCCGGCCACCGGCTGCTGCTACATTCTGGTGACTGATGATGGCGAGCGCACCATGAACACCTATCTCGGCGCCGCGCAGGACCTTGTGCCCGCCGACATCGACCCTGCCGAGATCGCCGCCGCGAAAATCATCTATCTCGAAGGCTATCTCTGGGATCCGAAGAGCGCCAAGGAGGCTTTTGTGAAGGCCTCGCAAATCGCGCATGAGGCTGGCCGCGAGGTCGCGCTGACGCTGTCGGATTCGTTCTGTGTCGATCGCTATCGCGACGAGTTTCTCGATCTGATGAAGAAGCGCACCGTCGACCTGGTGTTCGCCAACGAGGCCGAGCTGCATTCGCTGTACCAGACATCCGATTTTGACAGCGCACTTGGGCAATTGCGCGAGGACGCCAAGCTTGGCGTCGTCACCCGTAGCGAGAAGGGCTGTTTGGTGGCGTCACGCGAGGGCGTAATCGCGGTGCCGGCGTTCCCGGTGGAGCAAATGGTGGATACGACCGGCGCCGGCGACCTGTTCGCGGCGGGATTCTTGTTTGGTCTCGTCCGCGACGCCGGCTACGAGAATGCCGGGCGGCTGGGCGCGCTCGCGGCGGCCGAAGTGATCCAGCATATCGGCGCGCGGCCACAGGTGTCGCTGAAGGAATTGGCGAGGAAGGCGGGGCTGCCGGTTTAGCTTTCTTACCTCGCCAGCGTGCGGGGAGAGGTCGGATCGCATCGCAGATGCGATCCGGGTGAGGGGGATTCTCCGCGAGCTGAATTCGTGGAAGCAGCCCCTCACCCTAACTCTCGCCGCAAAGAGCGGGGAGAGGGAACAGGAGCAGCGCAGCGAACCGCGCCGCCGTCTTCCTCACGCCGTCTTCGCCGCCTTCAATCCCAACCGCGCCTCGACGGCCTCGCGCATCAGGAATTTCTGGATCTTGCCGGTCACGGTCATCGGAAACGCGTCGACGAACTCGACATAGCGCGGGATCTTGTTGTGGGCGATCTGCCCATGACAGAAGGCGCGGATCTCATCAGCCGTCAGTGTCTCGCCGGAACGCGTCCTGATCCAGGCGCACAGTTCCTCGCCGTAGCGATCGTCGGCGACGCCGAAAACCTGCACATCCTGGATTTTCGGATGGCGATAGAGGAATTCCTCGATCTCGCGGGGATAAAGGTTCTCGCCGCCGCGGATCACCATGTCCTTGATGCGGCCGACGATGTTGCAATAGCTCTCGTCATCGATGACGGCGAGATCGCCCGTATGCATCCAGCCGTTCTGGTCGAGCACGTCGGCGGTTTTCTCGCGTTCGTCCCAATAGCCCTGCATGACGCTGTAGCCGCGCGTGCAAAGCTCGCCGCGTTCGCCGCGCGGCACGACCTTGCCTTCGAGATCGACGATCTTGACCTCGACATGCGGATGGATTCGTCCAACCGTCGACACCCGCCGCTCCAGGGGATCATCGACGGCGCTCTGAAAGCTGACCGGGCTGGTCTCGGTCATGCCATAGGCGATCGTCACCTCGCCCATGTTCATCTCGGTGTTGACGCGCTTCATCACCTCGATCGGGCATGGCGCGCCGGCCATGATGCCTGTGCGCAGCGATTTCAAATCGAACCGCGCGAATTCGGGATGATCGAGCTCGGCGATGAACATCGTCGGCACGCCGTAAAGCGTCGTGCATTTCTCCTGCTCGATGGTTTTCAGCGTCGTCAGCGGATCGAAGCCCTCGCCCGGATAGACCATGGCGGCGCCGAGCGTAACGGACGCGAGGTTGCCCATCACCATGCCGAAGCAATGATAGAGCGGCACGGGGATGCAGATGCGGTCCTGTTCGGTCAGGCGCATGGCGCGGCCGACGAAATAGCCGTTGTTGAGGATGTTGTGATGGGTCAGCGTCACGCCCTTCGGCGAGCCGGTGGTGCCGCTGGTGAACTGGATGTTGACGGGATCGTCGAATTGCAGCGTCTCGGTAAGCGCTGCGAGCTGATCGCGGTGCCGGTCACCGCCCATGTGCGCGACCTCGTCGAACGGGATCGTGCCCGGACAAAGCGGTCCCCCGACCTGGATCACCGCGCGCAATTGCGGCAGCCGTGCCGCGCGCAAGCGGCCCGGCTCGGCGCTGGCAAGCTCGGGCATCAGCGTGTTCAGCATCTCCATATAGTCGCTGGTCTTGAACGCCGTTGCGGTCACAATCGCCGCGCAGCCGACCTTGTGAAGCGCGAATTCCAGTTCGCTGAGCCGGTAGGCGGGGTTGATCGTCACCAAGATCAGCCCCGCTTTGGCCGCGGCGAACTGGGTCAGCGTCCACTCAGGGCGGTTGAGCGACCAGATGCCGATTCGTTCGCCCTGCTCGAGCCCGAGCGCCAGAAAGCCCGCGGC
>WNFO01005493.1_pt1 | contig 11091 bp, 10 predicted proteins | sample 5400251 | NCBI WGS metagenome assembly WNFO01 (sample SAMN13153354, study PRJNA577476) | soil metagenome | isolation source: 100 cm saprolite under Madrone tree | place: USA:California | collected 2016-06-14 | reverse complement strand
AGATGTCATGCTCCCGCCTCGCGGCGGGACCGCAGGATGAATGCGACACACCTCCGGAACATGTTCATGCCCCATAGAGGGCGTAGAGATGACTGGAAAACGAACGGCCAGCCGGAATTGCCCATTGATCGTCGCGCTTTCAGAGATGACAATTTCTAGCTTATTTCGGGGGAAAAACGGATTGGCACTTCTAATCTTGTGGCACCAAGGATGGCAAGCTTCAGGAATCATGAGGACACCCCAAGCTTGAGAAATAAGGTGAGGTAGCGCTTGAGGTTTTGCGTGATGAGGAAATTCTCCTTTACGTGCTGGTGGCCGCGTTCGCCGAGGCGCCCTGCAATATCGGGATGGGAGAGCAGGAAGCGAATCTGATACGCTGTGCCTTCGACGGAGTGGGCGAGCAGGCCGGTATGCTTGTGGATGATCTGGGTGGGGATTCCGCCGACCGCGGAGGCGACCACGGGTTTCTTTTTCCAGAGAGCCTCGGAGACGGTAAGGCCGAAGCCTTCGCGCAGGCTTTTCTGGATGACGATGGTGGAAGCGCGCTGCAGGGCGTTGACTTCGAGAGGCGCCCAGGCGGGGAGTTCGAGTAGCTTGATGTCTGGATCGCCTTCGGCGGCGTGTTGCGCTTCCTTCAGAACGGTGGCTCCCTCTGGATCGTCGGAGGCGCCGCCACCGGCCAGAACCAACTGACAATCGAAATAGCGGCGCACGATGCGGTAAGCGCGAATGACACCGACGGGATCCTTGAGCCGGTCGAAGCGGGAGATTTGCGTGAGGATAGGACGGAGATGGTCGATGCCGTAGCGGGCTAAAACGTCGAGGATGAATTCCGGGGGCAGGTCGCGATTTTTTTCGGAGAGGGGGTCGATGGCCGGGTGGAAGAGATACTGGGGAATCGGGAGCTGTTTGGCGAATTCCGGGGAGGAAAAAATAGCCGCGTCGTAATGAGGTACATAGTTTTCCAGGAAATTCCAGACGGCGGGATGCGGGTGCGAGAGATCGATGTGGCAGCGCCAGACCCAGTGATTGCCGTCTTTTTTGCGGTAAGAGATCAGACCGGCGGGTTGCGGGTCGTGAATGACCATGAATTCGGCGTCAAGTGGAAGGCGCTTGGCATTTTTTTCGTTGTAGGCGCGGAAGATTTCGAAGTGGCGCGGCTCGGGATGGTAGGGAGCGCCGTGCAGCGCGTTATGGAAGGATTTGGTTACTTCGAAAAAATCTTCGCCGCCGGTCATCACTTCCCAGCGAATGCTGATGCCGAGTTCTTCGGCAAGGGGAACGAGGCGATTGAGGATTTCGGCTACACCGCCGCCGACGGCGGTGGAATTGATCATGACCACCGAGCGGCCGGCAAGAGGTTTTGCGAGGGTGCGGAGTTCGGCTACTTCGCCTGCGCCGATGACGGAGGAGTAGTCGTCCAGTGGAATCCTGTCAGGGAGTTGAATCGTGCTCATACTTTCTCCTTTCGCGATCCACAAGACGAAGCAGTTTGGCGCGCGCGCTGTCGAGCGTGTTGGTGTAGATATCGATGCGATTGATGGTCTCGGCGAGGGAGTTGAGGCCGAGGCTCGCGGCCAGCCAATTCGAGAAATCGTTGGTGCGGAATTGCAGCCGAAGGCGGGAGGTGACGAAGTGGAAATGGAAACTGGCGTGGCTGATGGAGGCGACGCCGTTGCGAAATTGTTCAAGGTTGGATGCGGTGAGGGAAAAGGGCATCGTTACTTCGAGGCTTTCGCAAAAATAGAAACGGTCGAGGGCTTCCTGACGGCTGAACTGGGGGAAAGCGCTGATGAAATCGCGGAGCACGCGGCAGAGATCGGCGCGGAGGGCGGCGATGGAGGTGTAGTCGCGAATATCGAGGGCGGCGAACTGTTCGGCGAGGGCATCGCGATTGGCTTCGGCGAGGGCCCACTGGGCGAAGTCGTTGGAGAAACCTTCGGTGAGAAAGTGATGGGAGCTGAGGGTCTGGTAGGTGTGGTGAAAGATCGAGGCATCACTGCACTGTTCCAGGCCCGTGAGGAGTTCCTCCAGGTTTCCAGCCGATTGATTGCCGATGCGGGTGAGATACGCGACGGTGAAAAATTCGAAGGGAGTTTCGGCTGTGTTCACACTAATTCCTCCTGCATGCGATTTATGGCCGGAGCAACGCCGGCCGGGTTACTAAGATGGTTGCGGAAGATGGCGCGAATTCGCGCGGCAAGTTTTAGCCAGTAGCGTAGAGAGTGCGAAAGCGGGGCCCAGAGAAACCTCATGGAGCGTGCATGGCCTCCTGGCGTTCGGGGCTCTGGACGCGGATTTCGCTGAGGTCGGAAATGAGGTTGGCGGCCCAGCGATAGACATTGTTTTCCAAAACGATTTTGCGCATGCGGGACATCATTTCTCCCTGCTGCTCTTCGTTCATTTCCAGGGCCTGGTGGATAGAGCGGGCGAGCTGATCCACGTCATAGGGATTTACGAGGAGCGCATCGCGAAGTTCCTGCGCCGCGCCGGCGAAGCTGCTCAAAATAAGCACGCCGCGATTGTCTTCCCGGGAGGCGATGAATTCCTTGGACACGAGGTTCATGCCGTCGTGGAGGGATGTGACCAGGCATACCGAGGCCGCGCGATAGAAGCGGGCAATCTCTTCGTGGGAATGGTGCCGCTGGAGAAAGACGATGGGCTTCCAACGCCCGGATTCAAAGCGGGCGTTGATGCGGTTCGCTTCGACGCCGACTTCCTCAAGAAATTGCTTGTACCGGGGAATATCGGTACGGCTGGGAGCGCCGATCTGGACAAAACTGAACCGTTGCAGATAGGCAGGATAATTTTCCAGGAAGCGTTCGATTCCGCGGAAGCGTTCGAGAATTCCCTTGGTGTAATCCACGCGATCCACGCCGACGCCGAGGAGAGAGGCTTCAATGCCGAGCTCTTCGCATAAGGCGGCGCGCTCTTCACCCGACGAGCGCAAGGGGTGAGGAGTTTCGCCGTTTAGACGAGCGGCAACACTGATGGGATAGGGCCGCACGCGAGTGACTCGACCCTGGCGGTAGATTTCGAAGCGGTCCCAATCGGTGAGGGCTTCGAGAGCGCGATCGACGGTGGCGAGAAAGTTGCTGCAGTGGGTGCGGATGTGAAAACCGATCAGATCGGCGCCGAGCAAGCCATCGAGGAGCTCGCTCTGCCAGGGACAAATTCCGAATACTTCGGGATTCGGCCAGGGGATATGCCAAAAGATCGCGACACGCGCATCGGGGCGAGCTTCCTTGACCATTCGCGGAAGCAGCGCGAAGTGGTAGTCCTGCGCAAGGACGACGGGGGAGGCGACGTCTCTCATTTCCTGGAGGACGGCGTCGGCGAAGCGCTGATTAATGCGCTGATACTCGCTCCAGTCTTCGGGGCGAAAGATAGGGCGCGTGTGGGCGATGTGGCAGAGCGGCCAGAGGCCTTCGTTGGAGAAACCTTCATAGTAGCCGCGATCTTCTTCCGGGGTGAGCCAGACGCGACGCAGCGTGTAAGTAGGACGCGCAGGCGGAACCTGGAGGTGATCGTTGGAGTCGACGACTTCGCGATCGGCATTGCCGGAGCCGTTGGCAATCCATGTGCCGTGGCAGGCGTCGAGAACGGGTTCGAGCGCGGTGACGACGCCGCTGGCGGGGATGAGCATCTGGATGGAGTGGTCGCGCTCGTTGAAAACGTGCATGTAGGGCTCCCGATTTGAAACGACGAAGAGTGAGTTGTCTTGCAGTTTGCTCTGGAGACTGACGCGAAGCCGGTCGGGGGTCCAGAGGGAGGACTGCGATTCACGCAACTGGGCCTCTTCCTGGGCGGCGGCGCGGGCAAAATTCAGATCCTGGGCGAGATGGCGCGCTTCCGTGTGAATTTGTTCGAACATTTCGTCTTTGGGGAGCACGCGGGAACTATCAGGGACACCGGAGCGGAGAGTGCGAAGCCAGTGCGCGGTATTGGCAAGCGGAGAGATGAAATTCCAGCGCACAAGAATGAAGGCGAGGGCGGTGATGAAGATGGTCTGAACCAGGGCAGTGAAAGTGGACGCGCGCAGAATGCGCATCACGCGAGCCTGAATGTAGCTGGCGTCGGAAATAACCACAACGACACCGAGAAGTTCTGCCTCGTGGACGACGGGAAGCGAGTAGATGTTCAGAGTGGAATCCTCAACGGCAACAAAATCGCTGGCCGGGGCGCCGAGTTTCATGGCGCAAAGTGTCTCCGGAGGCGGTTGATCGAATCGCACAGGGAGTCCCGGGGTGATGGCGCGAACGGCGCCGGAAGGATCGTAAACTGCGATGCCGCTGAGGCTTTCGCGTGGTACGTAACGATAGAGGAGATGGCTTAAGTTTTTCGAGGTCACTTTGTCGCGTGACGACTCAATGGTTTCGGCGATGTTTTCCGCCACGATGGCGGAGCGCCGGGTCAGTTCGTTTCTCAAATTGCGGCGTTCAGTGCGGATCTGGAGAAAGGTATAGCAAAGGGACACGCAGGCGACGCTGATGGCCAATGGCAGGACAAGATTCCAAGTCCTTCGCATATCTGTTCCTCCTGAGCCTGAGGAAAGTTTCCCGCGAAGTTACGAATTTGTATAGCGGGAGCTAGGCCGCGGCCGGGTTAATCGAAAGGCTCCGGCGAAAACACTGGCAAAACGCAGAGCCAGCTGGGTGCTCCGTGGTGAAGGCATGCGTCCAATCAGAAACGGCAGTGCGAAAACGCATGATGGAATACACCTCCAATATCATGAGTTTCGACTGGATAGATAAGGAAAGGCACGAAGGCTGCCAAAGGGGCAGCGAGTTTAGTGTTACGGGAACGCAAGAAAAGAAACGAGATAGAGGATGTTTTGGAGATTTGGCGGACAGGTACCGGTACGCAAATTGTTCACTGGGGCACTCTTGCGGGCGAAAGCGGCGGGTTTGGGATAGCCGCGTCCGTGCCCAAGACTTCTTGACGGAGGACACAGGACGCGGACATTCCCTTGGTTCAGAGATTGAGGGTTAGTTCGCTACGGTGGAGCGACCCTCCTCTGTGGGACCGCCAATTTCGGTATGTGGGACCGAGGACTGGCGGATGGTGCTAGGCGCAAGAATGGGAAAATAAGTGCCTTACGTCAAACGAACTCCGGGTGGTTCATTTATGAACCGTTAACTCTTGGCTTTCGATAAAGATATGACTTTCTATCAACTGTGGTTTGGGTGTATTATCCCTTGAAACGGAGGCAGCTGGGCGCCCGGTGGACACAACTGCTCAACAAGATCGTCGCCTTTATCGCTTTGGCTTGTTTGAAGCGGACCTCGGACAGGGGACGCTGAACCGACAGGGGACGCCCGTCAAGCTGCAAGAGCAGCCGTTTCGAATATTGGCTCTGTTGCTGGAAACGCCGGGCGAGGTCCTCTCGCGCGAGGATTTGCGGAAGAGAATTTGGCCGGAAGGAACGTTTGTTGAATTCGACGGCAGCCTGAATACGGCGCTGATGAAATTGCGGTCAGCGCTGAATGATAACGCCGAGAACCCGGTATTTATTGAGACTGTACCGCGACGCGGGTACCGGTTTATTGCGCCGGTGGAGATCGTGGAAGTAGAGGCGCCTCCGCTGATGACCGCAATCCGGATCGAAAGCGAAAACGACCGCGAATCGGTGGAACTGCCCCTTGATGGCGACAGGCCTGTCGAAGAAACAAAGCCAAAACAGTTCAAGTGGAGCGATCTTAAGGCGGGGCCCGCGTGGTGGCAGGTTATTGCGGTGGCGGTGGGACTTGTGGCGGTGATGCTCTTTTTTCTTTGGCCGCGGCCTGAACCCAAGGTGATGGCGGTGAGCCAACTGACGCACACGGGGCAGGTGGATCCGTGGGGGAAGCTGGTTACGGACGGAAGCCGCATCTATTTCGTGGTGCGGGACGTGACCGGTTGGAATTTGATGCAGACATCGGTGGAGGGCGGAAATATCCAGCGAACTCCCACACCTTTTGATAACACGCGAATTTTTGATCTGTCACCGGATCACGCGCAATTTCTGATTGGCCAATTTATGCACCAAGGTGAAGAGACGGCCTTGTGGTTCTGGCCAGTGCAGGGCGGGGCGCCGCGACGCGTTGGCGACGTGATGGCGAAAGAGGCGGTATGGTCGCCAACGGGCGACATGATCGCGTTCGTCCGCGGCGAGACAATTCTGATCACCGATACACAGGGGAGCGATGCGCGGGAAGTGGCGCGATTCAAACTGGCGCCCCATTCGCTGCTCTGGTCTCCCGATGGGAAGAGGCTCCGGTTCACGCAGAGCAACCTGGTGGAAGGGACCGATTCGATGTGGGAAATCGGAATCGACGGAAAATCGCTGCGACGGGTGTTGCCCGGCGAAGAAGGCGGCCCGCATGAAGGCAGCGGCACCTGGCTAGCGGGGGGAAACTACTTTGCGTTTTCGACGGGTCAGGACTTGCGCGCGAATCTGGCTGTGGATACCCAGGCCAACTTGTGGCTGTTGGAAGAAAAACACGGGTGGTTTGGTTCGCACAGCGGGGACCCGATTCAATTGACGAAGGGACCGATTGCGTTTGATCATCCGACTGCGACGGCAGGCGGGTCACGCGTGTTTGCGATCGGATCGCACAATGAGTACCAGCTTCTGCGGATCGACCCCAAAACATTGACAAAGACGGCGATGCTGGCCGAATCCGGCGCGACCGATATGGATTTTTCGCTGGATGGGCAGTGGGTGATTTATGCAGCGCGGGAAAATGGAACGCTGTGGAAGAGCCGGATTGACGGAAGCAATCGCATGCAGTTGATGGCCGGGGCCACGGGGGCGTTTGCGCCACACTGGTCGCCGGACCAGAAGCAGATTCTGTTCACGGGATTCCTGCTGGACAAGCAGCCACGGCTATACGTGGTGTCGGCGCAGGGCGGTTCGCCTAAGACGGTGTTGCCGATGGATAACCGGTGGGCGTCGGTGTCGGGCGACTGGCGGACGGACGGAAGGCAGATTGTACTGGACGTGCAGGACACGGCTACGGGAGGCGAATCCACGATCCGCATTCTGGATCTGGAATCGGGACGCCTGTCTACGATTGCGGGGTCCGAAGGGTTGATCGAGCCGCGGTGGTCGGCGGATGGAAGATACATCGCGGCGTTGAATCCGAAGAAAAAGCAGGTTTTCCTGTATGACTGCAAATTGCTGAAGTGGACAGTGCTGGCTGAAGCGAATTTTCCCTCGACGTTGCGCTGGTCTCCTGGCGGAGACGCGTTGTATTTTCAGGATACGGACGAGGTGGAAGAGTCAGTGTTTCGGGTGCCGATGGCGACGCGCGAACCGGAGCGGGTTACACGATTTGGCGACTTGCTGAGTTCCGGCGCGGCGCGGTGCATCTTCACGGGATTGAGCCCGGACGGATCGGTATACGTTACCGTGGACCACGGGGACGTGGATGTGTATGCCATCGATTTGAAACTTCGCTGAAGCCTGGCGAGTTCCAACAGCTCAAGCCAAGGATGAGAGCAAGCGGGTGGCGGGTGGCGGCTGTACGGCCAGCCAGTGAGAAGTGCGTCACACGCGGATAAGTGAACCTCAAGGAAAGGCGGAAAAGTACTACACTGAAATAACTCGCACAGGAGTGCGTTGCCCATGAGACGCAAGCTGATTTTTTTTCTGATGCTCGATATGGCGATTCTTTTTGCGCAGGATATTCACGCGCAGACGCGGAAGAAAACGGGAGCGACGATCACCGGAACGGTTCTCGACTCCAACGGGAAGCCGGTGGCGAATGCCAGCGTGACGTGCGAGACGTCCAGCGGGATGAAACCGCGGGCGGTGCACACGGACAAAAAGGGAAAATTTTTTATCACGGGATTGAAACAAGAAAGCTACGACTTGAGGGCTTCGCGGAACGGGGCGTACTCCGATTGGGAGCGCAACATTCCGCTGCGTCAGAGCCAGACGAAGGACGTTACGTTGCAATTGCTGAACGGCAATACCGCGACTTCCGTAGTGCCCGCCACCAAAAAACATTAGTACCAGCGACATGGGGGGCTCCGTGGGGTTCCGCTGCATTGAAATAACTACTTTGTAATGCATATGTTACATGGCCAAGGGTGAAGTATGCTGGTACACCACTAGTACTAAGACCCGGGTACCCCGCCGGGTGGAGCCATCGGGCCATTGTCGGAATTTCGGGGCGACCCTAAGCTATTCAAACGATGGGTTGGGGGCCGCGCGGGGACAGCGGTTCCGCAAGGGACCGTGTGCGAGCTACCCAACCCACCACTACTTCCTGCCTCGCAATACCTTCCTGATTTTCTGAACACTGAGACATTCGGAGATGCTCGTGCATCCATGTATGGGGGACCCGCCAGAATGTGCAAAAAGGGGCGGGAATTCGCGATGGGAGAAATCGTGGGATCAAGGAAAGGCAGACAGTTGATGGTCCCCGCTGGCAGCTGGAGGCATCTGCTTTCGTGGCTCCTGATGGGTCTACTGAGCATTGGGGGCGTGGCAAGTGAGGCCTCAGCAGGCGTGCCCGAGTCTCGAGAAGCGACGCTGCGCGGATTTCACAATTATGTGTCCAACGTGGAGGCGCGCAATCAGGAAGGCCTGAGCCGTGGCGCCTATCTATGGATTGATGAGCTGCCCGGATTGGAGAGAACGCGCGCTTACGCAAAACTGAAGCAAGGCGGGGTGGAGATGAGGCGCCTGGGAAAGGGCGAGGGGGAGGGCGCGGGCGGGATGATCCACGACTGGGAAGGCATGGTCTTTATTCCCGGCGCAAAGCTGGACCGGGTTCTGGCTGTGCTGCAGGATTACAACAAACATTCCGTGTACTACGCACCTGACGTGGAGAAGGCAAAAATCGAATCGCGCGAGGGCGATCACTTCCGGGTGTATATGAGGTTCCGGCGAAAAAAGATCGTGACCGTGGTTTTGAATACCGAACAGGATGTGACGTACTTCCGCGATTCAGAGACGCGGGAGCACAGCCGGAGTTCGGCGATCCGCATCCGCGAAGTGGCGAAGCCGGGAACGAAAGAGGAAAAAGAGAAATCGCCGGAAGAAGAAAATGGATTTTTGTGGCAGATGGAAACGTGGTGGCACATGGAGGAACGCGACGGCGGTGTTTACGTGCAAAATGAAGCGGTGACGCTGACGCGGGACATTCCAGCCGGGCTGGGCTGGCTGATCGGGCCGTTTGTGACCAGCATTCCGAAAGAGACGCTGGAGTTCACGATGAATGCGACGCGGGAAGCAGTTCTGGGCCAGGCGAAGCGATAGCCCGCGGAAGCCTGATTTTTGCGGACGGCGATCAATAACACCCTTGCCGAGGTGAGCAGAGACGGAATGAATTTGGGGAGCGGGCTTCTCCGATCGCGGAAGGTTTCAGTCCCCGATATCAACATTCCTCAACTAAGACTTCCTGAATAGAAACGGAGTAAGGACGCTATGACCCAGCAAAAGATCCATGGGCGTGCGAGACATCGTCCTTACCAGCTCAAATCCGCCTGCGCGGCACAGCTTTTTGACGTGACGTTCCAGGAAGCGGTAAGGGTGGGCACGAACAAGGATTTCGTTGGCATGGCGTGGTTTGGTCCAGAGGTGCCACTTGGCGAGCCCGAGATACGAAAACGTGTCAACACCCAGAAAAAGAGGCCTCCCGGCCGCAGAATCCTGGAGATTTCGCCGACCACCTGAGGCGCATTGCTAACGTGGTCAAGGACATTGAAACAGACGACGAGGCCCGCACAGGCATTTTGAAATGGCAGAGCCTCCCCTGACGAACGGACGAAGTGCAACGCGTCCCGACGCGATTGAATTTCTCTCAGCAACTCCTCCCCGCAAGACGGATGAACCAAGGGAAGCGGATCAACTCCTATACGAACCTGGATACCAGGGACGAAGCCTAGCAAACCAACGCCCAGTCCGCCGATTCCAATTTCTATCGCCGGCGACGGAAAGCCCGGGACCCAAGTGTTCAGTATCTCGGCCATGGATGCGTTGCGAAGGAGGATTTGTTGGACAGTGGCCGCGGAAAGGCCAGTCCAATACTCGTTCTCTGCGGCCTGCGCTTCCCTCCAACGATTGGCTGTGGTCATTGCGCCGCCTTTCGATGATGAGCTTCAACAAGAAATGCAAAAGTTTCTTCAGCGTTTCGTTGCCAAGTATAAGATTTTACGGTTTGCGCCGCATTTTCTCCAACCGAGCGCCGCAGCTCAGGCTACGCGTAAAGACGAGCGACGAGTTGTGCGAGTGCCAGGACGTCCGCTGGATTGCTAAGGACGAAACCATCGAAACCTTCCGTGATGATCTGCGAGCCGCCGTTAGTGACGCTGGTGGTCACCGGAAGACCACTGGCCATGGCTTCGATCGGAGGCAGAGCAAAGGAATCGTGGAGAGAGGGTCCGGCGTAGAGGTCAGCGGCAGCGTAGACCTGCATGATGTCGGAGGAAGGTTCGAGGAAGAGCACGCGACCGGCTAGATGAAGGCGTTGAATCTGATCGCGGAAAGGAGCGGGATCGTCGCGGCCAACGACGAGCAGGCGCAGTGGAATATGGTCAATTGTGGCGATCGAGTTCAAGAGAGTCGTGAGGCCCTTTTTTCCCAATCATTGCCAACCAGAAGCAAAGCAAACTCATTTTCTGAAAGCTGCAGCAGTTTGCGGGCCTGGTCACGCCGGCGAAGCCGCTCGGGCGGGTTAAATCGCGCCAGATCGACCGCGTTTGGAATGATGGCAACATCCGGCCGGGCAAAATTCCGGGTGAGCTCTCCCGCCGTCATCCGAGAGACGGCAGACAGATTGATCATAGCGTCTCGTGCGATAATCGCGGCATAGAAATTATAGACGTGCTTGAGAGAAGTCGATTTGGCAAACGAATATGCCTAGAAGATGGGAGTGATGAGCGACGCAAAACAGGGCCACGTGGCAAGCGGGCAAACACCACTCTTGCGATCGCACATGCCGGAACTGGATACGATTCGTGGGCTGGCAATTCTGGGCGTGGTCTTTTATCACGGATTTTATTGGGCGCGCGATCTGAGCGCCTGCAGCTCCTGGCAAAGAATATTTCTGAAAACGACGGTGGTCGGACAGTACGGGGTGAACCTGTTTTTCATTCTTT
>WNFO01005492.1_pt1 | contig 11093 bp, 9 predicted proteins | sample 5400251 | NCBI WGS metagenome assembly WNFO01 (sample SAMN13153354, study PRJNA577476) | soil metagenome | isolation source: 100 cm saprolite under Madrone tree | place: USA:California | collected 2016-06-14 | reverse complement strand
CAGATTGAACCGAAAAGCTTGGAAACTTTACGGCTCAGTTTTGAAGGTGTAGCGGCCTAACGGTCGTTACGCCGCGGAATTGAACCAGGAAGCAAAGAGTTTTTGCGGCTCAGTTTAAAAGGGCGCAACACCTTAACCGGCTGTTGCGCCCTTAATTTTTCCGTCGAGTCTAGTGGCACAGCGAATCTTCGCTATGCTCGTCGATCTTCATTCGGCGTCTTCGTCGGTGCCTACCATCAGCGCGATTATTTAGCGAGCGGCGGGCGCCGCCTTCAAATCCTCTGCTTGGATCGCCCATTCGCACTGTTTCATTTGTGATTCCTGAGTTTTTATCAATGTGCGAAGCCGCTTCGGGTCGATGTTGGGCTGGCCCGTCGAGTACTTCAGATAATCCAGGTTCGCCTGCGCGAAACGGAGTTGCTGCATCCAAAATGTGTTGGTCCTCTGCGATGCCGCCGCCTTATGCAATGTCGTCTTCTTGTGCGATATCGCCGTGCTCTGCAATGCGGTTGTGTTCTTCATTTGCTCATGAGCTGACCAAAGTCCGTGGACGCCGGATCTTCAATCGCTCATTCCCTTCTTGTTCCTTCTGATTGCACTCTGCAATTTCGTCGTCAATCGTCTTGATTTCCGATGCCAGGTGATACTCTTGCGGACGCTTCGTGTATTCCTCAAAAAGTGAGTCTCTCTTCGTTTTTAGAGCTTTGCGCTTTTCCTTCCAAACATTGGAAGTTGCTGCGATGTCGTGTCCCATCCTTCCAGTCTGCGCCCTATTCTCTTCCATGGATACAGCAAACGAGCACCGCGTGCCATCCAGCAACAAGCATTTACGCTGAAAGACCTTTGCGCGGTTCCAGGGAAGTTTGAATCCGGGGACATAAGACAGGGAGGCCTGGGACGGTTTCGAGTGCCCGATTTATCCTGCCGGACCGTTTACATCGAGGAAGGCACGGGTGGTTTTTATACACTCAAACCAAACGGTGTACCTATTTGCTATCGGAAGTCCAGCCAGCGGTCGCAATAACACGATCTCTCTTACTTTCCGCCGGCGGGTGGCCCGGAAAAGGCTTCCTGATTCTGATCGGAATTCACGGCTGCACAATTTTCCTGTAACAGAGAAACGCGGAGGGTGCCCCAGGTTCGGGGTGGGAACCTGGGTCTTGGGGTGGCCTTCTCTTCACGTCTTAAACATCCATGGGAAGCAGCGGCGTCTCTCCGCCAAAGTAATACGCCCGGCTACTCCACGCCCAATTCCTCGGATGATTTACCAACCCGCGCTTTACCGGATTGGCATGCATGTAATTCAGCTTCTCCCTCTTCTTTCCCCTGCTATACACGTTGAAATCGTAAAACCGCGCCTGCCAGAACGCCCGCAGCGGTTCACGCGGCGCCGCAAACGGCAATCGCAACTGCCCCGCGCAGGCTCGTTTCCGTTTGCGCAACTTCCGTGCCACGCCTAGTTTCAATTTGTGCAGCACCGTCGAGGGAGTGCCCTCCCGCGGCTCGCTGATCAGCAAATGCAAATGCTCGGGCATTACCACATAACCGATCAGACGAAATCCCGTCGCATCGCGCACTCGTCCCAGTTCTTTCAAGAAGAGGTTTCGCGCTCGCATCGTTTTCAGAAGCGGCAATCGCCAGTAACAACGGAAAGTAATAAAGTGCAGATCGCCTTGGCCGTAATAGCGTTTAAGACCCGCCGGCATCGCCAACCCCAGCCGAAGAAACAACCACCCCAAGACCCAGGTTCCCACCCCGAACCTGGGGCACCCTCCGTCTCTCTATACTTCCCCGAGACGTGTCGCAGTGATATCCTCTCCGCGCCACAAATGTCAATGAACTTCAAATTTTCAATCCGGGCCACCCGCCCAATGCCCGCGTGGTCTCACGGAGGTAGAGCATGAGTGATCATTACTCGACATCACGAGTCGCGCTGTTTGCGCTTGGTTTTGTGTTATCTAGTGCAATCGCATCCGCGCAACGGCCTGGCGCTCAGTTGTCGAGCAAACCAGTCGATTCTTTCGACGAAACCGCCAACACGGTTTCCGATTTGCTTGCACGCCTTGCGAACAACTATCAAGTCCCTGTAGGACTCGAAGCCATCGCGGAAAGCACTCGCTCCGCCAAGGCGCCTCCGATTAGGGTTTCAGTCAAAAGCGGTGCTGTTAGAGATGTGCTTGATGCCGTTGTAACAGCTGAATCTGATTACGCATGGCAAGAAGTTGATGGCGTCATTAATGTAGCGCCTCGCCAGCACGTCGATTCACTGCTGGACGTAGTGATAGGCAGGTTTGAGGTAAACGAGATTGGAAAAAATGAGGCACTGGAGAAGCTCACTTCTACACCCGCAGTCAGGTCTTGGCTCGCACGGACGGGCCTACGGGAGCGTAGCTTTGTAGGAGGCGTTGTTGGCTCATCTCCCCAAGTTAGTGGCGCGCCCAAACGGATATCTTTGAATATGGCTAACTGCAGCGTTAGGACCATCTTGAATCAAATGATGAAGACCAGCGGGTCTTACGAGTGGGTTTACTTTCGTTATGGTCCGGATGATCGTCTTTTCTCTTTAGCGATGTAGCCGACGGTGCACACATTAGTCGCTAGAAACCTCCAGCGTGGGTCGGCCGCCCGCGTCTCGACGTCCCCTACGGCTTGTTCCCGTTGTGAATTCGTCACACGCCTCGCCGTAACGAGCTCAATCCACAGTCTTTAAGTTTCTCACTTGACAAATAGTAACCGATGCGGTAATCTCTAAGTCAAGGTTCCGCTGACAGTGTCCCCGTTTCGTTCCTCCTTCCTTCACTCGCCCGTAGTGCAGTCCGCAAACCATCGATTTTTTACTCCTTTGTTTTCAACATCTTCTGAATCCCTATTCTCGCAACTCCTTTGTTTTCACATCTATCTGCGTTGCCCCCTGGTATCTCGTTGCGCTCACTCTGTGGCCTCTGTGTCTCTGTGGCAGAACTCTCTTGCCGGTTCCGCCGCTTCGCCGCGAATTCGCCTTGCATCTCCCGCATTTCTCGACTTAACCTTAGAGGTCTCTGCGCGCTACGGGCCCCTGCGCATACATCAAGGAGACGCGAACATGACCACCTCGGTCTGGAAGGGCTATCTCACCTTCGGTCTCATCTCGATTCCGATTCGCCTTTTTTCCGCCGCGCGCGGCGAGCGCATCAGCTTGAACCAGCTTCACAGCGTTTGCCACTCGCGCATCAAGATGCCGCTGTTTTGCCCGGTCTGCGACCGCAAGGTGGAGCGCAACGAAATCGTCAAAGGCTACGAGTACGAGAAAGATCAGTACGTGCTCTTCGACGAAAAAGAATTAGAGAAGATCGAGCCGGAATCCGCGCGCGCCATGGAAATTCTCGAATTCGTGCGGCTCGACGAAATCGATCCGCTCTACTACGAATCTTCCTACTACGTCACGCCGGAAGACGAAGGCCGCAAAGCCTACCAGCTTCTCCTCGACGCCATGGAAGAATCCGGTTACGCCGCCATCGCCAAAATCACCATGCACCAGCGCGAACACATCGTGGTCATCCGTCCCCGCGAAAACGGCATGACCCTGCACACGATGTTCTACACCAACGAAATTCGCGAAGTCGCCGAGTACGGCAAGCGCACCCCCGCCGCCGAACCGAAAGAAGCGGAGAAGAAGCTCGCCACGCAACTCATCGAAAGCCTGGCCGCCAAGTTCGAGCCGGAAAAATACAAGGACCAATATCAGGAAAGCATGAAAGCGCTGATCGAAGCGAAACAGGCCGGCCAGGAAATCGCCGAAGTGCCCCACGCCAAGCTGGCGCCGGTAATCGACCTGATGGAAGCGCTGAAAAAGAGCATCGCCGAAAAAGAGAAGCCCGCAGCGTCCAAGAAGCCGCCAGTCCGCGCCGTTCCCGCCGCGACCGCGCGCGAAGAACGCCAGACGCCAAAGCGCAAGCGCTCCGCCGGCTAGCCCGAGTAACTTTATGTTCCCGCGCCCAACTATTGTCATCCCGAGCGAAGCCGAGGGACCTGCTTTTCGCTTTTCAGGCCTGTGGAAAATAAAATTTTCGCCGATGGTATACTCGCAGCGATTACATGGCAGCAACCGATCGATTCACCCGGCGTGAGTTCCAGCGCCTCCTGGACGTCACAGACAAGCAACTCAATTACTGGGAGCGTCTTCAACTGGTATCGCCGCGCAAAGGCGGCGCCGAAAAATTTTACGATTTTCGCGATCTCATTTCGCTGCGCACCGCGAAGCAGTTGATCGAAAAAGGCGTCTCGGCAAATCGACTGCGCCGCTCGCTGGTCGCGCTCAATCAGCAACTCTCGGAAGTGCAAGCGCCGCTGACCGAGCTGCGAATTCTGGCTAACGGCCGCGACGTAATTGTCGAACGCGACGGCTCCCGCCTCGAGCCCATCTCCGGACAGTTCGTGCTCAACTTCGACACCCGCGAATTGGAAAACAAAGTTCGCGTGATGCCCGAACGCAAAGCCGAAGACTGGTTTGCGCTCGCGCTGCAATACGAAGCGGATCCGACTTCGCGCAAGGAAGCAATCGACGCGTACGAGCGCGTGCTGACCGGGAATCCGGATCACGTGGACGCGCTGATAAATCTGGGAATGCTTTCCTACGATGGCGGCGATCTGGAAAAGGCCGCGGAATGTTTTCGCCGCGCGATTGCGGTGGAAGAGGGGAACGCGGTTGCGCAGTTCAACCTTGGCAGCGTTTTGGAAGAAATGGGGGAGTTGGAGTCGGCGCGCCAACATTTGCGTCTTGCGGTGCGCCTGGATACGCAATATGCGGACGCGCACTACAATCTTGCGTTCGTTTGCGAAAAGTTATCGGCACGGGCGGAAGCCCGCGAGCATTGGCAGCGCTACGTGGACCTCGACCCCGGCAGTCCGTGGTGCGATTACGCCCGCCAGCGCCTCGCCTCAATGAAGCCATAGCTCCGCAAAGAAGTCATCCCGAGCTTGCAGCGAAGCTAGAAAAGTGGAGAGCGCCGAACCCCCAGGAGAAAGAAGGCCCACAATTTATTGTGAGCTGTCTTTATAGGAACGAGCAGCGATTTTGGAGCGGGTTGAGCGGTTGGGGGCAGAATTCCGTTCAGGCGCAGATAAATTGCTTGCGCTCCGTAGTGATCATTCCAGCCATCGCTTAGACCGATCAGAGCGGCGGCGCGCGACGCCGGCCGATTTCCAAACAGCACCATCGATTCGCCTAATTTTGAGTCGTCCACATTAGCAAGCGCGGTGCTGCAAAAATCGAACGACGCCTTCAGTCCCGCGACCAATTTATCTTTCCCGTCCGTATCGGCCAGCTTGGAATCCGGAGCCGCGGTGCCGGAAATTTTCGAGCAGAGCAAATTATTGGACTGCACGATGTGGATCACCAGGTGGCCGAACGAATTCATCTCCGGCGTCGGCTTGAATCCATATTTATCGGCGGGCATGGACTCCGCCGCCGCCACCATGTTCTTGCTGAACCGCGTCAATTGGTTTTTCACGGTGGTGCTCACGGGATTTGCCACCGGCGCGGAGCTCTCCTGCGCGTATGCCGCGACCGCGGCCACCAGGGCCACTAAAACGAGCACTCCTGTGAGCTTCATGGCGTTCTCCTATTTGTAGGTGCAGGCGCGCCCGGTTATTGGTCGCGCGCTGGGAAGCATACTCTTACAGTTGTGCGGTAGACAAGATGCGATGAGATGCAAGTCAAAGGAGTTTTGCAGCGGACGCAACGGCAAAACCGCACGGCTCCGAAGATCTGCCTGCGGCAGGCAGGCTCCGGCCTGCGCTGTAGGGGGAGGTGCGATGCCGGAATGCGTTCGAATAGTTTGCGATCAGGCGTTGCTGGTTGCGGTCGCTGACGCAGTTGCTTGCCGTGGGACTAGAACCTCAATCGGCAGTGTTGCGAGGACGAGCGTTCCGTTGCCGTTTGACTGCACGTCGAGGTGGCCGCCCATTTGGCGCAGCCTTTCGTGCATTCCGCGCAGGCCGACGCCGCTGAGTTTTCCGGACGATAGGCTTGTTTGCGCCTCGACGGGAATACCTTTGCCCGCGTCGCGAACTTCGAGCCGCACCTCATTTTGCGAGCGCGAAACGCGAATGGCCGCCGTGTTACTGCCAGAATGGCGGTGGATGTTGGTGAGACATTCCTGCACAACGCGAAACAAAGTAATTTCCAGGTTGCGCGGGAGGCGCCCGAAATCATCGGGCAGCTCCAAATCCACCTTGATCTTGCTGCGTTCACTGAAACCGTCGATATACCACTGCAGCGCCGATTGCAGCCCCACTTCGTCCAGCAGCGGCGGATGCAGCAGGTGCGAAATGGTTCGAATCTCGCTGGAAAGCTGCTCGAGGAGCCCGGCATTGTCTTCGAGCGCCTTATGGGCGTCGGGACTCAGCGAGCGCGCCTCGTGAGTCACATGTGCCATGTTCATGCTGACGGCGGCGAGCATCTGTCCGACGCTGTCGTGGAGCTCGCGGGCGATGCGGCGGCGCTCTTCATCCTGGATCTGCAAGAGCCTCGCGGAAAGCTCACGGACAACTTCCGTCTGCCTAACGAGCTCGAGGTTTTTCGATTCGAGTTCCCGAGTGCGCTCGTGGACACGCTCTTCGAGCATGCTGCGAAGCTGCCGGTGCTCGGTGATGTCCAACCCTGAACAGACAATCATTACCGTTTCGCCGGTTTCGTTTTGCACGGGGTTGAGGGTACGGTCCGCGAAGCGAATCGTGCCGTCGCGAAGCACGTACTGGCATTCCTCGCGGACGGCCAAGCCTTTGTGGGCGGTCGTGACACTTGTCTTGGCGATCTCGCGCTCCTCGGGAAGGGAGCGCCACCAGACATCCCATAGTTTGTTGCCGATAGCCTCATCGCGAGTGAATCCGGTGCCTTCCAGCGCGGCGCGATTGGCGTCAACAATCGTGCCGTCTTTGGACAGAATTGCCATGAACGAATACGTTTGCGTAAAGGCCGCACGCAGGAGCTCCTGCTTTTCCCGCAACTCCTTCTCAATAGTCCTGCTTTCGGTGATGTCGCGCGCAATTTTAGAGGCGCCGGTGACCCGGCCGCTGGAATCCTTGATTGGCGAGACGGTCAGAGAGATATTGATCCTTTTTCCGGCCTTGGTGACTCTGACTGTTTCGAAGTGCTCGATGCGTTCGCCGTTTCTGAGGCGCTTAAGGATTTGCGCTTCTTCCTCGTGCAGTTCGGGAGGAATGATGATAGTGATCGGCTGCCCGATCGCTTCCTGCGCGGAGTACCCGAAGATGCGTTCAGCAGCGGTATTCCAGCTGCTTATGATGCCGTTCAGGTCTTTCGAAATGATGGCATCGTCGGAGGATTCGACGATTGCGGCGAGTTTTGGCTGGGCGTGCTGCACTGGCGTGATTTGGTTTGGATCCATTTTGTGGTTTCCGGAATTCAGTCTTTCCGTGACGAACTCTTTTCCGTAGCTTACGGCTTTCACTGCATTCTGCAGTTGTTCGCTGATGTTAGCCTTTGCGACATAGCCTAAAGCGCCGGCGCGGAATGCTTCCTTGACAGTCTCCGGCGACTCATCCTGGCTAAGAATCAAGACGCCGATACCCGGAAAAGCATTGCGGATTAAACGTGTGGCATCGAAACCGTTCAGGTTGGGCATGCCGACATCCATGACCACAACATCGGGCTTCAGTTGTTGGGCTTTGTCCACGCCATCTCGGCCATCCACCGCTTCTCCACACACTTCAAAATCGGAGCGCGCCGCCAACAGCGAGCGCACACCACGACGCACAAGTTCGTGATCGTCCACAATGAGAATGCGTGTCAGAGTGAACCTCCCCAAGTCACGTTTCTAAAGCGAATTGAGCAACAACATAATGTCCGCGGGAACTGCACATTGCGGTTAGCGCTTCGCTAACTGAGGGCTCATGGTACCCAGTGCAGAGAGGTCACAAGAATACAGTAAAGCCTGTAGTGACTCCGGTAAGTCATCCTTCATTTGCCCTGGAATAGAAGCATGTAGTCATCATTCGGCCAGTCGTTCACCGTTTGCGTGACACGAAAGCCTGCGGCGGTCAGCTCCTGGATGGCTACCTTCTGAGGTATGCCGTGGCCGCCGCGATTTGCGGGAACTCGTTCGACCGGATCAAGTCCTGCGCGAGGTGGGAATTCAATAATAGCGAGGCGTCCGCCGGGCTTTAGAGAGCGTAACAGGGCGGCGTCAAACTCGGCCGGCTTGGTTAGATGATGATAGACGCGACGCAAAAAGATGGCGTCGCAGCATTCGGACGGGAGATTTGTGTCTGCTTCCTTGCTTTCCAGGACGACGACGTTAGTCAAGTGGCGCTTTGCGACCTCGGAACGCAGCTTGGCGAGTTTTTCCGCATCGATTTCGGTGGCGAAGACTTTTCCAGAAGGGCCTACAATTTCTGCCGCGGCAAAGGCGAATCTGCCGTCACCGGCGCCGATATCGGCCACGACGGTTCCGGGTTTCCAGTCCATCAGGGCGGCCAGGCGCTTCATTTCGTCGGCGGAATCGGCATTGGTGCGACGGAATGAAGCCATAGCGAGTGCGGCGCAGAGCAGGATTCCGGCGAGTAGTCGTTTTGTATTCATCGCGCACCTTTTACGAGTAGAGAGCTTAGCTTATTGCGTGGATCCAAGAGAGGTTCCTCTCTCCGCAGGCCGGCCGCTTCACCTCTGGAAAGAACCGGGCCAAGCAGGAGCGAAATGGGAAGAGAGAGCCAACCTGCTGCGTTGGGAAATGAGACCGTGGCGGACATATTGCGTTTAGACTTAAAGCGCTGATTTTCGGCTTCTTCGGCGCTTGCTACAGGGGATTGTTGCGCAAGGTGTTTTGCCGCTGGGCGATCGAGGCAAAGTGAATCGGAAGAATGAAGCGGTCGGATTGCTACGTACCGGGAGTAGGGGTGGGCTGACGCTGTCAAAGGGGCGGCAAGTCCGGCGCACTCCCAAAAAGGGCTGCGACGGTTCGGAGATTTGCGTTCGGAGTCTTGCCGAATGCGGCGGGCTGCGCTAGAGTGCCCGTCACTCGAAAACAGTATGGCAAAATCGACGCGCTACAAACCCAAGTCTAAAAACAAAGCGCAGGAAAGCATTCGTACGCTGATCTCGCGCGAGAAAATTCAGCGGCGCATTGCCGAGATGGCGCAGGAGATCCGGCGCGATTTTCCCACGGAAGCTCTGCACCTGGTGGGCGTGTTGAAAGGCTCGGTGTTTTTTCTTACTGATCTGGCGAGACAGATGAGCGGAGACATTTCTCTCGATTTCATTGCCGTCTCGAGTTACGGGAATCGGACGGAGACATCGGGCGAAGTAAAACTTACCCGGGACCTGGATTCGAGCATCGAAGGGAAGACCGTGATTGTGGTCGAGGATATTCTCGACACGGGGATGACGCTGCAATATTTGCTGCGGGTATTTGAACAACGCAAGCCCCGGGGCATTCGCGTGGCTGTCTTGCTGGATAAACCGGAGCGGCGTCTCGCCAAGGTTCGCGCGGATTATGTGGGCTTTACGATTCCAAATGAATTCGTGGTCGGATACGGGTTGGATTATGCGGAACGCTACCGTAATCTCTGTGATGTGGGTGTACTTAGCCTTGGGAAGAAAGAAAAAAGATAGAAAGAAGCCAGACCTGGCCCGAGCGTCGCAGCGCTGCTGTTATAATGTCCCTACCGCATGAGCACAACTGACGAACATACGACCGTGGCCTCGGCGGCGGCCTTCGAGGTCTCCGCCGAAGTATTAGCCACGCTGACGGAAATCGGCGAAGAAGTGAATGCTTCGCTCGATCTGGATGAAGTGTTGGCGCGCACGGCGGCGCTCATCAAGCGGCACATCGATTATGAGATTTTCGGCGTGCTGATGTTCGAGGGCGATGGCTCGTATTTGAAGTTTCGTTTTTCTATCGGGTATCCGCGCGAGCTGGCGGAAAATTTGCGGATTCCGGTGGGGCAGGGAATTACCGGCACGGCGGCGGCGACCGGATACCCGGTACGCGTTGCGGACACGAATACGGATTCCCGTTACATCAACGCTATCGAGAGCGTGCGGTCTGAATTGGCCGTGCCGCTGATGCTGCGCAATCGTTGCGTTGGCGTGCTCGATATTCAAAGCCGGCATCCGGATTATTTCACGGGCGAGCAGCAGAAGATTTTGACCTTACTCGCAAGCCGGCTGGCGATTGCGGTGGAAAATGCGCGGCTATTCGAGAAGGTTAGCGCGCAGGCGGAAACGCTGCTGCTTTTGAACGAAGTGAGCCGCGAAACAGGGTCGATTCTGGACGTTGAAGAACTTCTGCGACGTGCGGCGGAGCAGACCAAGCGCGTAATCGATTACCAGATTTTGAGCATCATGCTTTACGACGAAGAGCAGAAAGTCTTTCGTCATCGCGTGGATGTGAAACATGGGCAGCGCGTGCAAGGGAAACTGCGCGTCGCGGCAAGCGAAGGCATTGTGGGCGCGGCGGCTACGCTCAAGGAGCCGGTAGTTGTACCCGACGTGACGGTTGATTCGCGCTACCTAATGGTCAATCCGGAAACGCGTTCGGAATTGGCGATTCCGATGATTCATAAAGGAAAAGTCATCGGTGTGCTGGACCTGGAGAGCCCGCAGCCGAATTACTTCACGAACGATCACGTACAAACGCTTTCGATCTTGGCGGGGAATCTTGCGGTATCTCTGGAGAATGCGCGTTTGTACGAGCAAGTGGCTCGCGACGAAGCGCGGTTGGAGCGGGACTTGCAGGCGGCAAAGCGTATTCAGGGCGCATTATTGCGTCCCGTGCCCACAGAGGATTATGGCGTGGACTTGGCCGCGCGATACCTCTCCGCGCGCGAAGTATGCGGCGATTTGTATGAATTTTTGCGGTACGGACCGCAGCAACTGGGCATCGCGCTTGGCGATGTGAGCGGCAAGGGAACGGCGGCGGCACTGTATGGCGCGGTTTCCATTGGGATTATGCGCAGCCTTGCCCCGCAGAAACTGCAGCCCGCGGAAATGCTGAAGCAGATGAATCAGCTTGTGGGCGAGCGGCGGATTGAAGGGCGATTTATGACCGCGTGCTTCGCGACATGGCAAAAGGGTCGCAGCAAGTTGCGCGTGG
>WNFO01005491.1_pt1 | contig 11093 bp, 9 predicted proteins | sample 5400251 | NCBI WGS metagenome assembly WNFO01 (sample SAMN13153354, study PRJNA577476) | soil metagenome | isolation source: 100 cm saprolite under Madrone tree | place: USA:California | collected 2016-06-14 | reverse complement strand
GTGAAGCTCACCACGGTGGGTGCGCCCGCGCCGCGTGTTACTGAAACAACCGTGACGCGAGCCGGCGCTCCTGAGGTGCTTGAGTACAAGTGGGGTGGTTTCGATATGCGGTGGGAACTCGAAGACTTGGGTGGCGGCACGCGCCTGACGCTGTGGACCAACATCGGTCACCGCTTCATCTCCATGGGTGCTGCCGGATGGCACATTTGTTTCGATGTTCTGGATCGCCTTCTTAGCGGAACTCCCATCGGCCGCATGGTTGGCCCCGAGGCCATGAAATTCGGCGGCTGGCAGCGATTGAACGCGGAGTACGCCAAGCAGTTCGGTATCGAAACGCCCAACTGGCCGCCTCAGGCGGCTCAAAAGTCGTGAATTCGGTATTAGGGTTTGTACTTACAAACCCTGAGTTGAAGGAGAGGATCGCACCAGTCATGAATGAAGCCACCAAACGTTCGATTTTTCGCTGGATTCACATCGTCTTTAGTATTCCGATACTCGGTTATATCTATAGTCCGTTTGAAAGACTTCCGGACTACGCCCCCGCAACTCGGTTTGTCTTCCTTCCTGTAATGGTCCTTACGGGATTATGGATGTGGAAAGGCCATCTCCTTCGGCGACTTATTTCGAAAAGACCGGCCTAACAAGATGCTGCGAATAACCCCTAATCGCCTGGTTTTCGGGCCATCGAGGCGTTTTCTGTGAGCTACCCGTTTTCGACGCGCGCCTTTATATCTGAGTACGCCGTCTCGATCAGCCTGCTTAGCGCTGCGGCGTTTGTGACCGTTCCCGATCTCAGCTTCACATGGCGCATGAACTTGCCGGTGCCTTGCAACAAGTGAGCCGGGTCCGCCAGCGCCGCGCCGTGAAAGAACCCCACGTTTACATGCGAATGGAATACATTGACGTAGCCGAAGGGCGCATCTCCCAAACATGCAACGGGGCAGCCGTCATGCAAGAGCTCCCGGACTTCGTCCCCGCATTTTCGCATCACCTCAAACCACTGATGCGCGATGGCTCCCAATTCACCTGCATGCTCTTTCATCCACGCATCGATGGCGGGATCTCGCTCGACAGCGCGGTTGAATCGCAGCAATTCCGTTTTCATCGTCACTCCACTTTTTTCTTTCGAGATCTACGGTTGCGTAGCTTACACGAGAAGGATACTGGCTTGTCGTGCCCCGAGGAACGAAAGAGATACTTCCTCAATAGCGCCGTAGCATTTACGGATAGAGAGCGGTTCGTCGGCCACACGGAAACTGACCGACTACGATTTATCCGAACTGCTGTCGAAACAAACGAGGCTTCCACTTGCAGAGATTGCAGGTTACGCTGAGCGCAGCTAAATTAGGCGCGAGAATTGGAGCTGAACATGAAAAGGCCTGTCCCGGTGGAATCTGCCTCTGCATTCATCGACGAGAAGATCAAGGAACTTGGGGATTGGCGTGGGAAGATGCTCGCGAAAGTGCGCGGAATCATACACGACGCAGACCCTGAAATCGTCGAAGAGTGGAAGTGGATGGGAACTCCCGTCTTTTCCCACGGCGGAATCGTCTGCACCGGAGAGACATACAAAAACATCGTCAAGATGACATTTGCCAAGGGAGCTGCGTTGAAAGACCCCGCAGGCCTGTTCAACTCCAGCCTCGACGGGAATGTCAGGCGCGCCATCGACATCCACGAAGGCAACAAGGTCGATGAAGCGGCCTTGAAGGAGCTCATCCGTGCTGCAGTGGCGCTCAATCTCCATCTCAAGGGCAAGAGTAAGCCGAAGCCCCGGCGACCGAGCGGTAAGCGGGCCGGCTAACTTCATGGCAAGTCCCGGCCATATCCCCTCCTATAGGGGAAGAGCTTCGGTACGGCAGAGGGCGAGAGTTCGAGTCTCGTCGTCCCCGCTATCCTTTTTCAAACACCTGCAGATTAGGCGTCGCCTTTTCGGGCCAGCAACGACCCTGCTGTCTCTCTCCGAAGGAAGCTGAAAGCGTCTCGTGCTATTCTGCAGGCGTAAATGGGGAGCAAACTGCGGGGTGTTCGCTCCGATCCAGTGAGCGGCGAGATTCGTAATTCAGGCTGAGGTTGCGCTGAATGAGAATTGTCGGCATATTCGGAATTTTGCTGCTCTCTTTGGGGCCGGGTTGTTCATTGCAGCCGGTGCATGAACCGGTCACCGTGACGTATCTGGATATTGAGTGGGACACACCCGATCTGATGCCTGGCCTGGCAAAAGACTTGCAAGACTTCACTCGGGAAACGGGGATCCAAGTCAAACGGCTTCCCCGCCCCGACGGCTCCTTCAATCAGCTGGCCTTGTGGCGTGAGCTTCTCAAAAAAGGTACCGGCACTCCCGACGTTGTCAGCATTGACGTGATTTGGTCCGGAATCTTAAGCCAGTATCTCTTGGATCTGAAGCCCTACTTCACTAACGAGCTTGCCTCGCAAAACCTCGTGGTGCTCGCGAGCTACGCCGTGGGCGACAAACAGGTGGCTATACCGCACCACGCCTACATTGGTGTTTTGCTATATCGCCCTGATCTTCTGCAAAAGTACGGATATCGTGAACCGCCCAAAACATGGGATGAACTCGAGGTGATGGCCACCCGGATTCAAGCGGGCGAACGGGCCAAAGGTGTGAAAGACTTCTGGGGCTATGCCTGGCAGGGGGGCGTCGACGAAGATTTGACCTGCAGCGCCCTGGAATGGCAGATTAGCGACGGTGGCGGACGAATCATTGAGGATGACCAGACCATCAGCGTGAATAATGGGCAGGCGATTCGATCCTGGCAGCGTGCGGCGCGGTGGGTTGGTTCCATTTCACCGCCTGGCGTGGCAGCCTACGCAAAGTGGGATGCACAAAACTTCTGGGGCTCGGGGAAGGCCGCCTTCCTTCGTGGTTGGCAATCCGACTATAGCTTGCTCACTCGCGGCTGGCCTTTTGCGGGGTCCCGTGTGAATACTCCACCTGGTAGCCCTACGCGGTTCGGCGTAACCAGCATGCCGGGAGGCAGAGCAGCGCGAGCAGGCACGTTAGGAGGAAACGGATTGGCAGTCTCGCAAAGTTCGACGCACACCCGTGAAGCGCTGGAGCTGATTCGATTTCTGCTGCGAAGAGATGCCCAGCTGATGCGCGCGAGCGAGCACTCCCAGCCACCCCAGGAAGCTGAGCTGTACGAGCTGCCGGCCCTCTTCGAACTTTATCCGCAGCTTGCCAAATTGAAGCAACACGGGGAAGTTGTGGTGGCGCGTCCATCCGTGGTTACCGGACAGAAATACGAAGAGGTGAGCACGGCGTACATCCGGGCCGTACATTCCGTGCTGGCCGGGGAAAAGATTCCTTTGGCCGCAGCCGCGGACCTGGAGAAGGAACTGATGGGAATCACCGGATTCAGACCGGGACCGCCTTCCAGGCTGGATAGGGCTTCCCGCGAAAAGGGTCTATAAAGGTCCGGGCATGTTTCGATTTCGAGTGCAGGCGATAGCAATCTTGGCCACTCGTAATCGAGTCAACCGACAGGGAGTCACTAGTGGTCGCGAAACTTGCCGCGTGGGCGAAACAAGCTGGCGACAAAATTTTTCCTTTTCATCGACTCAATATCGGCCCCCGTCTGACCTCCTGCTTTGTCCTAATCATTCTGGCAATGTTGCTGGGAAACGCAGTTTTACTCTGGCAATTCCATCGAGTTAGCGACCAAGCGCAGCGTCTGAGCGGCGTCGACCAAGAGTTGATCGCCGTGTTGCAGGCTCATACCAGTCTCATGTCGTTTTATGAAAGGCTGGATGATCTCGCACATTCCGAAAACACTGCCGGGCTCCTGACCGAAGCGGAACTTCTGCGCACCGCACTCCTTGAGGACAGCCGGCGCAGCCGGAGTGTCCTCGGGCGGTTGCCGCCCGAAGTCCAGCTGGACCCAGCGCTGCTGCCGACCCTTCAAGCCATTCAGGACGCCCTGCCGGCTGAACTCGGGGCCATCACAGTGTTGGCCAAATCGAAGGACTGGCAGGCTGTTCGTCTTCGTTTGGCTAACCAGGTCCGGCCGCTGGAAACCAGGACTTCGTCGCTGGTTGAAAATATCGACCGCGAAGTCGGCGAGAAGCGTCGACAAGCCCTTCTGAGAATTGGGGAGGCGCAACGGCGAATTCTACTGATTGTGCCCCTCACCGCCGCAATGACGCTCGTGTTCGCCGCCTTCCTCGGCTTGGCCATCACGCGCAGTATCACTCTGCCTCTCGGGCGCTTGATGGAAGGCTCCAAGGCTTTGGCGGGAGGTGATTTCAGTCATCGGATACCCGCTGCAGGAAGGGACGAAATCGCTCGCCTCGGGAGCGTTTTCAACGACATGGTAGTGCGGCTCCAGGAGCTTTACCATGAGCTGAAAAGCCGGGAGATCTACCTGGCAGAGGCGCAGAAGCTCAGCCAAACGGGCAGCTTCGGCTGGCACGTTGCAAGCGGAGAGACTTTCTGGTCGCAGCAGACCTTTCGAATCTTTGAGGTCAATCCCGCAACCAAGCCCACCGTGGACCTGTTGATGGAGCGGACTCATCCCGAAGACCGGGCGTTGGTCCAGCAAACCATCCAGCGAGCGGCGACGGAAGTGCGCAGCTTTGATTTCGAGCATCGCTTGATGATGCCCGATGGTTCGGTGAAACATGTTCGAGTTGTATCTCATCCCTCGACAGATAACGAACCGGGCGATTTGCAGTTCGTCGGAGCAGTAACAGATATCACCGAGCGCAAGCAGGCAGAGTCCTTGCTCAGAGAAAGCGAGCAGCGCTTTCGCGCGATTTTCAATGAGGCAGGATCGGGCATCACTCTCGTCGATCTAATTTCGGGAGGGCCCGTCGAAAACAATCGTGCGCTGCAAAGAATGATGGGCTGCAGCCGGGAAGAACTCGGCCGCCTTGCAACCTATGACGAGCTCACTTGCGAAGAGGATCGGGAAGCGGATGCCCTTCTGTTCCGGGAGCTTTGCAATGGGGTTCGTGAGACGCTGCGAGAGGAAAAGCACCTCATCCTCAAAGATGGCAGATCCGTATGGGCTAATGTGATCTTTACGCTCTTGCGAGGGCCCGACGGACGCCCCAGTCGTGTTATTGCCATCCATGAAGACATCACCGAACGCAAAAAAGCCGAAAGCGACCTCCAGAACGCGATTGAGGAAATCAAGAAATTGCGGGACCAGCTTTACCACGAGAACATCGCGCTGCGCGAAGAGATCGACCGCTCTTCGATGTTTGAGGAGATCGTGGGTGAGTCGCCGGCGTTGCAAACCGTCCTAGCGCGCGTAGCGAAAGTCGCGCCGACGGATTCCACCGCCCTGGTGACGGGCGAGACAGGTACGGGCAAGGAATTGATCGCGCGCGCCATTCACAAACGGTCGCCGCGCGCTTCGCGCGCCTTCGTTAGTGTTAACTGTGCGGCTGTCCCACCTTCCCTGATAACTTCGGAACTCTTCGGACATGAAAAGGGGGCGTTCACCGGCGCTACGCAACGCCGCCTGGGGCGTTTCGAATTGGCCGACGGAGGCACCATCTTTATTGATGAAGTTGGAGAGCTTCCATTGGAGACGCAGATTGCCTTGCTGCGCGTTTTGCAGGAGCGCGAGTTCGAACGGGTAGGCGGCACCAAAACGATTCGCGCCAACGTGCGGGTGATTGCCGCCACCAATCGTGACTTGCAGGCTGGAATCGACGCGGGGACGTTTCGCAGCGATCTCTATTACCGGCTTAACGTCTTTCCGATTGAGATGCCGCCGCTTCGGGAAAGAAAGGAAGATATCCCGGTGCTGGTCGAGTATTTCATCGCTCGCTATGCCACTAAAGCGGGAAAAAAGTTACGGGGCATCAATCGGGCGACACTTGAAAGGCTCATGGCCTACACCTGGCCTGGCAACATTCGCGAACTTCAAAACGTGATCGAGCGCTCTGTCATCGTCTGTGAGACGGAGAACTTCACCGTCGACGAGAGTTGGCTGTCCCACAAACTCGACACTGCAGAGCCAGCTATCGGAACACTGTTGAAGTTGCCGGCGCCCCAAGAAAAGAAAGCCATCGAGGCAGCGCTGGCGGACGCCCAGGGCAGGGTGTCTGGACCGTCGGGTGCCGCGGCCAGACTGGGTGTTCCTCCTTCCACGCTCGACTCAAAGATTCGCGCGCACAAGATCAATAAACACCGGTTCAAGTCGGCATAGGACGCCCCGAACGCCCACATGGCAGTCACGATATTCGTTAAATCACGAGTTTCGTGATTTCCGGAACAAACTAAAACACTTGTTTTCAATCTAATACGACTGGTCCTTGGGTTGCACTGCCCACCATTGAGATGTTGAAGATTCGAAGGTCTGAAGAAAACGGGTCCCTGATTTTCGCTCTCAGCGGCCGCATCGAGGAAATACACGTCGCCGAGTTGCAGCAGCTCTTCGATGCCGAGCCAGGAGTTGCAGGTATCACGCTGGACCTGGAAGAAGTGATGCTGGTGGATCGTGAAGCCGTAAAGTTTCTGGCAGCATGTAAAGCTCGAGGAATCAGGTTGAAGCAGTGCCCATCTTACATTCGCGAGTGGATCGAAACGGGGGGTGATACAAGCCATGAACTCTAACGTTGAGCGGTCACTGAATCCAATGGTTGGTGATGCCCTCAGTCGCCGTGACTCGCCGACGCGGCCCGCCGAGCGATTGCCAAGACGCTTCCGCCATCCCGATCGCGAGCAAGCAGACCGGGAGCAGAGAGTTCGGCTGGAAGAACGCCGCAAGGAACGCGGGCGCATCGCACGCGAGTTGCACGACACTTTGTTCCAGGGGTTTCTGGGTGCCTCCCTGCTGCTGCAGGCCACGGTAGATCAAACCCCTGCGGATTCGCCCACTAAGTCCACACTCAACCGCGCTCTACACCTGATGCATCGGGGCATTGACGAGGGCCGCGCTGCTCTGCAGGAACTCCGCCCGCCGGCGGACGCATCCCCAAGTCTCGAGGAATCTCTGTACTGCCTTTGGGATGAACTCACGCCCGGAGGCGCGCAGTTTCGAATCTTGGTCGAGGGGCAGGCAAAGACCTTGAATCCCGCGATCCAAGAGCAAATTTACCTTATCGCGCGGGAAGCGCTGCTCAATGCATTGCGACACTCTGGAGCGACTGCCATTGAAGCCGAGATTGAGCATTCCCACCGCCGGTTTCGTGTGATCGTGCGTGACAATGGCTGCGGGATCGATCCGAAGTTTATACAGGTTGGGCGCGATTTGCACTGGGGACTGTCGGGGATGCGCGAGCGGGCCGCCGGTGTGGGAGCACAACTCCGGATCTGGAGCAGGCCAGGCGCCGGGACAGAAGTGGAGATTGCTGTTCCGACTCATAACGTTTCCATTGCCCACGCCCAATTTTCTAGCGCCAGCATCGGGCCTGCGGATTTGCCGTGCTGTCAAAATGCCGCGCCTGCTGCAATGTGAACGCGTTCGCGGCGACCTTGCTTCCGGGTCTGGTGAATAAAGTTTTGAGAGTCGCTTCCGAGGCTAACGCGAGTGATGGACAAACCAAGAGGCGGCCAATGTCTATGAGCGAGCCGGCACGCATCCGCATATTGTGCGTGGATGATCATCCGCTACTTCGCGAAGGGCTAGAACTTGTCCTTGGCAACCAAGCCGACATGCAGTTAGTAGCCCACGCAGCGAACGGGCAAGACGGCATTGGGCAATTCCGGGAACATCGGCCCGACGTAACCCTCATGGACCTTAGACTTCCCGACATGAGCGGGATTGATGCGATTGTTGCCATTCGAAAGGCATTCCCCGAAGCCCGCATTGTCGTCCTTACCACGTTCGAAGGTGATGTGGAAATCCAGCGCGCCCTCGAGGCAGGAGCTCGCGCTTACATTCTCAAGAGCCTGCCTCCAAAAGAGCTCGTGGAGGCGATTCGCCAGGTTCATGCGGGGAAAAAGCGTATCCCCGCGCAGATTGCGGCGCAGCTGGCGGAGCATATGAGCGATGAAGGCTTGACGGCACGCGAAACCGAGGTTCTTCGGAAGGTTGCCGAAGGAAACAGGAATCGGGACATTGGGGAGCGGCTTTTCATTTCAGAAGATACCGTGAAGGTTCACATCAAGCACATCATGGAAAAGTTGGGAGCCGGTGACCGAACCCAAGCGGTCGCCATCGGCTTGCGGCGCGGAATTATTCAGCTCTAAGAGGGGTTCCGACATCACAGATACTCTGAAACTAGCGTGAAAAATTGCAGATCGTCGCGGTACTTGCTGGAGCAATCTGCAATTTTTCGTCGACGGAATTTCCTCTACCAACTGTGCATCGTGCCGTCGAGCTTGCGGTTGACTGGGAGATAGGCCCGGGCGTAGGGATACTTGGACGCAACAGATTCATCAATGTCCACGCCGAGGCCTGGCGCGTCGCCTGGATGCATCATCCCATCAGAAAAGCTGTAGGAATGCGGGAAAACTCGGTCTGTTTCCGCGAGGTGGTGCATGTATTCCTGGATGCCGAAATTGTGAACGCTTAAATCGAAATGCAGCGCGGCCGCCATGCACACGGGACTCATATCGGTGGCGCCGTGGCAGCCGGTTCGGACGTGATAGAGTTCTGCGAGGCTGGCGATTTTCCTCAAATGTGAAATTCCCCCCGCGTGTACTACCGCAGTGCGAATGAAGTCGATGAGCTGCTCCTGGATGAGTTGCTGGCAATCGTAGATCGAATTGAAAACTTCGCCGATCGCAATCGGCGTGGTGGTGTGCTGGCGAATGAGCCGCAAACTCTCCTGCAATTCGGCAGGCACGGGATCTTCGAGCCAGAACAGGTGAAATGGTTCGAGGCTCTTTCCCAGTCGCGCCGCTTCAATCGGCGTTAGCCGGTGATGCGCATCATGCAGCAGAGGAAGATCCTCGCCAAATTCCTTTCGTAGCCGCGCGAATAATTGCGGTACGAAATTCAAGTAGAGATCGGTGCTCCAGGCCTCTTCGGGCGGCGCATCCTTTTGCGCCGGCTCGTAGTACATTTTGCCGCGGCCAACGCCGTAGGTGCTTTGCAAACCGGGAATGCCGCTCTGCGCGCGAATCGCTTTGTATCCCAGTTTCTGATAGTGGGCAACAGCCTGAACGGTTTCCTCGATATTTGCTCCGCTAGCATGGCCGTAAACGAGAACACCCTCGCGCGAAGCCCCTCCCAATAACTGGTAGACGGGCACATTCAGGGCCTTGCCCTTAATGTCCCAGAGCGCGGTATCCACCGCCGCGATCGAGCACATGGTCACCGGGCCGCGCCGCCAGTACGCGCCTTTGTAGAGATACTGCCAGATGTCTTCGATGCGCCGCGCGTCGCGCCCGATCAAAAGGGGAATGACGTGGTCGGAAAGGTAGCTGGCGACCGCGAGTTCGCGGCCATTTACCGTGGCATCGCCGAGCCCGTAAATTCCGTCCTCGGTCGTAACCTTTAGCGTTACGAAGTTGCGTCCCGGGCTGCAGACAATCACTTTGGCGTCGGTGATTTTCATCGTTGGTGTGGATCCTTTGTATCGCGAGGAGCGAGATAGTGGATGAAAATAAATCAGTATCCGGTCCACGCCAACCCGCTCAGCTCATGAAACTTGCCCGCCTACTCTACAACTGATGTCGCCGGCGCGAAAGTAAGTTCACTTCAGCAGATGCGCCGGCCGGAGTTATACGCGTGGGGCGCTGTCTAATGCGGCGTAAGCTCGTAGCCGCCATGGTGATAGCTCTCCGGCGGACCAAGATAACTGGGCTTTACGCCGCCAAGATTGACGACGAGTTTCTGCAGTACAACTCCTGGGTCGACCATCCAGAATTTCAAAATGTGATACCCCGTTCCTGAAAGGGAGTGCGTGGACTTTACTTTGCGAACGCTGTCCTTCACCGACGTTTCCCAGTCTTTCACCGTGTTCTGCGCAAGCGCATCGATAACTTGAGGCGCCGCTTCATCAAAGGAGATGGCGTATCGCAGGCCGCGGCCCGGCACAAAATTCAAAGTAGGTGCAAGGATGGCTTCCACTTCGATAGTGTGTGGATCGAAAAGATACAACCTGTATTCGAGGCACGGAGAATCCCGCGGCGGCGTGACACTGTGCGCGGTTACTGGGAATACGGTCATGGAGGAAAGCGTCCGTCCGAGGTCATCAATTTTCTCCCATCGCGCCGATGGTCCATCAACTTTCTTGTCGTAGTGCACCGCTTCCATCGAAACGTTGCCTTCGCTTTCCACAAAGCCGTTCAGCGTCTCCCGCCTGAGATCTGGGGGACGAGAAGCGTTCACAGTCACAACTACTTCTTGCGCGTTGCCCCCGATTTTCAAGTAGCCGCCAGCGAGCCCCACAGGGGCCGCATCCCAATCCACGCTGATCCACACGCGCCGCTCCTTCTCAATCTTCCCTTGCGATTCGCTCAGTATGATCCAAGGGACGTTCGTGGCTATCGAAAATGTAAATGGCTCCTGGCCGCGATTGAAAATGTCGATGTAGCGGCGTTGCCGATTGAAAACGTCAAACGGAGGAAGAGTTGCTTCGCCAGAAGAGCCGGGCCAAGCAAGCGCCGAACCTTCCAAAGCCACGCCGAGTTTTGCCGCAGCAGGAGTTTTGATTTCACTGACCTTGGGCATGGCGTTGACCGGCGGCTGGTTCCAATAGGTGTAGCCGATGTGCGTTTGATCCATCATGTGGTCCCACTTGCCGTGCGCCAGTGTGCGATTGTAGGCCGCAGAGAGGTCCGCGTCGGCTTGAAATAAAGCGCGCGCCTGGGCGGCCAAATCATTGGCGCTCGCGCGGCCTTGGCTGGCGTAGAGTTGGTTTCTGCCGGCGATGATGTAAAGCTCGGTTACAATCGCGGACGCTTTCGTGGGGTAAAGCACAAGTTCCAAGAAAGCGTCGCGCTGGTTCTCCGGCAGCTTGCCGTAGATTTCTTCCGCTTTCGCAGCGGCGGCTTGAAAATCGGCCAACACCGTATCCGCCTCACGGTAGTCCACCAAGTTATACGTATCGGGCTCCAGCAACTCGGGTTTTCGCCGGCCATTGTATTTTGTGTACTTCGAAAGCAGGTCCGCAATTTCCGGCGCAAACTCTGGTCCAAACTGCCGCTCTGCCCAGAGCCTGGTGAA
>WNFO01005802.1_pt1 | contig 11094 bp, 12 predicted proteins | sample 5400251 | NCBI WGS metagenome assembly WNFO01 (sample SAMN13153354, study PRJNA577476) | soil metagenome | isolation source: 100 cm saprolite under Madrone tree | place: USA:California | collected 2016-06-14 | reverse complement strand
GAGGCGGCATTACGCACTGCCGGCGTTCCGCTCCGTCGTTTCGGGCCCAACTGGGGCTTCCAGGATCCGGAGGGGAACGTCTTCCACTTTATGCCGTCGCGCTAGCGCCCACGCGCCGGCGATCCATGAGTCGAAGTGTCCATGAAGCTTTATGCCCACCCCTTTGCTTCTTACTGCCAGAAGGTGCTGATCGCGCTTTACGAGAACGACACCCCGTTCGAGTTCCGCATGCTCGCGCCGGGCGCGTGCGGATGATGGACCGTTTTTTCGACAACTACATCATTACGCCGATGCAGAAGATCGTGTCCGACAGCATCCGTGCAGCAGAGCATCGCGACCGGCAAGGTGTCGCCGAAGCACGGGAGATGCTCGATACTGCCTACCGCTGGCTCGACGACGCAATGACGGGGCGCGAGTGGGTGGCAGGCGACACCTTCAGCCTCGCCGACTGCGCTGCCGCACCCGCATTGTTTTACGCCGACTGGGCCCACCCGATCGGCAAGGCATTCTCAAATGTCCACGCCTATCGGCGACGGCTGCTCGCACGGCCTTCCTTTGCGCGGGCGGTGGACGAGGCGCGGCCATATCGTCCGCTCTTCCCACTCGGTGCGCCCGACCGTGACTGACCCTAAGGAGGAAAAAGGTGTCGGCCGTCGCAAGTAGGCCCACCGCTGCTCGCGGCCGGTCAGCCCACCTCGCTCATGGGCTGCGCGCCGTCCGCCGTGATCCTGAACCCCACCTCGCCCGCACACGCAGCGTCGGTCAAGATGCGCACCACCGCCGCCCCCACGATCGCCGGCGTGAGCGGCGGCTCGAGGCCCATTTGCTTGGCAATGTCGGCCTCGCCGACGCGCATCCAGCGGGCGAAGGCGGCGACCGCGTCCCGTCCCATGGCCGTCTCGCCCGTCAGTACCGGCAGCAGGCAGTGGACGCGGAGCCCGAGTGACGCGGCCTCGGGTGCGACACAGCGCGCGAACTCCCAGAGCGCGGCCTTGGCGGCCGCGTAGCCGGCGATGAGCGGCTGGCTCGACCAGGCCGCCGTGCTCGAGCCGATGAAGATCGCGCTGCCCTGCTCGAGCGGCAGTGCGAGCGCCTCGCGCACCCAGAGGAACGCGCTCCGCACGTCCGTCTGCCAGAAGACCGAGAACGTCTCCCAGGTCTGGAGGCGCGTCGGCCGGTGCGGTCCGGTGGCGCCCGCGTTGAGCACGAGGACGCGCGGCCGCTCGCGGTCGATCACACGCGCCGCGGTGACCGGGTCGGTCGCGTCCCCGACGACCGTCTCGACCCGGCCCTTCACCTCGCGCTCGAGCGCCGCGAGCGCGCCCGGGTCGCGCGCCAGGGCGACGACGCGCATGCCGGCCCCGGCGAGCGCCTCGACGATCCCGCGCCCGAAGCCGCGGCTGCCCCCGGTCACGACGGCCGTCTGGTCGCGCAGGTCGTCCACGGCGCTCCTACACCCCCGTGTCGCTGCAGTCGACGAAGAAGCCGCAGCGCGGGCAGCGCGCCTTGCAGTGCCGGCGCTCGAGCCGGCGGCCGCAGTTGGGGCACGCCCACAGGTACTCCTCGGGGTCGGGCTGCTCTGGGATCTTCTCCACCGCGCGCGCCGCCTTCCTACGGCGCGCGGGCGGCGAGATCAAGCCGGGAGCGCGTTCGCCTGCGCGACGGCCCCGAGCCAGCGGGCGCTCGGCTTGGGGCTCCGCGCCTGCGTCGTGCGGTCGACGGCCACCAGGCCGAAGGTGGGGCGGTAGCCGAGGAACCACTCGAAGTTGTCGAGCAGGCTCCAGTAGACGTAGCCGCGCACGTCGATCCCGTCGGCGAGGCAGGCGAGCACGCCCGCGAGCGCGCGCCCGACGAACTCGATGCGCTCGGCGTCGTCCTCGGTCCCGATGCCGTTCTCGGTGACCAGGATGGGGACACCGTGCGTCATCTCCCAGGCGCGGCGGATGGTCGCCTCCAGCGCCTCGGGCCAGAACTCGTAGCCCATCTGCGTCAAGCGCACGCCGCGCTCGGGCCCGAGCATGCCCTCGGGGCCGAAGCGCGTGCGCGAGTAGCACTGCACGCCGAAGAAGTCGTCCCCGGCCGTGGCCTCGAGGAAGACGTCTTCCATGTCGCGCCGGTAGCGGTCGCGCTCGGCTTCGCCGCCCGGCACGGCCTGGCAGTCGGACATGGCGAGCACGAGGCCGACGGCCGGCCGGCCGGGGCCGGAGCGGATCGCCGCCACGGCCTTCCGGTGCGCGTCGATGAAGACGTCGTTCACGCGCCGGCGCAGGTCGGGGTCACGCTTGCCGGGCGGGAAGAGGCCGTGGAGGTAGCCGAAGGTGGCCACGATGTTGGGCTCGTTCAGCGTGCAGGCGCGGCCCATCACGTCGCCCAGGTGGGCGGCGGCGCGCGCCGCGAAGCGGGCGAAGCGGTCGGCCGTCTCCGGGTTGGCCCAGCCGCCGCGGGCGGCGAGCCAGCGGGGCGTGGTGAAGTGGTGGAAGGTGACGATCGGCTCCACGCCCTGCTCGCGGCAGGCTGCGCACACGCGGCGGTAGTGGTCGAGCGCCGCCCGTGAGAACTCCCCGTCCTCGGGCTCGATGCGGCTCCACTCGAGCGAGAAGCGGTAGGCGTTGAAGCCCAGCTCGGCGAGCAGCCGGACGTCCTCGGGCCAGCGGTGCCAGTGGTCGCAGGCGTCGCCGCTCGGCTCCTGGCAGGGCGAGGCCGGGTCGTGCTCCCACATCCACCAGTCGTTGTTCCAGTTGCCGCCCTCGACCTGGTGGGCGGAGGTGGCGGTGCCCCACACGAAGGCCTCAGGGAAGCGGCGGGCCGGCATGCGCGGCGAAGCTAGCGGCGGGCGCGCGAGGAGGCAAGCCGCCCGTCAATTCCCGTGATGTTCGGCAGTAGCCGTTTTCAGGCCGTGCCTGGCTACCCGGATTTTTCCGAACCTGCTACACGGGGGCCGCTGCCGGGACCGCCGGGCCGATGCCGCAGATCTTCTACCCGAGCACGAACACCATCTCGCGGGTGTCGATCGCCGCCGCCGTGCTCGCTCTCACCGCCTTCGCGCTGGTCGGCGGCGCGCTCCAGCGCTCGCCGTACCTGACCGAGGTGGGCGTGCCGCGCGAGCAGCCGATCCCCTTCAGCCACAAGCACCACGTGGCGGGCCTCGGCATCGACTGCCGCTACTGCCACACCTCGGTGGAGGAGTCCTCGTTCGCGGGCATCCCGCCCACCGAGACGTGCATGAACTGCCACCGCGAGATCTGGAAGGACAGCCCGATGCTCGAGGCGGTGCGCGAAAGCTACCGCAGCGGCCGGCCGCTCGAGTGGATCCGCGTCCACGACCTCCCCGACTTCGTCTACTTCGATCACAGCATCCATGTCGCCAAGGGCGTGGGCTGCGCCAGCTGTCACGGGCGCGTCGACGACATGCCGCTCACCTGGCGCGTGGCGACGCTGCAGATGGACTGGTGCCTCGACTGCCACCGCCATCCCGAGCGCTACGTGCGCCCGCGCGAGCGCGTCTTCGACATGGCCTGGCAGCCGCCGGCCGATCAGGAGGAGAAGGGCCGCGCGCTGGTCAAGGAGTACGAGATCATGGACGCGACGCACATGACGAGCTGCGACACGTGTCACCGATGAGCGAGCCCGGCCGCACGTGGTGGCGGAGCCTCGAGGAGCTGGACCCGGCCGCGCTCGAGGCCCTCCTCGCGCGCCAGTACCCCTCGCAGGCCGCCGCCTGGCTGGACCCGCTCCGCCGCCGCGAGTTCCTGAAGCTGATGGCGGCCTCGCTCGCGCTCGGCGGGCTCACGGCGTGCACCAGCCAGCCGCCCGAGAAGATCGTCCCCTACGTGAAGGCGCCCGAGGACGTCGTGCCGGGGAAGCCGCTCTTCTTCGCCACCGCCGTGGCCCACCCGGGCGGGATCGGCACCGGCGTGCTGGTCGAGAGCCACATGGGGCGGCCGACCAAGGTCGAGGGCAACCCCGAGCATCCGGCCAGCCTGGGTGCGACCGACGCCGCGGCACAGGCCTCGGTGCTGACGCTCTACGACCCCGACCGCTCGCAGACCCTCACCTACCTGGGCGACATCCGCCCGTGGAGCGGCTTCCTGACGGTGCTCCGCTCGGCGCTCGGGGCGCAGCGCGCGCGCCGGGGCGCCGGGCTCCGCATCCTGACCGAAACCGTCACCTCGCCCACCCTCGCGAGCCAGCTCGGCGCGCTCCTGCGCGACCTCCCCGAGGCGCGCTGGCACCAGTGGGAGCCGGTCGGCCGCGACCCGGCGCGCGCCGGGGCGCGGCTCGCCTTCGGCGACTACGTCGACACCCACTACCGCCTCGCCAACGCCGAGGTGATCCTGGCCCTCGACGCCGACTTCCTGGGCTGCGGCCCGGCCCACCTGCGCTACGTGCGCGACTTCGCCGCCCGCCGGCGCCCCGGCGCGCCCGAGATGAATCGCCTCTACGTGCTCGAGAGCACGCTCACCACGACGGGCGCGAAGGCCGACCATCGCCTGGCGCTCGCCGCGCGCGACGTGGAGAGCGCCGCGCGCGCCGTCGCCGCGCGCCTGGGGACCGGCGTGCCCCGGCGCGAGGCGCCGGCCCTGTCCTTCGTCGAACCGCTCGTGCGGGACCTCGCGCGCCACCGCGGCCGGAGCGCCGTCATCCCCGGCGAGCACCAGCCGCCCGCCGTGCACGCGCTCGCGCACGCCATGAACCAGGCGCTCGGCAACGTGGGGAAGACGGTCGTCCACACCGCGCCGGTCGAGGCGCGGCCGGAGGATCAGCTCGCGTCGCTGCGCGCGCTCGTGCAGGACATGGAGGCTGGCAGGGTCGAGCTGCTCCTCGTCCTGGGCGGCAACCCGGTCTTCACCGCGCCGGCCGACGTGCCCTTCGCGACCGCGCTCGCCCAGGTGCCGCTCAGCGTGCACCTCGGCCTCTACCACGACGAGACCGCAGCGCTCTGCCACTGGCACGTCCCCGAAGCGCATCCGCTCGAGGCGTGGAGCGACGTGCGCGCCTTCGACGGGACGGTGACCATCGTGCAGCCGCTCATCGCCCCGCTCTACGGGGGAAAGTCGGCGCACGAGCTGCTCGCGGCCCTCGGCGAGCCGCCCGACCGCTCGGGCTACGACCTCGTGCGCCAGCACTGGCAGGCGCGGCGCCACGGGGGCGACTTCGAGCAGGCGTGGCGGCGCTGGCTGCACGACGGCATCGTGCCCGGCACGGCGCTCGCGCCGGTGGCCGTCGTGGCGGCGAAGGCCATCGCGCAGTCGCCGGCGCCGGGCGGCGGCCTCGAGCTCGTCTTCCGCCCCGACCCGACCATCCACGACGGCCGGCACGCGAACAACGCCTGGCTCCAGGAGCTGCCGAAGCCGATCACGCACCTCACCTGGGACAACGTCGCGCTCGTGAGCCCGGCCACCGCCGAGCGCCTCGCCGTGAAGAGCGAGGACGTCGTCGAGCTCACCTACCGCAAGCGCACGGTGCGGGCGCCGGTGTGGGTCATGCCCGGCCACCCCGACGAGTCGGTGACCGTGCACCTGGGGGGCGGCCGCACGCGGGCCGGGCGCGTGGGCACGGGGACGGGCTTCGACGCCTACGCGCTCCGCTTCGCCGACGGGCTCGGCTTCACCGCCGGGCTCGAGGTCCGCCCGACGGGCGAGCGCCATCCGCTCGCCGCCACGCAGCACCACCAGCGCATGGAGGGGCGCGACATCGTGCGCGCGACCACGCTCGAGCGCTACCTCCACGAGAAGCCCGAGCGCCCGGAGCTGGAGGCGACGCTCTATCCGCTCGTCCCCTACCCCGGCCACCGCTGGGGCATGGCGATCGACCTCTCCGCCTGCGTCGGCTGCAACGCCTGCGTCGTCGCCTGCCAGGCCGAGAACAACATCCCGGTCGTGGGGCGCGACCAGGTGCTACGCGGCCGCGAGATGCACTGGCTGCGCATCGACAGCTACCACACCGGAGATGCGGCGGCGCCCGAGACCTACTTCATGCCCGTCCCCTGCATGCAGTGCGAGAACGCGCCCTGCGAGCTCGTGTGCCCCGTCGAGGCGACGGTGCACGGCGCCGAGGGGCTGAACGACATGGTCTACAACCGCTGCGTCGGGACGCGCTACTGCTCGAACAACTGCCCCTACAAGGTGCGCCGCTTCAACTTCTTCCAGTACGCCGACTGGGAGACGGAGAGTCTCAAGGCGCAGCGCAACCCCGACGTCACGGTGCGGAGCCGCGGCGTCATGGAGAAGTGCACCTACTGCGTGCAGCGCATCAACCAGCACCGCATCGCGGCCGAGAAGGAGGGGCGCCCGATCCGCGACGGCGAGGTGGTGCCGGCGTGCGCCCAGGCCTGCCCCGCCGAGGCGATCGTGTTCGGCGACCTGAACGACCCCGAGAGCCGCGTCGCGACGCTCAAGGCCGAGGCGCGGAACTACGCGCTCCTGGCCGAGCTCAACACGCGCCCGCGCACGACCTACCTCGCGGCGGTGAAGAATCCCAACCCGGAGATCGCCTGACCGTGGAGCCCGCGCGCACCCCGCCCGCCGCGCCGCCGGTCATCGAGCCCGGCCACACCTTCGCCACCATCACCGACAAGATCAGCGCGATCGTGCTGCGCCGCCGCACCTCGCGCGGCTGGCTGATCGGCTTCGGCATCTCGTTCTTCTTCCTCCTCGTGCTGATGAACGCGGTCGGCTACCTGCTGCTCGCCGGCATCGGCATCTGGGGCGTGAACGTCCCGGTCGCGTGGGGTTTCGCGATCGTCAACTTCGTGTGGTGGATCGGCATCGGGCACGCGGGGACGCTCATCTCGGCCATCCTGCTCCTGCTCCGCCAGCAGTGGCGGCAGTCGATCAACCGCTTCGCGGAGGCGATGACCATCTTCGCCGTCTCCTGCGCCGGCCTCTTCCCGCTCCTCCACCTGGGCCGCCCCTGGTACTTCTACTGGCTGATCCCCTACCCGAACACGATGTCCCTCTGGCCGCAGTTCCGGAGCCCGCTGGTGTGGGACGTGTTCGCGGTCCTCACCTACTTCACGATCTCGCTCCTCTTCTGGTTCATCGGGCTGGTCCCCGACTTCGCAACCCTGCGCGACCGCTCGCAGACCCGCCCGGGGCGCTTCATCTACGGCATGCTCGCCCTGGGCTGGCGCGGCTCGGCACGCCACTGGCACCGCTACGAGACCGCCTATCTCCTGCTCGCCGGCCTCGCGACGCCGCTCGTCGTCTCGGTGCACACCGTGGTGAGCTTCGACTTCGCGGTGGCGCAGCTCCCGGGCTGGCACACGACCATCTTCCCGCCCTACTTCGTCGCCGGCGCCATCTACTCGGGCTTCGCCATGGTCCTGACGCTCGCCATCCCGCTGCGCGCCGTCTACCAGCTCGAGGACTTCATCACCACGCGGCACCTCCAGAACATGGCGAAGATCCTTCTCGCCACCGGGCTGATCGTCGGCTACGGCTACATGATCGAAGCGTTCATGGCCTGGTACGGCGGCAACCCCTACGACAAGTACGTGATCTGGAACCGGCTGACCGGTCCCTACGCGCCCTTCTACTGGGCGCTCCTCTTCTGCAACATCGCCACGCCCCAGGTGCTGTGGCTGCAGCGCGTGCGGGCGAGCGCGCCTGCCCTCTTCGTCATCTCGCTCATCGTGAACACGGGCATGTGGCTCGAGCGCTTCGTGATCGTCGTGACCTCGCTCCACCGCGACTTCCTGCCCTCGTCGTGGGGCATGTACTACCCGACCATCTGGGACGTGGCGACCTTCCTCGGCACGCTCGGCCTCTTCAGCACGCTCTTCTTCCTCTTCATCCGCTTCATGCCCATGATCTCGATCTTCGAGATGCGCACCATCCTCCCCGAGGCGCACGTAAAGGAGCCCACGTGACGCGCCACGCTGCGCGCTGCGCAAGCCGCGCAGGAGTTCAACGCCCCGTGGAGTTGGAGGCCGAGCGCGAGAGCGCTCACGCCGGCCGACGGGGTCTGGGGGCATCGGAGGAGGCGGAGCGCGGCGCAGCCGCGCGAGCACCGGACGGGCCCCCAGAGGAGTTATAATGCGCCCGCCGATCTGGGGCCTGCTCGCCGAGTTCGACAGCCCGAGCGCGCTGGTCGCGGCGGCCGCGCGCGCGCGCGACGCCGGCTACACCCGCATCGACGCGCACACGCCCTTCCCGGTGGAGGAGCTGGCCGAGGCGCTCGGCGTCAAGCGGACGATCCTGCCGCTCCTCGTGCTGCTGGGCGGCATCCTCGGCTGCGTCGGCGGCTACTTCATGCAGTACTACGCGAGCACCGTCGGCTACCCGCTCAACGTGGGCGGCCGCCCCATGCACAGCTGGCCCATGTTCGTTCCGATCACCTTCGAGCTCACCGTGCTGCTCGGCGGGCTGACCGCCGTGATCGGCATGCTCACCCTGAACGGCCTGCCGATGCCCTACCACCCCCTCTTCAACGTGCCGCGCTTCGCGCTCGCGACGCGCGACCGCTTCTTCCTGTCGATCGAGGCCCGCGACCGCCGCTTCGAGCGCCAGGAGACGGCCCGCTTCCTGCGCGAGCTGGGCGCCCGGGAGGTGTCCGAAGTTGCGCACTAGGCGGACCCGAGAGGTGCGGCGGCCAGGCGGCGCGGGGCACCCCCGCGGCTCCCGGTCCTCGGTCCACGCGCGCCTCGATCGCTGCGGTGTCCCCCCGCAGACCGCAGGCGCGCGCGGGACCTGCGGGGGTCGCCGCGGCGGCACCCCGCGCCGCCTGGCCGCGGCGCTCACCGTCGTCCTGCTCCTCGCCGCCGCGTGCCGGCAGCAGATGGACGACCAGCCGCGCTACGAGCCGCTCGAGGCGAGCCGCTTCTTCCCCGACGGGCAGTCGGCGCGGCCGCGCGTCGAGGGGACGGTCGCGCGCGGCGAGCTCCGCGCGGACGCGGCGCTCTACACCGGGAAGACGGGCGGCCGGCTGCTCGAGAAACCGCCCATGCCGATCAGCGCCGACCTGCTCGCGCGGGGGCGCGAGCGCTACGACATCTACTGCTCGCCCTGCCACGATCGGGTGGGGACCGGGAAGGGCATGATCGTGCGGCGCGGCTACCGCGAGCCGCCGTCCCTGCACATCGACCGGCTCCGGCAGGCGCCGGCTGGGCACTTCTTCGACGTGATGACCAACGGCTTCGGCGCGATGCCGGCCTACGCGCACCAGGTGAGGGTGCGCGACCGCTGGGCGATCGTGGCCTACATCCGCGCCCTGCAACGCAGCCAGCGCGCGACGCTCGCCGACGTACCGCCGGCGGAGCGGCAGGCGCTCGAGACGGAGGGCGCGCCATGAGCGCGGCCGCCGAGACGCCCCTCGGGCTCGAGCGCCTGCAGCAGCGCGCGCTCGTCGTCGGCGTGGTCGCGCTCGGCGCGTGCGCCGCCGCCGGGCTCGCGAACCCGCCCGACTTCTTCCGCGCGTATCTGATCGGCTACCTCTACTGCCTCGGCATCGCGCTCGGATCGCTCGTGATCCTCATGCTGCACTACCTCTCGGGCGGCGCGTGGGGCCTGGTCGTGCGGCGCATCCTCGAGGCGGCGACGCGCACGCTGCCGCTTCTTGCGGTCCTCTTCCTGCCGGTCTGGGTCGGGGTGCGCGACGTCTACCTCTGGGCCGCGCCCGTCACGCCCGAGGATGATCCGCTCCGCCACGCGCGCGCCTACTTGAACGTGCCCTTCTTCCGCGTGCGCGCGCTGATCTACTTCGGCGCGTGGCTCGGCTGCGCGTACATCTTCAACAAGTGGTCGCGCGAGCGCGACGCCCGTCCCGATCCGAACCCGCGGCGCTTTCGCCTGCTCGCCGGCCCGGGGCTCGCGCTCTACGGCCTCACCGTCACCTTCGCGGCCATCGACTGGGCGATGTCGCTCGAGCCGCACTGGTACTCGACCATCTACCCGGCCGGCTTCGGAGTGGGCCAGGTGCTCTCTGCCTTCGCCTTCGGCATCGCCGCCGCCGTCGGTCTCCGCCGGCGCGAGCCCTTCGCCCGGCTGGTCACTCCCGCCAACCTGAACGACCTCGGCAACCTGATGCTCGCCTTCGTGATGCTGTGGGCGTACATGGCGTTCTCGCAGTTCCTCCTGATGTGGTCGGGCAACATTCGCGAGGAGGTGCCGTGGTACCTGGCCCGCGAGCACGGCGCCTGGGCGGCGGTGGCGGTCGGGCTCATCGCCCTGCACTTCGCCCTCCCCTTCACGCTTCTCCTCTCGCGGCGCGTGAAGCGCGACCCGCGGCTCATCGGCGCCGTCGCGGTCGCCATCCTCCTCATGCGGCTGGTGGACCTCCTCTGGCTGCTCGTGCCCGGGTTCCACCGCCCGGGCTTCGCGCTCCGCTGGCTCGACCTGGTGGCGCCGATCGGCTTCGGCGGCATCTGGCTCTGGGCCTTCCTGTTCGAGCTCCGCGGCCGGCCGCTCGTGCCGCAGAACGACCCCGCGGTGGAGGAGGCGCTCGCGCATGCCCACTGAGTCGGACCGCCACGAGCGCACGGACGTCAGCGTGCGCGGCGTCCTCCTGGCCGCCGCGCTGCTCGCGGCGGCGGGGATCGTCGTCCAGCTGGTGGTGGTGGGGCAGTTCGCGGCGCTGCGCGGCGCGCGCGCGCGGGAGAGCCCGCCCCCACCCCCGCTCGCCGCCGCGCGGCCCGAGGGGCCGCCCGAGCCGCGGCTGCAGACCACGCCCGCCGAGGACCTGGCGCAGCTGCGCGCCCGGGAGGACACCATCCTCGACGGCTACGGCTGGGAGGTCCGCGCCGCCGGGGTGGTCCACATCCCGATCGCGCGGGCGATGGAGCTGGTCGCGAGGGAGGCGGCGAAGTGAGGGCCGTCGCGCTCGGCCTCCTGGTACTCGCGCTCGCCGCGCCGCTCGCGGCGGACGAGGCGCGGCCGCCCGCCCTGCGGGACGTGGGCGTCGACCAGCACCTGGGCGCGGCGCTCCCGCTCGACCTCGCCTTCCGCGACGAGAGCGGGGGGACCACCCTGCTCCGCGACTACTTCGACGGGAAGCCCGTGCTGCTCTCGCTCGTCTACTTCGGGTGCCCGATGCTGTGCGGGCAGAGCCTCAGCGGGCTCGCCGCGAGCCTGAAGGCGCTCTCCTTCGCGCCCGGGA